>ERZ511473.149-NODE-149-length-165928-cov-5.223237_pt1 | contig 165928 bp, 143 predicted proteins | sample MGYA00374947_ERZ511473 | MGnify/ENA primary metagenome ERZ511473 (study PRJEB26303, sample SAMN06343854) | sediment metagenome | isolation source: hot spring sediment | place: Canada: British Columbia | collected 2012-09-26 ... | reverse complement strand
TCATAATCTTTACATAATTCTAAATTCAAGTTCAGCTACTTCATCTCATTTTTTTAGCTAACTTTGATCTGACTTTCATCGAATCAATCAATCCATTCATGCAACGTTCTGTTTTCTCCAAAAAACTTAAAGCTGTTACTCTTCAGGAAACCCTGGTAGCTCTTCTTATTATAGGAATTATCGCCTCTATTGCTATACCTATTCTAATGCCTATGATCACCAAGGCCAAATCGTTGGAAGCTAAAACCCAGTTGGAACACGTACATCGCTTGCAAAAGACTTTCTTCTACGAATATTCCAAATTTACCGCAGACCTGCCTGCAGTTGGTTTTGAACAGGAGGAGCTGGTTACTGAGTCTGAATCAGGAAAAGCAAATTACAGGGTTGAAATCGTGAATGCCAGCGCCAATACGTTCACCGCCCGAGCTACTGCTGTAGTAGATTTTGATGGCGATGGCGAATATAACGTGTGGGAAATTGATGAAAAAAGAAATCTGGTAGATTTCGGAAGAAAGTATTGACACAGAGACTATTGAAAAGATTAATCAGGGCAATGCTAGTCTCTTTAAAAAATATGGAAGTGATTTAATATCCGGAAAATATTATTGAATTATATTGGAATCTCCGCAATCGCCAAGTGTGTCGTGAAGTCTTGATGCGAATTAAAGTCATGTTGTATAGAAGATGTTTGTATGTCTGCCGATGTCGATGGGTAAGCGGAGGCACAGTTAGTCCCTGCCTATTCAATTAAGCAGACTATGCTGGCCTTTGGCTCGTGCCATTAAGTAAATTAAAAGTAGTTATAGGTCAAATAAATATAGTCACGAGCTAAAAGGTCGCGCCAGCTGAGATGATAGTGTATTATCCCATAGAAAATTCTATTGATAAAATTGAACAGGAAATTCTAAAAGGTGAGTCTTTGCATAAAGCCTTGGCAGGTTTTAAAATTTACCCGGGGCGATTGGTATCGTTTATCAAAGTAGGCGAGGAGGTAAACAGGCTTGACGAGTTTTTTGAAAAGATTAATCAACAGTACTCAGAAGAAGTAGATCAACAATCCAAAGTTTTGGCTACGGTTATTGAACCTATTATGATGATTTTTTTGGGCCTGATTGTAGGTGTGATCCTTATTGCTATGTATTTACCTATGTTTAAGATGAGTACGATTTTTTAGCGGATAATTTGGTTCGTAATGTTACTTTTCGCCGGCGATTTATTTTAGTTATTGTCGGCGACAAATTTGGATTATTGCTGGTTAGTTTATATGGTTAAATTATTGAAAATGAAATATATGTGTTTATTTTTGATTTACAATTAGTGGAAAAGTATTGAAACTAGAAATCTATTATTTTAATGTGCAACGAAATGTTTTAATATTGGAGGAAAAACAAAGCTAATTTACTTTTTCGTCGGCTATTTTTATTTTATAATGTGTTTATTGTTAGTAATTTATTTATTTTTTCGTTTTTAGGCACCTTATCCATTTTTAGCTTATGAACATTTATTTTATTCGCCATTGGTATTAATCCGACGTCGAAATCCATACATAATCCTTCGATTTATCCGCCTTGCCAATAATAGCTTTTACACTTTATAAGATACTATAATCATTTTCAATATTAACCTGGTCAAATTAATTTTACAGACAGGTTACAATTTTTTTTTCTCTGTCCTTTGAAAGAATAATTTTTTATTGTTGTTGGTTTTTATTTCAATTGATTGATAATCACTTGATGTAATACCGGTTATTATGCTTTTTATTTCACTATCTTGAATCTCTTTTTGGGATGTAACTTCGATGATTTTAGGACTATCATTCTCAAATTTTATAGTGATGGATTTTAACTCACCACCTTTGAGCATTTTTAATATGGTGAGTTCGTCTATGGTTATAAATTTCAACTCAGGAAGGAGCTTTTCATTTTTGTTGTCAAATAGGAAGTTAGTAATATAAGGGACTAATGATATATGTATATATGTCCATCCTTCAATTAGGGGTTTTATTTTTAAATACTCTTTTAAATAGCGGTAGTCCTCCATAATAGGAACACATCTTCCGTCAGGAAATATCATTAAACTATTTTTATTCCTTAGAATAATGGTATTATAAAAAATTACTTCCAGCCACGAAATTTGTATTTGACTAATGGTAGATTTTAAAAAATCTCTACCTTCCTTGGTTTTAAGCATTTTTTCAAATTCTATTTTTTGCTCTTCGGGTAAATTAATGTTTCCCAATTTACTCAGTACAAAGTCAATTACATCCTTTTCTCCTGTATCGTATGTGTCGGGAATAGCAAATGGTTCAAATAGTAAATCTTTGATTTTTTTAATTTTCTCCAATGACATACCAATTTCTCGTAAATCGATTATGATTTTCCCCCATATAAGATCTAGAAAATGGAGCTTTGTTCTTTTTTCTTCGATGATTGGCAGGGGAAAGAGATTTGACTTTCTCCAATGAAGAAACACCCTTTTGCTTATTCCAAGGTCAGATAGTCCAAATCTTCTGTTGTTTATGGCAGCACCAACCTCTTGTATAGTTAACGGTGATACTTTCGAAAACTCCTTTGTTAAAAGTTCAATCATGATTGGTTCTTTTTGAGGTATTGAGATTTTTAAATAAAATTATGTAACTAAATTTTGTTATTTTGGTTACATAATTGTAACTTTTATTGTTTTAAATACAAATATGATACTTTTTATGTTTAGACTACGTAAATGTATAACAATTTAATATATACAACTAGGTGTATGTCCTAATCTGTGTAGCCTAAAAACTATAAATTCTCATGATAAGTATTTATAATGATTGCCGGTACTGAAGATCTCAGACCTATTGTGTAAAAGAACTGAAATATTGAAAGCCTCAAATTTTGGTTGCCACTTTTACTTAAGTTGAAAAAACAATTAACAATTAATCAATGTGCTGAAATATTAAATAGAAATGAAAATAAATACACAGAGGAGCAGATAGCCGAAATTCGTGTATTTCTCTATAAATTATTAGAAATCGCAGAAATAGGAGTAAAATATGATCTCCAGGAAAAAAGCAATTCTATATAAACGTGTAAGCAAGGATGAGCAAGCCGGTAAAGGTTTCAGTTTGCCTGAACAAGAGGAAATTTTGACCAAATTTTGTGAAAGCAATAATATTGAAATTTTGGCTTGGTTTGCGGATGATTTTACCGGTAAAATCTTTGATAGACCTGGTTTTAATAAGCTCTTTGAATATGCGAAACAAAACAAGGGAAAGATAGACTATCTCTATTTTAAAAATTGGAGCAGGTTTGGACGGAATATTGTTGAAGCTTATGCTACTATTGATAAGTTGCGTAAGCTCGGAATTGAACCACAAGCCATAGAACAACCACTGGATTTTAGTATTCCTGAAAGTAAAATTATGCTTGCTATCTACATTGCCACACCAGAGGTTGACAATGATAGAAGAGCCTTAAATACAATGGGAGGGATGAGAAGAGCAAAGAAAGAAGGTCGTTGGGTTTCAGGAGCTCCATGTGGATATAAGAACAAAAGAGATGAGAACAATAGGCCTATAATTGTACCCGATGAGAATGCTCCTTATATGATTGAAGCCTTTGAAAAATTGGCCACCGGTATTTACAATATTGAGGAAGTAAGAAAGGGGCTAAATAAAAAAGGATTGAAATGTAGTAGAAATAATTTTTCAAAACTAATAAGGAATCCGGTGTATTGTGGTAAAATATTTTTGCCACAGTATAAGGATGAACCTGCTAGCCTTATCAAAGGTTTGCATTCTCCGATTATTACAGAAGAACTTTTTCTTGATGTTCAGCGACAACTATCTGGTAAGGTTAAAAAGAAATCGAGAACAATTTTTACTGAAGATTTGCCTCTAAGGGGAAGTCTTGAGTGTAAATTTTGTGGAAGGTTATTAACTGGAAGTGCATCAACAGGAAGACATGGTGGAAAATTCTATTACTACCACTGTAACTACCCATGCAAAGAAAGATTTTCAGCGAAAACTGCAAACAGTGAAATAAAATCAGAATTAAGCAAAATTAAACCTAGTCCAGAGGTATTGGAGTTGTTTATTACAATTGTAAAAAAATATTTTTCTGAAGGAAATCAAAATGCAAATTTGAGTTTAAGAAAAATAGATGATGAAATTCGTAGAAGCAAAGAAAGATTATCAAAAGCTCAGGTACTTTACCTTGATGGGGATTTTGACAAAGAAGATTACAAGGAACTGAAAGTGAAAATTGCACATGACATCCAGAACCTGGAAGTGGAAAAGAGTAAGCTATCGACTATTGATTCATCTATAATCAACCAATTGGTATCAGCAACTGCCCTGTTGGAAAATCTTGATGGGTACTATGAAAGCTCGCCTTTTGAAGTTAAACAGAAATTAAGGGGTTCGATATTCGACGGAAATTTAATTTTTGATAATAAAAGTTATCGAACCCCTAAATTGAAAGAAGTAGTTCGACTTATGTCCTTATGCTCCAATGAATTATCGGCAAAAAAAAAGAGGAAAGAATTTCTATTTGAAAATCTTTCCTCTGTGGTAGCCCGTAGGGGAATCGAACCCCTGTTTCTAGAATGAAAATCTAGCGTCCTAACCCCTAGACGAACGGGCCATTTCCTTTTGAAGTTTTCGGTTTGTGTAACCGTTTCGTTCAATTGTGATGCAAAAGTATAAGTTCTTTTTTTAACTGCAAAATGTTTTCAAAAAAAAATTCAAATTATTTCTACAGCACCAGAATGTAAATAAGTTTGATTTTGCACTTTGCTTATTGTATCTTTGACCCTTCATTTTGTAAACCTAAACTTTTCTGTAAATATGGCTAAAGTGAAAGTCGGAATTAACGGTTTCGGAAGAATCGGAAGACTTGTTTTTCGTGCTGCCTCTACAAGGTCAGACGTTCAAATTGTTGGAATCAATGACCTTATCGATGTAGATTATATGGCTTATATGCTAAAATATGATTCTACACATGGGAGATTCCAAGGCGAAGTAGATATTAAAGATGGTAATCTTATAGTAAACGGTAACACGATTCGTGTAACTGCTGAAAAAGATCCTGCAAACCTTAAGTGGAGCGAAGTGGGAGCTGATTATGTAGTTGAATCTACTGGTCTGTTCCTTACTAAAGACACTGCTGAGAAGCATATAGCTGCTGGTGCAAAAAAAGTTATCATGTCTGCTCCTGCTAAAGATGATACCCCTACTTTTGTAATGGGTGTAAACAACAAATCATACACTAAAGATATGACTGTTGTTTCTAACGCTTCTTGTACTACTAACTGTCTTGCTCCAATTGCAAAAGTTCTTAACGATAAATATGGTATCGTTGAAGGACTTATGACTACTGTACATGCTGCAACCGCTACTCAAAAAACGGTTGATGGTCCATCTGCAAAAGATTGGAGAGGTGGTCGTGGTGCTTACCAAAACATTATACCTTCATCAACTGGTGCTGCTAAAGCTGTTGGCTTGGTTATCCCTGCTGTTAAAGGTAAACTTACAGGTATGGCTTTCCGTGTTCCTACTGCTGACGTTTCTGTTGTTGATTTAACAGTTCGTCTTGAGAAGGGTGCTTCTTATGAAGAAATCAAAAAAGCAATGAAAGATGCTTCTGAAGGTGAACTAAAAGGAATTCTTGGTTACACTGAGGACGAAGTTGTATCAACTGACTTCCTTGGCGATGCAAGAACTTCGATCTTCGATGCTAAAGCAGGTATCGCTCTTAGCGATAACTTCGTGAAAGTTGTTTCCTGGTATGACAATGAGTGGGGTTATTCCAACAAAGTTGTTGACCTGATTCAGTATATCGATACTGTAAAGTAATTATAAACTCTATATAACCAAAAAAAGCCTTGCATTTGCAGGGCTTTTTTGGCTATATACTATTATAGTCGCTTCTAAATTTCAATATAAAGTAACTTTTGAATCTTTGTAAAAAGTAAACTATTACCAGTTTTTGTCTCTGGCCGGATCGTTTTGTACCTGTTTTACGGTTTTCTTAATGTCCGTTACTAATGTTTCAATACTGGTTTTTGTTTTTGTTTTTATCAAATTCCAGTTACCCATACTCATAGATGGCCCACACGCCGGACTAGGTAGCTCCAGTTTGCCTCCACTTAATGTCGGGTTAGGATCTATATGTACAAAGTTTGAAATTACATATCTGAATTTGCCCTCTTTTGCAAATAATGAAAATGTACAAGCTACCGCAGACTGCTCAATTTTTCCTTTTACCCTGGTATATTCTACCGGCAAATTGGCATCAAAAACTATTTCACCTTCGGATGCATTTTCACTCTTTACTTTAAACCCTTTGGATATACCCCAATTTTTTAATGTGGTAAATAACTCTTCACTACTTAAACCTGTGGCATCAACTACCTCAATAAAAGTGATTTTTTCTGTCTTGCTGTCAACTGGCAAATCCTGTGCTTGTGCTAATTGGCAATAAGCCAGAGCAAGAATAATAAGGGTTAATAAAGTTTTACGCATGATTTTTTATTTTGTCGTATTAAAAAGTTATAAGCTATTATCGGAATAATCTTAATTTGGTTGCATTTTGGTCTAAATATTTCAATAATTCTTTTTATTAATAAATGTTTAAAACCTTTGTCTCCATTGATTCGTAGGGGGAATGAGCAGGTAGTCATATTTTAATTTTTAATTTGACCTTACTTGCTAAGTACATAATTTTATTACCGCCATGTTTGCAAAAACTTCGTTTTTTCTCTTTTTGAGTTTATGTGTATTTAGTCAAAACCTTTTGGCACAAAAGATTAGCAAAAAGGAAATAAAGACTCTTGAAGCTGAAGCTGATCAATACTTTACTAATTCCAGATTTCAAGACGCATTGCCTCTGTATCTTAAACTCGATTCACTAAAACCAAATAATCCTACTACCAATGTAAAAATTGGTAAATGTTATTTAGGAAGTGATTTTGGTTATAAATGTTTGCCATATTTTGAAAAGGCGAAATCACTGAAATATTCTTTTGAACCATTAGATTATTTTATTGCTCGTGCATACCACCTAAATCACAGGTTTGATACTGCCATGGTTCTCTATCAGGTTGCAAAAAAAGCCGAAGCTGGTAACAAAGAAAATCTACAATCCATAGATCACTATATTCAAAATTGTAACAATGGAATTGAACTGAGTAAAAATCCTGTAAAAGTAAAAATTGAAAATTTGGGACCTAATATAAATACCAGCGGACCTGAATATGCTCCAGTTATTTCCGGTAATGAAAATACCTTGATATTTACTTCTTCCAGACCTGATTCCTACGGAGGCTTGTTGGATGAATTTGGACATCACTATGAGGATGTTTATATATCACAATATGAAAATGGTGCATGGACTAAACCTGTTAATCCTGGTAGCCCGATCAACACTTCCTACAATGATGCTACAATAAGTTTGTCCGTCGACGGACAACAATTGTTTGTTTACCAAAATGATGAAAAAACCGGAAGCGGCGATATTTATATCAGCAATCTGATAGACAATGCCTGGACGAAACCAGAAAAAATGAGTGCAAATATTAATTCCCAATATTGGGAACCTGGTGCCAGTATGATCGCAGATGAAAATACCTTTTTCTTTTCCAGCAATAAACCCGGAGGTATAGGTGGTACTGATATTTATGTATGTAAAAGAGATACAAATGGAATTTGGGGAGTTCCTGAAAATTTAGGACCTAATGTAAATACTTCTTTTGATGAAGATGCACCTTTTATCCACCCGGATAGCAAAACGCTGTATTTTAGTTCCACCGGTCATAATAGTATAGGTGGGTATGATGTTTTTACTGTTCAATATTTTCGCGAAAAGGATAGTGTCGGTATTGCTGAAAATATTGGATACCCGATTAATACTGCAGATGACGAACTATTTTTTGTATGGTCTGCCGACGGTACCAGAGGGTATTTTTCAGCAAGCAGAGAGGATGGTTATGGCGACAGAGATATTTATATGCTTACCAGACCAAGTATAGATATGAATTTGATTTTATTGTCCGGTCAAATTAAGACCTCTGAAAACAATAAAATCCCTGCTAAAATATATGTGATCGACAATAGTACCAATAAGGTGGTAGCCTACTATGACTCTACAAAATTTTCAGGACAATATACCATTACACTTGAACCGGGAAAAAATTATGCTGTTTCCATCGAGTCTGATCAATATCTTTCTCATTCAGAAAATATTTATGTGCCGGTAAATGGGTTTTATGAATTGAAAAAAGACATCGTACTGCACACTATTGATGAAGGTGGATTGATTATTCTCAACAATGTGTTTTTCGATCAGGGTAGTACAGAACTCAAACCAGAATCATATGGTGAACTAGATCGATATTTTACTACTCTACAATCCAATCCGGATATTTTTGTCGAAATAGCTTCCCATGCATTTGATTATAACGATCACAAAGCCAATGCCGAACTGTCGCAAAAACGTGCCGAAGCCGTAGTAGATTATTTAGTGAAAAAAGGTATTAATGCAGATAAACTAAGAGCTGTTGGCTATGGCGACAGATTCAAAATTGATGATGACGACAGTGAAGAAGCCAGAAATATTAACACTCGTACCGAACTAATTATAATAGACAAACTTAAAGAAGGTGAAAAAAGAAAGGTAAGTTCCGGATATTATAATGACAGAATGAAACAAGGCGTGGCTCAGGTTGGTCAGAATAGCAAAGAATTTATGCCTGTAGAAATTACTCGCGAAGGAGTAAATCGAAATGAAAAACCCAAAGAAAAATACTTAATAGAAAAAGAAAAGGATATATACGTTGCTGAAAATTTCAGTCAGTTAAAACAGGTAAAAGAAATTCGTGAACAAGTAGCATCAGGTACACTAAAACCTGTGTTAGTAAAAGGAAAGGTAATAGAAGGAGGCACAACAAATACCCTGGCAGCCAAAGTACAATTGTTGGATGCAAATGGCAATATGGTTGCCGAAACCATGGCCAATGAGGATGGTTTTTATGAACTTGTGGCCTATAATTCAATAGAAAAGAAACATTCCATTGCCGTACACAAACCAGGGTACAAATATGATTCTAAAGATTTTACCCTGCCTGCAAATGGTACTGTAAAAGCAGAGGTTTTTCGCGATCTCGCTCTGTATAAATTGGAAGTAGGATCTATTTTCCAACTACGGAATATTTATTTTAATTACAATAATACTACTCTCAGAAATGAATCTTTCCCTGAACTAAATAAATTGGTTAAGCTAATGAAGCAAAACACCAATTTGAACATAGAAATAGCCGGGCATACAGATAGTGATGGATCTTCCTTGTATAATAAAAAATTATCTCAGGGACGATGCGAAAGCGTGATGAAATACTTGGTTAAAAATGGCATATCAGCAAGCAGAGTAAAAGCTGTTGGATATGGTGAAGGTAAACCTTTAGCTTCAAACGATGATGAGTTGGAAGGAAAAGAAATTAATAGACGAATTGAATTTGAGGTTCTGAAATAGAGATTTTTCAGATTTTAAATAACGGGCTTCGAAACTAATTCGTAGTCATGTTGTTCTTGATGATACTTTGCTTTTATCTATGAAAATCGTAGTCATTTCAGATACGCATACTCAACATCGAAAAGTAAAACTCCCCGATGCTGATATGATAATCCATGCAGGCGATATTTCAAGTCGTGGTTTACAACATGAAGTTTTTGATTTTTACCAATGGTTTGGTTCTCTTGATTACAAATACAAAATTTTTATTGCAGGTAATCATGATTTTTATTTCGAAAAGCATTCTCAAGCTACTATCCTAAAGGAGATTCCTGATAATTTGATTTACCTTAATGATTCAGGAGTTGAAATTGAAGGCTTGAAGATCTGGGGTTCACCGATACAGCCATGGTTTTATGACTGGGCTTTCAATCGTCATCGTGGCGATGCTATTAAAAAACATTGGAATTTGATACCACGCAATACTGATATCCTTATTACACACGGCCCTGCATATGGAGTATTAGACAAAACAATAAGAGGAATGCCGGTGGGTTGCGAAGAATTAAGAAAAAGTATCGATACTATAAAACCTAAAGTATTTATTTGTGGCCATATTCATGAGGCTTATGGGGTAGAAGAAATATCAGAAACTAAATTTATAAATGCTTCTGTACTGGATGAACATTATCGCTTGGTAAATTCACCAGTTTTAATAGAAATATAAGCTCAGCAAACTTAGATTTTACTGTTTTTTTCCTCCAAAAGTGTATTGATTTTTTTGAGGTAGTCTATCTCCAGTTTGGCAAGTTCAAGTGACTGGGTTGCCATTTTTAACTGCTCTTTTAGTTTTTCCACCAAGGCAAGTTTAGCGCCAATTCCTTCCTGATCAGGTATATATAAATGAAAAAAATTGTAATCCAAAACGGCTGATATTTTTAGCAACAGACCCGTATCAATACTTTCACGTTCAAATATATCATATACCAGCGGACGACTTTTATTTATGGCCTTTGCAAATTCACCCAGATTCAACTTTCTCTCTTGTACTTTAGCTTTTATTTTTTCACCGATATGTATCATCTTTGGAGCGTTGGGGTTAAAGACTACTAGTCCTTATAAATCAATGCTACTGCATAAGCACAAACACCTTCTTCACGGCCTACAAATCCCATTTTTTCATTGGTGGTGGCTTTGATTGATATGTCGTCTTCATCAATTTTCATTACCTCAGCCAATACCTTTTGCATGGATGGTATATGAGGGTTTATTTTGGGAGCTTCTAAAGTCAAAGCGCAGTCAATATTGCCTGGTTTGTATCCTTTTTCTGAGAGCATGGTCATTACGCGTTGAAGTAATATTTTGCTATCTATATTTTTAAACTCTGAACTTTGGTTTGAGAAATGAAATCCAATGTCTCTAAGGTTAGCAGCACCAAGTAACGCATCACAGATAGCGTGTATCAATACATCTGCATCCGAATGCCCCAATGCGCCTTTGTGATGTTCCAACTTAATACCACCCAACCACAATTCACGCCCTTCTACCAGTTGATGTACATCGTATCCAAAGCCTACTTTTATTTTCATGCTAAATTCTTAGTTTGATTTTCTGTAATATAATGTATTGCTGTTTTCTTTTTTAAAGAGCGTTTGCTTTACACGTTCAAGATCTTCAAGTGTAACAGAATTGATTATAGACGTTTCTGTGTTCACTATATTGGTATCTCCCAGAAGAGTTGCTACAGCCAGATTCAATGCTTTATTTGTCAGTTCAACCTCATCAATAACATGGCTGGATTCGGCCTGGTTTTTTACTTTTTGTAGTTCTTGTTCCGATATAGGATGTTGCACTAATTCCTGTAGTATTTCATCTACGGCTTCTTCGCCCTGTTCTATGGTGAAATTGTCGTTTAGCTTTCCACCAATTACCAGTAAGCCAGGTTCGTACGAACCTAGTGTGCTAGCACTTATTGAGTTAAATATTTCTTTTTGCTTTACCAGCTTTTCATACAGTCTGGAAGATTTGCCTCTGCCTAACATGTCAGACAGTAAATCAGTAGGCCAGAAATCTGCATCCGTTCTGCTACACATATTGTAGGTTCGGTACCATGCGTTCAAAGGTACCTGAGCATTAATTTCCAGTTTTCGTTCCTTGGTTTGTTGTGGCTCTTTGGGCAAGTTTCTATGGTACGGATTACCTGCCGGTATTGGGCCAAACCATTTTTCGGCTAGCAGTTTTACTTCTTCGGTTTTTATACCTCCTGCAACGACCAATATGGCATTGTTTGGAATATAATATTTATGAAAGAATGCTTTTACATCTTCCATAGTGGCATCTTCAATATGTGAAATTTCTTTGCCAATGGTAGCCCACTTATATGGATGAACCTGATATGCAAGTGGTCGTAGTTTTAGCCAAACATCTCCATAAGGCTGATTCAGATATCTTTGTTTAAACTCCTCAATTACTACACTTCTTTGTACCTCCAGTACTTTGGGGTCAAAACTCAGGCTAAGCATCCTGTCCGATTCCAGCCAAAATGCTGTTTCAATATTTTTGGCAGGCAGGGTTACATAATAATTGGTAATATCCGGTGAAGTAAAAGCATTATTTTCTCCACCAACTTTTTCCAATGGTTCATCAAACGATTTTATATGTTTGGAGCCACCAAACATCAAATGCTCAAATAAATGTGCAAATCCTGTTTTATTCTCAGTTTCATCTTTGCTACCTACATTATACAGTATATTTACCACAGCGGTTGGTGTGCTTAGGTCTTCATGAACTATGACCTTTAGTCCGTTATTTAATTCAAAAGAATTATAGTTGATCATCCTCGATAGTTTGCTGCAAATCAAAAAAAATACCTGCCTTATTTAAAACAGAATCGAACAAATATACTTCTTGCAATTAAGTTTTATCCTGAATTTTTAAGAAATTAACCGCTTTGTAGCATAGTTTTTTTACTACCATGAATTTTGATCCAAAGGACCTGCAACCTAAACAGCTGATTGATATTTATAAGCAACTGCTCAAACCCAGGCTTATTGAAGAAAAAATGCTCATTCTTCTAAGGCAGGGCGAGGTAAGCAAATGGTTTTCCGGCATAGGACAGGAGGCTATTTCTGTGGGGGCTGTTGCTGCTTTGGAGTTTGACGAATACATACTTCCACTACACCGAAATCTGGGGATTTTTACCGGACGCAATATTCCCTTGAAGAAACTTTTTGCTCAGTTTCAGGGAAAAAAATCAGGTTTTACCAAAGGCCGTGACCGATCATTTCATTTTGGTACGCATGAACATCATATAGTTGGTATGATTTCGCATTTGGGTCCTCAACTGGCAGTGGCTGATGGAATTGCTCTGGCATCTAAATTAAATGCTGAAGATAAAGTGACTTTGGTCTTTTCCGGAGATGGAGGCAGTAGCGAAGGTGATTTTCATGAAGCACTCAATGTGGCTGCTGTTTGGCAATTGCCCGTAATTTTTTTGGTCGAAAATAATGGGTATGGACTTTCAACGCCAAATCACGAACAATTCAGATTTGATAGTTTTACCCAAAAGGGACCTGGTTATGGTATGAAAACCATGCAGGTTGATGGCAATAATGTACTGGAGGTTTATCATGCCATCAATAGCATAGCCAAAAATATCAGAGAAAAGCCTGAACCCTATCTGGTAGAAGCCATGACTTTTCGTATGCGCGGGCACGAAGAGGCTTCAGGTATAAAATATGTTCCGGCAGAACTATTAAATCATTGGGCAGAGAAAGATCCTGTTACGCAATATGAGATCTGGCTTATTCAAGAAAATATATTGACAGCTGATAAGATGGAAAGTATAAAAACTGAACTAAAGTCTGAAACTGAATTGGCATGGAACGAACTCAAAAAAGAAGAATATGCAGCAGCAGATACAAAGGAAGAACTGGCTGATGTATTTTCTGCTTATAACTATTCAGAAATACTACCTGCTAACCATCACAAAACAGAGAAACGATTTGTAGATGCTATTTCTTCTGCTCTTTGGCAGAGTATGGAACGGTACGATAATCTGATACTAATGGGGCAGGATATTGCTGACTATGGTGGGGTTTTTAAAATAACGGATGGTTTTGTTGCCAAATTTGGAAAGGATAGGGTGCGGAATACACCACTTTGCGAATCTGCAATTTTGGGAGCTGCTTTGGGGCTTTCCATCAAAGGCTACAAATCGATGGTTGAAATGCAATTTGCTGATTTTGTCAGTTCAGGTTTTAATCAGATTGTCAATAATCTGGCAAAATCTTATTACCGATGGCAACAACCTGCAGATGTAGTAATCCGCATGCCTTGCGGTGCAGGAGTAGGAGCAGGTCCATATCATTCGCAAACCAATGAGTCCTGGTTTTTTACTATTCCCGGCCTGAAAATATTTTATCCTTCTACTCCATATGATGCCAAAGGTTTACTCAATACAGCTATTGAAGACCCCAATCCGGTTTTGTTTTTTGAACATAAATATCTTTACAGATCTGTATCTGAACCTATACCGGACGAATATTATACCATAGAAGCCGGCAAAGCCCGCTATATAAAACAAGGTTCGGATATTACCATCATTACTTTTGGATTATGTGTTTCTATGGCTTCTCAACTACTTGAAGAATTGGAAATTTCGGCTGATTTAATCGATTTGAGAACACTTGTTCCACTGGATAAAGAAACCATTGAGCAAAGTGTGCGTAAGACAGGAAAGGTGCTTATTGTAAATGAAGATAATTTGACAGGAAGTGTAAGTGCCGAAATTGCAGCCTGGATAGGAGAAAATTTGTTTGAATACCTGGATGCTCCTGTTTTTCGGGTGGGTTCTCTGGATACGCCAATACCATTTGCAAAAAATCTGGAAAACAATTTTCTTCCCCGGGAACGCCTCAAAAAGCGGATTAAAGATTTAGTTGATTACTAATATTTTTTTATATTTTATCGTTAAGTTTGTGTTTATTGGATCGTTAAATTATGACTGTAATAAAGAAATCCGGATTGAAAGTATTAGTTAGTATTTTAGTTGTAGTGGGTGGTTTGTTCGTAGGTGCCTGTTCAAACAAAAATTATCCTTGCCCAGGATTAGGCCAATCTGATGCCGCCGATCTTAGTATGTTTGATGAAAGTGGCAAACTAAAAAATGATAAAAAGAAAGGCCGTATAAATAAAGACACCGGTATTGTAAATAAGAAAAGTCCTAAGAAAATTAAAAGACAAAGAAGGACTAAAATCTAGTTCTTTACGTTTGAAAACCCTTTATACCACCTGCAGTTCATGAAGCATTTCCAGCTACTTTTTTTTGTTTTCGGAATTTTCCTTGTTACGCATACGCAGCTTTCGGCTCAAAAAAAAGCTGAAAGAACGAGCGACAAAGAATCAGCCACAACCAGTGGTGACAGGGTAGACAGAAGAAGTCAGAAAGCCCGCAAAGGAAATAAAGAGAGTGCTAAAAGTTCCGGCGATGTAAAAGCAAATAATAATGCCAAAGTTGCTCAGGGAACAACAAGTGGGGGAGATGTCAGAGTTAAAAATGCCAGCCTAAAAACTCAGGGTACAACCAGTAGTGGTGATGTCAAAGTTTCCAATAATAAAGACGTAAATAAAAACTCCAAACAAGCTGCCAATAATACGGGTGATATACGAGTAGATAACAGTGACGAACGCCGTACTGCCAAAGCAGTAGCTAATTATAGTGGTGATATACGGGTTGATAACAGCGAAGCAAGACAAAAATCTAAAAGCATTAGCAAGTACAGTGGCGATCTGGACTACTCAGTTTATGAGTCCAGATCTGAAGGACCCAGAAACTCAGGTTCTATGGTACTTGCCAGAGAAATAGACAGAAAAACGCAGAAGAAAATAGCCAATAACGAAGGTGATATTGGTAACAATTTTCTTGAGCGCAGAGCAAATATGCGCCATAAAAAGAGCAAGGAAATTGCAAACAGTTCAGGCGATATACTGGTTAGAACTCTAAATCAACGAGCCAAGAAGATTCGTAAAAAGAATAAAGAAATGGCTAATTACAAAGGTGACATTATTGTTACTAAACGTAAGAAGGGAATGCACCCAAGTGCAGTATACCGTGGTGGAAAAGTGAAGAATTCTTATACAGCTAAAGAACGTTACAGAAAACGTATGATGAAGCGTATGAGAAGAAAACAGGGCATAGAAGATGCAAACTACATGAAGCAGAAGCAGCGTCAGCCTAAGCACAATAAAAACGAAGCAGAAATTTGGTACTAATATGAACTGGAATAAACTAACTGATGCAAAACAACTGAATGAAATAAAGGCACTTTCATCAGAAACTCCAATTGTAATTTTTAAACACAGTACCAGATGTTCTATCAGTTCTTCAGCTCTTAGCAGAATCGAAAGATCCTGGGATGAAGGCGAAATGAAAACGGTAAAGCCATATTATTTGGACCTGATATCTTATAGAGATATTTCTAATCAGATTGCCAGTGAATTTGATGTTGTGCATGAATCGCCGCAGTTGCTGCTGATAAAAGATGGTAAATGCTCTTATACATCAAGTCATATGGGGATAAATTACAAGGAATTGCTATCTAAAATTTAAGTATATATAAACGTCTTTTTGAAGCAGGTTAATGATTTATTCTTAACCTGCTTTTTTTGTTTTCACCATCCAACGTCATGCCTGAATTCCGGTATCTAAACAATCTGCAAACGATAGTCGCTCCCGAACTACTCATAGCCGACCTACCGGAATTTTGCTCTTATTAGCAAAATATCCGGTATCTGTTAATTTGAATATGAATACTAATTCTAGTTAAATTGCACAATTTGGATTAAACCAATCAGATTTATTACGGTTAATCAAATGCGCTTAAACATACCAGCTTTTGTTTTGGATTAAATTACATAGTAAAATACTACTCATTGCATTGAGTAATCTGCTTTGTCTCCAGGTGTTTAGCCAGGATACTGAACAGCCATATAGCAAAATGGAAAATCTGGTTGGGCTAAATTTTAATACCAATGGCGGTTTCCTGGGTGGCGTTATGGGGCAGGTAGGTATCAAAAAGGCTGATAGATCGTATCATGCCATCGGGCTGGAAATTGTAAATGTCAAACACCATCGGGAAATTAAAGTAAATTCAGTCATCACCGGCAATTCATTTATTTTTGGTAAACAAAACTATCTTTTTTCAATCAGGCCGCACTATGGTGTGCAATGGGTTTGTTTTCCTGCTACCAGAGATGATGGCGTACAGGTAAATCTTAATCTTTCGGGAGGTTTTTCTATAGGCCTTGTGAAGCCATATTATATCAAATACGACTATTCTAGGTCAAATAATCTGTCCTTGATCAGAGAAGAACCTTTTGACCCTGCTCTGCATCGCGATGGGAACAAAATAGTAGGACATGGCAACAGTCTCAGAGGTTTTGGCGATTCTAAAATTACCCCCGGTTTGCATCTCAAAGGTTCTGTATTGTTTTATTTTGGCAATTATGGAAGACGGATTTCTGGCCTGGAAGCCGGTGGTTTAGTGGAAGGTTTTTTTCATAAAGGAACCAATGGTTTGGATGTTAATCGAGTGAATATTATTCCTTTTACTCAAAATAAGTGGTTGTTTACCTCTCTATACCTCAATATATTTTTCGGATGGCGTAACTAATTTATGGCTATTCATTCCTGACTCCGGGTGCTTAATGGACTCATTTTCCCTATTTTTTTGTTATCTTTACCTACGTATTTTCTTGCTAAAATCATGATTGAACTTCCAATAATATCACCGGAGGCCAACAAAAGACCTTCTAAACCTGATTGGTTAAGAGTAAAACTTCCTGTAGGGAAAGAATTTAGAAAGGTTAGAGCCCTGGTTGACGAATATAAACTACATACTATCTGCGAGAGTGGCAATTGCCCTAATATGGGCGAATGCTGGGGAGCAGGTACAGCTACTTTTATGATTTTGGGCAATGTATGCACCAGAAGTTGCTCTTTCTGTGCTGTTGCAACCGGCAGGCCAAACGAATATGATATAGATGAACCTAGACGTGTAGCAGAAGCTGTAAAACTGATGCAGGTAAAGCATTGTGTTCTTACTTCTGTAAACAGAGACGAACTGAAAGATCGCGGAGCCGAAATTTGGTACAACACCGTAGCCGAGATTAAGAAGATTTCGCCTGAAACCACAATCGAAACTTTAATTCCTGATGTAAAAGGTAATTGGGAAGCTCTTGAAACTATGATTTCTCCGGGACAAGAAGTTGTTTCGCACAATATGGAAACCGTGAAAAGACTTTACCGAATGGTAAGGCCACAGGCAAAATATGAAAGAAGTCTAGAGCAAATCAAAAGAACTAAAGCATTCGGTAAAAGAACCAAATCCGGCATTATGCTTGGGCTAGGGGAGACCGTAGAGGAAGTTTATGAAGCTATGGATCATTTGGTAGAAAATGGATTGGATATACTAACCCTTGGGCAATATCTGCAACCTACCAAAATGCATATCGAAGTGGCTGAGTTTATTCACCCTGATCAATTTGCTTTGTATCGCGAAGAAGGTCTGAAAAGGGGACTTAAATATGTAGAATCAGGACCTTTGGTTCGCTCCAGCTATCATGCTGAAAGACATGTAAATGTTTAAGTATATATAAATTCAGGAATATTGAAATTATTGAGGCTTGCAAGTATATACCTGCAAGCCTTTTTTAAGTTAAATACTAGTGGATATAAAAACACCATACTGCGAGGTATCGATAACCAAATACACATTTCTGTAGATGGGTATAAAGGCTTGTATAAAATCAGTAATCCTGATAACCTCTGCCATGGTTCGTGTCTCACGAACCATCTGGTGGAAAAATTGATAATCCGGCTAAAAATCTATCTGGCGAAGGTTCCAATATAGGATTATCGGATATCAAACATATTGAGTAATTGAGGCATGAACAAGGACGATCGCATTAGAGAATGTTTCGTGAGGACACGAACCATGGTGGAGGTCTGACATATTAATTAATAAAGATGGAAAATAAATCTCAAGTCATTTATCATACAACATCAATTTATATTGGACATCTTGTTGCTATTATACCAATTGTTGCTTTATTAGCCTTTGCTTTTGGAGTAGATAGGGGAGGTATAGGTTGGGGTGTTTTTGGAATTGGAGGAGGGATAATTTGGCTTTTATTATATAACAACAAGGAGATTATGTTTTATAAAGATAAAATAATTATAAAAAGGGCTTATTTTAATAAGACTTTGCTAATTATTCCATTTGAATCAATAAAGAATGTTGAATATGTCGATGCACTCCAAGTTCGATTTGATAATGAAAAGATACGAATAACCTACAATGATGATGATAATAAAAGGATTATAATACATCTTCCTTTATATATGATAAAAGAAGATGTATTATATGAACTTATTGAGAACTTTAGGAATGCACATATAAAAACAATAGTTAGGAGTAGTAAGAAAGTTTTTGCTAAAAATAAACAAGATTCATAGGGAAGTGTATACCTCCTCACCAGTACCTTCGCTGTCCGAATAAAGCACAAACCCAGTCGCTCTGGCTTTGCCGAGTGACGTTTTATGAGTGAGGCCTCTGGCCGTTTTAGGAGCAGAAAATGCGAAAATATAGAGCAAGCTCTGCCATGGTTCGTGTCTCACGAACCATCTGGTGGAAAAATTGATAATCCGGCTAAAAATCTATCTGGCGAAGGTTCCTATGTCTTTTAATAAAGAAGAATGAAAACTTATAATTTAATTATATTGATATTAATAGTTTTATTTATATCAATACTTATTATAAATGTGTCAATAATTTATATCGATAAATCTAAATTGAATAAAAATAAGAAAATAGCTTTAGCTAAGATTCATTGTTATAGAAAAATTGCTTGTATAACATGTTCAAGTAATAAAGTATGTTTTAAGTTTATTGTTGATGGTGTGCTATATTTTGATTACAAATCAGGAAGCAGACCTAAAGATTTACAAGTTGGTGATGTATTTATGTTAGAATATGAGAAAGGAAATCCTCTAAATAATCAAATTGATTATGAATTAAAATTAAATAAATTATTTCCCAATGATTTTTTCAAAGTTAAAGATACTGTTGGTAGCTGCAATTGTCCTGATCGGTAAATCCTTCTCACCAGTAGCTCGGCTGTTCGAATAAAGCACAAACCCAGTCGCTCTGCCTTCGGCGAGTGACGTTTTATGAGTGAGGCCTCCGGCAGTTTTAGGAGCAGAAAATGAGAAAATAAAGATCAAGCCAGGTTGAGAGATCACTCTCCTTGGTTGGTATAAATTTAGAGTCTCTCCCATCTAGTACAAGGTTGTAAAAAGGTATTTCAAATGCACATCTCATACAATCTCATTTATGTAGGATCCTGTATTCTTTTCACCACTTCGCCATTAGAGTAATGGTATAAATAGACCTGCCCGGGTGTAGCTGAGTTTACCTGCTGTCCAAGCAAGTTTGTAATCATTACAAGGGAAATATTTGTACGCTGAGCCTCTGTAAGATTGGTGGTAACATCTGTTCGGTAACCTATGATTTTAATATTGTCGAAGCCTATATTCAAGCTTTGTGGGCCGGCCCCCATTAGCATGCTCATACACAGGGATTGTTGTGACTGATCGACAGGAGCATAGGTTTGGCAAACGCAATTTACCAAAGCAAAATAATCAAAGGTGTTTGCACAAACAGACTGGTTGTTTATGGTAATTAGTGTAAGGAACTTATCTTCCCCTCTAATAATTTCAGAACGGCCATCATTCTGTTTATGAGTTATAGTGCTTATAAATTGAGTTCCTGCTGGTTTCTCGCACTTCGAAATGCCTGGTATGTTTAGCTCATGATTAGTTGTTGCCATTATTGACTGTATTGGCATAAATGTTTTATACGCCAACAGTCCGAAATTGCTGCTACATAATTCGCTGGCACCATTAGTCGGATTGTTTATGACATCGTACGTAATCAGTAAACTGTCGTATTTATTAACCACAGCTGGGTGCAAACTAAAAAAGGTAATTGCACTTATATAATTATTGGACGTAGGTTGAATTGTGAAATTCAGATAGGTTGAATTTGATCCAGTTATAAATGAACTAGGCTTTTGTGTACCAGGAAAAAGATTGGCGTCTGCAAGGTTGTCTTCAAAATCTTCTTCGAGTACAAGTTCTTCTATTATCTGTGCAGGCTGAGCCAGTAAAGAATTTTGAAAAATAGTAACTAAGCAAAGACCTAAAAGTGTGGTAAAAAAATGTTTCATAGATTTTTAGTGTTTTGTTTTTTGCTTGAATAGATGGAAAGGTATAAAGACAAATTAACTTCTTTTTTTTCTTTAAAAGAAAACATATCAGGCACTTAGTAACAAATTAACTGCCCCTCATGGAGTTTTATAAACAAGATTTGTGGAATGTAGTATATAAAGTTGGCCGAATGCCCAAATAATACATTTATTCAGGAAATTTATCGTATTTATTTTTTCAAATATTCTTAAAATTATAACCTTATGAATCGTCATTTTGTACTTGTTTGCCTTGTGGGACTGATACTTTCATCCTGTGATTTCTTTAAACCTGCGAATGAGAAAATAATTTTAATTGGACCAGGTACCCAACCTTGTGTGGCAGGCGTAATGGAAACAGATTGTATGCAGATAAAGTGGTCTGAAGAACAAAGCGAATGGGAGAACTATTACGGCCAGGTTGAAGGTTTTACTTTTGAAAAGGGTTATGAGTACGAGCTTATTGTTCGAGAAAAAAAAACTGAAAATACACCTGCTGATGCAAATCTGAGCAACTATGAATTAGTAAAAGAAGTATCGAAAAGAAAAGTAGAATTGCCGGACATAACTTACAGCGACAATAGCAAAAATTCTCTGGATTGGGATGGAACCTACGAAGGTGTGCTGCCTTGTGCAGATTGTGAAGGTATAAAAACAACTATTACATTAAAATCAGATGGTTCATTTGATAGATCAGTAGAATATTTAGGGAAAAACGGGAAACCTGTTACTGATAGTGGAAAATTTGAATGGGACAAGAATGGTTCTGTGATATCGCTCATTGACAAAAACACCAATCAGAAATATCAAGTAGGTGAAAATCAAATAATACATTTAGACCAAACAGGAAATAAAATTAAGGGGAGTTTGGCGGAAAAATATATCCTTGTAAAAAAGACCATGTAGCGGTTGAAGCTTAGGGCTTTCGATAAAAGTTGACAAAAAAAGAGGCTATTTAAACAGCCTCTTTTTAAATATTTGGATTGAATTATTTTCTTAATTGCTCGATTTTACAAACTTACCAATAAACTTGTCATTCACAGAAATTATATAAATACCTGCCGGCAAATCTGATATAGTTATTTCTGAATTTTGTCCGTAAGACGAGTATGTTCTTTCGGTAATACCCTGAGCATTCACTATTTTTACAATATTCAATTCTGTCAGACCACCGGAAATGGTTAATTTATCTACTGCCGGATTAGGGAATATTGAAATTTTATTGTCTACAGATTCTGTTGACCAAATTCCGGTAACAACATCAGAAGTACAGTATAACTGATCAACATCTGTCTGATCTAAAATTCTTGTATAAATCAATACATCGTCTAAGCTACCTTTTATAGCCTGAGATCCTGCACCGCCTGATTTATTATTTCCTATTACACTCAATGGGTTCTCAGAATTTTTAAAAGCATTGGTTGTATTCTGAATCAGGTTACCATCCAAATAAAGTGTAAAATTGGTGTTAACTTTTACCATTACAATATGATGCCATAATGTATCAGTAATAGATACTCCGGAGCCTACAAAATTTCCATCGTAATACCCAATCTGCTGATTTTGTAAAAGCAATTGATGGTAAAAAGATAAATCTCCACATAAAAGTGTTTTCCACTGATTGGTTTCTTTATTCTTATACCATAAAGATACAGATATCGTATCGTTGCCTATTGGAGCAATATCGATATTAGGAGTATTCAAATTTGTAGGGAAATAATATGCACTGTTGTTAACTCCAATTCTATCTTTAGTAGGTTCTACACCACTTGGGGTTCCATTAAAGTTATTTCCACTGATATCATTCCCATTGCCATTCAGTGGTAAGTGAGCTTTTAACTTTAAAGAAGGAATTACACATTCTGTAGTTGTGGTATTTTCATCAATATATAGTGCATGAACTTCTTCATTGGTCAATACCCTGTTGTAGATATACACTTCATCAATTTTTCCCAGGGAACCCTGAGTTGCAGAAGTAGTTGAATAATTATTTCCGATGATATTTACAGGGCTTGTTACATTGTTCCAGCTTAAAGTTTTGGTTCCAACCAGTGTATCATTTACATATAGTTGCCATTGTTTATCATTCATGATCATTACCAGATGATACCATTTTCCTGATTTTAACACATAGTCCTTCAATGAATTTAAAGTAGAATATTCACCTATAGTATTGTTATGATGATTTACCAGTAAATGATGTCTCTGACTATCTTCGTGGCCTATCAGATTGTTCCAGAAACCAGCTGCACCTGCATATTGATACCACATAGAGACGGATATCTGTGATGTGTTCAGCTGCTTTACTTTCAAATAATCCGCACTTTTGGAGTCAAAGGCATAAGCACTGTTTTCAATTCCATTGCGGTCTGTGGTTTGTGTAAGTCCGGCAGATGCAGTTCCATGATTGTTATTTCCACTTGCATCTTGGGCATTACCGTCTAATGGATAATGAGCCCAAAGGCCATCGGTTGGAATTTGAGCAAAAGTTGTAACGGAGTAAAATAAAAAGATTGAAAAAATACTGATTTGTAAGGGTTTCATAAGGTGTAAAAATTAGTATAAAAAGCAAATGTATGTATTTCAAAAGCTTATATAAATACAAAAGGAACTTTGTTGAAAAATATTTCTTTTGGCAGGCTTACTACGAAACTATATTGGCAAAAAGGTAAACGCTCTTTTTAGTAATGCCCGGCATATTTTCGAATACCCCATTCTAAGGACAAAAGCAAAATCAATAGAGCTAGTATCCAAGGCAGGTGAATGATTTCGTCAAACTCTTCGGATGAATGTATGACCGGACGGTTATCCAGTTTTTGAAGTTCTTCGCTTAGCAAATCGAGCTGATGGTCTCTATAGAATTTACCCTGAGTTTTGGCCGACAATTCACGCAACAAATGGTGATTGGCCGTTATATTTAGTGCTTCAAGCAGTATTTCTTTTATCAAAAATTCCCCACTTTCTTTGTATACCTTGCCTCCATGTTCTACACTGCCAGTATAATTATATAATCCCGGTTTTAAGCCTTTTATTTCAAAAGTTTCATTTCCGGGGCTTGGGACAAATGTATATTGAAATGTTTTATCACTTTCGTTTGTAATGTTTAGTTGTATTTTTTTGTTATATACAGGTTCATATATATCATTATATACTTGTGCTTCAAACAATACCTTTTCAGCTTCTGAAAATTCATTTTGCGTAGGTTTTAATCTGAATTTTCGCTTATCCTCTTTGTTTGACAGGTATTGGATTAATGAGGTGAAAAACTTGTCAAATACCAAAGTAATGCCTGTGTTTTTATGTTCATACATCCTCCAGCTCCAGATACCTTCACCGGTCAATATGCCTGATTTTTTACCTGCGTCATCTTTTATAGCCAATAATGGGTTGTCTGTGACTACTGTCCCAATTTTTTGGTAAAGAATAGTTTCAGCACCTCCCTGTATTTTATAGTTCCCAAACGGAGTGGTTAATGGTGGCGATTTTGAAAGTGTATTTATATCTTCTTGTTCTAGTTTGAATTTTTCAAACTGAGTATTAAATCCTATCCCGGTCAAATCCGTTTGATTGTTGGTACCAGTAATACTTAATAGATTAGTTGTTTGATTTAGTTTGGCAATATTGGTTTGATTGCCAATGATATATAAATGTGCAGAGGATTGACTTTTTAATTTTTCCAAATAGGAATCTGTACTATGCCTCAGATCAGGTATTTGATGAAATATAACCAGGTCATAGTTAGTTTCTATCAGGGGAAATATACCCGGTATAAAAATTACTACTTCATAGTTTTCTTTAGATTCAATGGCTGCTTTTAATGCTTTCAAATCCGGATGTGGTCCTGCTGCAGCCAGTAATATTTTTTCTTTGGCATCAAGTATATCTATATAAGCATGAGCAGAGTTGTTTTTGGTTGTAAACTCATTTTTAAACGGTTCAATTTCAACCATAAGATGTTGCAGCCCAGGTTTTTGTGAAGCAACAATAAATTCGGTTTCGATATGCGATCGCCCTTTTAGTTCTACGATCTTTTTTTGAAGAGTTTTATCACCTTGTTTTAAGGTTATGCTAATGGATTGATTGGTAAACCCTAAATTTTGTATTTCCGCAATAATAGGATATTGGTTGCCGGTGTATGCAATTCTATTATAGTTTAGTTTTTTTAAAATCAGGTCTTTGTTGCCTACAGTATCGCCTAAACCAACTGTATAAATAGGAAAGGTATATTGTTTATAAAGCGGATCTATGCCTGCATTAAATATTCCGTCTGTAAGTAAAATGGTAGCTGCAAGATTTCGATTTTCATAGTTGCTTTCTACTTTGTTTAATATAGTACTTAGATCGGTTGATTTTTGATCGAAATTTATTTGTACCGGTGAGGCAATACTATTTTGTTGGTTTAGTGCTACGATTTCAACATCAAAGTTTTTTTGCTGCAGTTGTTTGACCAGTTGGTCACTTTGGTTTAATACCTGTTTTAAGTTGTTGGTATCGGACGCCAGTTTGATGGATTCTGAATTGTCAATGGCAAGTACAATGGTAGGTTTTTCAAAATGATTTTTAATTAACTGGATTAATGGCCCTGTAAGTAAAAAACAGAGTATAAATACGGTAAGAAATCTAAAAATGAAGAGTACCCTGTTGGTTGTTTTGCTCCATGATTTGGATTTGTAGTATAAAAAATAGGCATATCCCAAAGCCACAAAAATGCAAATTGGAATAAACCACGGTGATGTTTGATATAGTATTTTAAATTTTTCCATTTAAAATAAAGCCTTTCCAATTTTGGAAAGGCCTTTTAACATAAAGTTTGTATTTGTATTGTACTAAGTTAGCATTCCACCATCTACCTGCAATACTTGTCCAGTAACATAGTTAGACAAATCAGAGGCAAGGTAAACGGCTGCGTTAGCTACGTCTTCCGCTTGTCCGGCTCTTTTTAGAGGTATGCTGTTTTTCCACTCATCAACTACTTTTTGGTCTAACTCTCCGGTCATTTCAGTTTCAATAAAACCCGGGGCAATTGCGTTTGAACGTATATTTCTGCTGCCCAATTCCAGAGCTACTGATTTTGTAAATCCAATAATACCTGATTTTGAAGCGGCATAGTTGGCCTGACCTGCATTGCCTCTGATACCAACCACTGAAGTGATATTTATGATAGAACCAAACTTTTGTTTCATCATTGGTTTGATGGCAGCTTTAGTTAGGTTGAACACAGATTTAAGGTTTATGTTTATCACTGTATCCCATTGTTCTTCACTCATTCTCATAAGCAGACCGTCGCGAGTTACACCGGCATTATTTACCAATGCATCTATAGAGCCGAAATCAGCCAAAACATTACTGACTAATTCTTCAGCAGCATCATATTTTGAAGCATCCGAACGATATCCTTTTGCTTTGATACCCAGGTCTGCTAATTCTTTTTCTAAAGCCTGTCCTTTTTCTACACTTGATAAGTATGTAAAGGCAACGTTTGCACCTTCCTGAGCAAATCTGGTAGCCATGGCTTTACCAATACCTTTTGATGCTCCGGTAACAAGTATGTTTTTACCTTGTAATAGTCCCATTATAACTTTGTTATTTTCAAATTATTCAATAAAACAAAGCCAAAAATATAGAATATACCAGCAAGTACCAAGTATGGTCTACTAAGTTTATTTTATTAATTATAGGCTTGTTGATGTTAGAATAGCTGTGATTTTGTAATATAAAGTATTTGATAATGAGATTATTTTGTATGTTTTTATAAACACTTAGCTTATTATACTTGGTACTTTGTATACTCTGGTATAAATTTGCCAGCTAACTATACTAGAACTAACCTGAATATTATGTCAGCAAAATATGATGTGATCGTGATTGGTAGCGGACCTGGAGGCTATGTAGCTGCTATCCGTGCTTCTCAACTTGGCTTAAAAACCGCTGTGGTTGAAAAGGCCGATCTTGGTGGAATTTGCCTTAACTGGGGATGTATTCCTACAAAAGCACTCCTTAAAAGTGCACAGGTATTTGAATATATAAAGCATGCAGCAGATTATGGTATCGAAGTGAAAGATGCCAAAGCTGATTTTTTGGCTGTTGTAAAAAGAAGCCGTGATGTTGCAAATGGAATGAGCAAAGGTATTCAGTTTCTTTTCAAGAAAAATAAAATTGATATTCTGAATGGATTTGGTAAACTGACTGCAAAAAATAAAGTAGAAGTTACCGACGAAAAGGATGCTAAAACTACCTACGAGGCTAGTCATATTATTTTGGCAACTGGTGGTCGATCAAGAGAATTGCCCAATCTGAAAATTGATAACGAAAAAATTATCGGTTACCGCAAAGCCATGGTTTTGGAAAAACGTCCAGACTCTATGGTAATTGTTGGTTCCGGTGCAATAGGTGTTGAGTTTGCTTATTTTTATGCTGCTATGGGTACTAAAATTACTATAGTAGAATTTATGCCAAACATTGTTCCGGTAGAGGATGAAGATATTTCTAAAGCTCTGGAAAAAGAATACAAAAAACTTGGTATCAATATTATGACCAAGGCGTCAGTTGAGTCTGTTGATACTAAAGGCAAAGGGTGCAAAGTGAAAGTTAAGACCGAAAAAGGGGAGGAGACTCTGGAATGCGATATTGTACTTTCAGCTGTAGGTGTAACCACCAACCTTGAAGGTCTTGGTCTGGAAGATGTTGGAGTAGCGACTGATAAAGGTAAAGTATTGGTTGACGACTATTACAAAACCAACCTGCCTGGCATATATGCTATTGGAGATATTGTAAAAGGTCCTGCTCTTGCACACGTAGCTTCTGCGGAAGGAATAATTTGTGTTGAGAAAATAGCCGGTCACCATCCTGAACCATTAAATTATGGAAACATACCGGGTTGTACCTACTGTACTCCTGAAATTGCTTCGGTTGGTTTAACCGAAAAACAAGCCAAAGAAAAAGGATACGAAATCAAAGTTGGTAAATTTCCTTTTAGTGCTTCTGGTAAAGCAAGTGCCGCCGGTGCAAAGGAAGGTTTTGTAAAAGTTATCTTTGATGCAAAATATGGAGAATTCCTGGGCGCTCATATGATTGGTGCTAACGTAACTGAAATGATAGCAGAGGTTGTAGTAGCCAGAAAACTTGAAACTACAGGACATGAAATTATTAAGTCTGTACATCCTCACCCAACTATGTCAGAAGCTATAATGGAGGCTGCTGCTGCTGCATATGATGAGGTGATTCACTTGTAATTAGAATAGTTTTTAGCATAAAAAAAGCTTAAAGAGTTGAAGGTAAACTTCAGGTTCTTTAAGCTTTTTTTGTTTTAAGTAGAAAGAACAGAGTTTTATAACATAATTAAAATTCCTACTTTAAACTTTAAACTTTCCACTCCCAACTCCATCCTCCCAACTCCAAACTCCTTACTTTCTCAACGGAAAACGCATTTTATAATCTACATCAACTCTGCCTTTAGAAATATCGGAGAATTTACCTTTAAGTAATTTTCTTCTTAGCGTAGAAATATAATCAACAAATAACACGCCTTCAATATGGTCGTATTCATGTTGAAATACACGGGCTTTCATGCCATCCAGAATTTCGGTATGCTCTTTCCAGTCTGTGTCGTAGTATTTTACCTTGATGGTTTCTGGACGGGTAACATGTGCCCGAACTCCGGGTATACTCAGACAACCTTCCTCATATGACCATTCTTCTGCAAACTCTTCCAGTACTACAGGGTTAATAAATGTTTTTTTATATCCTTGTAAATTTTCCGGGTCCATAGGTTCGGCATCTACAATAAATAAGCGTAAACTAAGTCCTATTTGCGGAGCAGCAAGACCAACACCATTAGCTTCATACATGGTTTCATACATGTCTTCCACCAATTGTTTGATGTCTGTTCCTTTTTCTATTTCTTCTGCTTTCTTTTTTAATACAGGGTCTCCAAATGCTACTATTGGGTAAATCATTTCTGTTTTGTTATTTGTTTTACGTGATACGAATTACGTTTTTATCTCAGATTGTTCACCTAAAACTTACAACGTAAAACGTAGCACTTAATAATTCTTTTCCAAATACGATTGCAATATAATAACCGCACTTATTTTATCTATATTTCCTTTTATCTGTCTGTCTTTTTTTTTCATACCGCCCCGAATCATGGTATCCATGGCCAGCGAGGAGGTATAACGTTCATCTTCCAAATGGATTGGAGTGGTGGGAAAAACCTTTTTTAACCTGTTTAGAAAGTGTTTCACATTGTTTGCATTATCTGATTCCTGATCAGTATTGGTTTGCCGTGGCATGCCTACTACAAATGCTTCTATATGTTCTTTACTATGATAAGCTTTCAGGTAGTTTTCCAAATCCTTAGAGTGTACCGTATCAAGAGCTGTTGCAATTATTTTTAATGGGTCAGTGACTGCTATCCCAACTCTTTTGGTTCCGTAATCAATTGCTACTATTCTTCCCACTTCTTATTGGTTTCTATACTTGCCAAAGGTACCAATTTATTTGCGGTGATGCTCAGGATTTTTATTATGAATGATTTTGATGACAGTTTTTGATTTTTATTATTCTTATTTAGATTTTTTATAAACAACTGTTTGTAATAAGTCTAAATAAGTGTAATATTGCATCGCAAATATTAAAAAAATTACTAATCATTTATTTTTAACTCATATGTTATCTAACTTATTTACGTATTCAAAACTTGCAGTATGTACTTTGGCAATCGCCGGATTTACTTCTTCCTGCAATAAGGATGATGATTCGCCGGCACCTAAAACTACTAATCTTAGAACTGCTATAGATTATTCAGTTTTGACTCCTACAACTCCTTATACTTCTTTGTTTGTTGATGCTAATGGTGATACAACTGTTGATAGAAATGAAGGAAGAGATTTATTAAATATTCTTAAGTCCATAGACACGTACGGCAAATCCGGAACTACTGCTGAAATTGATTCTGCTTATATTTCAAATTTATTTTCTGGAATTAGCAACTATACTGCAACTTCATTAGCTCAGGCCGATAAAGATAAATTCAAATCACAACTAGAATCATATTTTGGACATTTGGCTTCAGCTAGCAAATTATATGATCAAACTGCTTCTGATGGTCAAGCCGGAATTCTGACCAACAACACAAGCAAATATCTGGTAGATGCCAATGCTATTGAATGGATACAAGTGATTTCTAAATCACTAATTGGTGGATTTCAGTACGATTATATTGGAAATGTATTATTGACTGAAGGTCTGAAAGCAGACAATAGCAAATTGGTTGCAGGTAAAAAATATACCGCTCTGGAACACAACTGGGATGTAGCTTATGGTATTTTTACCAAAAGTGATATTTACGCGGTAAATGCGACAGATGCTGTAAAAGATGCCAACGAATCTTTCCTTGGAGCATATGTTTGGGAGTACAATAAAGAAGGTTATAAAAAGATGCATGCTGCATTCCTAAAAGGTAGAGCAGCAATTGTAAATAACGATTTGACTGTAGTTGTTCAACAGGCTAATATCATTAAAAAAGAAATTGAAAAAGCCATTGCAAGTTCATCGCTGGGTTATTTGACTAAAACTAAAAATGGCTTAACTACCGGAGCAGGTGCACACGCTTTCGGTGAAGGTTTAGGTTTTATCAATTCACTTAGGTTCTGTAAAAAACATAATGCTAATGTTGCATTTGCTGATGGTGTTTATAATCCACTTATCAATAAAGGTTTCTGGGATTTGGTTGTAGCAGATCTTGTAACCGCTGAAACTGCTATCAAAACTCAATTTGGACTATAGTATTTTTCTATAGTTCAGAGATAGTCATATTTTTGTCATTAACTTTATGAGTAGTTCCTAACAGAGCTACTCATACTTTATGAATAAACCATGAGATTAGGGAAATTTAATTTGCTATTGATTGCTGTTTTAGTCACTGTTATAAGCTGTGGTCCTAAGGACGATGATAATCCAGGTCAAACCATAAATACGCCAAACAGAGAAGCTATGCTGGTAAATCTGGCAGATGAGGTTATTATTCCGGGTTATAAGGATTTTAATACTTCTCTTTTGTCGCTTACAGATGGATTCAATACATTTGAAGGCGAACCAAATATTGAAAATCTAAACTCATTTCGCACTTCTTGGGAAAATGCCTATTTGCAATGGCAAACTGTTGAACTTTTTGATGTAGGGCCGGCTGCAGATTATGCCATTAGGTTTTATTTTAATATTTACCCTGCCAATACTTCTTTAATCGAATCTAATATCGCTGCCGGAAATGCCAATTTAGGTTTACCTTCCAATTACCCGGCTCAAGGTTTTCCTGCTTTAGATTATATGCTTTATGGAATAGCTTCCTCAGATGACGAAATCCTTAAACTTTATACCACCGATGCCTCCGCACAGGCCCGTATCAATTATATAGGTTTGATTATTTCTCAAATGAATCTGGAGTTTAAGCGTGTAAATGACCTTTGGAACACCAGTTATAGAAATGTATTTGTTAGTAAAACCGGAGTCGATATCAGTTCCTCTTTAGGACAATTAGTTAACGGTTATGTTCTTAATTATGAGCGCTATGTTAGGTCTGGCAAAGTCGGTATACCTTCCGGTGCAATGATGAATGGAGTAGTTTCTCCTGAAAAAGTAGAGGCTTATTACAGAAAAGATTTGTCAAAAAAATTAGCCATTGCAGCCAATAATGCTTCTAAAGATTTTTTCATGGGTGTTTCACGTAATGGAAATTCTCAAGGAGCATCTTTTTACTCCTATCTAAAAGCATTAACGGCAACTGACAGCAAAACAGGTGCTGATCTGGCTGATCAAATAAAGACAAAATTTGAAGACATAGATAAATCGCTTCAACTACTTGACGACAATTTTGCTGCTCAGACTCAAACTAATAATGCAGCTATGATAGCTACTTTTGATCAGATGCAAACCATGGTGCGTTTGCTAAAAGTAGATATGACATCGGCAATGAGTATTACCATTACTTATACTGATAATGATGGTGATTAACCTATTGAAAAGTTGGTAGTACGTTATTTATAAATTTCAATTCTTTGCTTCAGAGATACCTTAATTCATCAACATCAGCAGCTCCATTAGCAGTCTTTAGGATAGTTTTTGGACTCATGATGTTTTTGAGTATTGTCAGATTTTGGGCCAACGGCTGGATTGAAGATTTATATATTACTCCAAAATTCTTATTCCCTTATTTCGGATTTGAGTTTGTAAGTTCATTAGGACATTATACCTATGGTTTGTTTGCTTTGTGTGCAATTTCTGCCATTATGGTTATGCTTGGCTTGCAGTACAGGTTGTTTAGCGTACTGCTATTTTTGTCCTTTACCTATATCGAATTATTAGATAAATCAACCTACCTCAATCACTACTATTTTATAAGTCTACTGTGCTTACTGATGATTTTTCTGCCGGCACATGTATACTTTTCTCTGGATTCCGGTTTCAATTCTAAAATTTTGTCAGATCAGATACCTCGCTGGTACTTGGATTCGATTAAACTACTTGTGGCTATATTGTATTTTTATGCGGGGCTGGCTAAAATTAATAGCGACTGGTTACTAGAAGCTTTGCCTTTGCGCATATGGCTTCCGGCCAGAAATGATGTGCCATTGATTGGATTCCTTTTTAACTATAGATGGGTTCATTATGCCTTTAGCTGGTTTGGGTGTATATATGATTTGGCAATTCCTTTTCTGCTTTGGAACAGAAGAACCAGATTACTTGGATATGGGGCAGTAGTCATTTTTCATCTGGCTACATCGCTGCTATTCCAAATTGGGATGTTTCCATATGTGATGATAGTGACTGCATTGATCTTTTTCTCAGAAGGTTTTCATACCAAAGTACTTTCACTTTTGGGAAGTTTGCTCAACGTTTCACCGAATTTATTACATCCCAATAAATTGTTTCAGCAAAAAATCTTATATGGCAATTTTTTAAAGGCCTTTTTTATTGTTTTTTTTGTATTTCAGATTCTATTTCCTTTTCGGTATTTACTTTATCCTGGCAAATTATTCTGGACTGAACAAGGTTACCGTTTTTCGTGGCGTGTAATGCTCATGGAAAAGGCCGGTTATGCTCAGTTTAAAGTAAAATTATCTGATGGTCAAAGTTTTATAGTCAACAATAATGAGTTTCTAACGCCACTTCAGGAAAAAATGATGGCAACCCAACCGGATATGATTCTGCAGTATGCACATTTTCTAAAGGATTTTTATGCAAAAGATGGAGTAAGTCCGGAAATCTATGTGGAATCTTATGTAGCTTTGAACGGACGTTTGGGTACAACTCTAATTGATCCGTCGGTCAATCTGGCCAATATTCAGGATTCATTTTCTCACAAAAACTGGATTGTTCCTTTTAATGAATAAACTCGTATTTCTTTTATCATCGATTGCCCTGTTAATCAGTTTTTCGGTTTGTGGTCAGTACAATATTTCAGGTCTAATCCAATCCAACGAAGACTCTTCCGGTATAGTTAAATGCTTAATTACTCTTAATCAGGGACAGTATAGTGCCATAAGTAATTCAAAAGGATCGTTCGAATTCAAAAACCTTCCTTCCGGTGAGTATTACCTAAGTGCTTTTTCTGAAAATTTTTACCCGATTGAGCAAGTCGTTACAATCACCGCATCCAATATTTTTATCGTAATTCATCTTTTTCCTTCGCTAACTAAACTTGATGAAGTGATTCTGAAAAATGAAAAAGCTGAAGTAGCTCACCTGAGTGGAATTGAGGATATGGGTATTTATGAAGGCAAAAAGTCGGAAGTAATTGAAGTAGATAAACTTACTGCTAATGTTTCAACCAACAATGCCCGACAAGCCTATGCACGTGTGCCCGGATTGAATATTTGGGAAAATGACGGAGCCGGTTTGCAACTTAGTATTGGTGGAAGAGGATTAGATCCTAATCGAACTTCAAACTTTAATGTTCGGCAAAATGGCTATGATATAAGTGCTGATGCACTTGGCTATCCCGAAAGTTATTATACACCACCATTAGAAGGGGTGCAGCAAATACAGATTGTGCGTGGTGCTGCTTCCTTACAATATGGAACTCAGTTTGGGGGCTTGCTCAATTTTGTCATGAAAAAGCCTGAAAAGGATAAAAAAATTGAATTGCTTGCCAGGCAAAGTGTTGGTTCTTTTGGTTTTTATAATACGTTTACCAGCTTGAGTGGTACTATCGGCAAGTTGAGTTACTATTCATTTTTTCAATATAAAAGAGGTGATGGCTGGAGACCTAATTCTGCATTTACCAATTACAATTTTTATACAAATGTCAATTACAAATTTTCTGAAAAAACATCAGTTGGAATTGATATAACACTAATGGATTATCTGGCTCAACAACCAGGTGGATTAACCGATCAAATGTTTGAAGAAGATCCCAGACAAAGTAATCGCGAACGAAACTGGTTTGATGTAAACTGGAACCTATTCGCTCTTCATTTTGATCATAAATTTAGTTCAAGAAGTGAATTTAATGTTCGAGCATTTGGATTGTATGCATCCCGTTATTCGCTAGGATTTAGACCTAATCGTGTAGCCACTATTGATTATAATGGTCCGCGTGATTTGATAAAAGGCGACTTCCGGAATTTCGGCGCCGAAGCCAGGTTGCTAAAACGCTATTCCATAAAAAAAACACATGCAGTGCTTTTGGTTGGTTCCAGATATTATAATGGGTACAATCATGGTGTGCAGGGGGAAGGCAGTAGCGAAAAAGGTGCAGATTTTAACTTTGTAGATCAGGATGGAATCATTTACGATTATGAATTTCCTAACCAAAATGTGTCCTTATTTGCAGAAAATGTATGGTATATAAGTGACCGCCTGTCCATAATTCCCGGTCTGCGATACGAAAATATCCGTACTATAGCCGATGGTTACTATGGTAGTTATACGGTTGACCTTGCCGGTAATAAAAGTGAAGTAGATAAAGTGTACGAAAACCGATCAAATTTCAGACAGTTTGTGATTGCCGGTCTTGGTTTAAGCTATTCTACCAAAAAGAATATAAACTGGTATACCAATTTTTCGCAGAATTACCGCTCCATTACTTTTAATGATATGCGGATTTCAAACCCCTCCTCCGTAATTGATCCCAATCTTCAGGATGAAAAAGGCTATACACTCGATATTGGCGTCAGAACCGAGCAAAGTTCACGAATTATGTTTGATGCCAGTGTATTTTATGTAAACTACAATAACAGAATCGGTGAAGTTTCTTCTTATGATGAAAAGGATCGAATCATCCGACTAAGGAGTAATATTGGGCAGGCAGTCATGATGGGCGTAGAAACCTATGTAGAAAGTGATTTGTTAAAATGGTTTTTGAGTTCAACTAGCAAATGGTCGGGAGTTGTATTTGCCAATGCCGCATATATTAATTCTGAATATGTGCAAAGTGAAATACCCGGAGTACAGGGTAATAAGGTGGAATTTGTTCCTAAAGTCAATTTAAAATCAGGATTACGTATAGGCCTTGGTAAATTCAGGTTATCTTACCAGTACACCTTTGTATCCAGTCAGTTTTCCGAAGCTTCCAATGCTATATCAGGCAACTATACCGGTATAGTGGGGCAAATTCCGGCTTATTCTATTATGGATTTGAGTTTATCCTACGAGTACAAAAGGTATAAACTTGAAGGAACAGTAAATAACCTGACAAATAGATATTATTATACTCGCAGAGCTATAGGTTATCCTGGGCCTGGTATACTTCCTTCAGATGGAAGAGGTTTTTATGTGACATTTCAGGTTAAAATCTGATTTAAAAATCAAAAAAGACAAACTTTACCGTTTTCTTATAGTTACTTTGCTATAGAATTTTCACCAAATTTTTGCACATCGTGTCTGAATACAACAATACCCGTTCTCAAATAAAATTACCAATTCTTCTATCTCTAGCACTTGCTTGTGGTGTATTTATAGGTGCAGTGTTTTTTGACAATTCTGGAAAAAGCGATATCAAATCAGCCTACAAAAAGTTTGCCGACGTGCTTTCTTATGTTGATAAAGATTATGTAGACACTGTTGATCTGGAGTCGCTGGTTGATTATTCCATCTCAAGTATGTTGGAAAAACTCGATCCACATACTGTATATATACCCAAAGCTGATATTCAGGTTGCACATAGTCAGTTAGAAGGTGATTTTGAAGGCATTGGTATAGAATTTAATATCATCAAAGATACCATTATTGTAGTTGCCCCAATAAGTGGTGGCCCATCCGAAAAAGCCGGGCTTATGGCAGGCGATAAAATTATAAAAGTGAATGACTCACTAGTCGCAGGAAAAACCATTTCCAATGCAGATGTTTTTACGTTGTTAAGAGGCAAAAAAGGTAGTGAAGTTAAATTGTCTGTTAAAAGAGGAGGACAAAAGAAACTATTAGACCATGTTGTAATAAGAGATAAAATACCGACTTACTCCATCGAAATTGCTTATATGGTCGATGCCAGTACGGGGTATATTAAGGTAAGTCGTTTCTCTGCTACAACCTATCAGGAGTTTTATGAAGCCCTGAAAAAGCTTAAAAAATCAGGATTGCAAAATCTAATTCTCGATTTGCGTGATAATCCGGGTGGCTATATGGATCGTGCTACTAATATGGCTGATGAGTTTTTGAGTGGTAATAAACTGATTGTATATACTGACGGTAAGGATAATAAATACGATCAGAAAATATATGCCAACAAAACCGGTTTGTTTGAAGATGGAGCTTTAATAGTTCTGTTAAACGAAGGCAGTGCTTCTGCCTCTGAAATCGTAGCTGGTGCAGTTCAGGACAATGACCGGGCTCTCATTATTGGCCGCCGCTCATTTGGCAAAGGTCTAGTACAAATGCCTATAACCCTCAAAGATAATTCAGAACTTAGGCTGACTATTTCCAGATATTATACACCAAGTGGCCGTTGCATACAGAAACCGTATGATGGTGATGCTATGACTGATTATAACAGCGACCTCTTGAAACGTTACCAGCATGGCGAGTTTTTTCATGCTGATAGCATTAAAATGAATGATTCCTTAAAATATACGACCATCAATGGCCGCACTGTATATGGCGGTGGTGGCATTATGCCGGATATTTTTGTTCCACGTGACACATCTGCTTTTACGAACTATCTGGTAGAAATTTTCAATAAAAATATAATTCGTGAGTTTACACTAAATTATTATTCCTCCAATAAAGAAAAATTGGAAACGATGGATATCGAATCGTACAAGTCAAATTTTGAGGTCTCTGAAAAAATGCTCAATGAAGTAGTAAATATGTCAACTGCTGCAGGAGTGAAATTCAGGCCTAAAGAATATAACAAATCAAAAGAATATCTAAAGACTAATATTAAAGCCTACATAGCCCGAAGCATTTGGGGTAATGACGGTTTTTATCCAATACTCAATGCCTCCGATGAAGACTTTATTCAGGCTATGAAACATATTGGAGAAGCTAAAAAAATGGTAGGAAAGAAATAGATTAAGTAGTTGGATTCGTATAATTATTCAGGTTTTATTTTGATGATTTTATTCTCTCTGATAATAACTATCTCTGTATTTTTTGATTTTTTGTATTCGATTAGTCTTTCATAGACTTTGTCGAGTCCTTTTATTATTTTCTCTCGCAGTTCTATTTGTTTTTCAACAGTTGTCATAGTATCTTTTTATTTCGTTAAACTTGTCCAATTTGAAAATAGTAAGTTGTCCGTCAATCGTTTTTTGTGCAATTAGTTCATGTTTTCCATTGGAATTATCAAAGATAAATGAACCATCAACTAAGGGTAAATAGATGTCAAATAAATTTTTTATACCTTTTAAATATCTCCTTTCTATAATATCTGGTTCAATATTATGTCCACCTTCAGAAACTCTTATTATTACACGTTCTTTGGCTAATTCTATATTTTGTAACCAAAAGAACAGCATTGTAACTATATAGCCATTTTGCTTAGCTTCAAGTATCTTGTTTTTGTAGCTTTTGGTTGATAAAGTAGTTTCAAAGGCAAAACTTTGATTTTCTCTCAATAGTTCATTAACCCGGTTAATCATTATTCTACCAGCTTCAAAGGCTACAGTTTCCGGTTGAAATGGAGAAAGTCCTTTAGCAATCTCATCAGCATTTACAAATTCCTTACATAATAAGATTTCTGGCAAGATAGTTTAGGAAGCAGTTGTTTTACCTGCTCCATTACATCCTGCAATAATGTAAAGATTTTTTTGGGACATAATTGTGAAATTACGAAATTTTATTTGATGAATTTGTTGCTCAAGTTTAAATATCTTTAGTCGTTTTTCATTCTACCAATGTTAATAAGTTTATTTTTTTGACTTTCTACCCGTTGCATATTTTTTTAACTTTGCAGCCCTAAATAGCCTCCGTGCTTAACTGCAGTTTACATGAATATCAATCTTACCAACAGAAAGAAATTTGTTAAAAGACATATTGGCGTTTCAGATACCCAATTGCAAAATATGTTATCTGCTATTGGTGTTCAGTCGCTTGAGCAGCTTATAGATGAAACCATTCCCGAATCCATTCGGATTAATAAAGATCTGAATCTGCCTCAGGAAAAATCAGAATATGTTTTTCTCAATGAATTCAGAGCACTGGCTTCCAAAAATAAAGTATTCAAATCTTTTATAGGTCTTGGTTATTATGACTGCATTACGCCTAACGTAATTACCCGTAATATTCTGGAAAATCCGGGCTGGTATACTGCCTATACGCCTTATCAGGCCGAAATTGCACAGGGTCGACTGGAAATGTTGCTTAATTTCCAAACTCTGGTAACGGACCTGACCGGTATGTATATAGCCAATGCCTCGCTTCTCGATGAAGCTACGGCTGCCGCCGAAATGATGAATATGTTTTTCAATTCCAGAAAAGGAAGTCGAAAAAATGCTCAAAGTTTTTTTGTGTCTGACAAATGTTTGCCACAAACGCTTGATGTTTTAAAAACCAGAGCCGTGCCCGTTGGTATTAATCTGATTATTGGCGATTTGGATCAGTTTGCAGAAAACCAGTCTGATGTTTTTGGTATGCTTATTCAATATCCTGATTTGCATGGCAGGGTTAATGATTATAGCAAACTGGTCGAACAGGCCCATAACCATGATATTCTGGTTGGCTTTGCTGCTGATTTGCTGAGTCTTTCCATCCTAACTCCTCCGGGTGAAATGGGTGCTGATGCAGTAGTTGGTACTACACAGCGTTTTGGAGTCCCTATGGGTTGTGGTGGGCCACATGCTGCTTATTTTGCAACCAAAGAGGAGTTTAAAAGAATTATTCCCGGCAGAATAATCGGTGTTTCTGTAGATGCAAACGGCAAAAAAGCTTTTCGTATGGCTTTGCAAACCCGCGAACAACATATACGCAGAGAAAAAGCAACTTCCAATATTTGTACAGCTCAGGTTTTACTTGCTGTAATTGCTGCTGCCTATGCTGTTTACCACGGTCCGGAAGGTATCAAAGGTATCGGAACCCGGGTACACGGTATGGCTAAGTTGCTGGCTTTGGCTCTGAAAAAACATGGTTTCAACGTTCTCTCTCAGGTATATTTTGATACCATCAGAATTGAAGTTGGGAATAAACTGGCGACTATACAGTCACAGGCAGAAGCTGCCGGAATGAATTTCTGGTATGATAAAGAAGCAATCCAGATTTCGGTAGATGAAACTACCGAGGTATCAGATATCGAAGCGATTTTATCAGTATTTGGTGCAAGTTCAGAGCTAGAAGGACTTGTAGATTCAGTTGCGCTTGAGTTGCCGGAAGGATTACTAAGAACGTCTGCTTATTTACAACATGAGGTTTTTAACGCTTTTCATTCAGAGCATGAACTACTCAGGTATTTAAAACACCTGGAAAATAAAGATCTTTCTTTAGTACATTCCATGATTTCGCTTGGGTCGTGTACTATGAAGCTCAATGCGACTTCTGAAATGCTGGCCGTAACCTGGCCTGAGTTTTCCAGAATACACCCTTTTGCTCCGTATAATCAGTTGGAAGGGTATGCCCAATTATTTAGTGATTTAAGAAACTGGCTTTCTGAAATTACAGGATTTGCCGATGTATCACTGCAACCAAATTCCGGTGCGCAGGGCGAATATGCTGGTTTATTGGTTATTAGAAAATATTTACAAAGCATAGGTCAGGGGCATAGAAATATTGCTCTTATTCCATCTTCGGCTCATGGTACAAATCCAGCCAGTGCGGTTATGGTTGGTTATAAAGTAGTAGTTGTTAAATGTGACGAAAAAGGAAATATTGATTTATCTGACCTAAAGGAAAAAACAGATAAGTATAAAGATGAACTTGCTGCATTGCTTATTACATACCCTTCTACACATGGGGTGTTTGAGGAGTCGGTAAATGAAATCTGTGCATTAATACACCAAGCAGGTGGACAAGTGTATATGGATGGTGCCAATATGAATGCTCAGGTAGGACTTACCAGCCCGGGTTTTATTGGTGCTGACGTTTGTCATTTGAACCTGCATAAAACCTTTTGTATACCACATGGTGGTGGCGGACCTGGTATGGGACCGATTGGGGTTGCAAAACATCTGGTACCGTTTCTTCCCAATCACAGTGTAGTATCTATATCCGAAAACGAGGGTATTCCGGCTGTTTCGGCAGCTCCGTTTGGCAGTGCATCAATTCTGCCAATTTCCTATGCATACATTTCTATGATGGGTGCGAGGGGGCTGAAAGATGCTACCCGATATGCCATTTTAAATGCCAACTACCTCAAAGCACGACTGGAAGGTCACTATCCTGTTTTGTATTCAGGAAAAAATAATCGTTGTGCACACGAATTTATTCTGGATTGCAGAAATTTTAAATATTCAGCAGGTGTAGAAGTGGAGGATATAGCCAAACGTTTGATGGATTATGGCTTCCATGCACCTACAGTTTCTTTCCCTGTTCCAGGTACACTGATGGTTGAACCTACCGAAAGCGAATCGCAGGTTGAACTCGATCGTTTTTGTGAGGCCATGATTGCTATTCGGAAAGAAATTCAGGAAATAGAAGATGGCGTTGCGGATAAAGAAAAAAATGTATTAAAACTTGCTCCACATACTGCCGAGGTTATAATGGACGATCAGTGGGATAGACCATATTCCCGTGAAAAGGCCGCATTTCCACTTTCCTGGGTTAAGTCGTATAAATTCTGGCCATCAGTTAGCCGTATAGATAGTGCTTTTGGTGATCGTAATTTAATTTGTGTTTGTCCGCCTATGGAGAGTTATGCCGAGGAAGTTTAAAGTTTTAAGTTATAAGTGTAAAGTTGTAAGTTATAAGTTTTAAGTACTTAGTATAAAGTGTAAAGACAAATAGTTTTTACTTTAAACTTCAAACTTTAAGCCTTAAGCTTTAAACTTTCCACTTTAATCTTTAAACTTTCGACATAAAACAAAGAATTGCTTACCTTAGCAAGCCGGAAGTTAAAATAAAAGCAACATATGTCCGTAGTACCATACAAAAATAGTGAAGCAGGTAAGAAAGTTCAGGTGGCTGAAATGTTTAACAATATTTCAGGTAAGTACGATTTGCTAAACAGGGTTTTGAGTGCTGGTATTGATATACGTTGGAGAAAGAAAACGATTAAGCAACTTGCAGCAAACAAACCTCAGTTTGTTCTTGATATTGCTACCGGTACCGGCGATTTAGCTATTACCACTTATAATATGCTAAAGCCTGCAAAAATTATCGGAGTTGATATTTCTGCAGGAATGCTGGATGTTGGTCGTAACAAAATCAAAAATCTTGGGTTAGATACTTCTATTACACTGGAACTGGGCGATAGCGAAAACCTTCGTTTTGATAGCAATACCTTCGATGCAGTTACTGTAGCCTTTGGGGTACGTAACTTTGAAAATCTGGAAAAAGGCTTATCCGAGCTTTATAGAGTAACCAAACCCGGAGGTAAAATTGCTATCCTGGAATTCTCTAAGCCGCAAACATTTCCACTAAATTTTTTATATAATTTTTATTTTAAATATATTTTGCCTTTGATTGGGAAAATGGTTTCTAAAGATATGTCTGCCTATTCATATCTGCCCGAATCTGTTGAAAAATTCCCATTCGGTAACGCATTTCTTGAAAAACTAGGGAATGCAGGTTTTAAAAATACACAATGGAAAAAGTTAACTTTTGGAATAAGCTCCATATATATAGGGATAAAATAATTGTCTCCTGTTTATTGGTTCTTACATTTTCCATCTCGGGAATTGCTCAAATCAAACATAAGCCAATCAATCTGGCTAATTATGATGACAGAAAATTGCATTATGGTTTTACATTGGGTTTAAATTCTACCCGATACAACCTTATTCATTCCGACTTTTATGTACGTGAGGATACAGTCACATCAGCTCTTGCACCCCGTTCAGTAGGGTTTTCCTTAGGCTTTATTCTCAATTACAAACTGGCAGATTATTTTGCTCTGCGTATGTTGCCTACTGTCTCTTTTTATGAGCGCAAAGTGGCGTATAAGCTTAATGATGGCAGTAAAGTTAATCAGATTACTGAATCTACCTTTATAGAAATTCCATTACTGGCTCAGTACAAATCGCAGCGACGCAAAAACCTGAGGTTTTATCTGACTGCCGGACTAAAAGCCGGAATTGAAGCTGGAGCTAAAAAGAAGGAGAAGAAACCTTCGGAATTGCGTACGCAGAATTTTGATTTGTCTTTCGATTATGGAATAGGGATGGATGTATTTTATCCATTTTTTAAATTTTCTCCGGAAATTCGTTTTTCTCATGGGTTACTCAATATGCTCAACAACGATCCAAATGTGTATGCCCGCAGTCTGAACAGGGTTACTTCGCATACAGTAAGTTTATTTTTGCATTTTGAATAGAAAATTTATGCAAATAGTTGTATTTATCTTACAGCTTTTTTTAAATTGCACACAATAACTCATTTTTTTAGAAATTATTTAACACAAACAATTTAAAATTAATATGAAAAAAGTTTTACTTTCTATTTCATTAGTTGCAGCAGCTATGTTTGCTAATGCTCAGAATTTTGCTATTTATAACGCTGCTACAAAAGCGTCCCCATTAAATGGAACTCCGTTTCTTTTTGATGACAATAATACATTTTCTGTAGATACAGCTGCTTCTGCTCCTTATATTATAACAGCAAGTGGTACCGCTGGTACAGGTGCATATTATATTAGTGGTTTTGGAAACGCTAGATATAATGCTAAAGGCGAAGTAGAGGCAATAGGTTATTCTGCCACCAATTTTGCAACTGACAAATTGTTTTTAAATGTATTTACCAACGGTAAAGCAATGAAAGTTAAAGTTCAGTTTGGATTAGTAGGAACTAGTGATGTTTATGGTTATGAATTTGATTTAGCTGGTTCTTCTTCTGAAACTGCTTTTGCAGATGCTTCTGCTTTATTGAGTGGATTCTCTAAAATTGTTGGTAATGATCCTGATGGAGAAACTTTCTTAACATCTGCATTAGCTGCAAATATTAGTAAAGTTGAATTTGCAGTAATTCTTACTGGTAACGGTGGAACTGGTCCTGGTGAAATACAACTTAAAAACATAGTTATAGGTTCAAGTTCTAACTTAACTGAAGTAGGTACAAGAAATGCAGCTAAATTAGAAACTGCTGTTTATCCAAACCCTGCAACTACTGAAGTAAACTTTGGAAGAACTTTAACTAACGTTTCAATTTTCAATGCAAACGGAGTTTTAGTTGAGACTTTAAACTCAGCTTCTTCAATTAATGTATCTACTTTCAAGTCTGGTGTCTATTTCATCAATGCTTCTGAAGGTACTACAAGATTTGTAGTTAAGTAATTAATTTTACAAATAATATTGTGAAAAAAGGCATTACATTTTTTGTAGTGCCTTTTTTATTTTTAATAAAATTAAATGGTTGAGATTATTTTTATTTCAAAAACTGCTTTAAGTTTATTTTTACAATGGTACAAGATACATTTAAGTGTATCTTGTAATAGGTATTTATAAATTATATTTTTTAATTATTACTCAATATATATATGAAAAAAGTATTTTTTTTTATTTTATTATTAGCAACTGCTATGGTTTCTAATGGTCAAAGTTTTATTTTATATAATTCAGAAACGAAGGAATCAGCATTTAATGGTAAATCTTATCTTTTTGATGATAATGTTTCATTTACATTAGATACCGCATTATCTGCTCCATATACTATAACTGCTAAAGGAATAGCCAATCCAAATGCTTATTATATAAGTGGTTTTGGAAATGGGAATTATACAGAATTAGGAGAACTTAAAACTATAGGTTATTCAGCCTTAGATTTTGATTCTGATTATTTAGTTTTGGATGTTTTTACTAATGGCTATGAAATGGGTTTATTTGTATGGATTAATATGATAGGAGAAACTGAACTTTACGGGTGTGAAATCGATTTGTCAAAATCTAATTTTAATAGAGATTTTACAAAAGTTTTTGTACCAATGAATTTGTTTTCTAAAGTTAGCCATTTGACCAATATGCCAGATGAGGTTAGTTTTTTAACTTCTGAATTAGCCTCTCATATTTATAAGTTAGATTTGTCAATTGTTAAAATTGGTGAAAATGGTACTGGATCTGGTGAAATTCAATTTAAAGATATGTATATTGGTGCAAAACCTGTTATTACTTCTACTTTATTAGATATTTCCAACAGTTTTGTTGTTTCACCAAACCCTGCTAATTCTGTAGTTAACTTTGGTCAAACTTTAACTAACGTTAATGTTTATAATGCAAACGGTATTTTAGTTGAAACTATGAATTCAGCTTCTTCAATTAATGTATCTACTTTCAAGTCTGGTGTTTATTTCATCAACGCTACTGAAGGTGCTACAAGATTTGTAGTTAAGTAATTAGTTTTACAACAAATAGTTCAAAAGCCTCTGAGTAATCAGAGGCTTTTTTGTTTGTCATCCTGAGGGACTAAGGAACTAAAACGTACTTTTCACCCGAAGTTCTCTGTCATCCTGACGATAGGAAGGATCTGTTTTGATTAAGAATTGATTGAAACCGTCGCCGTCCCTTTTTTTACTGGTATAAAGGGACGGCGACAGTATTTATGTATAATCCGATTGAGCAAAGAAAATGAACAGGAGAAAAAGAGATTCTTCGCTAAACGCTCAGAAAGACAAATTGATACCTGACTTTTGTTCTAGATTGTTTTATTTGGGTTCAATTCACGCCTTAGTTCTTTTCTCATTACTTTATTTGAACTGGTTTTGGGCAATTCTTTAATAGATATTACCTGTTTTATTCTATACAAGGGGTTTAGTTTTTCCGATATCAGATCCTGCAATTCTTTTTTTAGCTGGTCATTTTCTGTTTCTTCTTTACCAACTACAAATAGATATAATTCTTCCGGACCTCCTTCGTTGGGTGCCACTGCGACTGCTGCTGATTCGTTTATTTCCGGATGTGAAGTTATGATTTCTTCAATTTCAACTGCACTTACTTTAATTCCGCCCAGATTCATGGCATCATCTGTTCTGCCGGCACTTTTATAATATACAGTACCTTCCTCTATTATTTGTTCAATGGCATCCCCATGTTTTCTAAGTATTTCGCCTGCTGGGCCTTTTGGACAGTCCTTGTAATATTCATCATGGTGGTTTTTGTTTAAGAGATTTTCACTTAACCCTATAGAAGGAGGTACAATAAAAACCTCTTTGTTTGCCGAATCTGGCTGTATTATACAATTCAGCCCCAAAGCCGGAGTTGTAAAATGTGCCGGTGAAGCTGGTTGAACCACTGTACCTGTTAAATATGCACCACCAATTTCTGTTCCTCCGCAATATTCTATTATGGGAGCTTTAAATTTTCCAAGACCCATTAAGTAAAAATACTCTTCAGCATTGCTTGGTTCTCCGGTAGAACTGAAGGTCTTTATTTGCCATTGAAATTTGCGATGAAAGTCGGCTTTTTTCCATGCTCTGACTACAGAAGGTATAGTACCCAATATGTTAATTTGCTCATTTTCTACAAATTTGCCAAATCTTTCACCTGTTGCAGCTCCATTAAATATGCAAAGTGTTGCCTTGTTTATTAAGCTTGCATAAATAAGCCATGGAGCCATCATCCAGCCCATTCCGGTTGTCCAGGTTACTCTGTCATTTTTAGTTATGTCCTGATGAAAGTAACCGTCTGATGCACATTTGATAGGAGTTAGTTGAGTCCATGGAATAGCCTTGGGTGTACCTGTTGTTCCTGATGAGAATAAAATACTTGTAATGTTTTCAGGATCTGTATAGTATGTTTCAAAGTGTTCTTTTCCTTGCTCAATTATTTCCTTGTAAAGTATATCCTTTTCAGCAATTTTGGTATCCTTGTTTGTTTTGATTAGGATGGTTGTAATATCTCCGATTTTTTGCACTTTTTTGTAAGGTTGTATTTTCTTATCGTTATATAGATATTCATCTATGGTAATTATGGCTTTCGCTTCGCTGATGTCTGCGCGTTTCTTTAATTCATCGCTTGTAAAACTATCAGCAACTAATACATTGCTAATCCCTGCTTTGATGGTACCCAAAAATGCTACTATGGCTTCTTCGCAGAAGGGGAGGTATAAAAGTATTCTGTCTTTTGGTTTGTATCCCTGTTTAATCAGGCCTGATGCAAATTTATTGACTTTGTTTTCAAGTTCACCGTAACTTAGTTTTATTGATTTATCATCATTTTCACTTGCCAGGATTATTGCTGTATGGTCTTTTGAAGCTTGAAAACATGAATCAACACAATTTAGAGTTGCACCGTTACACCATTGTGGATTTTCAGGATTCTGCTTATTGGCTAATATATCATGGGGTTTATTTTGAAACCTAATATCGAGTTTATTGATGGTATATTTCCAGAATTGATCTCGGTTTCCGGCTGCCCATGTAAAAAGTTGTTGGTAATTATCAAAGCTTAGTTCTGCCATTGCTTTTGCAATGTTTGATTCAGTCAGATGTTTTTCACCTGGCATCCAGATTATTGGTATAAGGTTATACTGATATATTTTTTTATATGCTATGTATAGCTCTTCAGAATAAGAATACTGATGTTCTTTTAATGCTTTTTTCCACAGTTGGAACTTTTCCTCTGAGTTCATAAAAAATGGTTTTCATTTTATAAACGGATGGTATCAGTTCTTGTTCCAGTAGATATATAAAACAAATGCCTCAAAAAGTACTTGAGGCATTTGTTTATAATTTTATGACGTAGTCATTTGATCAGGTTCATAGTTTTTGGATAATATGATAAACGCATGTATTACCCCGGGAACCCAGCCTATCAATGTCAAAACTATATTTAGTAAAAACTTTCCACCAATTCCATATTTTATTAGTACAGCTATAGGAGGGAAGAATATTGCCAAAATTTTTAATGCTAAATTATTCATTGCTTTCTACTTTAAATCCAACTTCTATTTTTGCAACAGATAGGTTTTATAAAGTGTTCCATTTAACAAAAAAAAACGGCTACAAGAGCCGTTTCAAAAGTATGGTTGTTATACTGATTCTTATTTAGCAGCAACTAATACTACATCCAACGTAAAGATATTGTCAATGGCTTTATCACCAAGGTTGTCAAAAAAGCTTCCTGAACCATATTTAATATCATATTTTGTTCTGTCTACTTCAATTTTTGCAGTTGCATTGAAGGTTTTTCCATCAGTTTCAACTGTTGCAGGGAAAGTAATTGGTAAAGTTTTTCCTTTAATAGTCAAATCGCCAGTTATTTCAACTTTGTTTTTATCTTTTTGAGATACTGATTTGATCAATAATTTGGCTTCCTTGTGTTTTTCTACACCAAAAAAATCATCTGAATTAAGGTGGCCAACCAACTTACCGTTGTATTCTTTGTCTTCTAAGTCAGTACAAGTAATGGTGTTCATATCAATTACAAAATTACCTCCTGTAAGTTTATTGCCATCAACCTCTAATGAACCTTCTTTAATGGTAATATTTCCGGTATGTTCTCCTGTAACTTTTTTACCTGTCCAGGTAATTGTACTTTTCTTGGTATCTACTTTCATGGTAGTTTTAAGTGCTAATGTAAATGATGTTAGAAATCCAATAACAGCAAATGCTGTAAAAATGATTTTAAGATTTGTTTTCATGGTCTTATTTGTTTGGATGAAAATTGTATTGCAAACATATGTATAAACAAATAAAGTTCCAACATTTATTTGTCTATACATATATTATTTTATTGTTAATTTGATTAATTGCTTGATTTAGTTGAGTTTAAAGATGTTTTCTACTAAAAAATATTCATTTCCATTTTTTTCAATGGTAACAAAAAGTTCTCTGTCTGGTAGTTTTACCTCCAAAATTTTTACAGCCTGTTCTACACCGTTTCTTTCTCGAAGTTTTTCCTTGCCGTATTTTACCTCATACGAATCGCGTTGGTTTTTATAGGCTTCCAGAGCTGCATATTTGGTGTTTTGTCCTGCCAGCTGCAGACGTTGGGTTTTAATGCCTATTAACTGGTCTTTTCTGAAAACATAATAAATATGAAAAGCATATCCTGAGTCAACCTGTACATAATGGATTTCTTCCAGGTAGTTTGATTTTGAATTCTCTTCTATTAGATAGGCTGACTCTTTACTCTTTAAATTGGCCTTGCTCTCGTTCCATGTAGAGTTTCTGAATTCCTGAGCAGATAAGGCCGTTGTAATAAAAATAATTGTAAGGGTAATAATATATTTCATGTATAAACAATAGAAAATTGAGGTTCTATGATTCTATTAAATTTGAAATTACAAAATTAGGGCCAGAATTTTCTTCGATATACTATTTATTTACATGGTTTAATGATATAAATGAGTACTACATGGAATAAATTCAATTATTTCATCAAATTATAAAGTATTTAAATATTTCTAAACTTTTGGATTACTTATTGATTTTATGAATATTCACATTGAAGTATTTTTTGTCGGTATAGAGCAACATATGTTTAAAAAAACTTTATATCGCTTATCAATTTTTAACAGTGTGGTAGTTTTACCAATATAATTTAGGTAACAAATGAATAGATATTTTTTAAGGATTGGGATAGTAATGGTGATTTTTCTAATGTTCAATTCATCCCGACCTATTGGTGATGAAAAGGAAAAGGAAAAAGTGCTGGCTGGAGTTATATTACATAGTCTTGCTGCTGGTCATTATCAGCAAAAAAATCTGGATGATAAGTTTTCGAAAAATGCATTTGAAGCATATCTGAAGAGTCTTGATTACAATAAGCGATTTTTTACGATTCAGGATGTAGATAAACTCAGAAAATCACAATTTCATATTGACGATGAAATCAAAAATGGCAATTATGACTTGATGAAAATGAGCTATGCTTTACTTAAAAAGCGTGTTGATGAAGTCGAAGTTCTGAATAAAGCAATATTAAGCAAACCATTTACATTTACCTTAAAAGAACAAATAGAAACAGATCCTGAGAAATATGATTTTCCTTCGAATAAAAAGGAACTGGATGAATCCTGGAGAAAATACCTCAAGTTTCAGACTCTGATAAGAATTACAGAACTACAAAAAGAAGATGCTAAAAAGAAGGAGCAAGACCCGGCTTACAGTCTAAAATCTTTCGAAAAATTGGAAGAGGAAGCACGTGAAAAGGTGCAAAAATCTCAGGATAGCTGGTTTAAACGATTAAAACAACTAAATGAATCAGACCATTTAGCAATTTATCTTAATTCTATTTTAAGCACCTACGACCCGCATTCTAATTATTTTCCACCCAAGGCTAAAGAAAACTTTGATATACAACTAAGTGGTCAGTTGGAAGGAATTGGGGCTACTTTGATGGAGAAAGACGGTTACATCAAAGTAGAAAAGATTGTTCCTGGTAGTGCTTCCTGGAAACAAGGAGAACTAAAAGCCGGAGATGTAATTTTGAAAGTAGCCCAGGCTGTTGAAGAGCCGGTAGATATTGTAAATATGCGATTGGATGATGCTGTGCAACTTATTAGGGGTAAAAAAGGAACAGAAGTGCGCTTGACTGTGAAGAAAGTGGATGGAAGCACCAAGGTTGTGCCAATCATTAGAGATATTGTAGTACTTGAAGAAACCTATGCCAAATCTGCTGTTCTTGAGAATGGAATCAGAGCCGGTTATATTAAACTACCGCAATTTTACGCTGATTTTAACAATTCTGGCGGAAGAAGTTGTGCTCAGGATGTAAAGAATGAGATAGAAAAATTACAAAACGACCAAATTCAGGGTCTTGTGATTGATCTTCGTAATAATGGAGGAGGATCTTTGAGGGATGTGGTTGAAATGGCTGGTTTATTTATAGAAAAAGGTCCAATTGTACAGGTTAGAAGTAGTAATGGTGCTTTAGAAATTCTTGAAGATCATGATCCGAAGATTCAATATAATGGTCCACTAATCATTATGGTAAATGAATTGAGTGCTTCTGCTTCAGAAATTCTTGCTGCAGCCATGCAGGATTATGATCGTGCTGTTATAGTTGGGAGTTCATCTACCTATGGCAAGGGCACAGTGCAAAGAATGGTTGATTTGGATATGCTTATACCGGCAGGTTTGAATGATGTGAAACCCTTGGGAGCTATGAAATTGACCACTCAAAAGTTTTATAGGATCAATGGTGGAGCTACTCAACTTAAGGGAGTAATTCCGGATATAAAATTACCAGATGATTTTTCTTATCTGAAAGTAGGTGAGAAAGAATTGGATTATCCAATGGTTTGGGATGAAATAAAGCCAGTATATTATAAAGATTGGAAAGATGCTCCCGTTTTAAAAACGTTGAATGCTAAAAGTAGTGCAAGAGTTGATACCAGTAAGGTATTCAACAAAATTGACATGAATGCCAAGCGCTTAAAGAAAAACTCCGAAAAAACTATTTTTTCACTTAATCTAACAGAATATCAGGCTGATCAGGAGCAATTTGAGGCTGAAAGCAAGCAATTTGAAAATATGTTTGTCAATATTGAAAATTTTCAGGTAAATGTGTTAAAACAAGAGATGGCAGAAGTAAAAGCTGATACTTCTCGTGCCGCCAGTATGAATGCCTGGCATTCAGAAATTAAAAAAGATGTTTACATAAATGAAGCCATGCATATATTAAAGGATATGCAGTAATTTGATCATACTTATTTTCTGGGCCCTGAGAAAATTATCCTTAGTTTTCTCAGGGCTTTTAATTTTTAGTTATACTTTGTTCAGTATTTGCACTTTAATAAAACAGAGCAATTTGAACTTGAAATGAATACTGATTGTTTGCCTTCTAGGTAAATATATATAAGTATGCTGAATTGTATATTGATAGTAGATGATGATAATGTGAGTAACTACTTGACCGAAAAGGTGTTGAAAAGCTATGGTGAGGTAAGGATGGTTACAGCAGTAACGGACGGTAAGCAGGCTGTTAATTATCTAAAACATCAGTGTTTTGGCAATGATATATATGCTTGTCCGGATTTAATTCTATTGGATCTTAATATGCCTTATTACGATGGTATGGAGTTATTAAACAATAGTGAAAATCTTGGTCTTGATAAAAATATACCAATAGTTGTGCTAACTTCTGAAGAACCTACTCCAGAACTAAAAAACGAATTAGCCAGAATGGAAGTTAATTATATAATTAAACCATTAACAGCTGATAAGTTTTCTGAAATTTTTGCTAAGGTAATTCTCAATTCCTAATCAGGATATTTTTTTAATTTTTGTATTTGTTATATCTTGGTTGTATATGGCGTGTCGTATCTATTTGAATATTTTTTTTACTTTATACTCAATGTTTGTTATATAACCCTTCAAACCATTATGAAATATTTATTTGTGTGCATTTTAGGACTTTTTTTGAATGTAATCTCTTATGCTCAGAATACATCTGATTCTCAAAACTTCAAGGTTGAAACCAGCCGGGAAGCTACGTACCCTGGAGGGGAAACCGAATTGTATAAAGATATTTATATCAATTTAAAGTATTCAGAAGCTGCAAAAGAAAATAAACTTGAGACAACAGTTATGTTATCTCTTTTTGTTGAACAGGATAGTACAATTTCCAAAATATCATTATACAATGATCCCGGCTTCGGTGCCGGTGATAGTCTGAAAACCTTTCTTAGTAATGTTAAGTTTGTCCCTGCGCTAATGAATGGAAAACCATTTCGTACACAGGTAATGTTAAATGTACCTTTACGTGCTCATTAATATAAATAAATGAATTTTAGAAGGATCGTTAATATTTTAATCGCCAAATCAATCAGTCTGGTTTGGCTTTTTCTATTTGCTTTTTCAATAATGCCAACATTGGCACAAAAGGCTTATAAAGAGTATTATAAGGATAGTAATGTGTTAAAAATGGAGGGTTTTCTTAATGATACTTTGAAAACCGGACAATGGATTTATTATGATTTATCAGGATCTAAAATCATACAGTGTTCCTATCAGGAAGACAAAATTCATGGTAATTTGTTGCATTTTTTTTCAAATGGAAAAATAGAATTGGATGCACTATATAGCAATGGTGTTGAAAACGGTAAGTGGCTGGAGTTTTATCCTTCCGGACAATCAAGAGTAGTCGGTTCCTTTGAAAGTGGTATGAGAAATGGAGTGTGGAAGGAATTTTATTCGAATGGACAGGCTTCCATAGAGGGTGTTTATGTAATGGGCAAAAAATCAGGCAAATGGCTTGAGTACTATCCGGATGGACAGGTGAAAATTGATGGAAATTTTGTGGACGGCAAACGAGAAGGTATTTGGAAAGAATATTATTTTAATGGAAATCCTGCATTTGAAAGTAATTATAAAAATGATCAGGCAGACGGGATGGTTAAAAAATATCATGTCAATGGTAAGCTGGATTGGCAGGTAGTTTTTTTAGATAGCCTGGAACAAGGTGAATGGAATAAGTACTTTGATACTGGTCAGAAAGCTGAAACAGGTTATTTTAAAGATGGACTGGAGGACGGAATTTGGAAAGAGTATGATAAAAATGGTAAGCTAATATCTGAATCCGTTTACAAATTGGGCAAATTGGATGGAATATTGACTGAATATTATGAAACTGGCATTGTGAAATCTGCTAAATTATGGAAAGATAATTTACTTTGGCAGACTAAAACTGCTAATGATGAACAAGGAAAGGTATTAGCACCAGGTACAGTAAAAGATGGAAATGGAGTTGAGATAATTTATTATTCAAATGGAGTTCAGTTAGCTTTGATTTCATACAAAGACGGTATTAAAGAAGGTCCGGTAAAGTCTTTTTACAGAACAGGGCAGCTCAAATCCGAATTTAGCTATAAACAGAATTTAGAAGATGGCAAAAAGAAGGAATACTATAATGATGGTACATTGGCATCAGAATCTTATTACAAGGCTGGCAAATTGAGCGGATTGTATCAGGAGTTTTTAAAAACAGGGGAATTGGCGGTACAGGGCTATTATAAAGCAGGACTTGAGGATAGTATATGGTTTGAATTTCATGCCAATGGCAATATACTTAGTGAAGGTTATTTTGTAGAGGGAAATGCAGAAGGAAGTTGGTACCAATATTATGAAAATGATACCATTGCTTCATTTGGAGATTTTGTAAATGGAAAACAGGAAGGAGTTTGGAAAGAGTTTTACATGGATGGCAAGCAGGCCAGTATTGGTAGTTATTTAGACGGATTGAAATCAGGTACATGGCAAAGTTGGCATGAAAACGGTAAATTGAGTATGGATGGCGGTTTTCTTGGAGGTCTGGAAGAAGGACTTTGGAAAATCTATTATGAAAATGGTAATCTATTATCCGAAGGATATTATTCTGCAGGTAAAGAAACTGGTGCATGGAAAGAATATTATGAGAATGGGAAGTTACAGGCGGAAGGAAGTTATTTTGCTGGCAAGGAAGATGGTTTGTGGAAGAATTACTACAAGAATGGTTTGCTGAGTCATGAAGAAACCTACGACAAGGGAAAACTAATCAAAGTAGGAGATATGTATAATGCTGCCGGTAAACGCGTAACTAAAGGTTCATTTAACAATGGAGAAGGTAGTCTTAAAACGTACCATATAAATGGAAAACTCGCTGCAGATGGCGTATACAAAAAAGGTTTGCCGGAAGGAAAGTGGAAATACTATTATGAGAGTGGAGTTTTGCAAGGTGAAGGAGAGATGAGTAAAGGTTTAAGAATTGGTGCTTGGAAGTTTTACCATGACACCGGCAAACTAGAAGCTGAAGGTTCTTATACCGATGATGAAATGAGTGGTATTTGGAAGTTTTATGAACAGGGGAAATTGAAATCAATAAAGAATCTGGATCTGGAAGATGTGGAATTATAAATTACTGAGTGTTTTACCAGTGCTGCTAGTATTTTTGAGTAATTCATTTGCTCAGGATACTATCAGAGAAAATTATGCAGATGGAAGTTTGAAATCTAAAGGTATTTTAGATAGTGGCTTAAAACAAGGTTGCTGGCATTATTTTTATCCGGATGGTAAACCCAGTTCTATTGAATGTTATAAAAATGGGATGTTGGATGGCGAAGTTAAAAGTTTTGATTTTACCGGAAAGTTGATCAGTATAGAGCAATTTCGAGAAGGAGTAGAAGAGGATTCAGCCTATTATTTTTACCCTAATGGAGTTTTAAAAAGAAAGGGAATATACAAATCAGGTATGTATTTTGGCACCTGGCTTACCTATTATGAGAATGGAAATCTAAAGCAAAAGGGCACTTACCATAATGGCATGCTTGATGGTTTTTGGATATTTTATACAGAAGAAGGAAACAAGGAATTTGAAGGATCATACAAAGAATCAAAAGAAGTAGGGGTTTGGAAACTGTATAATAGCAAAGGGTATTTGCAGATGGAAGGTGAAATGTTTGATGGCAACAGAATTGGAGTGTGGAGGGAATATAATAAACGAGGCAAGTTAGTAAAAACACATACACATTAAATAGTGATTTAAACTCTCGTATTTTTTTGTCAGGTTTGCATCCAAATCTAAAAGTTCTAGTGGATAAGGGAAAAATACTTTGGATGATTACTGTGTCTATTAGAGAAGGATTTTTAGCACTATTACTTAATCATCTTACCCTGGTTATAACGCTCATTTAGTTCATATTCCAGATCATTGAGGCAGTTTTTTACTACAGGTTCGTATAGTTCCATTTTTTCAAATTGTGAGAGTGAGTCATGAGCAATTAGTTCATTGATAGTAAATTTCTTAGTCATTTTTTCGGTTGTACACTGACAGTAGTTTTGCGCCATATTAACCTCATCATCTGCTAACTCTTCCTGACTAACATACATCTTTACACACTCATCCGTAAGACTTGTCTTGTCGGTATCTGTCCATATACGGTGGTTTGGGTTGGCTTTTACAGTTTGAGGCGAAACTATATTGTCAGGGTTGTTGCTTACAATGGAGAAAATACCACTAAATGTTAGCAGAAAAGCAATGATTTTGCCTTTTTTAGTGTTATTATTTAGCCAGTTATAATATTCAGTTTTTGCTTCTTCCGTTTTTAATAATGGTTTGAGAACATTAAACAGAAAAAGTAATATAAATACTCCGACTATTAAGGAAACAATTCCAACTACAAACAATATCTTCTCCATCTCTCAGTTTCATTTATTTTAGTAACTCCACAGTTTGGTTTTTAGTTAAAATAAATCCTGAAAGCCTTATAGGTATTAGGTGTTAGCTTGATAAATTTTCCAAATCTTTGATTTCCTGTACAAATGATCCGCTCAAAATCGGGAACCTACACCACGAACGTGGGTCTACATTAAATTCATCCAAATGAAAAGAAGGTGCGATTCTTTCTCTTTTCCACTGGTTACGTGACCACATCCTGTAAAACTTTATAATGTAGCTTTTAAGTGCATCCGGTGTGGTTATGTTTTTTTCTTTTAATAGGTTATAAGTTTGTACCGGCGACTTTCTGTCTCTGATTGCCTGTATTTCGATTTGCACCAAGATATCATAAGGCATTAGGTCTTTTTCGTCAGTTTGGGCATGGATTTCCGGTCGCAATTCGGCTGTAGGAGTGAGTGCGTTTACATAGTTTAATCCGGGTTGTTGTAAATTTTTTTCTGCCCAAATGAGCCAATTGCGAATGAAATGTTTATCAACTCCGGCAATAGGAGCGATACTTCCGGCAGTGTCGCCGTCCATGGTGGCGTAGCCAACATCGCCTTCGCTCCGGTTGCTGGTGGTTATTAGTAAAGCGTTGTTTATATTGGCAAGCATCCATATAATAGGTGCTCTGGATCGTGCCTGGATGTTTTGTAATGCTATGTCATCCTGCTGCCAGGTGAGTTGGCGCTCCAGCACTTTTTCTATAGTAGAGGTATAGGCATTAATTTCTTCATCTACACTCCAATGGTAAAATGTTGCTCCCAAGGATTTAGCCAGAGCTTCAGCTGATTGAAGGGTTTCTTGTCCTGAGTTTTTGGTAGATTGATAGGCTGTAGTGAGTAGAATAGAAGTTATTGCAAGGTAATCTTTGATTTTTTCCGCATCAGTAATTTTAATTCCTGCTTTTTGAATAAATCCCTGAATACCTAGTTCTTTTACCCCTTTTTTTACCATTTCCGAAACCATAATGGCGCATGCCGACGAATCTGCACCACCACTCAAAGACAGCACAAATCCTGCGCTTTTGCTTTTTCGCATATAGTCAAAAAGTCCTAGCGAGGTAGCTTCCCAAAATTCATATTCGCGCGTTCTTTCATCATGAGTTAGTGGTGATTGCTTGCTTTTGTTTTCCTGAAAATCAACTTCAGCCGAAATCAGATTTACATTTTGGTATGAAAAGCGATTATTGCGCTGTAGCATTTCTCCATCCTTGTATATCAGGACTTCCCCATCATATATTATTCTACCGGCTTCGTTGCCCAACAAGTTGGCATAAACATAGGTACAGGAAAATATTTTTGAGCTATTGGATATAAGATTATACCTAAACTCAGATTTGGCAAAGGCAAAATGACTGGCACTAGGGTTGAGTATAATGTTAATATTTTTTTTAACCAATCGACATGCCGGGCGGATATCGTCAGCTACCCAGGCATCTTCACATATTTCAAATCCGATTTTTACATTTTCAACTTCAAAAACCAATTCTCCGATAGGGTAATTTAGACCATTGATTTTTATAGTATCTGTTTTGCCTGTTTCCCAAGCTGTAAACCAGCGAGGTTCATAATGTACTCCATCCTTTGCAAGAAATTGTTTGGCATAAAAGCCTTCAATAATTCCATTGCTTATAAAAGCACAACAGTTGTATAATTTGCCTTCAAAAACCATGGGTAAACCTATGGCAATATGTATATTTTGACAATAGGATAGCAAATCCTGGAGAAGTTCCAAGGCTTTGTCGGGAACCCAATTGCTCAGGAACATATCTTCACAACCATAGCCGGTAATTGCCAGTTCTGGTAGGCATAGTATGTTGATATTCTGTTTTTTGGCTTTTGAAATAGCATCCTTTATGTTTTGGATGTTATTGTCCCAATCCATTGGAGTTTGATTGAGGGCTGCTCCGCCAATTTTTATATATCCCATAGTTGTTAGTGATTATAATGGGTTTTAAAATGCTTATTTACCAAGGATAAAAATCAATACAATTACCAGTTGATAGCTCCGATATATCGGCCGGATGCAGAGCTATTCCGTCGGAATAGGCGGTAGCTTTTATATCGCCGCTACCGTTAGTCTTAACAGGTGTTATGGTTGATTCAAGATTTCTTTTCACAGGAAAATATTCTGCTAAGGTACCTTTTTTTGATCTATTACCGGAAAATGGAAGTTTAAATGGGTTGAGCACTTCAAGCCCCATGCATTTTCTTATAAAAGGCTCAACAAATATTTTCAAAGCTACTTGTACCGATATTGGATTTCCCGGTAGGGCAAACACTAAATTGTTGTCTTTATATCCAACCCAGATTGGTTTGCCAGGTTTGATAGATACTTTGTGAAATAGTTTTGTATATCCTGCTTTTTGCAGCATATGTGGCACAAAATCGGCATCGCCCATAGATACACCACCACTTATAATGGTAATATCGTTGTGTTGATCTGAAAAAGCATTAAACAATGAATCAGGATTGTCACTAAGTAGTATTTTTTCTTGAATTTTGATTGAATAGCTGGAAAGGAAACCTTCAATAGAATAGGCATTGCTGTTTCGAATTTGATGGTCGAGTATAGGCTGTCCCGGTTCTACAATTTCATCACCTGTGGAAATTATTTTGACGGATAACGGCTTGTAAACCTTGACAGAAGTAATACCCATCGCGGATAAGGTTGCATATACAATCCAATTGATGTACTGATTTGGCGATAAAACTTCGTCCCCTGCATTTAGATCTTCACCTTTGATGGCTATATTTTGCCAGGTTTTGATTTGAGAGGTAGTGAATGTTACATTGTTTTCGATGGTTGAGGAATCTTCCACCCGAATCATAACATCCATAAATTCGGGCACCGGTGCACCAGTCATTACTTTGATGGCCTTGTCGGCCTCAATTGGCCCTTCCCAAACCTGTCCTGCCAGGACTTGTCCGGCAATGGTAAATGTTTTGCCGGTTATGAATGATTTACTATTTATGGCAAAACCATCAACAGCTGCTCTATTAAAAGGTGGATATTGCCGGTCTACAACTACAGGTTCAGCCAGTACTTTTCCTAAGGATTCAGTAAGCGAAACATATTCTGTTTCGGGGGTGATTTTTTTGGAAAGTATAAGGTTTAAAGCTTCAGAAACGCTTAATAAACTCGTGCTCATTGTAAGAAGCTAGGTAGTGAAAATTAGTGACCACCGCCACGTATCATACTTTTGGCGTGGAAAACGGAAGGTAATATAGCATCTAATGATTCTTGGACACCATTGGTACTTCCGGGCAGGGTTATAACCAGACTTTGGCCAATAGAACCGGCTATTGATCTGGACATCATGGCCAGCGGAGTACGCATACCACCGTGTACACGCATAGCTTCGGCAATACCGGGAGCATCTTTTTCTATGATTTCTTTGACAGCGTCAACGGTATTGTCGCGTGGGCTTAATCCTGTGCCACCGGTAGTAAAGATGAACGAAATATCTTCAGCAGCCCATTTTTTGATCTGTGCCTGTATAGTTTGTTTGTCGTCTGGTACGATTTGGTAATCGAGTATTTCGCAGTTGTTTTGCAGCAATATTTCTTTGATTAGCAATCCGGATTTATCCTCTCTGGTGCCGGCAGCTGTTGAATCAGAACAAACGAGAACGGCAGTTCTTTTGGTACTTTTCAGGTATTTGGCTTTGTCGGTTTTGCCACCTGTTTTTTCAAGCAGTCTAACCGAAGTAATTTCTAATCCTGATTGCCCTAGTGGTTTAAGCAGGTCATAAATAGTAAGAGCAGCAATAGAAGCAGCTGTTAAGGCTTCCATTTCAATGCCTGTGCGACCGATTGATTTTCCTTCGACAAGGATGATTACTCCACTTTTGTTTTGTAAGTCATCTGATAGGTTTATAGCCGGTTCAAAGGATTTTTTGAGTTGAAAAGTGATGGATAACCCATCTATAGAAACCGGATGGCAATGTGGTATAAGGTTGTGTGTATTTTTGGCTGCTAAAAAACCGGCTGCCTTGGCAATATCAAGTAAATTGCCTTTAGGTAGCCGGTCTTCAGTTATCAAATCAATTGTTTCGTCAGAACATACCACCATGGCAATAGCCTGAGCAGTGCGCAATGTGATTTGTTTGTAAGTAATATCTCTCATAAATAGGCAAGCTGAAGCAGGTTAAGCTTCAAGGCTGCTAACATCGATAAAAACTGTTCCCTTTTCAACTTTTACCGGAAAAGTTTTTATTTTATATTCTTCGCCATTCATATTGTCGCCGGTTACGAGCGAGAAGGTTTTTTTGTGATATGGACATGCTACTTTAGGTTCGTCGCAGGAGTCACCAATCATACCTCTGGATAATATCATTTGTTGTTTGTGTGGGCAAAGGTTTTGGGTTGCATACCACTGATTTCTGGAAGTAAAGTTGAAAACAGCAATTTGGTGATCTTTGTATTGAACACAAGCTCCACCATTTGAAGGGAAATCGTTTTCTTTGGCTGCAGCAAACCAGATTTCGTTTTGTGTAGAGGTTAGCATATATTTTCGAATTAGATGGTTTAATTGAACAAGCAGTGTGAAAGACCCGGGACTTTTCAGCCCACAGGCCCTTGAATCACTTGCATTTTGAATATTTTTATAAAAGATCAGAATTATTTATTCCAGTCTACCGGCATTTTTTGCTCTCTCATTGGGACAAATTCCAATGTAGAGTCTCTTTGATCCGAATTGATAAAATGATTGAATCGTTTGCGCTTTTCAGGATCTTCTACAGCATCTTTCCATTCGCATTTGTAGGTAGCAACATGGCGTTCCATATCGGCTTCCATTTCTGCACCAAGACCCAGTGAGTCGTTTACGATTACATCTTTTAAGTATTCAATACCGCCGTCCAGTTTGTTGAGCCATACTGAGGTTCTGGTTAGTGGATCTGCTGTTCTGATGTAGAACATCAGGAATCTGTCCAGGTATTTTACGCAGGTTTCTTTGTCTACATCGGAGGCCAATAGTTTAGCATGTTGTGGTTTTGCACCACCATTTCCGCAGATGTATAAGTTCCAACCTTTTTCTGTCGCTATGATACCAAAATCTTTACCTTGAGCTTCGGCACATTCTCTTACGCAACCGGACACACCACCTTTTAATTTGTGTGGAGATCTGAGTCCTTTATATCTGTTTTCGATTTCGATAGCGAAGGAAACTGAATCCTGTACTCCGAATCTGCACCAGGTAGAGCCTACACAACTTTTTACTGTACGCAATGACTTGCCATAGGCATGTCCGCTTTCGAAGCCAGCTGCTATCAGTTCTTCCCATATGGCAGGCATATCGTTGAGTTGAGCACCAAATAAATCTATACGCTGACCTCCTGTTATTTTAACATACAGATCGTATTTTTTTGCAACTTCACCAAGTACGATTAGTTTGTCGGCAGTAATTTCACCACCTGCTACTCTAGGTACTATTGAGTAAGTACCACCGCGCTGTATATTAGCAAGGAATCTGTCGTTAGTATCCTGAATGGTAGACTCTTTTAGAATCATATCGTTCCAGATGCTTGCCAAAATAGATGCAACTGCTGGTTTACAGGTTTCGCAACCATGGCCTTTACCATGTTTCTTTAATAGTTCTTCGTAGGATTGTATTTGAGTAGTTTTTACAATTGAAAACAGCTCTTGTCGTGTATAGGCAAAGTGCTCACAAAGTTCTTTTTTGATGTCTTTGCCCGAAGCAGCCAGGGTTGCATTGAGCAAATCGTTAAGCATTGGTACGCAACCACCGCAACCGGTACCGGCTTTTGTACATTTTTTGATGCCAGCTACGTCTGTTAGTTCGTTGTATGAAACTGCATTGCAAACATCACCTTTGGTAACGGCTTCGCAAGAGCAGATCAGGGCTGAATCCGGAAGGGCCATTAAGCCTGCTCCTTCGTCAGAGGTATTCCCACTCTTTTTGGGAAGAATGAGGTCTTCAGGGTCTTCAGGCAGAATCATTTGATTTTTTACCGTTTGCAAAAGCATATTGTAGTCATCGGCCTCACCAACCAGTATACCACCTAATAGATATTTGCCATCGTGGCTTACGTTTATTCTTTTGTATATGCCTTTGGTTTTATTGTTATAGGTAATAACAAGAGCAGCAGGTTCGTCTATAAAAGGTTCGCCAAAACTAGCCACGTCAACACCGATTAGTTTAAGTTTGGTAGACATATCAAAGGCTGTAAATTCTTTAGCACCACCCATTAGGTTGGATGCCACAACCTCTGCCATTTCGTAGCCTGGTGCAACCAAACCGTATATCATACCCTTGTGAAGTGCAGATTCGCCGATGGCGTATATGTCAGAGTCTGAAGTTTGAAGTTTGTCGTTTACTACTATACCACCTCTTTCGCCTACCAGTATAGAAGCCTGTTTGGCTAGTTCATCACGTGGTCTGATACCGGCAGAGACTACAATTATGTCAACATCCAGCGAAGTGCCGTCGTTGAATTCCATTTTTTCAACCTTGTCGCTACCTACAATTTCTTTAGTAGCTGTATTTAGATGTACCTTGATGCCAAGGGATTCGATTTTATTTTTTAGAAGCTCAGCACCAGCTTCGTCGAGTTGACGAGGCATAAGGCGAGAGGCAAACTCAATTACGTGAGTTTCAACGCCCAAATCTCGGAGAGCTTTTGCGGCTTCAAGTCCTAGTAATCCGCCACCTATAACAGCTCCTTTTTTTGCATTTTGACCGTATGACTGTATAGCTTCAAGGTCTTCAATAGTTCTGTAAGCAATTACTCCATTAGTTTCGATTCCTTTGATAGGTGGTATGAAACAACTCGAACCTGTAGAAAGTATAAGTTTATCGTAGGTAACTTCTTGTCCGGATTGTGTTTTTATAGTTTTGGTTTCTGGCAGAACTTCAGTTATACGTTCGTTGATGATAAGCTTGATATTGTTTTGCTTATACCAGGCAAATGGTGCCATTAGTAGATCGTCGGCTGATTTGCCTGAGAAAAATTCCGATAGGTGCACTCTGTCGTATGCTGCTCTTGGCTCTTCACCAAATACTACAATCTCGTATTCTTGATTGCCGCCTTTGGCCACCATTTTCTCACAGAATTTATAACCAACCATACCGTTGCCTACTACCACTATTCTGCTTTTGTTCGATGTTCCTTTTGTATCCATTTTTGCAAGTGATTAAATTAACATGAACAAATCTACATAAAAAATTAAAAAGTAAGTAAAAATACGTATAAATATTTTCAATAAATACGTATGTTTTTATTTAAAGGTCTGCTATATTTACTAGGTAAGATAAAATGCCGGCAAAAAGGGCTTTATTTTGCAGGATATTATAGGAAAATACTATTGGTGGCAGGTAATATACTATGGAAATGGACAGGCGGGGAAAAAAAGAATTAGGCAGAAATACAGGAAAAACCTTACGAAGGCTCTATGTGCTTGCATTGTCAGCAGTAGCAGCGCTTACTATATTTGGACAGCTGTTTATACAAAGTTCTATACATGCACATCAGTCGGATTCGCATGTTATAAATTTGGCTGGTAGCCAACGATATCTGAGTCAGCAAATAGTAAAATATTGTGTGTTTATCAATGAAAATGTCTCCAATCATATATATCCTAACAAAGCTGAAAAACTTAACATGTATCTTAACAAATGGAGGCAAGGCCATCATGGTTTGCAATTTGGAGATACAGCCCTAAACTTACCAGGTGATAATAGTAAGACTATTTTGGAAATGTTTCAGCATATTGATCCTTATTTCAGGAATATGGTTCATAGTGCTGATACTATTATAAAGCTTGCTGCTGATCCGGTTGCCAACAAAGCATTAATAGACCTGCATGTAAATAAGGTTTTGGTTAATGAGGGTTCCTTTTTTAAAGGCATGGATGATATTGTACATCAGTATGATAAGGAGGCCAAGGCTAAAATATCGTTTCTTAAAACAGTAGAATATATACTCTTGGCACTAACTCTGATTATTTTGTTATTGGAAGGGATGTTTATATTCAGGCCTGTTGCCAACAAGATTAAGGAAACCATTGCAGAGTTAGCAGAATCTGAACACAGAGCCAATGTGCTGGCAGACAGATTAAAGTTGTCTAATATTCAATTGAAGAAGTTGCTCAAAGACTTAGAAGATGTAAATTTTGCATTAGATAAAGCTACGATACTTGCCAAAACCGACCGCTATGGTATAATTACGTATGTAAATGATAAGTTTTGTGAGATCTTGCATTACACCGAAAAAGAATTGCTAGGGCAACGTTTTAATATGATTAGCAGTCACTACCACAGTAAGGCTTTTTTTGATGAAATGTGGGAAGTAATATCGGATGGTAACGTTTGGAATAATGAAATTCAAAATCAAACTAAAGACGGATCATATGTTTGGCTTGATGCAACCATAGTACCTGTTCTGGATGCCGGCGGTACACCTGAAAGCTATATTGGAATTTATACAGACGTTACAGCCAGATTCAGGCAAAGTATCAACGAGCAGAAAATTAAATCGGCCTCTGTGCTTGAAGGTCAGGAAATTGAAAGAAAAAATATAGCTCGGGAATTACATGATGGGTTGGGGCAAATGCTAACAGCACTCAAATTTAATTTTGAAGGTATAACGGGCAGGTCGGATGGAAAGGAACAGGAAAAAATTATGCATATACGTAAGCAAATAATGGATACTATACAGGAGACCAGAAGGATATCATTTAGCTTGATGCCTAATGTGTTGAATGATTACGGATTATTGCCAGCTATTAAGCATTTAATTGATCAGGTATCGAAACATTCAAATATTAATATTATACTTGAAACAGATTGGGATAATCAACGCCTTAGCAGACAGATAGAAATTAATCTTTATCGTATATTACAGGAAGCAATAAATAATGCCGTAAAGTATGCCGAAGCAGATGAAATTGACGTCTTTGTTGATAAAATGGAAGGAAGTCTCAGACTCGAAGTGTCTGACAATGGAAAGGGGTTTTCGCCCTCTAATATTGATAAAAGTAAAGTAGCTGGTTCTGGTAACGGAATAACCAATATACAGGAAAGAACAGACTTAATTAATGGTGATTTCAGGATACAATCGGCACCGGGAAAGGGTACCAAAATTGTAATTAAAATACCCTTAGTATAAGCCGACCTAATTTTTAAAATAGATAGATAAATTGATGGAAAAAGTAAAAATTGTTCTGGCAGATGACCATAGTATAGTCAGAGATGGGATAAAGTCTACTTTAGGATCTGAAAAAGCAATAAGTATTATAGGTGAAGCATCCAATGGGAAAGATGCCGTGGAACTAATTGCCAAACTCAAGCCCGATGTGGCAATTTTAGACATCACAATGCCAGAAATGACAGGTCTGGAAGCCGTAAAAAAGATCTCAGAACTAGGTATAAACACCAAATGCCTGGTGCTTTCTATGCACGATAAAGAAGAATATATCATGGAAGCCATAGAAAGTGGTGCACATGGTTATTTGCTAAAAGACACCGAGAAAGAAGAGTTTATAAAGGCAATTTATACAGTAGCTAAGGGTGAAAAGTATTTTAGTATTGTAGTTTCGGGTATACTGGTAAATGGATATCTGCAGAAAGTTAAAAGCGGTACTCCGCTTGTAAAATCTAATGATGAAACAGAAGATTCGCTTTTAACCAAAAGAGAAAAGAATATCTTAAAAATGGTAGTTGACGGTCACAACAATAAAGAAATAGCTGATGAGTTGATGATAAGTGTCAGAACTATCGAAACCCACCGTGGCAATATCATGAAAAAGCTAAAAGTAAAAAATGCTGTAGAAATGGTTAAAAAGGCTTTAGAAGAAAAACTCTTCTAAGGCTTGTAATAGCTGTTAAAAGTATTAGGGTTTATTTGAAGGGTATTTATACCCTTTTTTTATTGCCCATATCTTAAACCAATTCATTTCTTGGTTCCTACTGATCAAATTGTGTTAAATTTCTATAAGACACGTAGATATTTTTTTTTCAGCAAAAAAACTACGTAAAAATACTTATATTTTATATATTTGTTTATCTTTGATTAAGTACATTTGCTTACTTTTCATACAAATATATACCAGATGAATAAATTGGAAGCCTATCAGTCAACCTGCTCGTATTGTGGGGTTGGATGTGGAATTACGGTAAGAAAAGACAGGCAGGGGAGGGTAAAGTTAGAGGGAGATAAGGATCACCCGGCTAATAAGGGTTTGTTATGCTCAAAAGGAATGAACCTGCATTATACAGTAGAGGATACCAGTGATCGTTTGTTGTATCCGCAAATGCGGGGTAATCGCGATCAGCCGCTGCGCAGAGTTACCTGGGATACTGCAATTGATAGAGCCTCAGCAGTTTTTAAATCACTAATAGAAAAGTACGGTCCTGATTCGGTTGGTTTTTATGTATCAGGGCAGTGTCTAACAGAAGAATATTATATAGTCAATAAACTTGCAAAAGGGTTTATGGGTACCAACAATGTGGATACGAATTCCCGACTTTGCATGAGTTCGGCCGTGGTGGGTTACAAAATGGCATTGGGTGAAGATTCTGTGCCGGTAAGTTACGACGATATTGAGCTGGCAGACTGTTTTTTTATTACCGGAGCAAATCCTGCCTGGTGTCATCCAATCTTGTTTAGGCGTTTGGAAGCTCATAAAGCTGCAAACCCGAATGTGAAAATTATTGTAGCTGATCCACGCAAAACTCAATCAGCACAAATGGCGGATCTGCATTTGCAAATTAAGCCGGGTACTGATATCGTTCTTTACCATGCTATTGGCCGCTACTTGATTTCGAACGGTTTGGTAGATCAGACTTTTATTGATGAGCATACTGAAGGTTATGACACTTACATGCGCACCGTTTTTGAGAAAAGTCTGGCCGAAGCTGCTGATATATGCGAAATTGAACTGGATGATCTGCTATTGGCCGCCGAATACATTGGCAAATCCAAAGGATTTATTTCTATGTGGGCTATGGGCTTAAACCAAAGTTCAATAGGGGTAAACAAAAATCTGGCTTTAATTAACCTTTCTCTAATTACGGGCAAAATTGGCAAACCAGGTTCAGGTCCGTTTTCACTTACCGGTCAGCCTAATGCCATGGGTGGCAGAGAAGTAGGTGGTATGGCCAACTTGTTGCCTGCACACAGAAATCTAGCAGATCCAGCTCACAGACAGGAAGTGGCAGACTTCTGGGGTGTTCCTTCAGTACCTGAAAAACCGGGCTATACGGCTACCGAAATGTTTGATGCTCTGCTTTCTGGCAAAATGAAGGCAGTTTGGATAATTTGTACAAACCCACTGGTAAGTCTTCCCAATGCCAGAAATGTGGAAGTAGCTCTGAAAAATGCAAAATTTGTAGTAGTTCAGGATATATCTGGCAAATCTGATACCGTCCCTTATGCTGATTTGGTGCTACCTGCAGCAGGTTGGTTGGAAAAAGAAGGTACCATGACCAACTCCGATCGCAGAATTACATATCTTGAAAAAGGTGTTGATGCTCCAGGTGAAGCTCTGCCTGACATTGAGATTCTGTTAAGGTTTGCCCGTAAAATGGGATATGGTGATTCATTTAATTACAAAAATTCAGAAGAAATATTCTTAGAACATTGCCAAATAACCAAAGGTACTAAGATTGATATTAGCGGTCTTAATTATCGCATTCTGAAGGAAAAAAGATCTGTACAGTGGCCTTTCCCTGAAAATGCTACTGAAGGTACACCTCGTTTGTTTACTGACCATCAGTTTTATCGTCCAAACGGAAAAGCAAAAATTCATGCCGTACCCGATACCAATGCCTCTGAAGTGGTAAGCACTGGTTTTCCGTTAATCCTGACTACCGGACGTATTCGCGACCAGTGGCATACAATGACTAAAACCGGTAAGGTGCAAAAGTTAAACAGGCATATAGATAAACCATTTCTGGAAATGCATGACGCAGATGCAGCAGCCAGAGGGATAGTGGAAGGTGATGTTTGTGAAATTGTAAACGAACGTGGTAAAGTAAAAGCTGTTGTAAAAGTTTCTAATGATATAAAACGTGGGGTTGTGTTCCTGCCTATGCATTGGGGCAAAACGCTCAATAAGGATTTTTCCAGAGCTAATAATCTAACATCAACAGTCATAGATCCAACTTCCAAAGAACCTGATTTTAAGTTTTCGGCGGTAGAAGTTGTTAAGTTTTCCAAACCTATAGAAAAAGTAATAGTAATAGGCGCCGGAGCTGCTTCTTTCAGACTGGTAAATCGTTACAGAGAGCTCAATAAGCAGGATTCTATTAAAGTATTTAGCAAAGAAAAAAACCATTTCTATAACCGGGTTATGCTTCCTGACTATATCAGTGGTCATATGGAATGGGAAAAATTGGTAAAAGCAACAGATGATGACGTACAAAATCTGGGGATTGACCTTTATGCCGGCACTGGAATTATATCCATCAATCGTGATAACAAAACGGTAACCGATGAAAACGGACGAATACATGAGTATGACAAACTGGTAATTGCTACCGGAAGTCGGGCTAATGTTCCACCCGGTGTTCCCACAGATCTGAAAGGTATATTTACCATGAGGCAGCGTGAAGATGCCGATAAACTCAGAGCAATGGTGCATGCCGGCAGTGAAGCCGTAATTGTTGGTGGTGGCTTGCTGGGACTTGAGTTAGCAGACTCATTAATGGATTTGGGTGTGAAAGTATCTGTAGTGCAGCGTTCTTCTCGCCTAATGGACCGACAATTAGACCCATTGGCAAGTGAATTGTTGTACGAAGAGTTTCAGGATAGAGGCATGAAAGTGTATTTCAATGACGAAATACTATCATTTACAGGCAAAGATCAATTGCAGGGTGTAAAACTCAAAGGTGGTAAATTTTTGCCATGTCAGGTGGTAATTATTGCCATAGGTACAGTTCCTACTGTAGACCTGGCTCGCACCGTGGGTTTAAAGTGTAACAGGGGAGTAGTAGTAAACGACTATCTGCAAACATCCGATAAAAGCATATTTGCGATTGGCGAAATTGCCGAACATCAGGGAAATCTATACGGTATCACTGCTGCTGCCGAACATCAGGCAGAGGTGTTGGCTGCCTATATCAATGGCAATGAGTCGTCGTATTACACCGGCTCCTTGTCTATGAATATTCTAAAAGTACGAGGCTTGAATATTTGTTCCTTAGGTCTGATTGAGTTTCCTGCCAATGACGAAAATTACGAAACCATCACCATGCTTGATCAACGATCGAGGTATTACAAAAAATGCGTAATCTACAAAGATAAGCTGGTTGGGGCTATTTTGATGGGCGATAAGTCAGAGTTTCAGCAATACAAAGACCTGATAGGCGAAGGAATAGAATTGGCAGATAAGCGTCAGCAACTGCTTAGACCGGGTATGGGAGAAGCCAAACAAGTAGTGGGCAAACTTATCTGTTCGTGCAATAATGTTGGTGAAGGTAATATTGAGGAAGCTATAAAAGGTGGCTGCAACAGTCTGAAAAGTTTATGCGAAAAGACAGGAGCCGGTACGGGTTGCGGTAGTTGTCGTCCGGAAGTAAAGAAAATACTGGAAACGTTTGAAATTACAGAACAGGTAAATTCCGTTAATTAAGTTTAGAAACTATGTCCAAAAATCTAATAAAAGGAAAGATATTCGTTCCCGGTGGAATTGTTTCACCAGGTGAATTGAGAAGATTAGCTTCTACATGCGTACATTTCGGAATACCACATTTACATTTGGGTAAAAGACAGGAAATACTGGTTCAATTTGATGAGTCCAGAAAGAAAGACCTCGGTGTCAGATTTTCCAATTTGCAATATAAATTTCAGGCCGGTACATTTTCGCAAGCCAATATTGTAAGTTCCAGTTGCATGCGCAGTATTGATTCGGGTAGAAAATGGCTTTCAGAAGGTGTATACAGGGAAGTTATCAGTTCATTTACCTTTGAGCCTTCTATCAAAATTAATATTTGCGATCCCCTGCAAGGTTTATTTCCATTGTTTGGAGGCAAATTAAACTTTATAGCTTCGGAGTTTCAAAACTATTGGCATTTATATATATTAAATTCTACCAAAAAAAGTCTTTACGAATGGCCTGTTTTGGTAGACAGCAAGGAAATAGCCCATATTTCATTTGAAATTGAGAAAATCCTGAAAGAAAACCCTGTCATTGACCTCAAAGACCTTGAAAAGAGAGTGTACAATGTAAAAGAATGGACCTTTAGAATTATTACTGAAAAGCCAGATTTTAAACCTAATCGATTCTTTTACTATGAAGGTATTCATCCTATGGGGGAAAAGAAGTATTGGTTAGGAATTTTTGAAAGACTTAATCAGTATCCGGTTCAATTTATGGAGGCAGTTGCTGCACTTTGTGGCCAAACCGATATTGGTGCAATACATATTACACCCTACAAGTCGCTTTTAATCAAAAATATTGCAGAGAAAGATCTTATACTTTGGGAAAACCTATTAGGCAAATTTAAGATCAATACCGGCCACTCCGAACTGGAGGTTAATTTTATACTTCCTGATTTGGACAAAGAAGCATATAATTTGCGAAAAGCTATTTTTGATCATTTCGATAACACAGAGGTTCGTTCAGAAGGATTAGTATTTTCACTACACTCTGACCCATCCTTTATATCTGGTGCCTCTGTGATGGTTGAAAAAGTAGTAAAAGGAAAAATCGGACCTTTTGCTTTACATCATTCATACAAAATTCGATACAAGAAAGACTTCAATCCGAATAGTTTTGAAACGATTACTTTTTCAGAATTTGTAAAAAAACGTGATGTTCCGGGAGTGTTACGCTATATTTGTGAAAAATACTACGAACAACGTCAGGCAATTCAGGAAAAGAAATCTGCTCCGAAAAAGATAGTAGAGGAACGAAAAGAGTTTTACGCTTGTTCTACTTGCCTTACTGAGTATGACGAACAGTACGGAGATTCATACAATGGCATATTGCCTGGTATACCATTTTCAATGTTGCCGGATAACTACAAATGCCCTGTTTGTGAAGCTGCTAAAAGCAACTTTTTCAAAATAGCCGGGGAACAAATTGAAGCATGATAAAAGACACTTACGGACGTTCCTTTAAAAAACTGCGAATAAGCCTTACTCAAGTATGCAATATTGCTTGCACGTATTGCGTGCCGGAAGGAAAGCCTGTAAATAATACCACCGGAAATTTAGCTTCAGCGAATGATCTGGTGAAGATGGTCAAAAAAATACATGCTGTAAATCCGCTTGAAGTAGTTCGGTTGACCGGTGGTGAACCGCTTTTGTACCAGGATCTGCCTTATTTAATAGAGTCCTTGCAAAAACTCGGTATTCAGGTAAAAATGACTACCAATGCTTTATTGCTCAAAAAAAAATTGCCCGAATTAATTAATGCAGGACTGCATTCAATCAATATATCACTAGACGCTCTGGATCCAAATATCTTTTTTAAAATAACCAGAAGTTTAAAATATAAGGAAGTACTGGATGGTATTGACCTGGCATTGCAGCATTTGTTAGACGTAAAATTGAATGCTGTAATTGTACGAGGTGTAAATGAAAAACAGATATTACCTCTTTTACAATTTGCCGGTGAAAAGAAGATTTCAATTCGTTTTCTTGAACTTATGCAAATGGGACATCTGTTTGCCGGTGGACTTACTAATTTAGTAAGTGAAGAAGAAATTCTCAATATCATTCAACAACAACATAGTATATTTCCTTTGGAAAGAACTGAAAATGCCACTTCCAACTATTGGATAACTGATAACCTGATTAAATTTGGTATAATATCAAATCATAGCCAACCATTTTGCAGTGATTGTGATCGTTTGCGACTGGATAGTCAGGGTAATATATATGGTTGTATAAGTTCAGAACTTGGGTATTCAATAATCCATGCCGATGAAGAAACCATCAGGGAAAAACTTCGACTGGCCTTAAAGCAGAAAAAAATGGCGTTTACCGGAAGTAGTATTTCCATGAAATATATTGGAGGTTAGTATGAAAGTACAAGTACATGTATTTGCCGGACTAAAAGAGTTTTTTGAACCGACATTCGATGTTGAAATGCCTCAGGGTGCATCCATAGATGATCTGGTTAATAAATTAAAGTTAACGAATCTAGGCAGTGCCGCTCTGCTGGAAAAATGCCGATTTGCGGTAGAACAGAATTTTATTACACCTGGTTATATATTAGTATCTAATGAGCAAATCTATCTCTTACCCCCATCCAGTGGAGGCTAAAATAAGTTCTATTTCTGCAGTTCCAATTGATTTGGGTTATTTAGTTTCTCTGGCTCACGACCCTAAGGCCGGAGCAGTTGTAATGTTTAGTGGAGAAGCCAGAAATCATAATAATGGTGATTCTGTTACAGGCTTAGAATATGAAGCTTATGAGCCCATGGCTGTAAAAATGATTGATGAAATCGTTCAGGAGGCTATTGTAAAATTTTCCTTGCATAAAGCTTTCTGTGTACATCGTGTTGGTTTAGTAGGTATAAGCGAAAGTGCTGTAGTAGTTGTGACTGCCTCTTCACACAGAGGAGAAGCATATGAAGCGAATCGATATATTATAGATCGTGTAAAACATGAAGCACCCATTTGGAAAATGGAAGTTTTCGCCAATGGAAGCAAAAAGTTTAGTCATAATTGTAGTTGTCATAACCATTAATTTTTATGCTTAAAACATTGATTCTTTGTGGTGGAAAAAGCACCCGCATGGGGCAGGATAAAGGTTCTATGCAAATTCAGGGTCGGTTGTGGGTACAACAGGCCGTAAGGGCAGCTCAAATTGCCAAATCAGAGGTGTATCTGTCAGTCAACTCAGAGCAGATTGAGTTGTATAAAAAAGAAATACCGGATGCCAATTTTATTCTGGATGAATTCAAGTACATTGAAGGACCGCTCAAAGGTATTTTTACAGCACACAACAAATTCCCTCAAAGTGACTGGCTTGTCCTGGCCTGCGACATGCCCAAATTAACATCTCGCACTATACTTGCCTTGTTGAAAGCCTATAATGGTGATAAAACTTTTGACTTTTATGTGTTCAAAGATTCTCAGATACAACCTTTTCCTGGCATTTTCACTGCAACAGCATTGAAAAATGTTAGTAAAGCACTTTCTGTGGAAAAACCTGAATCAAACAGTGTAAAAGGACTTTTAGATAAGGGCAATGTATATATAGTTTCTATTCCGGAGGGCAAATCAATAGAAATGGTCAATGTGAACGAACCTGATGATTTGAAGAGAATAGGCTTGTAGGTTTTGGGAAGGTGAATCACAAGTGTCTCATGATATTATAACCACCTGTAAAGGAATTTCATGAGAGTAAGTTAATTATGCACTTATCAACTTCAATTGTAAACAAGCTTTTTCTGCAGCAGCCTGTTCAGCTTTCTTTTTGCTTAGACCTTCGCCGTGGCCAATTGGTTCTCCGTCTATTTGTACTTCGGCGGTAAATTCTTTGTGATTTTTTCCGGATACTTCATTGATTATCACAAAACGGATATCCATGCTTTCCTTTTGTGCCCATTCTATTAAAATACTTTTGAAGTTTTTGTTGCTGGCTACAATTTCATCCAGATCAAAGTGAGGGGTTATCAGTTTACCGATGATAAATTTTTTGCATTGATAAAATCCTTTGTCCAGATACACTGCTCCAATGAATGCTTCAAGAGAATCTCCATAAATGGATTTGTGCGAAAAATTATTGTTCTGAACCTGATAGGTTACCATTTTGTTAAAACCGAGTTTAAGACCCAGTTTATTTAATTCTTCGCGGTTCACAATACGAGCACGTATTTCTGTAAGGAAACCTTCGCTTTTGTATGGGTATTTTTTAAAAAGTAATTCTGCAACTACAGTTCCAAGTACTGCATCACCCAAATATTCTAATCGTTCGTAGGAATCGGTAATATTATCTTTGGCTACGGAGGGGTGCCTTAAGGCGTTTTTATATAAAATAAAATTACCAGGCCTAAACCCGGTAATATTTTTTATGGACTTGATTAGATCTTTATCTCGACCAGATTTCAGAAAAAAAGCAAATGCTCCAATTATGGACACTATACTATCCCTTATATTTTCTTAATATGATTGAACAGTTATGTCCTCCGAAACCAAAAGTATTACTTAGCGCAACATTGATTTCTCTTTTCTGAGCTTTGTGGAAAGTAAGATTTAATTTACTGTCGAAATTCTCATCATCTGTAAAATGATTGATCGTAGGAGGTACTATCTGATTTTGAATAGCCAGTACACAAGCCAATGCTTCAATGGCACCTGCAGCCCCTAAAAGGTGACCGGTCATTGATTTGGTAGAACTGATATTCATTTTAAAAGCATGATCACCAAAGATATTTTGAATAGCTTTGATTTCACCTAAATCACCAAGTGGCGTTGAGGTACCATGCACATTTATGTAATCAATTTCTTCAGGTTTAATACCTGCATCTTTGATTGCGTTGCGCATCACATTGATAGCACCTAAGCCTTCAGGATGAGGTGCTGTAAGATGATATGCATCAGCAGACATACCACCACCGATTATTTCGGCATATATTTTAGCTCCACGGGCTTGGGCATGCTCCAGTTCTTCTAAAACCAATGCGCCTGCACCTTCACCTAACACAAAGCCATCACGATCTTTATCAAATGGTCTAGATGCGGTTTGTGGAGAGTCATTTCTTTCTGAAAGAGCTTTGAGTGCATTAAACCCGCCAATACCAGATTCGGTAACAGCAGCTTCTGAGCCACCTGACACGATAATATCAGCCATACCCAGACGGATATAGTTGAATGAATCTACCAAAGCATTGGTGGAGGAAGCACAAGCAGAAACAGTTACAAAGTTTGGTCCTCTGAATCCATTTCTAATAGAAATCCAGCCTGCACTAATGTCGGCTATCATTTTTGGAATAAAGAAAGGATTGAATCTAGGAGTACCATCGCCCTGGGCATAGCCAGTTACTTCATCTTGAAAAGTACGTAGACCGCCAATTCCTGAACCCCAAATTACACCGATTCTATCGGGATTTTGAACAGAAATATCGATCCCTGCATCTTTGATGGCTTGGTCGGAACAAACCACAGCATATTGAGTAAAAGGGTCCATTTTACGGGCTTCTTTACGCTCAATAAACTCTTCAACATTAAAACCTTTTACCTCGCAGGCAAATTTGGTTTTAGATTTTTCGGGATTGAATTTTGTTATAGGTGCGGCTCCACTTACTCCGTTTACCAGGTTTTCCCAATACTGATCAACAGTATTGCCTAGTGGAGTAAGTGCGCCTAAACCTGTAACTACAACTCTTTTTAAAGTCATAAAAGATTGTAAGTGGGGTATGATTATAAACTAGCCTAAGCTTATTTAACGTTTGCTTCCAGGTAAGAAACAGCTTGTCCTACCGTTGCAATGTTTTCAGCTTGCTCATCAGGGATAGAGATATTGAATTCTTTTTCAAATTCCATGATCAATTCCACTGTGTCTAAAGAATCTGCTCCAAGATCATTGGTGAAACTTGCCTCTGAAGTTACTTCTGATTCTTCAACTCCTAATTTGTCAACGATAATACTTTTAACTTTTTGTGCGATTTCTGACATTGTTTTAAGTTTTTTAGTAAAACAGGTGCAAAGAAATAGGAAAAAGTAATTCCAGTCAACCAAAAGTTTTTATTCTTTTCTATTTGGGAATTTATTTTACTTTTGTTTTTCCTATTTTACTGGTGTTTTTAAATCAAATTAAATCTTCTTAACATATGAAAAATACTAAACTAATAGTAGAGTATGAGTATGATTTTGATTTATATGCAATAATTTCTTCAGCTAAGGATTATAATATTGCCTGGCATATAAATAAAGTTTTAAATTTACACCTCTGTAAATCTGATGAATTGGTGTTTGATTTTCTTGATAAAAGTAAAATTTACATTAGCAATTTTATTTTTGAAAAGGAATATAGTAGCTTTAGGCTTTTAAAAAATAAGGCTGTAGAGTTCGCGAATTCCGCCAAGCCATATATTTTGCCGGAATGTAAAGAGTATGACTATTTGTTCATACTTAAAGATGAGGCTGAGGAGATAGATCCGGATCAGATAATGTCGTTGTTAAAGAGTGTATCGGTAGTACAATATGTTAGTAAAGTAGATTTAACCAATCTTAGATCAAAAGAGAATTTAATTTTAAATTAAGCAATGAATCTTTCAAAGAAAACAAAAATTATTGCCACAGTAGGTCCTGCGAGTAATTCTAAAGAGAAACTTAAGGAGTTGGTAGAAGCAGGAGCAAATATCTTTAGGCTTAATTTTTCACACGGAACTCACGAACAGCATTTACAGGTTATACAGTACATAAGAGAACTGAATAAAGAAAATAACTGGAATATCAGTATCCTTCAGGATTTACAAGGTCCAAAAATTAGAACTGACGAAGTTGAAAACAACGGTGTTGAGCTTGTAGAAGGTGAAACCATTACCATTTGCAGAGACAAAATTTTAGGTACCAGTAGCAAAATTAGCACATCATATCAAAACCTAACCAACGATGTGAAAGTTGGCGATATGATACTTATTGATGATGGTAATCTTGAGTTAAAAGTGCTTGAAACCGGCAATGGCGAAGTTAAATGTGAAATTGTTTATGGTGGTATACTTAAGTCTAGAAAGGGTATAAACCTTCCTAATACAATGGTTTCTGAGCCTTCTCTTACTGAAAAAGATCGTAGAGATTTGGTATTTGGTCTTGAGCAAAACCTTGACTGGATAGCTTTATCATTTGTTAGAAAAGCAGAAGACGTACTTGAGCTTAAAGAAATAATTAAGAAAGCAGGTAGCAGATCCAAAGTAGTTTCAAAGGTTGAAAAACCTGAAGCTATTCAAAATATCGATGCTGTAATTGAGTATTCTGACGCTGTAATGGTTGCCAGAGGTGACCTGGGTGTTGAAATCCTGATGGAGGAAGTGCCTATGCTTCAGAAAATGATTGTTGAAAAATGTAATCGTTTAGGTAAGCCGGTAATTATCGCTACCCAAATGATGGAAAGCATGATCAAAAATCCTAGACCTACAAGAGCTGAAGCAAATGACGTTGCAAACGCAATTCTTGATGGTGCAGATGTAGTTATGCTTAGTGCTGAAACTGCTTCAGGTGACTATCCTGTACTTACTGTAAAGAGTATGAGTAGAATTTGTATGGCAGTCGAAAAACAGGATAGTGTATACAACAAAGGACTTGATTTTACTCCTGGTACCCCTGATGATTACTGCGATAGTTTGATCTCTACTGCTTGTAGCCTTGCTTCAAAAGTTAACGCAAAAGCTATTATAGGTTTAAGTCAAACTGGCTATTCAGCATACAGAATTGCAAGCCACAGACCCAATGCAGATATATTTGTAATTACTTCTGACAAGGAATTACTTTCACAACTTAACCTTATTTGGGGTGTTAAAGGACTTTATTTTGATGATTGGTCATCAACTGATATAACGATTGACAAGGTTAGAGATATGTTAATTGAACTAGGACATTTGCAACCAGGTGATGTTTATGTTGCAACGGCAAATATTCCAATTGCAAATAAGGAGAGAGCTAATATGCTAAAACTTGGTCTGGTTTAATACGTTTTTAAATTCGAAGTTTAATATAAAGGGGTAAGTGATTACCCCTTTTTTAATGTTTTTTTCAAAATGACACTTAATATTAATTTATTATCCAATGTTTGTGAAATTCCCGGTGTGCCTGGTTATGAGCAAAAAATAAGAAAGTTTGTCTTTGAAACAATTTCTCCTCTGGTTGATGAAATTCGAGTAGACAATTTGGGCAATATTATCGCTTTGAAAAAAGGTACTAATAATCCTGATTCGAAAAAAGTAATGGTTTCTGCCCATATGGACGAAATTGGGTTTATTGTTACCCATATTGATGATAATGGTTTTATTTGGTTTCACCCTTTAGGTGGTTTTGATCCAAAAACACTTACAGCGCAACGAGTTATAGTGCATGGTTCTTCAGACCTGGTTGGGGTAATGGGCAGCAAACCTATACACGTAATGTCGGCAGATGAAAAAAATAAGCCTGCCAAAATTGAAGACTTCTTTATAGATCTGGGCATGAAAAAGGAAGAAGTTACCAAGTATGTATCTATCGGTAACCCCATTTCCAGAGAACGATCGCTTATAGAAATGGGTGAATGTGTGAACTGCAAGTCACTTGATAACCGCGTTTCTGTTTATATACTTATAGAAGCATTAAAGCAGGTTAAGGAAGTTCCATATGATTTGTACGCTGTTTTTTCTGTACAGGAAGAGGTTGGCTTGCGTGGTGCCAATGTTGCCGCTCATCAGATTAATCCGGATTTTGGGATAGCACTGGACACAACAATTGCATATGATGTACCAACTGCCAGTGCCAAAGAAAAGGTGACTTCACTTGGAAAAGGTGCAGCTATTAAGATAATGGATTCTTCTGCTATTTCTGATTATAGAATGGTAGAGTTCCTGAAAAAAACAGCCATTGAAAATACTATACCCTGGCAGCCGGAAATACTTACTGCCGGTGGCACAGACACTGCTTCGCTGCAACGTATGGGCAAAAATGGTTCAATAGCCGGCGCTATTTCAATACCAACCAGACATATACATCAGGTTATTGAGATGTGCAATAAGGAGGATATACAATATTGTGTAGAATTGTTGGTGAAAGCTGTTGAGGAAATAGATCAATTTGATTGGAGTTGGGATCGTTAAGGCATAAAAAAGCGGGGACAAATCTTCAGATTTATTCCCCGCTTTATAAGTGATTTTTTAAGTTCTATTTTTTCAAGAATCTTTTACTTCCTGCATCAGGTGTTGAAATAATATAAACACCTTCTTGAAGATCAGTTACGTTAATCTGATTTTCCTCATGAAAGGTCTTTACTTCATAACCTTGTAGGTTGAATATAGAACCTGATAGTTTTTGATCTAATAAAATATAGTTTGAAACCGGGTTAGGATATACTCTAAAATTTGAAGTACGGGTTTCATTACTGATATTGGTTAGTTCATTTTCATCGATCTGGATAAATCCAATACTACCACTTATTTCATATCCTGTAATTAGTAAATTTTTTCCGTTTGGACTTTTATCGGCAGCAATAAAGCGGATTGTTTCTGGACCTATGTCTCCTGTTTGGTTAGCTTTCCTATTATTGTAATATGCAATAAATTCAGGAGATTTTGGATTGGTAATATCGTAAACCAAAATGGCACTATTTCTTTCGCATCCAATAAAAGCATATATATTATCTCCAATTCGACCAGAAGTTACAGATTCAGGTTCTACACCTTTGTCATCGCTTCTGCCGTCTTTTGTACCTGCATCCTCATTAAACAATGTAGGTTCAAACTGATTTGAAAGCTGAGCAAATTCATTACCACTGTCATAAACCAGGTTTCCGTATTGGTCAAATATTGAGAATGAACGTCCTCCAAATGTATAAATCTGATCATAATCACCATCGCCATCATAATCGCCCATAGAAGTTGTCGTTTTTAGACGTCCAAGGTTTGCATCTTTTTTTAAGTTAGCTGCATCTGGATAAGCAACAGGATCTAACGTTAGGTCTTTAACTCTTTTTTCTTCTGAATATGCATCATAGTCTCGGGAGTCACCTTCATTAGCTGTAAGTATATAATTTTTGTCATCAACTCGGAATGCAGAGATGGCATCTGGCAATAACATTCCCAAAATAGGTTGTGCGGTGATATTGACCTGATTATCTTTGTCACTTGCATCAATACCATAATTGTTTTGGAATGAGATAATACCTAAAACTGAATTGTCGGTAATACCTGCACCGGCCAAGCCAAAATCATTATCATTAATTACGGCAATTCTATTTCCAGGCAACAAAGAAATACCTTCCACTTTATCAGAACCCTGGTAACCAATAGAAGGTAGATTTAGAATTTTGTTTTTATGTACAGCTTTAATTCCGTTAGATAATAGTTCATCGGCAGAAAGTTGTTCCAGTGTTGCATCTGGAATATTCATCCCCAAAATATTGGTAGCTCCAGTTAGGCTTATTTCGAATATGTATTTTTTACCTTCTGGGTTAGCAGGTCCTTCTGAATCTCGTTCTATAACCAGGAATTTTTCATTCTGAGTATAAAAAGCATCACCTATTTTATCGGTTCTGGAAGCACTATATCCACTATATTTATTTCTTTCCAGCAGATATACGTATTCAGATACCGGTTCCCCATTATTGGCATCAATACCCAAAATTCTGATTACATCTGAATTATTGCTTGTAGTAGAATTGGGGTTGTGCATTGGAGATTGTATAAATCCGTATATCACATGTGCATCCTTGTTATATGCAATACCTTCAAAGCCACGGTTTGACCATCTTTTGGAGTAGGCTGCCGGCAAGGTTTCTTCACCATAAGTTCCTACAGGCTGCGGATTAGTACCTAATTGAGAAGCTCCTTCTGGCAGATATCTGTGTTTTAAGACACCACTGGCATCGAAATGGAAAATTGCCGGACTGTTCTCATCACAAAGCCAGAAATCTCCATTTTTGTCTATAAGAATACCTTCCATATCACCACCAAAATTATCATAAGATAATTGGTGATATTGTATTCCACCTGCAGTAAAGTCTACATTTGCATAGGGGGTAGATGCATCAGTGTAAGTGACTGGTACTTCATCGAACCCCGGTATATTGCCCTTGCCCGTAATCGGTGTTGTGCCGTCTGCGCGCGTCAAAAGTATCTGATTATTTAAAACTACAGTACCATTGCTGTGGTTTAAAGTAAATTTTGTAATTTGTGCCTGATAGTCAGGTAGTTTAAAAGGTCTTAGGTTTTGTACTGAAGTTGGTGTTGAAGTTGCCTTAGCTTCTGGTTCATCATTTGGGCCTCTATCCGGTACTGCATAAAAAACGCTTTCATTTGTAGTACTTTCAATTTCAGAATAAAATAAACCAGAAAACCCTCCCAGCATTACACTTGGCTGTCCGCCATTATAAGCAGGTGTACCAAGTACCGGCCAATTTGCTATCAGTGTATTGATATTATAAAGTTCTATGGTAGGTGTTCCGGACATGTGGTCTTTATATCCTAAAGGAAGCAGGTCTTTTAAAGTAAGAGTGTTAAGATCAATTACTGCAAAAGCATTGTTTTCCTGACAACTTACATAAGCCAATGCCCCATCTTCTGTTATAGTTATAAATTCAGGTTCAAGGTCCTACGCAACAGAGGCATTGCCATTGTTACCAAAAATTCTGATCCCTTTATTTTGTAAAGACACTTTTTTGTCGTTATAATACTCAAAGGTGATATGTGTAACAGTTGCTGACCCAACACCGGATGTGAGATCAATAACGGAAATGCTTCCTTCCGGGTCTACTGTATAGTCGCTACTGGGTTCGCCTTCATTTGCAACTACAATTTTATTACCATTAGGTGTAAAAGTAAGCATGTCTGGCAACGCACCAACAGCAATTTGCCCAAGGTATAAACCATTAAAGTCAAAAAATACTACCAGACCGTTTTCTGTTTTAATGTTATTTTCAATTGCAACCGCTACTATACCATTTGAATAATCAACTGAATTTGGTCCACCGCCATAAGGGGCTAGATCTAATTCCAGCATTTTTGTTGGGTTGTTTACATCAAAAACATCCAGAATTGTAAGTTTATTTTCAGAACTACTGGTGAAGTAAACCTGCTTGTGGTCTGCATCGTAGGCTACTACTTCAGCAGTTTCAAGTACACCGTTTACATAACTTGAAATGTGTGTGAGTTCTTTTACTGTCTGGGCTTTGACCAGTGAAGTGCCAAGTGCTGCACAGAGGAAAAGTGTAGATAATTTTATCATGATTAATTAAATGTTTGTTGCCAAAAGTAGGCATACAACAAAAAGTACATTTAATCAAATTGTAAAATTACCATCAACATTTTGTGTTATGTATGCAGATTGCTTAACAATAAGTTTATGATGTTTTTAAACAACATAAAGGAGTTAAAGAGCAGAACTTATTTGTTATGCCAGTTTGTATCTTTTTCCGGGCAGACTTTTTAGTACACCTTTAAACTCCATATTCAACAGTACTGATGCCAGTTTTGAAATTGGTATATTACTCTTCCAGCTTAGTTCATCTATTAGCAAAGTTTCCTGATTAGAAAGTAATTGGTAGATATTGATTTCTTCATTTTCAAGTCCATCCAATACCAAAGCTTTAGGTTTGATTTCGTTTGCTGGCATATGGTTATCTGATGTCCAGTTCATAATTCGTTCAAATGCCTGAATATCTGTAAAAATATGTGCCTGGTGGTTTAGTATCAGTTTATTGCAACCTTCAGAGTATTTTTGATCAATATTGCCGGGTATAGCAAATACTTCTCTATTATAATCATTGGCCATTTCTGCTGTAATTAATGCCCCGCCTTTTGCAGCAGCTTCTACCACAATAAGTACATCACACATACCGGCAATTATTCGGTTTCTTGCCGGAAACTGGTCTGGATTGGCTTTTTTGCCATATGGATATTCAGTAAGCAATCCACCGCAGGTTTCCATTTTTTTTGCAATAGTAGTATGTGTACTAGGGTATATTTTGTCAATTCCGGTGGCCATACAACCTATGGTTTCTAAACCGTGACTCAGTGCTGATTGGTGAGCTGCTATATCAATACCATATGCAAGCCCGCTAATTATGACCGGGTTGTATATTTTGATTGCTTCTATTATTTTGTCAACGGTATTTTTGCCATATTCGGTGGCATTTCTGGTACCAACAATGCCAACTGTTTTGTCTGGACTAAGTGTAGTATTGCCTTTAAAATACAAAATAGCAGGGGCGTCATTAATATTTTTTAATCTTTCCGGGTAATTTTTATCAATGTAAAATAGAATTTGAGTGTTTTCTTTGATAGCTTTTTCTACTATTTTTTCTGCTTCGATCAATATATTTTTGTTTGCGATTACTGTTTCTGCCAGTTTTTCGCCAATGCCCGGAATTTTTTTGAGTTTACCCTTAGGAGTATTAAAAATCCTTTCGGCAGAGCCGCAGTAACTAACTAATAGTTTAGTAAGTCCGCCACCTATGCCGGGCAGCATACCTAAGGCAACTTCATATATTTTGTTGGATTCCATAGACTAAAAAATATATTCAATATAGAATATCTATTGCAAATACTCAAAGCTTAGGTAATTGTTGATAAAGAACTGAATAAGCACTGTTTTGAAATACCTTGTTTAACTATAAGGTATGTTTGTTAACTTTGTACAGCATAATAATTATGAAAAAAAGATTTTACAAAGTATTGGGATATACCTTTCTTATACTTCTTGTCTTAACGGCTCTGTTTTTTTATTCAATTTATGTTCCTAGCCCGGATGTAGATAAAAGTGTAAATGAAAGTGTAGTCATAGAAAACCCTGGCAATGGGTTTTATAAATACAAAAACAATTGGTTACGCAAGAGCCAATCAGGTTTATATGAAATGTATGTGGAAGGTTCACCATATGAAATGGGGGTTATTAATGGAAAACTTAGCCGACAATTAGTAATCAATCAGGAAATGCATTTTGTTGAAAAACTCAATGAAATGATTCCATCCAAAGTTTATATCAATTTTCTAAAATATTTTGTAGCCTGGTTTAATAAAGACCTGGATGAAAATATTTCGGAAGAATATAAAGAGGAAATATATGGTGTTTCTCAAGCAGCTTCAGATAAATTTTCATATATAGGACCTGCCTATTACCGCATGTTGAATTATCATGCAGCACACGATATAGGACATTTTTTGCAGGAGCTGCATATGGTTGGTTGTACATCTTTTGCCAGCTGGGATAAGGAACAAACCGATTCGTCATTTATAGTAGGCAGGAATTTTGATTTTTATGTAGGCGATAATTTTGCCAAAGAAAAAATTGTTGCCTTTATGAATCCTGATAGTGGATATAAATTTATGATGGTAACCTGGGGCGGAATGATTGGCTCAGTTTCCGGCATGAATGAAAGTGGGCTTACAGTCACAATTAATGCTGCACAAGGCAGTATTCCATTCAAAACAGCAACTCCAATTTCCATAGTGGCAAGAGAGGTATTGCAATATGCTTCAACTATTGAGGAGGCGTATCAAATTATTTCTTTCAGAAAAACATTTGTAGGTCAGTCGTTTCTTGTGGCATCTGCCAAGGATGGGAAAGCGGTCATAATAGAAAAAACGCCAAATGAAACTGCGTTGTTTGAGTCTGACACCAATCGTATATTTTGCTCAAATCATTTTCAGAGTAATACCTTGAAAGACCAGGAAAACAACATTAAGCATCAGGAAGAGAGCAGCACTGCATTCAGATATGCCAGAATGAAATATCTTGTTGACTCCAGTGGCAAGCTAGATCCTAAACAAACGGCCGCAATTCTTAGAGATACAAAAGGTCCCAATGGTACTTCAATTGGCTATGGCAATGAACGTTCACTAAATCAGCTTCAGGGTCATCATAGTATTATATTTAAACCGGTAGAAAAATTGGTTTGGGTTTCTACTTCACCGTGGCAGGAAGGTGCTTTTGTATGTTATGATCTAAACAAAATCTTTGGCGACAATTTCGATATGAAAAGTGACCACGAGATCATCGTAGATTCACTTACCATTGCAGCGGATCCTTTTGTACATTCCAACGATTTTGAAGGATATGTAAAATTTAGGGAAGCTCGACCAGTAATTGAAAAGTTGATAAAAAGCGGACAAAATGATGATAATCAGGTTGAAAAATTTATACAAACTAATCCTGAATATTATTTGGTATATCAGTTGGCTGGAGATTATTATTCAGGTGTAAAGAATGGAGTTAAAGCCAAATTAAATTATGAAATGGCTTTGTCAAAATCTATTCCGTGGAAGTCTGATTCACTTTCAATTCATAAAAAATTAAAAAATTTAGAGTATTAATCGTTTACTATTTTGATAGCAGGTATAGGCACAGATATTATTGAAGTAGAAAGAATTCTGCGATTAATTCAGAAAGATGATTTTTTCAAACTGAAAGTATTTACAGAATTAGAAATACAATATTGTGAAAGCAAAAAAAGTAAAGCTGAAAGTTATGCAGCCAGATTTGCAGCCAAGGAAGCCATGTTTAAAGCAATGGGTACCGGTTGGAGAGGGGAAATGAAATTTACCGATGTAGAAGTATACAATGATGAACTGGGAAAACCCTTTATCAGAACCTATGGAGCCGTTACAGAATATCTCAGTCTTAAAAATATTCAGAATATTCATGTTTCTATGAGTCACATTAAATCTATAGGGATGGCAACCATCGTATTAGAATTTTCAAGATGAAGGATACTATATTTTTGACCGAAAAAATACCTGCTATCGAAAGAAGTTCGGCTGAAGAAATAAAGGCATATCAGAAAGGTAAATTGAGAGAATTACTGATTTATCTAAACTATAATTCTCTTTACTATAAAAGTAAATTTGCTCAACTGAATATTGATATTTCAGAAATCAGGAATCTAGAAGATTTGACAAAATTGCCCGTTACTACCAAAGATGATATTCAGCAAAATAATGAGGATTTTTACTGTGTAGATCGAACCCACATTGTAGATTATGTTACAACAAGTGGCTCCTTAGGTGACCCGGTAGTCTTTCCTCTTACAGCAAATGATCTGGACAGATTAGCCTATAACGAATATCTATCGCTTTTGTGTACGCAGAATGGTAGTCACGAAATTTATCAGATTACAACTACACTGGACAGACGTTTTATGGCTGGTATGGCGTATTTTTTAGGCGCCCGAAAATTAAAATCAGGCATAGTAAGAGTAGGCCCGGGTATACCTGAATTGCAATGGGATACCATAGCCAAAATTAAACCTACGGCAATTATTGCAGTGCCTTCATTTTTGCTGGCTATAATAGACTATGCTTCTAAAAACGGAATTGACCCTGATGCCTCATCCATAAAAAAAGCGATTTGCGTGGGTGAGCCAATTCGGAATCAGGATTTTTCATACAATACACTCGGTCAAAAAATTGCCGACAAGTGGAAAATTGAATTGTTTTCTACCTACGCTTCAACTGAAATGGTATCTGCTTTTACTGAATGCCATGCCGGATTGGGCGGCCATCACCATCCGGAGCTGATTATTTGTGAATTTCTGGATGACAATGACCAACCAGTCAGTACTGGCGAAGCAGGTGAACTAACCATTACCACATTAGGTATTGAAGGTATGCCTTTGTTGAGGTTTAAAACAGGTGATATATGCCAGCCTTTTTATGAACCATGTGCCTGCGGTAGAACTACTATGCGGATAAGTCCAATAATTGGCAGAAAAAAGCAAATGATCAAATACAGGGGGACTTCGCTGTATCCGCCTGCATTGTATGATATACTGGACAATACTAATGGAGTTATCAATTACATAGTTGAAGTTTTTTCTAATGATCTAGGTACTGATGAAATTCTTATAAAAATTGGTTCAGAGGATGTATCTGAAAAATTTGAAAAAAGTATTAAAGATCATTTTAGAGCAAAATTACGTGTTGCTCCATCTATACAATTTATGAATTGGCAAGAAATCAAATCGCTGCAATTTCCCGAGACGAGTCGTAAACCTATTAAGTTCTTTGATAAAAGATAGCTTAGTTTTAAATTAGAAGGAATATTTTCAAATAGAATTTTTTAACTAAATAGTATAGTATGAAAAGTGTAATTAGTTTTTTTCTGATTGTGTTTGTACTGAATGTTGCTAAAGCTCAGGATTCAATAACGGCACTTACTGCCACCGAAATGACCTGGTTTGGCATAGATTATTCGCATGTTAAACTTATAGGAACGTTTAGTCAATTTGGCGAAGCCGGTGTGGTAGACGAAGATGACATACGTAAAAAATATTTTCCGGCATGGAATAGTATCATATTGAAAGAAGCAGATAAATATGATCTAAAAGGGGCTTTTAGAAAAAATACTATTGACTATAAACTTGCTATGATCGAGGAGTTAAATGCAGCAACCTCCAACTCGTCTTTAGTATCAATTTCCGAGGCTGATCGGTATCATTTAACGGAAGAAAAAGTTTCTGCTATAGTAGCTAAGTACCCAATTACAAATGCTTCAGGTATAGGCTTGGTGTTTATTGCAGAAAGTCTGGACAAGACTACAGAACAAGGTAGCTACTACGTTACTTTTTTTGATATAGCTACTAAAAAAGTATTAATGACTAAAAAAATAATAGGTAGAGCCGGAGGATTCGGTATTCGCAATTACTGGGCAAGGTCATTTTATAACGTAATTGTACAGTGCAAAGACAATTATAAAAAGTGGTTGAAAGAGAGTAAGTAATTTTAACCCGAATTACGCAATAGAAATCTGTAATTGCGTAATCGATTAAGAAAATCAACCCATTTGGCTGCACTACATTACACCCAAATGATGATTTTCTAAATCGGGGTTAACCCAACGATATCAGATAGTTCGGCTAAATTGGGTTTAATATTTGGTACATTAAAAGCGAGCTTGTTTATTCGGAGACGGCTCGTTTTTTTTATCAGAAACTCAAATGTAAACCAACCAAAATCTTGAACCGGTCTATTGTTGGGTTTTCCAGGTAAGTAAGTCGCCACAAAAAGTCTACCCGAACAATCTTAAAAATATTATCGATACCAAAACCGGCCTCAGCATAAGGTGTTTTGCCAAGACTAAACAGGTTTTCAGGAAGGACGAGTACCTGTTGATGTTTTGGATCCAGCGAACCATACAATATTTTACCTGAAATAGTCTCTCTCCATTTCAGTTTTCGAAATAGAGGTATTTTGTTGAAAAAGTACCCATCAAAAAAGTGGGTTACAAAAAAGCTGACGTACTGGTCACTGGCAAATTCCAGAAAGTTCATAGTATTGAACGAAAGTTCGTCAAATAGAAAAGTCTGGTTTCCGTTGTGTAATTCTAGTAACGGATAGGGTAGGTTTCCCCAGAATTTTCCTGCTTCAAATCTGTATCTGCTATAACCAAGACTGCCGGTTTTTAGTCTTTGTCTTACACTAAATATTCCCTTATAATAGTCATAATCACTCCCAGCAACGTTTTTCAACCCTTTGATCAATATCAGATCAAATACGGGATAATTTGTTCCAAGACTCACACGTTTATAATCACCGGTTAGGTATTTTTCTTTTATTCCCCAATGCGTACTCAATACCAATTCGGTATTTATTAGTTCATCGATATAGGTTTGACTGCCTGGTTTTTCAAAATACAGATCTTGTAATGCCTGCATAGCGTTACGTTGTATATGAATGGTGTTCAGCAAACCTTCTTTCCATTCTTTTGAGTAAAATATTTTATATTCCCTGTTGAATATCAATTTATTGCTCGAGCTGATTTTGAATAAAGTAGATAGTATAGTTTCCTGAGTACGGTAATAATTTTGAGCCCAGGTTAGCTGGTTGATATCCTCTTTAATTTGTATACCTATATGGTTTCGAGGTAATTTTTTGAAAAAGTATTGCACACTTGCTCCATATTTAAAACGTTGGTCTCTGGTACCAAAAGCCCCATATGAACTTATATACCAGTTTTTGCTCCATTGCGGAGTAGAACGTAAGCCCAGCCTGAATCGATTTCCTTCTACAGGGTTGTAACTATATAAACTAAAATAGGGACCAACCTGCCATTTGCCAATTCTTTTGTATCCTGTAAACAGAACCAGTGTGTTTTTGAATAAAGGATGGTTTTTTAAAGTTTCTGTATTTTGATAAAGCCTGATGTCGTTTTGAGTAAGTTCAGATGGACGAGATTCTTTCCAGTAAAGCGAATCTTTCAAATGGGCTCTTGGGTTTATTTCTGATTCTCCAAGGCTTTGGTAAAATTGATCTTCCTTTGGTTGATTAACGTTGGTTTCAAGGTAGGATATTGATTTGGTAGCAAAGAATTTACGGTGACCTAATAAGGGAACTTTTAGTTCACCATGAATAAAATATTCTTCATTTTTTTTCAACCAGCAAGTACCATGCTGACTATAGTTTTGAGATACTGAAAGTCCGGTTATAAAATTGATATTGGCATCAACAGCCATTTCTGCCTCAATATTTTTGATGGCATAAACAGAATCAACAACCCACATGTGACCGGCTAGTGTATATTCTTGTTTGTTTTTTGGTGTAAATTGAAGTTTTATGCAAGCATAATCATCAATCTGTGTTGTGTCTATAATTTGATAGTTGTAGTGATTTAGGCAATTATCAGAAATAGGGCTTATAAAGTTTTTGTTGAATACATTTAAATAGTTGTCATATATATACATAGACAAGGTTTTGTCTCCAACTATACGGCTCAAGCTTGGGTTTTCAATGCCGGAAATACTGGTGGCTATGGTTTCTTCCTTTCGTTTGTTCGGATTTTTAGTCCATACTTGTTTTACAGTTTCAATGATAAACAACGGCAAATAAGTAGCTTGAACAAGCGTGTCAGTATTTCTAAAAAAGAACTTGAAAGCTTTGGGGATATACCATTTCTTTTCTATTTCTTCATAATCTTTATCGCCGATTTTTATTTTTTCATAATGTAAATATTCGTATGCTGAAAGGTTGTCTTTGTGTATCTGAGGTTTGTTTTTCAGGATTCTTTTTACCAACCTGATCTGAGGCTCGTCTTGATAGATGGTTATTAATTCTGATTCTATAATATCAGGAAATAAAGTGATTCGAAGTTTTTGCAAATTTAGTCCACCAAGACTTATGGTTTTTGTTTTGTAACCAAAGCTGTAAATAGTAATAGAGTCGGAAAGTGAATTGATTCTCAGACTAAAAGCACCCTGTTCGTCTGCAGTCGTATTGATGGAAGTACCATAAATGCCAATTTGCGCAAATGGTATGTTGGTATAAGTTTCTCCATCTTTGACAGATCCTTTTATAATCAATTCCTGTGCAGTAGATGTATTTGATTGAACTATTATAAGTCCTAAAACAAAAATTCCACTCCACCAAAATGACTTTTTAGTAAAGTGCACATTTGGTAGAATGGAATTAAATAGTTGGTAAATGACCGACCGGTTATCTTGTGATAGTTGAGCCGGCATAAGCTATAATGTTATGCTTTTTTGCAGATAAACAATGTATGGCTGATACCTATATTGTCAATATCTTCTTCCAGAATTAGTCCTGCCTTGTTTAGGCATTGGATCATGTCGCCGGAGTGATACATTTGGCTATTGCCATTGGCCATACAAGTGAAGTATAACGATATTTGTTGCAGACAGAAAGCAGAGGCTTCATATTTTTGCCTGTTCCAATAGGTTTCCAGTATACAAATTCTGCCATTAGGAGCTAAGGCTTTTGCGGCTCTGGAAAGTATAGAAACAATTTCATCCATCGAGAAGCAATCAAGGAACTGGCTCATCCAGATTATATCCTGATTTTCAGGGAAATTTTGACTTCTATCCAAAATATTTAGAGGATGAAAAGTAACTCTGTCCAAATGACCTGCTTTTTCAATATTTCCTTTAGCCATTTTTAGCTGATTGGGCAGATCAAGCATGGTTACTTTAATGGTATCTGAGTAACCCAAACTTTTCAGCGTCCATTTGCCGGTATTTGCACCAATATCCATCAATTTGCCGGGCTTATGTTTGAAAATAATGGGCAAAACTTCATCAAATGCCTGGTCTGAGTAATAGTGATCAAAATCAAACCAACTCTTTTTAGCTTTTTCAGGCAGGGTAGACAATGCTTCGTAAATTGTATTCCATTCGCCAAATACATCTAAACCAGCAGGTTTGCCTTGTTTGATAGACTCATCCAGTTTGAAAGCACCTTCATAACATATGTCATGCATAAAGTCCATATTCACCCTGGTCATTTCATCAGCTAATAAAAAATAACCAGTTTTGGTAAGTGTATATTTATTTTCATTTAGTAAAAACAAACCCATTCCTAATCCTGCTTCAACCAATACTTTTACTCCGTACAGGGACACATCGGTATTTTTTTGAATTTCTTCTAAAGTCAAACCGGTATTTTTGCTTTCGAATACGGTTTTCAAAATACCCATATCACGAAGCGATTTTGCTGCCTGGAAAACAAAAGGTCCAAAAGCAATTTTCTGAGCTTCAAGTTTTGCTTCAACTGCCTTTTTGTTATCCACTGTATATTGTTGCATTGATGTTTTTTATGAAATGTTTTTAGTAAAATTAATTTTGTTTGAGGCTTTATTTTAAACCTTCTATACGTATTAAATAGCTGGTAAAACTAAAGAATAAAGGTATTTATTCAAAGAATTAATATATTTGTCGCTTCAAAAAAATAAGCATATAACGGAGCTTGTCTGATAAATATTGTATGGCCAGTTTGAAAAGTTCTATACTGAACTATTTAAACAGACTAATTGTACTAGATGGACGTAATGCTTCTGTAAATTAATTTCCAGTAAGAAATAGATGGTTGTAATTGGTAGTAAAGCCTTAGAGTTAGGTGATATTCAGGATGTTGTTTTTAATAAGGCGAAAGTAAAACTGGATGCCAAAGCGTTGGAGAAAGCCTTCAATAGTTTTAACTATCTGGGTGAGTTTTCAAAACGAAGTATAATATATGGTGTAAATACCGGTTTCGGTCCGATGGCTCAATACAGGATTAGTGAAAGTGAGCAAAAGCAATTGCAATACAATCTGATAAGGAGCCATGCTTCCGGAGCAGGAAAAATGTTGCCACGCACCTGTATAAAAGCCATGATGTTGGCCAGAGTAAATTCTCTGATGCAGGGGGTTTCGGCTATACATGCAGATATTTTGGAGCTTTTGGTTGAGTATATTAACCATGATATATATCCGGAAATACCTGCTCATGGTGGTGTTGGTGCTTCCGGCGATTTGGTACAGCTGGCTCATTTAGCCTTAGCTCTGATTGGCGAAGGCAATGCCTGGTACAAAGGAAGCCTGAAGCCAGTAAAGGATATTCTGACAGAATTGAATTTAAAACCTAGTGATATATATTTACGCGAAGGTTTGGGGATTATGAATGGTACTTCGGCCATGACCGGTATTGGTACCTGCAATATTATTTTGGCCAAAAGACTGACTAACTGGTCAGTTTTAGCCTCATCAATGATTAATGAATTAGTTGGTTCATTTGACGATCATTACTCTAAAGAACTCAATCAGGTAAAACGACACAAGGGGCAGCAGAAAGTTGCAAAAGCTATGCGTCACATTTTGGGACCTAGCCAGTTAATTAGAAAACGTTCTGAATACTTATATAATAAAGAGTTTTCCGAAGACGTTTTTACCGACAAAGTTCAGGAATACTATTCGTTGCGCTGCGTGCCACAGATTCTCGGACCTGTGCTAGATACCTTGCTACAGGCTCAGGAAGTGTTGGAAAATGAGTTAAATTCTGCCAATGACAATCCTATTGTAGATGTAGATAATGATAATATCTTTCATGGAGGTAATTTTCATGGCGACTATGTTTCATTAGAAATGGACAAAGTTAAAATTGCTGTTACCAAACTTTCCATGCTGGCAGAAAGACAAATAAACTTTCTGATGAATCGTAATTTGAATGGCATATTCCCACCATTCTTAAATCTGGGTAAACTGGGTTTTAACTTTGGTATGCAAGGTGTACAATTTACTGCTACTTCTACAGTAGCCGAAAACCAATCACTATGTTTCCCAAATTATGTACATAGTATACCTAATAACAATGATAACCAGGATATTGTAAGCATGGGGACTAACTCTGCTTTGCTTGCCAGAAAAGTTGTGGTTAATAGTTTTGAGGTAATGGCCATCGAATTTATGAGCATAATGCAAGCAGTTCGCTTTATGAATTCAATGGATAAAATGTCGCCTCAAACCCGAAATACTTTTGATAATTTTCAGAAAGTTTTTCCGACTTTTGTGGATGACGCAGTAAAGTATGAGGATATAAAAAAAGTAAAAGAGTATTTAATGACAAATGATCCGGGGTTATTAGCCTGATTTTTTGTTTGATTTAGAAAAGGATTAAATTTTAAAAGCACATAATGAAATTTGCATTAGTAACCGGCGGATCGAGAGGAATTGGTAGAGCTGTAAGTATAAAACTTGCCGGTAAAGGTTATAATATTTTACTTAATTATGCTTCAAATACTGAAGCAGCAGTGAAGACTAAATCGGAAATTGAATCTGAATTTGGTGTACATGTAGAATTGCTTCCGTTTAATGTTGCCGATCAGGTAGATGTTGAAAATAACCTAGGAAAATGGATAGAATCCAACCCTGACAAAAAAATTGAAGTACTTGTAAATAACGCCGGCATTAGAAAAGATGCTTTAATGGTATTTATGAAAGACGAGGAATGGAGTGATGTATTGAATATTTCTTTGAATGGATTTTTCCATGTTACTCGTGCGGTGTTAAAAAATATGATTGTTGGCAGATCTGGTAGAATCGTAAATGTAGTTTCGCTTTCCGGCCTAAAAGGAATGCCCGGGCAAACCAATTATAGTGCTGCAAAAGCAGCAATAATTGGCGCTACCAAAGCTTTGGCACAAGAAGTAGGTAAAAGAGGTGTACGCGTAAATGCAGTAGCTCCTGGGTTTATAGTAACAGATATGACAGCTGATATCAATGAGGCAGATTTTAAAGCCATGATCCCATTAAACAGATTTGGAAAGGCAGAAGAAGTAGCCAATGTAGTTGCTTTTCTTGCCGGCGAAGAATCTTCTTATATTACCGGCGAAGTAATTTCAGTTAATGGAGGTATGTATTCATAAATGATGAACAGAGTAGTAATAACCGGTTTGGGTATATATTCTTGTCTGGGTGATAACCTGGATCAGGTACGAGATTCGCTTTTTCAAGGTAAATCAGGAATTGTGCTTGAACAAGTTAGAAAAGAAATGGGATTCCGGTCAGGACTTACAGGCAGGGTTAATAAACCTGTGCTAAAAGGTATGCTTGATCGTAGAATGCGAGTAGGTTTGGCTGAACAGGGAGAATACGCATACCTTTCTACCAGAGAAGCACTTGCCAAAGCACGTATTGATGAGGATTACCTGGAAAACCATGAAGTAGGCGTTCTCTTTGGCAACGATAGTTCGTCACAAGCGGTAGTTCATGCTGCTGATACAATACGTGAGAAAAAAGATACCACCTTGATAGGTTCCGGATCTGTATTCCAATCGATGAACTCAACGGTGACTATGAATTTGGCCACCATATTTAAATTGAAAGGAGTAAACTTTACCATAAGTGGTGCATGTGCCAGTGGTTCGCATTCTATTGGTATGGCTTATTTTCTTATCAAACATGGCTATCAAAATGCTGTAGTTTGTGGTGGTGCTCAGGAGATTAATCCATTTAGTATGGGTAGTTTTGACGCATTAGGTACATTCTCAATTTTGGAAGATCAACCTCATAAAGCGTCAAGGCCTTTTGACAAAAACCGTGATGGGCTTATACCAAGTGGTGGTGCCGCAACGGTTATTTTGGAGAGTTATGAAAATGCTGTTAAAAGAGGAGCACCAATTTTGGCTGAGGTTATAGGATATGGCTTCTCTTCTAATGGCGGGCATATTTCGCAACCTAATGTAGATGGACCTGTACGATCTATACAAATGTCAATAAAAGATGCAGGAATTCCGGTGTCAGATATTGATTATGTAAATGCTCATGCCACATCAACTCCTGTAGGTGATATGTACGAAGCAAGAGCCTTGTATCAGGTATTTGGCGGATCCCGACCATTAATTACCTCTACTAAAGGTATGACCGGTCATGAATGCTGGATGGCAGGAGCCAGTGAAGTTGTCTATTCTATGCTTATGATGCAAAATGATTTCGTTGCACCTAATATCAACTTTGAAACTCCTGATGAAGATTCAGCTAAGTTGAATATAACTTCGAAAACAGTAGAAAAAAATATCGATGCATTTCTTTCCAATTCATTTGGATTTGGTGGGACTAATTCATCGCTAATAATTAAAAAATTCAAATAATCAACATTGACAGTAATGACCAGAGAAGAAGTAATTGAAAAAATTAATCAGTTTCTGATAGAAGAGTTTGAAGTTGAAGAAGATCAGTTGGTTCCTGAAGGAAATCTTAAGGAAACAGTAGGCTTGGATAGTCTTGATTATGTAGATTTGGTGGTAGTGATTGAAAGCAACTTTGGTTTTAAAGTTAAAGGTGAAGACTTTGTAACAATTAAAACCCTACAGGATTTTTACGACTATATTGTTGCTAAAGTAGCAGAGAAAGAAGCAAAATGACCTGGAAGGGAAAGAGCAGAGGGGGGCATTTAGGGTATAAAATTTTTATATATGTTATAAAAGTTTTAGGGCTTAAAGCTGCCTATCTGCTGGTTCGTTTTGTAATGGTTTATTTCGTTTTCTTTGTACCTAAATCAACCAAAGCTTCCTACAACTATTTTAGAAAAGTTCTTGGTCAGGGTTTTTTCAAGAGCCTACGGAGTGTGTTTAGAAACTACTATTTGTTTGGTCAAACACTAATCGATAAGACTACAGTAATGGGTGGAATGGGAGGTAGGTTTACCTTCAATCATGATGGACTGGACTATCTCAATGACCTGGCAACTCAGAAAACCGGAGCTATTCTAATTAGCGCTCACATTGGCAATTATGAAATGGCCGGTCACTTGCTTGACAGATTGGATGTACCTGTCAATATCGTAATGTATGATGCCGAACATCAAAAAATCAAAGACCTATTAGCAGATGTTTATGGTGACCGACCGGTCAATATTATACCAATCATTGACAACGATTTTTCGCATATAATTTCAATCAAAAATGCACTTGATCGCAAAGAAGTGATTTGTCTTCATGGCGACAGGTATGTAGAAGGTAATCAGACTATTGAAGTGGATTTTATGGGGCGAAAAGCTTTGTTTCCCTACGGACCTTTCTTGCTTATAAATAAATTCAAAGTACCATATTCTATGGTATTTGCAGTTAAAGAATCAGATACTCACTATCATTTTTTTGCATCCAAACCTCAGGTTTCAACCGGTAAAATGGATGACGTATTGAAAAACTATATTCAGGCTGTGGAAGAAAAAATACAGGCGTATCCTGAACAATGGTTTAATTTTTATGACTTCTGGAAATTACATGAATCAGCAAAATAAGAAAAAAGTATTGGTACTTTTTTTTACCCAAACCGGACAATTAAAATCGTTATTAGATAGTGTTTTACAGCCATTTCATTCCGAGGCTGATATAGAATTGGATATAGTAGAGCTAAAACCTAAAATAACCTTTCCATTTCCATGGTCTAAAAAGGAGTTTTTTGATGTATTTCCGGAAACGTATTTGGAGGTTCCTGTTGAACTTGAAATACCGAACATAGACCTGACAAAAAAATATGATTTGATAATACTCGGTTGGCAACCTTGGTATTTGTCTGTATCGCTACCCATTATTTCCTTTCTTAAAACTGATATGGCCAAAAGTCTGTTTGATGGGGTGCCGGTCATACCTGTTTCGGCTTGCAGAAATATGTGGGTTATGGGTTTTGAAAAACTTAGAAACCAGCTAACGAATTTAAATGCAACTGTAAAAGGCAATATTGCTCTGGTAGATCCCAATCCAAATCTGATTAGTGTACTTACTATAGTAGGCTGGATGATACATGGTAAAAAGGAAAATTATAAATCCTGGTTGCCGGCTGCCGGTGTATCTGCTTCAGATATAGCTGCTTCTTCAGCTTATGGAAATATTATAAAAGAGGATCTTCTATCCGAAAAGCTGGAATTGACGAACCAAAAATTAATAGATGCAGGTTCTGTAAAAATTAAGCCAGCCTTGATGATGTTGGAAATGCGAGGCAATAAATTGTTCGGTTTCTGGGCTACCTATATTCGTGGCAAAGCAAATAAATTAAATAATGCTTCAACAAGAAGATCCAGACTCAAAGGGTTTTCCTATTATTTGCCTGTTGGTATATTTATTCTTTCGCCAATAGTTTCTTTTTTTACCAAGATTTTAGTTTTCATCAATAAAAAAAGAGTGAATAAACTCGCCAATTATTATTTGGGAATCAGAAAGTAGAAATTATCGATAATTGAATTTTTTAGACCGGACAATTTTAATCAATTATAAACTTAGGATAGGATAGAAGCAATTTAGTTTTAATTTTGTGCGTTGGAATGTTGCCCTTTATAATCAACATTTCGTGTCCTGTTTTAATTAGAATACGTTCGGGTGAATCAAGTTTATATTACCAAGTTATCCAGCTATTTACCCAATAACCCAATAGAGTCGGAAGAAATTGAAGATATACTGGGGAAAATTGGGGGAGTAGCATCAAAGTCTAGACGAATCGTTCTGAAGAGTAATGGTATCAAAAAAAGGTACTATGCTCTCGATAAAAATGGCAATCATACACATTCCAATGCGCAATTGGTATCAGAAGCAATAAAGCAGCTTTTTGATCAGGATTTTAAGCAGGAGGAATTGGAATTGTTATGTTGTGGTACCAGCACTCCTGATCAGATTTTGCCTTCGCATGCTGCCATGGTTCATGGTTGTTTAGGAAATTTTCCGTTAGAAATAGCCTCACTCTCCGGGATTTGCTGTTCGGGAATGCATGCTCTAAAATTTGGCTATATGTCTGTATTGTCCGGACAAAGCAAAAATGCAGTTTGCACCGGTTCTGAACTTGTTTCGCCATACCTGATTGCCCGTAATTTTGAAAAAGAATTTAAGTCGCTGGTTGAATTAGAAGCCCGTCCTATATTAGCTTTTGAGAAAGAATTTTTGCGATGGATGCTTAGTGACGGAGCAGGGGCAATGCTTTTACAGAATAAACCAGGTGAAGGCAATTCCCTGAGGATAGACTGGATGGAATCTATCTCCTACGCTAATGAGCAACCTGCTTGTATGTATGGTGGTGCAGAAAAAATGAAAGATGGGAACCTAAAAGGTTGGATGACTTATGCACCGGATGAATGGACCAAGAAGTCACTTTTTTCTATCAAGCAGGATGTTAAGATTTTAGAAAAGAATATTGTTCGATATGGCGGTAGAAAACTTGCTTCTATATTAGAAAAAAGAAAAATTGAAATAAGTAATATTGATTATTTTCTTCCACATCTTTCTTCTGAGTTTTTTAGAAAGAAAATTCAGGAAGAATTAATGCAAATGGGAGTTGATATACCTTCTGATAAATGGTATACGAACCTATCAGAAGTTGGCAATATGGGTTCTGCCTCAATTTATGTGATGATTGATGGCCTGGTTAAAACAGGTAACTTAAAAAAAGGTCAGCAAATATTGGTTATGGTGCCTGAAAGTGGCAGATTTTCATATGTTTATGCACATTTAACAGTAGTATAACTACTAACAAAGTATGGAATTGAATAATACTGTATTGGTAAATGAAGAGGAAATAACCCTGCTTATTCCGCATCGAATTCCTTTTGTCATGGTTGATAAATTGCTACACAATGATGAAAAAATTACCATCAGTTCCTTTGTGGTAAAGTCCGACAATTTATTTCTTCGTAATAATCTTCTAACAGAGCCGGCATTGGTTGAAAACATAGCTCAAACTGCAGCTTTGCGAGTGGGATATCCTATATACCAGGCGATCAAAGAAGGTAAAGATTTAAAAGCTCATTTGGGATTTATTGCAGCTATTACAGATTTGCATGTGTATGATTTGCCGCCATTAGGTGCAGAACTTCAAACCAAAGTCTTATTTGAAAAAGAAGTAATGGATATTTTTCTAGTAAGTGGAGGCGTTTATTATCAGGAAAAATGTCTTGCAGAGTGCAAAATGAAGATTTTTGCTAAAAGAAAATAAGTCTGGCTTCCAGGTGACCAATTGTTCATTCTTAACCAGCAAGTATTAAATACTATCAGATTATGGAAAAAGATAAAGTACCACAAGATGATGAAAATGTATACGAAAATACCTTTAAGGTTGTATATGCTGTAGACAAGGATGGTAATTATCAGAAAGTACCTACAAAAGGTTGGGAACCAGAGAATATAGCCTTAAATCAAGCCTGGGAAACCATACATGAAAAGGTAAGCGAAGCCAGAAAGTTGGTAGAAGAAGGAAAGGTAAGTCCATTAGCTTATCATATCGAAAAAGATATGTTGAGTCCTGCTTTGCTGGCTGACTATGTAGGATGGTCTGTTAAAAAGGTCAAAAAACATCTGGACCCAAAAGAGTTTGCCCGATTAAGCGAATCAGAATTACAACAATATGCTTACGTGTTTAGAATAAGCACAGAGGAATTACTAAAAACAAATTAAATTGGAGTTAACATTTGAGCATAACCAGTCAGCTCACTGCGAGAATGGTGCTGTTTCTAATTTATTAAGTTTTCACAAACTTAAATTGAGCGAACCTATGATATTTGGCATAGGCTCGGGACTGTTCTTTGCCTTTATGCCATTTATTAAAGTTAATGGATTGCCGGGTTCTTCTTATCGTATTTTGCCCGGATGGATTTTTAAAAGAGTGACTAAGCGATTAGGAATAACTATGCAGTCACAAACCTTTCGGGATCAGGATAAAGCAATGCTGGAACTTGATAACGTATTAGCCAAAGGTCTGCCCGTTGGAGTATTAACCAGTGTTTTTTATTTGCCCTATTTACCTAAAGCCCTTCGTTTTCATTTCAATGCACACAATATTGTAGTTTTTGGCAAAAAAGGTGATTCGTATTTGGTTAGCGATCCGGTGCTTGATACCACTGTAGAAATTAGTTACGAAGACCTCAAACGAGCTAGATTTGCCAAAGGTACACTGGCACCCAAAGGCAAAATGTACTATCCGCTGAATGTACCTGAACGTGTTGATTTAAAACCTGCTATAGTAAAAGGAATTAAAAAAACAGCCAAAGATATGTTGGGAATACCTGTACCTTTTTTTGGGATAAAAGGTATTCGATATATGGCCAGAACTATCAAAAAATGGCCGACTAAAGTGTCAGAGAAAGAATTGATACTCAGACTAGGTCAGCTTATCCGAATGCAGGAAGAAATTGGTACAGGAGGTGCCGGATTTAGATTTATATTTGCGGCTTTTCTACAAGAATCTGCTGTGGTATTGCAACAAGATTGGTTGAAAGAAGTCGCAGCAGAAGTTACTGAACTTGGCGATCGTTGGCGTGACTTTGCTTTTGCTGCAGGACGTATTTGTAAAGGTCGTGCTGCTACAGACGATAGTATTAATATTCTTTCGGAGATACTTATGGAATGTGCTGATCGGGAAGAAAAAATCTTTAAAAAGCTAAAGCAAATCTCCCTTTGACTAATACTATTTCTCTTCATAACATATCCAAGCATTATCCCGGTGCTTCAAATGCAGCACTTAAAGGCATAAACCTTACTGTACAAGCAGGTGACAGTCTTGGTTTAATGGGGCCTAATGGTGCCGGCAAAACTACCTTGATTTCAATAATCTGTGGATTGTTGAAACCAGATACGGGTAAAGTAAAGGTGTTGGGTGGTAAACCCTCTGCTATGGTCAATAAACTTGGATTTGTTCCACAAGAAATTGCCTTGTATCCTTCGCTTACTGCTCAGGAAAACCTGTTTTATTTTGGTACTTTATACGGAATAAAGAAAAACATACTCAAACAAAAAATTAACTATTGGTTGAGCAAATTGGCCCTGGATGCACATTCGGAGAAAAGGGTTGAAATGTATTCCGGTGGAATGAAACGACGTCTGAATTTAATTGCTGCTCTGCTTCACCAACCCGAAATACTGATACTAGACGAACCTACAGTGGGTATTGATATTCATTCTAAAATGATCATACTCGATGAGCTAAAAGCCTTGAATGAACAGGGAGTCACTTTAGTATATACCAGTCATCAGTTTGAAGAAGCCGAAAAAATATGTCGATCTATTGTTATAATAGACCAGGGTGAAGTTAAGTGGACTGGTACAGCCTCAGATTTGAAAAATCAGGAAGTAAATAGTTTGCAAGAACTTTTTATCGAAATCACCGGGAAAGAATATAAAAACTAATGCGACTGCTTATTCATTTATATAAAGAATTTCTGATTTTGATCAGAGATAAAGCAGGACTGGCGGTTTTGTATATTATGCCATTGTCGCTTATTATACTCATGACCATCTTACAGGATGGGCCATTCAGAGATTATAAAAATGCACAGATTCCGGTTCTTTTTGTAAATAATGATAAAGATAGTTTGTCTTCTCTTATATTCGAAAAATTAGACGAAGCAGGAATGTTTGCCCTGGTAGAAACTGATTATTCGAAACATAGTCCACAAAAAATAAAAAATCTGGTAGAATCCGGAGATTACAAGGCTGCAATAGTTGTACATGAAAACACAACCAAAGAGGTTGGTAAAAAATTAAAGATCAGATTAGAAAAGTCTTTTAATTCTTTTGCACCGGTCAAATCTATATATTCCAACAAGCCTATGGAGCAGGGCGAAATTGAGATTATTTGGGATCCTGTTACCAAAAAATCCTTCAAAGATGGATTGTCAATGGCCTTGGAAAAAATCCTTATTTCTTTTCAGGCAAATAAAATGCTCAAAGATGTAGAGAAGCGATTACGAACTATTTCGGGGGATAAAAATTTAGTTATCGAAGACAGTCCATTAATTTCTTTAAGTCAAACTACCACGTCTGAACCCGATTATGCCTTATCAGGTTTAAATTCGGTGCAACACAATGTACCTGCCTGGTCAATTTTTGGTATCTTTTTTATGATTATACCACTGGCAGGCAATATGATTAAAGAACGTGAACAGAAAACGATACTGCGTATACATTTGATTCCTTCCAGTTTGCCATATGCTTTGGCTGGCAAAATTTTAACCTATTTGTTGGTTGCATGCTCGCAATTTATATTGGTTGTACTGGCCGGTAAATTTTTGCTTCCTTTGCTTGGTTTGCCAGTATTGTATACGGGTAGTAATGTTGTTTCAATAACACTGGTGGTTATGTCATTGGGAATTGCAGCGGCTGGTTATGGTGTTTTGGTAGGTACAATTTTTAATACTACTCATCAGGCATCAACATTTGGAGCTGTATCAATAGTAATTTTAGCAGCCATTGGAGGCATTTGGATACCTGTTTTTGTGATGCCACAGACTATTCAACTATTAAGCAATTTGTCTCCTTTAGCTTGGGGAATGGAAGCTTTTAATACAATATTTCTTCGAGGTGGTGGTTTGAAGGTTGTTTATCCTCAAATACTAAAATTGACTGGTATGGCAGTCACCATGTTTTATATTTCTTATTTGTTGGAAAAAAGAAAGAAGCGATAACCTGAATAAGATTTCATGGTATCGTGTGTAAAATATTTACTATATGAGTATAAGACCTAAAGATAATTTTGATCAGGGACTAATAGCCAGAAAATCCATTTCTGTCCGTTTTTCTGAAGTAGATGCCATGGGCATTGTCTGGCATGGTAACTATCTGAAATATTTTGAAGACGGCAGAGATGAATTTGGAAGCGTATATGATCTTGATTTTGTAAAGGTATATTCCAAAGAAGGATTTTTAACTCCTTTGGTAAAAGTAGATATAGATTATAAACGAACACTCAAATTGGGTGAAAAGGCTATTATTGAAACCAGATTTGTGCCAACAGATGCTGCAAAAATTATTTTTGACTATAGGTTACTAAATCAGGATACTAAACAGGTTTTGACCACTGGCAGAACTATACAGGTATTTGTAAAAGATGAAGAACTGGCTATTACTGTACCTCGTTTTTTTCAGGAATGGAAAGATAAATGGTTACGTGTATAATATGAGTAAGGCATATATATCTGAAACCAATATTATAACAGCCCTGGGCCAGGGTGTGTCTGCAAACATTGCTGCTATGCTCGAGGGGAAAAGTGGTATTACATTGTACTACGACAAAGAAATATCTACCCAGTCATTTTATGCAGCCAGGGTTGATAACGCACTATTAGAATCCTTGGATCCTGAATTTACCCGTTTTGAAAAACTGATATTGGCTTCTATTAATGGTATTAAAAATCTTAAAGCTGACCTTTTAAAAAGTCCTAAAACTTTATTGATATTTTCAACTACCAAAGGAAATATAGATCAGGTTCCTTCCGGAAAAAGGGTAAAGCTTTACGATTCTTGCCAATATATATCAAACTATTTGGGCAATCCTAATAAGCCTTTGGTAGTCTCCAATGCTTGCATATCGGGTACAGTAGCGTTGATACTGGGCAAAAAACTTATTGAAAGCGGTACTTATAAAGATATATTGGTTTTGGGTGCTGATATAGTTTCAGCATTTGTGCTTTCAGGATTTCAGTCATTCAAAGCTTTGAGCGAAGGAGCTTGTAAACCATTTGATGCCAACAGAACAGGATTGTCGCTAGGCGAAGGTTCAGCTGCTGTATGGCTTAGCTCTGAAAAAAATGACCAGAATCCCGCTTTGTTTATTGCAGGAGGTGGTATTAGCAATGATGCTAATCATATTTCAGGACCTTCCAGAACAGGAGACGGATTGTTTTTTTCAATCAACAAAGCAATTATAGAATCCGAAACTCTTGGTGTAAAAAAAGAAATGATTGGTTATGTATCAGCGCATGGTACTGCTACTCCATACAATGATGAAATGGAAACCAAAGCCATAAATACTGCGGAACTTAATCATGTGCCAACCAACAGTTTCAAAGGGTATTTAGGTCATACGTTAGGAGCAGCAGGCTTGATTGAATCTGCGATTGGTATGTATTCTATGCAACAAAATATTTTAATACCTTCATTGAATTATAGTGCACATGGAGTCACCTTGCCTTTGAATGTGATTCGTGAAAAGGCAGAAGTTGATATACAGGCAATGCTAAAAACCTCTTCAGGGTTTGGCGGGTGTAATGCAGCATTAGTAATCGGAAAAGAATAATGGAACGTTTTTTTATTTCAGACCATGTGCGGATTTCAAATGGGCAGTTTTCTAAAAATGGAAACCTGATATTTGCTGAGGATAAAGATGAGCCATTTACACAAACTATTCGAGCATTTTATAAAAGTTTGGAAATACAACATCCCGCTTTTTATAAAATGGATAACCTTTCCAAACTGGGTTTTTGTGCCGCAGAGCTATTGTTGAAAGACCATAATCAATTGAGCCTTTATAATTCACAGGAAGTAGGAATATTGCTTGCCAACGAAAATTCATGTCTGGATACCGATCAGGAGTATGTTGAAACGATCAAGGATCCTGAAAATTATTTCCCTAGTCCGGCGGTCTTTGTATATACATTACCTAATATTGTAATTGGTGAAATAAGCATTAGACATAAAATACAGGGCGAGAATATCTTTTTTATTCAACCTGAATTTGATGCTGAATTTATGGTCAACTATGCCAATGGCTTGCTGGAAAGTAAATCTTTAAAGGCAGTATTAGTTGGATGGGTTGAATTTTATCAGGATAAATATGATGCTTTTATGTATTTTGCGAGTTCGGAAAAAAGCAAGCAAAATACACTTGAACATACAGTAGATACTATTAAAAAAATATATAATAAATAAAATGGAACAGTTGGTCGAAAATCTGAAGAAACAAATTATACAGGCCTTAAAACTTGAAGATGTTAAACCTGAAGATATTAATGAAAACGAGCCTTTGTTTGGTGAAGGTTTGGGTTTAGACTCTATTGATGCATTGGAACTAATTGTTTTGATGGAAAAAGAATACGGTATTAGAGTAGAAAATGCCAATGCAGCAAAATCCGTTTTTACTTCTGTGAAAACGATGGCCGATTATATAGCACAGAATAAAAAGTAGAATGACCAATAGGGTACTGATTACCGGTATGGGTATGATTTCTTCCATAGGTAAGAATGTGGAAGAAACCTATGGTAGCTTAATAAAGGAGAAATCCGGTACCGGCAAAGCAACTATTCTCAATACCATCCATAAAGATACATTTCCGCTTTCGGAGATTAAATTTACAGATGACCAGCTACTCACCTTGGCTGATTTGCAGAATAACAGAATATATACCAGAACAACTTGTCTTGGTTTGATTGCTGCTCGTGAGGCAGTAAATCATGCTGGTTTAAAATCATTGTCCCGATTAAGAACCGGAATGATTTCCGGAACTACTGTAGGTGGTATGGGGAAAACTGAGGATAACTACAAAAATTATCTGTTACCCGAAAATACCACCATCAACTCGCAATATGTCGATACTCATGATTGTGGCGATAGCACTCAAACTATTGCAGACTTGCTTGGCTATAATGATTTTGTAACAACAATTAGCACAGCATGTTCTTCTTCAGCCAATGCAATTATGCTAGGTGCCAGACTTATCAAAAATAATATCCTGGATCGGGTAATTGTTGGTGGTGTAGATTCACTGACCAAATTTACCATCAACGGATTTAATACGCTTATGATTTTGGATAAGGACTTATGCAAATCTTTTGATGCTGATCGTAAGGGATTAAACCTGGGTGAGGCTGCAGGATTTATTGTAATCGAATCAGAAAAAGCCGCCAAAGAAGGAAACAGAACCATTTTGGGAGAAGTGAAAGGATATGCAAACTCCAACGATGCATATCACCAAACAGCTTCCAGCCCTGAAGGAAACGGGGCTTTTTTGGCTATGAACAAAGCACTCAACGTGGCAGGACTTACACCAACTGATATAGATTATGTAAACGTGCATGGTACAGGAACACCCAATAATGACCTATCAGAGGGTACTGCCATGACCAGGTTGTTTGCAGGTGACTACTTTCCCAGATTTAGTTCTACCAAAGCATATACAGGACATACCTTAGGCGCTGCAGGTGGTATTGAAGCTGTAATATCTCTTCTGACCATCAAGTACCAGACTATATTTCCTAATTTGAATTATACCACACCAATGCCTGAAGTTAATGCCCATCCGGTCACTACTCTGATAACCAATGCTGGTGTAAAAAATGTGCTATCCAATTCTTTCGGATTTGGTGGCAACAATACATCTCTTATTTTCTCTGCGTATTGATTATTATGAAAGCCTATATACAATCAGCTGCTAGTTTAACAGCCCAGGCGACTCTGGAGTCATTGGGTATGCCGGAAGAGTTTGTCAATCTAAGCGGAGTGAAACTAAAAGGCCTGGATCCTGACTATAAGAAATTTATTTCTCCTGTAGCTGCCAGACGCATGGGGCGAATTATAAAAATGGGTGTTGCTTCGGCCATGGTTTGTATGGAAAGAGCCAACGACAAAAATCCCGATGCCATTATTGTTGGTACAGCCATGGGATGTGTGGAAGATACAGAAGACTTTTTGTTAAAAATGATTGACAATAATGAAAGCTTACTAACTCCCACCTCATTTATCCAATCTACACATAATACCGTTGGCGGACAGATCGCCTTATTGATTGGCTGCAATAATTACAATTTCACCTACGTGCACAGAGGCTTTTCTTTCGAATCGGCTTTGTTAGACGCTATGTTATTATTGCAAGAAGGTGAAGCTGAAAAAGTATTGGTTGGTGGTTTGGACGAAGTAAGTCAAAATCATTTTGATATTTATAACAAACTGGGTAACTGGAAAACGTGTAGCAGCAGTTTGCAAAGCATTGCTGAAAAGGGGCAAGGAGTTTTAGCCGGCGAAGGCTCAACTTTTCTGATGATATCAAAAAGCAAAGACGATAAAACACTTGCTCAAATTCAGGGAATGGAAATGGTATATCAACCCAATACTGTAAAGATAAGGGAAGCTGTTGAAAAATTATTAGTCGAAAATGATTTGTCAACAGATGATATAGATTTAATAATACCGGGTCTGAATGGACATTCTGAAGAAGAAAAAGTCTACAACGAAATATTTACTATTTTCCCTCAAAAAGCAATAGCTGGTTTTAAGCATTACTGTGGCGAATTTCCAACTGCTTCGGCAGTAGGATTGTATTTTGCGGCTTATGTTATTAAAAATCAAAAAATTGCAGATATTGCTTGGTTAGGTAAGGACAAATCTCAATCCTTTAAGCATATTTTGTTGTGCAATAATTATGGCAAAGATTACTTTTCGATACTTTTGATTTCACAATGCTAACCTACGCTACTACCAGAATATTAATGCTGGTTTGTTTAGTAATCAGCATAGTACTTTTTTATTTCCTTTCTATTAGTTTTTTTTGGCTGGCACTTATTGTGTTGCCTTTTTTTGGAATCTTTGCCTGGGGTTCTGCTAATATTCGCTCCAATTTTTATCTTCCTGTATATAGCCAGAATAAGGGTTTTGGCAATACGCTGGCATTAACGTTCGACGATGGCCCTCATCCAGATGTTACTCCTGCATTGCTTGATGTACTTAAAAAACACAATGTAAAGGCTACATTCTTTTGTATAGGAAAGCATATAAAAGATCATGAAAGCATACTAAAAAGAATTGACCAGGAAGGACATATACTAGGTAATCATACTTTTGCTCACCATGCATTTTTGCCATTTTACTCAGCACCCAATTTGGGTAGTGATATAGAATATGTAAGCAATCAGATTGAGCAAATAATTGGCAAGCGACCTGTATTTTTCAGACCACCTTTTGGCGTTACCAGCCCTCCGTATAATAAAGTTGTTAAAAAACAGCAATTGAAAATGATAGGCTGGAGTATCCGGTCACTGGATACTGTCAATGTTGATTCGGATGTGTTACTTAGGAGAGTACTTAAAAAGCAGTATTGCGGAGACGTGGTATTGTTTCATGATACGCAAAAAGAAATTGTGCCGTTTATTGATAACCTCTTGACTCTACTGGCAGCCAATGGTACCAAAATTGTAAACATTGACCAGTTATTTAATATTGAAGCATATGAAATTTAGCATACTTATACTCAGCCTATTTGTCCCGATAGCTTTGGTTGCTCAACAACCGGGATATAGCAAAGTTGAAAATGCTGCTGAAGTACAAAAGAAAATCTCTGCCAAAGCTCAAACCATTCATACCATAGAAAGTGATTTTATTCAGGAAAAAAATATATCTGTACTGTCTGAAAAAATCATTTCCAAAGGCCACCTTACCTATAAAGAGCAGAATAAATTACGCTGGGAATATTATACTCCTTTTACCTATCTGGTAATACTTAATCAGGGTAAAATATTTCTGAAAGATGAGAATAAGAGTAACAAAGTGGATATGCAATCCAATAAGATGTTTCAGGAAATCAACAACCTCATTGTAAGTTCAGTACAGGGCAATATATCCGGACTTAAAAATTTCAAGGTACAAGTGTTTAAAAATCAGGATACTTATATGTTTGAAATGACTCCAATTTCAGGGTCAGTAAAGGATTTTTTTTCAAGCATATACATTTATTTCAAACAAAGTGACCTGACTGTTCAGAAAATAAATATGCTTGAAGCAGGTGGCGATTATACTCTAATTACTTTTACCAAGAATGCTTACAATTTGGAGGTTTCTGATGAGAAATTTAATTTTAAGTAGTCTGATTTATAGCTTTTTATTTTGTGCCTGTACCAACGATATATATAAGAATACTAATACCGAAGCTGTTGTTCTTCAAGAGCAGGATATAGTAAAACCAATAACTGAGGATACCACCGTAATTTATAAAACAGCTGTAAATGCATACGGCCGTTATCTTTCAGGTTTGTTAATTATTAAGTCTTTTCGTGCTGACGATTACCGGATGGTTTTTACTACCGAAACCGGAATGAAGCTGTTTGATTTTGAATTCAAACAAGGCAAGTTTTTAGTGCACTACTGCATGGATATGCTCAATAAAAAGCCCGTGGTCAATTTACTAAGAGATGATTTTTCGCTAATGCTGGCAAGAAACTTTGTAGGCAAATCGGCAAAGACCATCACCCTGTATGGTAAAGAATATTTTATTAAAAAAGAAGATAATGAGTTGTTGTATATAAACCCTGTTGGAGATACAATAAAGCACAGTAAAAGTACCTCGCCCAAAGGAAATGACAAGTTAGTCATTGAATATACCTATACTAATTCAGCAATTCCAAGTCAGATCAAACTTGTGCATAAGAACCTGAATCTGGATATGAAACTTGATATACTTATCAGGTAAAATCAGGTTTTATTGATTATCTTTACCGCTCTGTTTAGAATAAAAAGCCAAGAAAAATATGCCCCTTCAGGATGATTTTTATGTTTTGAAAGACCTGGTTCAATTGGATTCAACAATTACTGCCAAAGTAGAAATAAATAGTAAACATAGAATTTTTGATGGTCATTTTCCTGAAAACCCTGTAGTACCGGGCGTTTGTATGATGGAAATGATAAAAGAAATTTTAGAAATTTCCAGAAACAGTAGTTATATTCTATCTACTGCATCCAATATGAAGTTTATGAATATTCTAAACCCTTTTACCCATCCGGAAGTGGTATTTAGTCATGAAATTATGTCCGAATCTGATGATGAGGTAAAGCTAAAGAGTACTATACTTTACGAAGAAATTGTATTTCTTAAGTTTTCAGGAACTTTTAAAAAGAAAACTGTTTAGACGAAAGTAAATACTTTGGCGTTAATGCCTTAATCATTTCAATAGCTATGACAAATGAAGCCTCAGTACAGGAGTTTAAAGAATTAAAGGCTTGCGTAATTATACCTACTTACAATAATGCCACTACCATCAAAGCAGTTATTGAAGGTGTTAGAAAGTACACATCTGATATTATAGTTGTAAACGATGGTTGCACGGATCAAAGTGCCGATATACTGTCTACTATTGAAGGCATTCAACTTGTCAATCATGCAACAAATCAAGGCAAAGGGATTGCTCTTCAAACCGGCTTCAGGGCAGCAACAGAAAAAGGGTACCGATATGCCATTACCATTGATAGCGATGGTCAGCATTTTCCGGAAGATTTGATTGTGTTTTTGGATAAAATCAAAACCAATCCCGATTCGATTATTGTAGGTGCCAGAAATATGGATCAGGCCTCTGTGCCCGGCAAAAGTAGTGTTGGAAATAAAATCAGCAACTTTTGGTTTACCTTTGAAACTGGTGTAAAACTTCCCGATACACAATCCGGATATAGGTTGTATCCTGTTCAAAAGCTTAAAGATTTTCGTTGGTTTACCAATAAATACGAATTCGAAATAGAAGTTTTGGTGAGGGCTTCATGGGCTGGTATAGCTGTTATTTCAGCTCCGGTTAAGGTTTTTTATGCTCCTAAAGAAACCAGAATTTCACATTTTAGACCTTTTCAGGATTTTTCCAGAGTTGGGGTACTAAATACTTTACTGGTTTTTATCACGGTGCTTTATATCAAACCAAGGAATTTTTTAAGATTATTTAAAAAAAAAAATCTTAAAAACACGATTAATACCTACTTTCTCAAACCCGAGGAAAAGCAATCAATAAAAATTGCCTCTATTGCCTTTGGTGTATTTATGGGTATTTTTCCGGTTTGGGGTTTTCAGCTAATTATCGGATTTGCTGTTTGTCATCTGTTTAAACTCAATAAAGCATTATTTGTAGTCGCTGCTAATATTAGCATTCCTCCTTTGCTGCCTTTTATTCTGTTTTTTAGTCACTATACCGGCGGTCTTATACTGCAACGTCAGTCTGATTTTGAGTTTTCGTCCGGATTTTCTTTTCAATCCATACATCAGGAAATGTTTCAATACTACGTGGGGGCAAGTGTATTTTCTATAGTTGCCGGATTTGTAGCCCTGACTATATCGTACGTAGCATTTAAAATTGTTTCATATACAGGTATGTTCAAAAAAACAGCCAGCCTGAATTAAGCCATCCATGAGTAGTTTTTTTATTCGTTTTTTCGAGATTACCAGCAAAAGAAAATCGCTTTTTTTTATACTTATTACGCTGATTTTGTTGGTTTTTGCCTGGTTTTCCTGGCATTTAAAATTGGTGGAAGATATCTCTGCCATGATGCCCAAAGACCCACGTATTGAAAAAGTAAACCGAATACTTCAGAACTCCAGGTTTTCTGACAAGCTTGTCATTAATATCTTTCTTAAAGATTCTACTCTTACTGCTGACCCTGATAAGCTAATTGCCTACGCTGATAGTCTTTCAGGCGCTTTGCAAAATATGCAGCCTGCATATATAACCGATATTAGAGATCGGGTTTCTGAACAATCAATCATGGAAATATTTTCGACCGTGCATGAAAATATTCCTGTTTTTCTGCAGGATGAAGATTATGCCAGGCTGGATACACTCTTGCGTCCTGAAAATCTTGATCGACAACTCGGCAATAATTATAAGACACTGATTTCGCCTGCCAGTATGGTAATGAAAAAATTCGTTCTTCAGGATCCTCTGGGAATGAGTGGAAACATACTAAAAAAACTTCAACATTTGCAGGTGGAAGATAACTTTGACTTGTATAACGAGCATATAGTTACTAAAGACAGAAAAAATCTACTGTGTTTTATAATTCCGGCTAACTCACCCAACGAAACCGGAAAAAATGCAATACTTCTCAAATCGCTGGATAGTACCATAGCTGCCTTAGATAAAAGCTTTGGTGGTGAAATTGAAGCTCAATATTTTGGCGCTGTGGCTATGGCTAGCGGCAATGCTGAGCGAATTAAGTCTGATCTGAGTCTTACTATTTCCATTGCTATGGTGGTTTTAGTTGTTTTTATGACTCTGTTTTTTCGGCGCCTGGAAATAGTATTAGTCATATTTCTGCCAGTACTAATAGGTGGAGTTATTTCGCTTGGCTTACTGTATTTTATCAAACATGAAATTTCGGCTATTGCACTTGGTATGGGTTCAGTATTGTTGGGAATTACGGTAGATTATTCCTTACATATCTTTACACATTTCAGAAATACAGGTTCTGTCAAAGCTGTACTTAAAGATTTGCCATCACCTTTGCTATTAAGTGGGTTAATTACAGCCAGTTCATTTTTGTGTTTACTATTTGTAAAATCAGATGCCTTGAAGGATTTGGGGCTTTTTGCAGCTATAAGTGTAGTATGTGCCTTACTTGCCGGTTTGATCATATTGCCGCATTTTTTGAGAAAAGAAAAGAAAGACACAGCCAAAAATGTGACCAATTTGTCAGTAATTGATCGTTATACTTCCTATAGTTTTGATAAAAATAACTACCTGGTCATCTTTATAATTGCACTAACGGTTGTTTCATTTTTTACTGCTACTCGAGTGGAATTTGAAACAGACATGATGAAGATGAATTATGTATCGGAAAAGATTTACAAAGCTGAAAAGGAACTTTACCGCATAAGTAATATCGCAAACAAAGCTGTATATGTAGTGGCTTCAGGAGATAACCTTCAAGATGCGCTGGAAGCTGGTGAGGGTATTAGAAATAACCTGAAAATTTTAACAGACAGCAACCTTGTTTTGGGTGTTTCGGGTGTGCAGGATTTTATGATTAGCCAAAGACTTCAGCAAGAACGAATTGATCGCTGGAATACCTTTTGGAATACGGAAAGGGTAGCAAATCTGGAAGAAAATTTGAAACTAAGTGCTGAGAAATATAAGTTTTCGTCAGCTGCATTTGTGCCATTTCTCAATTCAATTCAAAAGAGTTACAAACCCGCCAATGATACAATTTTAGCACCCATTCGCACCTTATTTTTTGGTGATTATATTTCCGAAAAACCAGGCTTTACAACGGTATTTACCATTGTGAAAGTAAATGATTCGCAGAAAGCTGCTGTATTTGCTCATATACCGGAAAGTAATAAAGTTACTGTACTCGACCGTTCCTATATTACCTCCAAGTTTGTAGAGCTGATGCGCGACGATTTCAATACACTGGAAATATTGTCGCTGGGCCTTGTATTTATCGTGTTGGTTATTTCCTACGGAAGAATTGAATTGGGTATAATCGGGTTTTTACCTATGGTTCTAAGTTGGTTATGGACTTTGGGAGTAATGGGTGCTTTGGGTATCAAATTCAATATTATCAATATCATAATTTCCACATTTATACTTGGCCTGGGTATTGACTACAGTATTTTTATAATGAGTGGTTTGATGGATGGTTATGCCAAAGGTGTAAAACACCTTCAGTCTTATAAAACGTCAATTTTTCTTTCTGCATTTACATCAATTACCGGCATAGGAGCTTTGATATTTGCCGATCATCCTGCTCTTAAATCTATCGCTATACTTTCAATAATAGGTATGTGTTCTGTAATTACAATCAGTTTTACTTTGCAACCACTTATATTCAGAAAGTTTATAACCGACAGAACGCAAAAAGGATTTGCTCCTTATACCGCCTATAGTTTGTTGATGACAATTATAGTTTATAGCAATTTTCTGGCAGGCTGCTTACTTATGACTACGCTTGCAAACCTTGTATTGCCTTTTATCCCGGTTTCGTTAAAAGCCAAAAAGAAGTTCTTCCATTACCTTTTAAGCAAATTATGCTGGTATCAGATTTATTTTTATAGGTTCTATGCACCCTGCACTATTATAAACAGAAAACCTGCAACTTTTGACAAACCTGCTATTATTATCTGCAATCATCAATCGTTTTTGGATATATTAATTACCATTATGCTTTCTCCCAAAGTAGTATTGATGACCAAAGACTGGGTATGGAATTCGCCTATTTTTGGCAGAGTGGTCAGGTATGCAGATTTTATTCCGGCATCAAGCGGAGTAGAAGGTGGGATGGAATTGATTGAGCAAAAAATCCGTGATGGTTTTTCAATTGTAATATTTCCGGAAGGCACCAGGTCTGAAAACGAAAAAATCAATCGTTTTCACAAAGGTGCTTTTTATCTGGCTGAGCAACTAAAACTTGATATACTTCCTATTCTGATATACAATACTGGCAAAGCTATAGCCAAGGGCGATTTTATGCTCAACCAAACTCCGTTCGGTATGAAAATTTATGAACGGATAAGTCCTGAAAATTTGAGCTTCGGAAGTTCCTATCAGGATCGGGCTAAGCTGTTAAAAAAATTCTTTGTTCAAGAATATGAAACCTATAAAAAAGAAACGGAAACACCGGATTTTTACACTCCGCCTATCATAAAAAATTACATATACAAAGGTCCTGTGTTGGAATGGTATTGCAAAATCAAATTCAAACTGGAGGATAATTATAATTTGTATCATAAACTGCTGCCGCAACGAGGTCAAATTGTGGATGTTGGTTGTGGTTATGGTTTTATGTCAATGTCGTTGGGTTTGGTTGCACCAGAAAGAAAAATACTCGGTGTAGATTACGATGCCGAAAAAATTGCGGTAGCCCAACATGGGTACTTAAAGCCTGAACATATACAGTTTGACTCGGGCGATGTAAGGGTTTACCAATTGCCCAAAGCTGACGCCTTTGTGTTGAGTGATGTATTGCATTACATTCAGCCGGAAGAACAAAAAGCACTCGTTCATCGCTGTGTTGACTTATTGAATGCTGGTGGAGTATTACTAATCAGGGAAGGGAATTCCGACCAACATAAAGAACATAAGGGAACCAAATTGACCGAATTTTTTAGTACCAAATTTTTCAATTTTAACAAAACAAGTACAGAATTGTCGTTTTTATCAGCCCGTGATTTGGAATTATGGCTTAAACAAAAAGGTGTAAGTATGGAAATCGTTAATCAGGGTAAAAGAACATCGAATACTCTGTATTTATGTAATAAAGGAGTTTAGGATAAGCATGCGTTATGACGTTGTAATTATAGGAAGTGGTTTAGGAGGTTTGGCATGTGCAAATATTTTTGCACAGGAGGGGAAAAAAGTATGTGTGTTGGAAAAAAACAGACAATTTGGTGGCAGCCTGCAGGTATTCTCCCGTGACAAAACGGTGTTTGATACTGGCGTTCACTATCTGGGTGGATTGGGTAAAGGGGAGAATTTAAACCGCTTTTTTCAATATTTTGGCATTCTGGATCAACTTGATATAAAAAAGCTGGATGAAAATGGCTTCGATAGAATTTGTTTCGAAGGTGATCCTGTAGAATATCCTCATGCTGTCGGATATCAGAATTTTGTAGATCAGTTGTCGGTTTACTTTCCGGAAGAAAGAGCCAATCTTGAACGCTATGTAAATAAGTTAAAAGAAGTCTGTGATGCATTTCCATTGTACAATCTGGAACATCATAACGAAAACTTTTTGGAAGATACAGCTGAATATTATAATACCTCGGTTCAGACATTTATTCACGGTATTACCGACAATCCATTGTTGAGGGTTGTATTGCTGGGGAATGCACCCTTATATGCCGGTGAATTGGATGTAACACCCATGTATATGCATGCTCTAATTGTAAATTCTTATATCACAAGTAGTTGGAAGTGTACTTCCGGCGGTGGACAAATTGCCCGCCTTATGGTAAAAGTGATTAAAGAAATGGGGGCAGAGGTCAGAAACTATTGTGAAGCGGTAAAATTTAATTTTGTTGATAATATCATAGTTTCTGTTGAACTAAAATCAGGTGAAAAAATTGAAGGAGATTTGTTTATCTCCAATATACATCCTGCGCATACGATTGACCTGGTAGAAAGTGGAAAACTTCGAAAAACGTATATTGACAGGATTAATAATCTGCCCAATACCACATCTACATTTATGATTAATGTAGTATTCAAAAAAAATACTTTTAAATCTTTCAACCATAATATCTATTACTATCGAGACCAAAAAGTTCTTATTGGCGAGTTTGATATTTGTAAAGATTGGCCTTCGTTGTATGCTTTTTTTCCGGGTACCGGTGATGGGGATTTTCTGGACAATGCCAGTATAATGGCCTATATGGAGTTTGATGAAGTAAAAGAATGGTCTGATACTTACCGAAATATTCCAAAACATACACATTCTCGTGGGGATGATTATGAGCAGTTTAAAGCAAAAAAGGCGGAGATTCTGCTGGATGAAGTTGAAAAAAAATGGCCCAATTTCAGAGACTGTATACAATCTTTTACCTGTTCTACTCCACTTACTTACCGCGACTATTTAGGTACCAAAAATGGAACTCTTTATGGTATCGCAAGGGATTATAAAGATCCCCTGAAAAGTTTTGTTAATACTAAAACCAAAATTCCCAACTTGTTTTTAACAGGTCAGAATATACACGTACATGGTATATTGGGGGTTACTGTTGGAGCAGTACTTACGGTCGGTGATATAATAGGGCAGGAGTATCTGTTAAATAAAATTAAGGCTTATTCCTGAGTATCTTCTTTGGTCAATAATAGTTCAGAGCATTTTTCTAACTCTTGCAGGTTGTTTTTGGTCAACATTTTAAAATACAGTATTTTAAGTTCAGGGTGGTTTTGCATGAGTTCTTTGTTTATAAAGTAGTTATGATAACCTCCTGCTATATGACCCAGATTGATGTATTTTATATTGTTTGCCTGTTTTTTTATGGCAGATCTACCCAATTGTTTTCTTAAAGTAAGCCAGTAAACACCATACAAGGTGGGGTCGTTGTAATTGGAAATTACATAAATATTACGTGATAAATGCGTATTAGCCAGCCATTTTCTATGTCCGCTTTTCCTTATGGCAGCGGCATTTAAAATTATATTGTCCAGCAAGTTTATATCCAAATCAGTAAGCAGGTTTTGTTTTATTGATTGCTCCAGCAAGGCATTGCCCATACTATGCAAAATAAGCGAAGTATAAATCGGTTTATGAACTTCGTTTTTTTGTACATACTTCTGATAATCTTTTAGAAACTGTGCAAAATGACTGCAGCTTGATTTTAGGTTATTTCTGGAGTATAAATAACTTCTGAGTTCAAACATATTCGGATACTTACTAGGCCAGTCAAAAACTATCAAAGGCACATTGTAAAATCTTTTTATCTTTTCACTTTCTTCTAAAATACTATTAAAGGTACGTCCATAGCCGTGTGCATAAATCAAGTATTCATCCGCCGGCATATGTATTTTTAAGGCTTCTTCCAGTGAGTTACATGCTTGTATTTGGTACGAATTGTTCGTTCTTGATACTGCAAGATAGGCTAATTCATTGTTGCAATTATTGGAATATGTTAAGCCATACCGGGTTCTTATCAGTTCTCTGTTGGTTACTACAATGTATAATGCTGTGTCTGGCCGGTTTGGCTTTGTTTCATACTGTGTTACTAAAATTGTTGCGCTGTCAGTTTTGTTGATTTCCGGAAATACAGGCAAACTTTTGGATATAAATGCGCAGAGAGTATCCCGTTCTGTGGCAGTTTGTGCAACTATTTCCTGTATAGTATTTAATAGTATTGCTAAAAAAAATATCCAACTTCTCATACTTCCTCTTCCTTTTAAGAAATAACCTGAAAAGTAATTAAATAGTTACTAGAAAAAATTGGTGGTCAATGCGTAATTTTGGGTATATGACTTTTTTTATAAAACACGTAAAATCTTTAGGTATTGGCTGTATGCTGGTACTTTCTGCCTGTTCTGAAAATGAAGACAGACCGGCAGAGACTGATTTAAGACCGGTTGCCCCTGTTGAGAAAGATTCTATGGTTGTGATTTCCCCGGCAAATAAATCCGGTAGTTTGCTAATAGACTCAATAGTAAGCGATACGGCTTTATATGTAGAAATAAAAGATAAAGCTGCAGTTTTCACCATTCCGGATACATCACTGATCAAAAATATTATTGAAGACAAAGGTGATGAAGAGTTTTACAGCGAATCAGACCGCAATTTCTTTGTTCAGGAACAGGCTTCGAAGGTTCTTGGCGACAAGGGTATAAAAGTGTATTTTCCTAAGAAACGGTATATAGCCTTTAAAGGCAATGGTAAGACCTATTTACTGGATACACAAATTGATAAAAAGTATCCATGGCTTTCTATTTATTTCAATCCGGATACTGTACCGGTGTTTTTTGATCCGGCAAAAATAACAGCCGAATCAGATAAGATTGATCAGGTTATAAAGGGCAATTAATTGTAGAATGATTTAATCTTTTTTGAACGTGCCATTTAAAGAACATCACATAAAAAAAGTATATTATTCGATCGGTGAAGTATCCGAAATGTTTGATGTAGCCCCATCCTTGATACGCTTTTGGGAATCTGAGTTTGATAGTCTAAAACCCAAAAAGAATCATAAAGGCAACAGACAATATAGCATTGATGATATAGAAGAACTTAAATTGATTTATTATCTGGTAAAAGAAAGAGGTTATACTATACCCGGAGCCAGAGAAAAATTGCGCCTCGACCGCAAAAAAGCACTAGACAATATGCATGCTGTAAAGTCCCTTGAGAAGGTAAAGCGATTTCTTATCGACCTCAAAAATAATTTATAAATATCCTATCTACATTTGTCATGCATAGGTATATTGCCATTCTTAGAGGGATCAATGTTGGGGGAAACCGAAAAATTCTGATGGCAGATTTGAAAGACCTGTTCGTAAAACAAGGTTTTGAAATGGTGAAAACCTATATTCAGAGCGGTAATGTGGTATTTGATTCTAAAACCAATATTTCAAAGCAGGATTGGGCCTTGAAACTAGAAAAAGCTATTTTGGCTGAGTTTGGTTTTGATGTTCCGGTTATTATTAAATCAGCTAAGGATCTTAATGAAGCCATTGAGAGTAACCCATTTTATACCGAGCATACTACTGATATTGAACGTTTGCATATCACCTTTTTAGAATCTGCACCTAAACCAGAATATCTGATTTCGATCAGGAAGTTTGATGCAGGAAATGATCAGTTTGAAGTAGTAAATGACCAGGTATTCATTTGTTGTAGCGGTAAATATAGTGCATCGAAACTGACCAATACGTTTTTTGAATCCAAACTAAAGCTAAAAGCCACGACCAGAAACTGGAACACCGTTCTGAAACTCCATGAGCTTTGTAGTGTAAAATAATTTGTATAGTAGTAGAATAAAAAATAATGAGTGTAAGCGAAAGTTCTCCTGTATTTATTGATCAGAATTTTAAACTGGCAGTAATCAACGCCTTGATTAAAATTGGTCATTTTGTTGATGAAATAAAGGAAATTCAAGGCAATAATGATTATTCCGGCGATGGTGCCTATTATAATGATCTGGAGGGCGATGCCTGGTATGGGCCACATCCGGAAGTACTTAGCCGAATTCTGGATATACCTCTCACCTTCAAACAACTTGATCGAATAAAATCTCTAACACCCGATGCAGGCGATGATTTATATCTGCTTATATCTCCCAATTGGGATGGGGAAGATGATCAGTTTCTGGCTTCCTCGCTGGAGGACATCAAAATGCTGAAAAACCTGGAAACGTTTAGTTTTTTTCATACCCTTGAACTGAACGATTATACACCACTTTTAGCAGCCTCAAAGTTGAAAAATATTCTGCCACCTGCCATGGGTTATACTGATGGGAGTGAAGACGCTGATACGCTGAGCCAGCTTCGCGAAAAGGGAGTGGAAATAGAATTGGTTAGTGCTGAACAGGATGATGAAGCCAAACATTTGGATGTGTTGGTATTTGACAAAAACAAACCTCGGGTGCTACTTTTTCATTTGGATGAGGTGCCGGACTTTGCAGGTATTGATTTTGACGAATTTGGAATGATACCATCCATCAGACAGTCGCCGTTTTATTTGTTCGACCCGGCCTTCGAAAATATTGAAGTTGATTTTCCTGATGAGTCTCCGAGTACCAACGCCGAAAATAAAGCTGGTTTTGCTGCCGTAAGCAAGGTTGCAACTGACTTTCTTTCTTCCACGTTTGGTGTTACGTATTTGTTTGATTGCAAAGGCGAAAGTTTTAACTACGTACCAGCCTTTGTGCATAATGTTGATATAGAATCGGTAGCAGAAGCCTTTGAAAATGCAGGCTTTGAAGTACTATCAATGGAAGAATATTTGGAGTTGTAGTATAAGTAGACTAAGTTCTATATTGTATTATAAGTTTTGTAAATGAGTCTTGTATTGTCTATACCCAATAGTTTATTACTGTCGGGTATTTTTTTGAATTAAATATATATATTAGTCTTGCTTGTGTTTAATATATTGATAACCAAATTGTTAAAAACTTTCTAAAAATATTTGGATAGACACATAGGGGATGCTGGTTGTTTTTTTGTCTTATACTAAACGAAAACTCAATTATGCATTATTTTTTTAAAACAATCAGAAAAGTATTTTTTGCTCTGTGCTATTCCTACCTCATGGTAATGTTGGCTGGATGTCAGAAGGAGCTAACAGAGCCAGGCAATTTGGTACCTTTAACAGTAGAAGAAGATCAATCGCTCCCATCTATTAGCGTAAACGGCACCTTGCTTCACGCCGAAGCTTATGGCGACAGCAACAACAGCATGATTGTTTTTCTTCATGGCGGTCCAGGCTCAGATTACAGAAATGGACTAAATGTAAAAGAACTTTCCGCTCAGGGTTATTATGTGGTTTTTTATGACCAACGGGGTACAGGGCTTTCCAAGCGTCATAACAAGGGAGCTTTTACAGTTCAGGTGTATTTGGACGATCTGACAGCAGTAATAGAACATTATCGTACTTCGGAAAATCAAAAGATAATTTTGTTTGGTCACTCCTGGGGAGCAATGCTTACAAGTGCATATATCAATGCCTATCCGGATAGAATAGCCGGAGCTATTTTGGCAGAACCAGGAGGGATAAACAAGCAACTACTGGATGAGTACGGAGCCACAAGCCGTAAACTCGAATTGTTTTCTGAAACAACCAACGATATACTCTATTCAGAGCAATTTTTGTCCAGAAATAATCATGAAGTATTAGACTATAAGCTTAGCCTTCAATCGCCCTTTTCTTATTCAAAAGGGAATAACGAAGGTGTTGAAGGACCTTCGCCTTTTTGGAGAAATGGTGCTGTATCTCTCTATGCCATGGTTGATATTGCCGATAATGAAGGCTTTGATTTTACAACCAATTTGAGTTCTTATACCCCCAAAGTTCTATTCATTTATGGGGGCAATAATCTATCATATGGTCAAAAATTTGCCCTAAAGGAGGCCCGGTTTTTCCCTAATTATGAACTGGCAGAAATTAAAGATACCGGCCATGAAATGATTTATTTTAAATGGGAAAATGTTAAAGCTGCCATCCTTCCTTACCTAAACTCCATGAACTAAGACCATGAAAAAGATCATAACTTTAGCATTTTTTACGCTTGCATTGCTCTCCCAATCTGTTGGGCAAACATACAATTGGACTAGTATTTCTGATACTACAAAGCATATAATTCATGCCAAAATTGGTTGGGAGTATTCGACATTTGCAGAATTGGGGTATGGTTATATGCTCTCAACGAAACAGCCTTTAGTCCTGCAAACTTCTATATCATTGCCATTTGGTAAAAATATATCCGATGATTTTACCTACACAATTGGGCTAAACGGTATAGTTACAGAAAGGAATTATTTCAAAACAAGTGCCGCTGTAAATGGTGTCTACAGACAGTATACGAATGAACTTGTTCGACTAAGAAATCTTGGTTTGGAACTTCAAGCCGCAATTGGTTTTTATAAAACCAGGTGGTTTTTTGCCTGCCAAACTAAATTTGATCTGGCAATGGGTACAAACTTCAAACACACAGAAACCTACCGAAATACCATATACAATGGTGTAAAAGACGGCTGGTATAAGCCTGTTTCGGGTGGCTACCTAAATCTTGGAATCCAGGGTGGCTATTCGTTCAAAAGAAATGATATAGTGCTTGAATTTGGGTATATAAGGTCAATAACATCCAGACAAAATGTGCTAATTTCTTATTATACAAGTATAGGATATAATTTTAAAATATAGCAGCGTAAAAGATTATCGAATAACTTTCTTAATCTAGTTTTTTGCTTGGGACGCCCAGCCGCACAAGGCATTTCGCCATACCTGCACCGGCGGGTATGGCGATTTCGTTTAAAGCCTAACTACTTCGTTCTTATTGGTATAGTTTTTATTGCCTCAAAAACTCCTTATACCAATAGCCCGACTGTTTAATAATCCTTTGCTGCGTGTTAAAATCAACATATACCAGGCCAAATCGCTGATGGTAGCCCTCTGCCCACTCAAAGTTATCGGTTAGCGACCAGACAAAGTACCCATCAATTTTCATGTTTTCCTTTTTTGCTTTGAGCACCTGTCCAAGATAAGATTGTAAAAATCGTTCCCGATCAGTATCCTGTACTTTCCCATTCTGTTCCACATCCCAAAAGGAAGCACCGTTTTCTGTAACCACTATTTTCTTTACACCTTTGTAGCTACTATATTTTTTTATCATTTCATAGATAGCTTCCGGATATACCTCCCAGTTCATATGCGTATGGTATACTTTGCGTTTGTTGGCAGCAATTAGTTTGGCATTCAGGTAAGGTATAAAGTAACTGTGTTTTACTACTTTTCTGGTATAATTCTGAATTCCTATAAAATCAAAATCGGCCAACATTAGTTCATAATCGCCTGGTTTGATGTATTTCTCAACTTTATTAAAAAATGGAATACTGTCTGACGGATACCCTAATCCCAGTGCCGGTTCTATGAAGGTTCTGTTGAGTAAAGCATCAATTTTGTCGGCAGTTTTTACATCATTTTTTGAATTGCTGTATGGCGTAACATAGGAGCATGAAAAGGTAGTACCAACCTGTGCATCCGGTTGAATGGATTTGATAGTTTTCAAGCCAATGGCCTGGCATAACACTGCATGGTGCATGGCGGGTAAATAGTTGGATAATCTTTTGCGGCCCGGTGCATGTGCACCCAAAAAATAACCGGCACCGGTAAATACCATTGGCTCGTTTAATACCATCCAGTACTTTACTTTATCCTTATATTCCTTCACACATACTTTTACATACTCTTCAAACCAGTGTATAATTTCCCGGTTTACCCAGCCGCCTTTTTTTTCCAAAGCCAGTGGCAAATCCCAATGGTAGAGCGTTACCCAAGGTTCGATTCCCATTTCTAAACAGGCATCAAGTACATTGTGGTAAAATTCAATTCCTTTGGGATTAACTTTACCTGTTCCATCCGGAAGTATTCTGCTCCAGGCTATCGAAAACCTGAAATTAGGAATACCCAGTTTCTTTACCAATGCTATATCGTCTCTGTATCTGGTATAAAAATCACATGCTATTGCAGGTGAATCCCCGGTCATTATTTTCTTTCTTTTTGTTGCAAATTCATCCCAAATGGATAATCCTTTTCCATCGACATTCCACGCTCCTTCAGTTTGTAGTGCTGAAGTAGATACTCCCCAATGAAAACTACTGCCAAACTCTTCTCTGCTATATTTGTCCATTGGTTATTGAAACATAGTGTGATTTGCAGATTCAAGATCGTCGTCCGAAGTTGTTTTTCCGGTATGATTGTTTACTATCAGATCTACAATTTCCTCGGCATTGTCTGGGTAGTTTACCGTTGTTACTGACTGGCTCAGTGTCCATTCATGGATTTTTGCCAGATGTTTTTTGCTTAGCTTTTTTACTACCGGAACTCCCATACTATGAAGCATGGCTGCGTTGCAATGCTGTTCGTATTGCTTCTTCATGGGTATTACCAAAAGTTTTTTGTTCAAAAACAATGCTTCGCTGGTAGTGCCAAAACCTGCATTAGTTAATATACCTGTTGCAGAACACATACTTTTTAGAAATGCATCTTTATCAATAGGGTTTACCGAAATATTGTGATGCTTGTAACTTTTACTGCTGTGTTTAGAAAACACTTCCCACTGTATATGATCGATTTTTTTTAGGTTTTTTATAATTCGCTCATCATCATAGGAGGGTAGGTACACCGTGTAATGTCCCTGGTCTGTAATCTTACAGTTTCGAACTTCTGTCCGAATAATAGGTGTGAAAATATTGCGATCCAGACTTTTAAAATGAAAACCATATTCAAAGGTGACTGGAGCATAATGCTCCAGAACCAGCTTGCCAAGCAAGTCCGATTTAGCAGGAACGGGGGCTAGCGGGTGCAATGTAGCTGTCTGATTGCTTAAGCCAATACATGTTTTTTTGGCTTTGATGGCTGCCCAGCATGAAAGAGGTTCAAAATCGCTAATAATCAGGTCGTATTTTTTTACATCCAACGATTTTATAGTTTTCAGAAACTCTCTGGAATTCATTTTCCAGTATGTTTTCCAGATATCAACACCGCCTTGTTTACCAAATACAAATGACAAACCTTTGAATTTGTATTTTACCTTAAACGGCAATTCAATATCAGCTTGAGTACCACTAACCAATATATCAACCTTGCCATGTTTTTGCAGATGCGGAATTAGTTCTATGGCTCTGGTTATATGTCCGTTACCTGTTCCCTGTACAGCATAAAGTATTTTCATTTTTTTTGGATTTTTAGTACGGCGACGATAATTTTTTGAAATCATTGAGTAGCTGATTGAAAATCTCATGATTGCTTTTCATGACTATATCGTCACTATCAGCATCGTCATTTTCAAGTTCAAATTCTTTTTCATTGTATTGGTACAATGACCACTTGCCGGAATTATATTCGAGTGCAGTCAGATTTTCGATCCAGTCACCCGAATTCAGATACATAACCTGCCCCGAATCGTTTTTAATCATTTTAATTTCCGGATGGTGAATGTGACCACAGAGTACATAATCGTACCCGTTCATAATGGCTATATCGGCGGTTACCTGCTCAAAGTCGTTGATAAACTTCACCGCTTTTTTTACTCCGTTTTTGATGCTTTTGGAAATTGACATTTTGCCTTTGCCCATTTTCTCAGATAGCCAGTTGCATGATGCATTAATTAGGATTAGCAAGTCATACCCGTGCGAACCCAATTTGGTAAGCCACTTGGAGTGTTTCATGGTCACGTCAAAAATATCGCCATGGAAAAACCAGGCTTTTTGACCATCCAGTTCCAGTACAATTTTATTGTCGATTAACAGCGAACCCATCTGGAAACCGGCAAATTTTCGTAGCATTTCATCATGGTTGCCGGTGATGTAGTATACTTTTACGCCTTTAGTTACCCATTTTATAATTTCATGCACAACCCTCATATGCGATTTGGGCCAGTATCGTTTACTAAATTGCCATATATCGATTATATCGCCGTTTAAAACGACTGTTTTGGGTTTTACAGATCGTAGGTATTTTAGCAATTCTTTGCCATGGCAGCCATAGGTGCCCAGATGTATATCGGATAGCACCAATACTTCAATGCTTCTTTTTTTTGAATTTTCTATCTTTTGCATAGACGGATTCCGGGTTATTTCAACCAGGTAGAATGAAATTGTTTGGAGAATAAAAGGTTGTTTAGGACTAAAAGTCTACTCTTAAAAAGTATAGTAAAGTATAATAGTGGAGGAATGGAGCCTATAGAATCGGCTGCGGTATTATAGTTTTGCTTGTAACAGAAAATATTCAATTTCTTTTTTAACAAAGAAACTATTCTATTGTAAAGTTCTGATTAGATAAGTGTAAAGGAATTGTTAAGAATTACTTTTGGTACCTGCAATTCAAAGCTAATGTTGCATTGTTTGCATCGAATAGGTCGTTTAACCGTTGCAAGTCTTATTTGCAGGCAATGTTATGTATTATATCAGTTGCTGGATTTAGAGCTCTATGTGAAAATGAGAGTAAGAAACTACCAGGCATAGTTCTCGTAAGGCTGGTGGTTCCGAAGAAGAGATAAATTGTAAGAGGATCACTCTGTACTCATGTTGAGTCAGAGTTGTCAACTCAATTACTTGCTGTGATCGTTGCTACTAGGTTCAATGTTATCAGGAAGTTTATTTGTCAAGCCGGTTTTAAAACTGTTTGTTCAAATTGTGATATTCGATTTTTGCCATATAAGGAAAGTAAGGCAAGGTTTCTAAAAGTTCCTTTACTCTAGATTCGTCTACATTTTGAAATAGTAAAACAGCGTCTTTTTTAGTTACTGAAATAAAAAAACTCTCCAAAATATTTTCTTGTTTCCATTGATTGACGAATTCCATTTCCTTTTTTGGTAATTCAGGATTTGATTTTATAGTATCAATTCCGCTGTCAGAAAGTTTAATTAAAACTAAAATTCTATTCATTTTTATGCTTAGAGTTGATTAACAAATTTTTAATGAATTTCTATTCGTTTACTTGTGATGGTCGAATGTGTCAAAAAGTAAAAGTGTATTTCTCCTTGTTTAAATATCTTATTTGCAAATTTCTTTCGGTCTGTACAACTTGATGACAGATGGTTATAAACTGTTGTTATAATCCATTTAAACTTTGCTGTGTGTTCGCTTTTTGTCTTTATTTAGAATTATCCAAATTAGAATTACAGAAGCAAACGTTAATAGAGTAAAAAATTTCTCAAAAATTGTTTCTGCTAAAATATTCCCAAGAGTATTCAAACCAAATAGTATTAAAAATATCCATAAAATTATGTTAACTAATTTCAGTGATATAAATTTTTTAATATACTCTCCCTTAATTAATAGAATTGAAAATAGCAAAAGGTTAATTAACATAGAAATTGTTTCAAATACATACATTTCAGTATCATTTTTCAATCTTCCTCCCCAGGTAATTTCATAAGGAATTATTTTTAACATAATACTCAAATGAAAAAGCATTACTGAGACCAGTAAACAAAGCATTATTTTAATTGCAGTATTTGGATTCATTTTTTAATGTTTTAATCGTATAATTTACAATATTCTAATTTGTTGCCATTCAATGTGATAGTTTGAATATTTATTACATTTCGACTTACGTTTAACAAGTTCCTTGTTTATCAGATGTTTGAAATCAGAGCTCTTAATTAGTCAGGCTGAATTTATCAATTTGATTCTTAATCCTCTTAACCAGCCCCAACTTTCTTTTCTGATCCAGAAACAAGTATACTTCGGGGGGGACATAGGCTAGTTAACGCGGGTGGAGCCGCCTACTCGTTTTTTTCGTTTTAATTATCATCACGTTATTAGAAATTCATAAATATTTTTTGAAATAGCCTGCTTTAGAAGAATAACCTATTTTTTCATAAAACCCTTTTGCGCCTGCTGTTGCTAGAGATATTAAAATACAATTTTTATTTCTGCTGATAATTTCTAATTCATTCATTAGCATTGTGCCAATTCTTAAATTTCTCTGGGTATCAATGACTACTATTTCATCTACATATCCTACTAGCCCATTGGCATAAATAGCTTTATGAAAGTATCCAGATAGGTATCCAACTATCCTTTCTCCGAGCTGGGCGATTAAAACACAATGGTTCTGGTCTGTAATCAATTGATGATAATTGCTAATAAAAATATCTTTATCAATTTTAACAAAATCACTCAGTTGATTTGCTAATTCAAAAATTGATTCTTTGTCCTCGATAACTGCACTCCTTATGACTAAACTTTCTTGCATACGATAATAATTGAATCTTTTAATTCTGACTAACGAAATCATATATTGCTGAATATTAATTGGTTGAAAAAATAAAATCTTCCTTAGTCAAAGCGAATTTATCCAATTGTTTTTGGATTCTTTTTACTAATCCCAGCTTTCTTTTATGATCGAGGAATAAATATCCTTCCGGTTTTATGTAAGGAGTTCCTTTCATTATCATACCGATAACAAATCGGTACAAGTTATTCAAGGCAATGACGGCCAATTTCCTTGCCGTGGCACTATTGGCTAGTACCGAAAACTGATACGCTGGAAAAAGTCTCTCAGAGGGGGTGATTCCTCCAAGTATGCTGTGGCTTTGGCCTGGGTGTCAGTCAACACCAACTAACTAAAAAAGCTTAATAATGCATGCATCATTATGGACATGCCCCCAAAAGTTAGTCACCCTTAGAATTTAAAATCATTTAGCACAGGCGAGACGTTTGTATGGTTTATGTAAACAAATTTCCTTCCTACCACTACATTTTATGATGGTAATGGAAATAACTATTCAATTTTCTTTTAATTTAGGCTGATTTCCTATTTTTAGTGCAAACTCCCATTTATGAAACTTACAGCATTAAATAACCGAAACGATATGGAACTTTTGTCACTGGAATGGCTAGTGACAAACGGCATTGGCGGTTATGCATCTTCATCCATCATTGGTGCCAATACCAGAAAATATCATGGATTGTTGGTGGCTTCCTTAAACCCACCGGTAAACAGACAGGTATTGGTGAACAGAACAGAGGAGTTTATCCTGACTGAAAAAAGAGAATTTCTTGCCCTTACTTCCAATCAATATCCGGGTTCGGTTTATCCGGAAGGCTATAAACATCTGGAAGAATTTGAAAGAAGCCCGATTCCGACATTTTACTATTCCACCAAAGCCGGTAAGGTTTCCAAGTCCATATTTATGCCTTATGGCAGCAATACAACCATTGTAGAATATACCAATACAGGCGCTGAAAGCCTGAAGCTTTCCATACATCCCTTATTTAACGACCGGGATTTTCATGCACTTACCAGTGAGCATAAGGATTTTACCTTTGACTATGTTAAAATCAACCAAAACATAAAAGTTAAGCTTGGCCATTGGTCTACTCCTGTGTTATGGTCCTTTAGCAAAGGAGATTTCTTTGAAGACAGAACCTGGTACAAAGGCATGGAGTATCTGCGCGAATACGACCGTGGTTTTGAATATATAGAAGATGCTTACCAGATCGGATATGTGGAAGTGAGTCTGCAGCCTGGTGAATCGGCATATATGATGTATACTATAGAAGAGGCTATGTTGAATGAAGATCCGGAAGCATTGAAACTCAAGGAGCTTGATCGATTGAAAAAACTGGTTCCGGCCAGAGTTACCAACAAATTTTACCAGGATCTGATCATTTCTGCGGACCAGTTTGTGGTAAAGCGAAATTCAACCAATTCGCATACTATTATAGCAGGTTATCACTGGTTTACGGACTGGGGCCGCGATACCATGATCGCCATGCTGGGCGGTACTATTACGCTGGATAAAAAAGAGGCAAGTGCATCTATCATACATACCTTTTTGAAATATTTGGATAAAGGTATGATTCCGAATCGTTTCCCCGATAATCCACACGACGAACCGGAGTATAATACCATCGATGGTACTTTGTGGCTGTTTATTGCAGTTTACGAGTATTTTCAACGGTTTAAGGATCTTGAGTTGTTAAAATCTGTATTTCCGCAGTTGGAAGAAATTCTGAAAAATCATATTTCGGGTACGCGGTATAAAATTAAGGTTACCGAAGAAGGCTTTCTGAGTGGAGGCGATGAAAATACCCAATTAACCTGGATGGACGTAAAAATTGGAGACTATGCCGTAACCCCCAGATATGGTTGCCCTGTCGAGATCAACGCTCTTTGGTACAATGCACTAAAAACCTATGAATTTGTAGCTAATGCCATTGATGCAGAGCCGGTGTCGGTGATGTCCGATATCATTCTGAAACTTGAGGAAAATTTTGAAGACGTTTACTGGAATGAAGCCGGTTATCTGTACGATGTCTATCATACTTCGGGCAAAAAAGACAGTAAAATCAGACCAAATCAGTTGTATGCTATCAGTTTGCCTTTCACTCTATTGAGTAAAGAAAAGCAATTAAAGGTTGTAAACACCTGTCGGGAGCATCTGCTAACCCGTCTGGGTATGCGAACTTTGTCGCCATCTGACCCCGAGTTCAGACCCGTTTATGATGGCAATTCCTGGGACAGAGATACAGCTTACCATCAGGGTACTGTCTGGCCATTTGTAGTGGGTGAGTACATGATGGCTTTGTTGAAAGCGAATGATTACTCAAAAGCATCGGTAAAAGAGTGTAAAGATATCATAGACGGATTTCAGGAGCATTTTTACAACAATACCGGCATACATTGCATCTCGGAAATTATGGATGGCCGGGACCCAAAAGAAGGTAAAGGCACCATACAACAAGCCTGGTCGGTTACAGCACTGATCAGGGTATTGGATAAGGCGGGGTTGCTTTTAGGATAAAACCGACAATTAACAGAAGCCTTACACATCTGCCAATTGTCAATTTTATGAAATTTAGATTTTATGTTTGGCGTGAGTGACTTTACTCACGTCGGGTTACTCGATTGTGGCTCGTTAGAAATATGTTTTTACTGCAAATTCAAATTGATTTATAAAAATCTCTTTAAAACTCGATATATTGTTTTGTTCATAGAATAATAACATTGCTTTCTTATAATCTATGGAATCAACTGTTCTAAATGATAGTGGGCAGTACTTGTCATTGATTAAAATTGCATTACTTACAATTCTGGCAGTTCTTTTATTTCCATCCATAAATGGCTGAATATAAGAAATCAATACTAAGGCTAGTAATGCTTTTTCAAATACGCTTTTCTTTGCATTAATAACATCACATGTATTCCTTAATGCTTCCAAGATTTGAAATTCGTTATCTAATGGGCGGTAATTTGTCCCAGAAATACCTACACGTCGCTTTCGTAAATTTCTTTCTACAGATAATTCTTTAGTCAGGATACTGTGAATATCTTCAATCTTTGACACTGATAATGGATGAAGATAATCAGGGTTGTCAATTATGAAATCCAATGCATCTTTGTGGTTTAAAAGCATAATTGCTTCTTCTTTGGTCTTACCTGCAGCTGTTTCTTTATCTTTTAAAAGCCTTTCGGTTTCTAATAGGGAATATGTATTTCCTTCAATTTGGGATGACTTCCAACTTAGATCAATTGCTAATCTTTCAAACTCTTTTTTGAATTCGTTCTCGGTTAGTTGAGATATATTATTTTGAAATTTAGCCTGCAGCTCGTTAAGTTTTTCTAATTCTGTATTTGTAAATACACTATGTTGGGAAAGTATGTTATTTATTATTGAGAAATTGAATACTTCTTTAATTGCTCTTTCATCAATTTCTTTTTCATAATATTTTTCAATATCGACCGGTTCTAAAAGTTCAAAGGTTGGAGAAATTGTATATTTTGTTCCTTTACCTTGTCCAATGGGTGTTAAAAAATTTTCAGATATTAGTTTTGACAAGATTCTTTTCAAGGTTGCATAGCTTACTGAAATGTCAATATTATCATAAAGTTCTTTTGAGGAGCAAGAACCATTATTTCTGATATAGTTAAGGATTTTTTGTTCTCTTAAATCATTCATTGCGATATTTCTAGCTCACAAAGTTATAAAATTGAGCTCAATTTACCATTTTGTTGAGCCGAAAATTCTTACTAGATGAGCCACAACGTTTTGCCGCTTGGCGTTCGTGCGGGATTTCGGAGCACAAAACTGTCAATACACCACTAAAGTTGATGGGAGGTAGAATGTTTAATTAACCACTTAACCCGCCATTGAGCCAAACGCCTGTTTGGCAGTAGTTTTTCTATTTGTCGTCATAAAATTTTTCGCTTATTATACTGACTCCTAATAAAGTAACCCACTTTCCAACAGGGTCTCCTTGTCTATATTCTCCTTTCATAATTGCACCGTCCTCATAATATTTTTTATAGGGTCCGTCTTTAACCCCGTGTTTGTAATCTATTTCATAAGTCGGGTTTCCTGTTAAGCTGTCATATAAAAAAGTAGTATTGTGAAATTCACAATTATTTAAATAGCTTTTTTCTCTTAAATTCCCGTTTCCCCAGTATGCAATGAGACTATAACTAACTACACAAGGTGTATCACAAAAACATTCAATTTCTTGTTCAAGTATCTTTATTAATTCAATTTGACTGTTTGGAAAAAAATATTTCTGGGTGTCACAAAGTAGTCCATTGCAAAAATTTTCAATTGTTTTAAGATTGTTGTCTTGATAGTAATAAGTCCATTTACCGTGTTTTTTATTTACTTGTTTTTCGCCTTCACAAACTTATGAGCCGTCTTCTCTGTAATAAGTTATATAAAAGTGTGAAGTGTCTTTACCTAAATATTCCTTGCGAGTCTCCAATTGTCCTGAAGGAAAGAATGTATTTTCAGTTTGTCTTTTTAAGTCACAGGAACAAATTAAAGGTTAAAACTGTCAAGATATAAATTCTAAGTTTCATGTTTTTTGTTGTCTTTTAAAATTCTGACTAATGCAATTTTATTTGTTTGATTTTCAATTGGTTGTAAAATCAAGTTCTTCATTAGTCAGACCAAATTTATCGATTTGCTTTTTTATTCTTTTGACCAATACTTGTTTTCTTTTTTGATCGAGGAATAAGTATCCTTCCGGGTTTATGTAAGGAGTTCCATAATAGTGATAAAAAAAATAATTTTAAATTCGTTTTAAATACTGTCCTAAATATGGGAGGCTTACAATACGAACACCGTCCGGGTTTCAGATTTTAGGACATGGCTTTACGTCTAGTTTTGAAAAAGGAGCCAAAGACAAATTTCAGGTCGTTGTAGCAGAAAAGAGTTGGAAGAAACTCAAAGCGAGTATCAAAGAAATCACCCGTAAAACCAGACCCAGCAGTTTTAGCCAGCGACTCCACGAACTAAAGCTCGTACAACGTGGCTGGTTGAACTATTTTCGCTATGCGAATATCGGAAGTAAACTCCGTACGCTGGACGGCTGGATTCGGAACCGACTGCGTTACTGCATTTGGACGGACTGGAAAAAGCCCGAAAGGAAACGCAAGAATTTGATACGTTTGGGTATTTCTTACGGGAAAGCTTACGCATTTAGCAGAACTAGAAAAGGAGGCTGGGCAATAGCTCAAAGTCCGATTTTAGGAACGACAATCACGCTAACTAGGCTTCGCAAGCGAGGTTATGAAAGTATGTGCGACTGGCATGAAAAGGTAAATCCAAAAGTTCCGATGTTTAACGAACCGCCGAGTATGGTACTGAACACGAGAGTGTGAAAGTACCGAGCGAAGCTCCCGTACGCTCGGTGGTGTGAGAGGGCTAAGGCGCTATAATTTAGCGCCTTACTCTACTCGATTGGCAGCTGGTGTTTTTGTCCGCCGACCTTGCAATCAATGTCTACCATTTTATTTAATGACGCAATTGACGCAATTATGACGCAATTCAATTTAGTGTATAAAATGCTCCAGCTCCCTTTTGCCCACTTGGTTTTATCAGCTGCTTATCAATCAGTTCTTTTAAGTCTCTTGTTGCCGTTTCTCTTGAAATCTCATTCAAAGTCTGATAGTCGCTGTTGGTGATTTTCCCTTTTTCTTTCGTGTATAGTACTGCTTTTACTTGTCGCTCGTTTAGGTCAAGCGATTGCAGATGTTTTTCATTGTAGATATCTTTTCTGAACTCTACCCAAAAACCTGAACTTTTGAAAAAGAATAAGGGTGAAGGAAGTCCATATTTTAAGCACTGTTCTGTCATTTTAGCAATGCCACGTCCCCAAGATTCAATATATCCACTTCGAAAAAGTGCATTTGCAATGTCAGGATTAAATGGCTTGGAAGAGTGTTTGTCCAAAAGCGTTTCAATTGTCCAATTTTCAGGAAGTTGTCCTTCATTCCAAATCATTATTTTATCTTTATAGACACTGATTTGAATGGGAACCCCACCTGAATAGTCCTTATGAGCAACAGCATTGAGTAATGCTTCTCTGATTGCTTCTTTGGGGTATTCAAAGGTTTCCAAACGGTGGATACCTTCATAGCTTATCAATGCTTTGATGTATTTAGTAAAAAGCAATTCAGTTGTTTTCTCAATCTGTTCTAAAAGATTTCCATGAATTTCATCTTGAAATCTCAAATCGCTATCAGATTCAAAGTAGCCAATTTTAATGTATACCCCTGTGATGAATTTTTCTGGGTTAGGATGAAATAGCAGAACTGCTGCCCGTTTTAGAAATTTATCCTCTTTAAGCTGAAGATTATCAATCAGGTGGTCGTTGCTGTCAGCTAGATTTTCTTCATCAATTCTTTGGCTTCTTAAAGCTCGTTTGCGAAAAAACTCAAATGTCTCTTGCTTAAGGTCATTTGTTGAAATATGCGGCACTGGAACTCCATCCCATCTTTTACCTTTCTTTTGCAACAGAAATTTATCGAGCGCAGCACCTTTTAATTCCTGTTTAGTGCTTCCGCTTCGGTAATGATACTGCCCTTTGTAATTTACTGGATAAGGGTATCGCTCAACAATAATTTCTAAAAATTTTCCGTGTTCGTGTTCACGTAAGTTCACGTCAACCAAAATCCCTAAGGTGTCTCTGACTTTATTGGGAATTTCTTCCAAAAGCTTTTTTGCATCTTGCAAATTAACTACATTACCCGCGTCGTCTTTCCCAATATAAATAGTTCCACCGTTTGCATTTGCAAATCCACAAATCCATTTCAAGAATTCGTCTCTCCAATTGCTTTTAAACTCTATGTTTTGAGATTCTGATGTCACTATATTTTATTGTTAATCAAGGATTGCAAATTTACCCTTTTGTCCGAATAATTTTACGTGGACGAGGTTTTTCACACTTCTGACTAACGAAATTATATATTACTGAATATTAATTGGTTGAAAAATTAAAATCTTCCTTAGTCAAAGCGAATTTATCCAATTGTTTTTGGATTCTTTTTACTAATCCCAGCTTTCTTTTTTGATCTAGGAAAAGGTAACCTTCAGGGTTTATATAGGGTGTTCCCTTTACTATTATATTCCAAATTATGACGGCAAGTTTTCTTGCGGTTGCACTTATTGCAGAAACTCGTCCTTTCCTAAAATTTATTCTTTGAAAAAAGTCTCTTAGAGGTGTTGATTCTTTGAGGTTTCCAATGGCATTTGCAGCATTTCTTAAAGCAATTTTGAGCCGATTGCTTCCTTTGGGTACTTTGCTGGATAATACTTTACCTCCGCTTACTTTATTGTTGGGTGCGACTCTTAGCCAGGAGGTAAAATGTTTTGCCGTAGGAAATTTCTTTATTCCTTCTATTCCTACCTCACTCATAAGTGTGAGAACTGTATTGAAACTCATTCCTTCAATGGCCAATAAATCTGCACCCTCAAACATCTGATATGATTTAAGATTGAGGTCTATATCTTTTGGGGTATTCTTTGTAACTCTCTTATAGGATTTAGGCTCAATATGATGTTGTTTTTTATTTTCATCATTGTCGATTATTTCATTGAGCATCTGTTCTATCATTTTGTCACACTGAGCTATTTTATTTTGCAAATGATCATAGGTATCCAGTTCCTGATTTAATGCAAAGAGAAAATCCTTTCTTCCATTTGAATATAAGGCTTTGGCAATTTCTTCTTTACTTTTTCGGCAATTACCATGGCGCAATTCGGCCAGTTTATAAGGATCAGTTTCTCCGTTGCAAATAGCACGGATTATCAATAAGCCGGTGAGTCCACAGATGTCATTGACGACCACATCTAATCTTAAGTTTAATAACCTTAGGTATTTTTGCATCTTTTTGGATGTGGAGGCAGCATTTCTCAACAAATTTGCTCTATGCCTGCAATAAGTGCGTAGCTGTTCGGTCTTCCCATCTGGTAAAAAACTACTGCTAAGAAGCCCCAAACTGTGTAGTTTTTGAATCCATTGGCAATCTTTAACATCGGTCTTTTTACCTTTGATATTTTTGGTAAATTTTCCATTGCACAGAATCACCTGAAATCCTTTTGAAATAAGTACAGCATAGAGGTTCTGCCAATAGGTGCCTGTGCTTTCCATGGCTACTGTCTCGATTTTATTAGAAGAAAGCCAATCTGCCAGGTCAAATAAATCATGATTAAAAACACCAAATTCACGAACATCTTGTTCGGTTTGGCCTACAGCAACCCAGTGCGACCGGCTGCCTACATCAATTCCTGCTGCCAGAGGATTGATTACTTCTAGTAAAAGAGTTTCTTGTGCCATAGTAAAGTTTCAATAATAGCTCTAAGGAGATGTGCTTTGGGCAAGAAATTATTCTGAACGGGGTCTCCGGAACCGCCACTGGAGTCATCGCAAACATCTCAACCAGGATTGCGCTCGTGCTACCGCCGATTGGCGGTGCAACAGTTTAAAAAACGGCCTTACAAAGAGCTTTACTAAATTATGAAAAAATATAATACTAAGCAGTCTTCGTTAGCTTCGGGAGTCAATGGACGGTCTATATGGAGGATTGCTGCCAACTTTTGTATACATGAACCATGGTGTATGTATACACCCAATTTTGGTATGATAGGTGCACCTAGGAGCATGTATATTTACTTTGTTTGGTCAATTTAGGTATTTCTCTTAGCTTGGCAAATAGTTCAGCTGTTGGTTTGGCTATCAATTGAGGCCGCGACCAGACCTATTAAAAAAAAATTTGCATCCAAACCTAGAGGTAAGGCTCAATACTTATTTCTAAATATGTTGCCTCTTTGGCTAAACCTTCATTGGAATAAATTAGGATTCAAGTTTTTAACCCAACTATTTTTATCTTGAATTCCTGTTATGTTTTTAATAGGATTTTATTCAAAGCCCGTTGAAACTAAATGATGTTGCATGTCGCAAGACCTTAGCCCAAAGACTGATTTTCAATGGTTGCCAGTTCAAGTATTTTCTCGTATTCTTCCGGATTCAGGTCGTTGTAAAAGTAGTGTACAGGGTTTACTTTTTCATCGTTATGAATTACCTCGTAGTGCAGGTGAGGGGCTGTAGAAGAACCGGAGTTTCCTACATAGCCAATTATTTCCCCACGTTTTACTTTTTTGCCCGGTGTTACTATATATTTATCCAGGTGGGCGTATTTGGTTACATAGCCATAGCCATGGTCAATTTCTACCTCATTACCATAACCGCCCAGGTTTTTACGGGTATAGCGTATCATACCATCGCCAGTAGCATATACCGGAGTACCTTTAGGCGCAGCAAAGTCGCATCCGGTATGTAGTTTTTTTACTTTATAAATGGGGTGTATACGCATTCCATACCCCGATACCAGCATAGTCAGTTCGCGGTTGGTAACCGGTTGTATAGCCGGTATACTTGCCAGAAGTTCGGTTTTGTTGTTGGCCAGGCTCAATATTTCATCATAGGATTTGGTCTGAATATACATGCGTTTTTGCAGCATGTATATTTTGGACATGGTTTGAGTAATTAACTCATTGGTATTAAAACCGGTTTCCAGTACTCTTTTGTATCTGGTTTGGGTATTTTCAGCATTCCTGATGGCAATTGGTATAGGTTCGGCTTCAAAAATTACCCGGTATATGTTTTCATCTCTAACTTGCAAAGCCTGCAAAAAATCCTGACTTTGTTTTACTTCTTTATTTAGAATGTCGTAGTAAAAGACCAGTTGTTCATTTTCTTTTTCCAAAAAAACTTCTCTTGGCGATCTAAAATAGCCACTCAATATCCAAAGCAACCCGGCTCCAAACAATATCGATGAAAATACAAATCCCAGTATATTGATCAGAATGTCCCAGGTACTGGGTTTTATCCTCTCATATTTACAGGTTTCGGTATCATAGTAATATTTTATCTTAGCCATTGGTCAACAATGATAAATCTTCTAAATTTGCGGTTCGGCCTAATAGTAAAAAAAATCCGTTTATCAGGCAATTGTTCAAAAGGCAAAAGTACTTGTTTTGCGGACTAAAGTTGCAAAAAGGTTGATTTAAGATATAGCACAATTAAATAGAGGAATGAATTCCAAGGAAATACGCCAGAAATATCTGGACTTTTTTAAATCAAAAGGTCACCAGATTGTTCCATCAGCACCCATAGTAAATAAGAATGACCCCACTCTGATGTTTACCAATGCCGGTATGAATCAGTTTAAGGATCTTTTTCTGGGCAACCAGACCCCCAAATATCCACGTGTGGCTGATACACAAAAATGTCTTCGCGTATCCGGCAAGCATAACGATCTGGAAGAGGTAGGTATCGATACCTATCACCATACCATGTTTGAAATGTTGGGTAACTGGTCTTTTGGCAATTATTTCAAAGAAGAAGCAATTGCCTGGGCCTGGGAATTACTTACCGATGTTTATGGACTTCCAAAAGAGCGTTTGTATGTAACCATTTTTGGTGGCGATAGCTCCGAAAACCTGGAAAGAGATGAAGAAGCTTATGGGTTTTGGGAAAAATGGGTAAGTCCGGAAAGAATTCTGGATGGAAGCAAAAAGGATAATTTCTGGGAAATGGGAGACCAAGGCCCATGCGGACCTTGCTCTGAAATACATATCGATCTTAGATCGGAAGCAGAAATTAGCAAAATACCGGGCAAAGACCTGGTAAATAACGATCATCCTTTGGTGGTTGAAATCTGGAACCTGGTTTTTATACAGTTTAACAGAAAAGCCGATAGCAGTCTGGAACTTCTGCCTGACAAACATGTGGATACAGGTATGGGCTTCGAAAGGCTTTGTATGGCCATTCAGAAAAAGGAATCCAATTACGATACCGATGTATTTCAGCCACTAATTAATTTTATAGAACAAAGTTCCGGCAAGAAATACGGTTCAGTACTGGCATCGGATATTGCCATGCGTGTGCTTTCAGATCATATACGTGCTATATCTTTTTGTATTGCCGATGGACAATTACCTTCAAACAACAAAGCCGGTTATGTAATCAGACGAATTTTGCGCCGGGCAGTTCGTTATGCCTATACATTCCTGGATATTAAAGAGCCTTTTCTGCATAAACTGGTAGCCATTCTTGCCGATCAGTTTGATCAGGTATTTCCTGAACTTAAAGCCCAGCAGGATTTTGTAATCCGCGTTATTCTGGAAGAAGAACTTTCCTTCCTACGTACGCTGGAAACAGGTTTGAAAAAACTGGAACAAATTGCTCAGGATAAATCTATCAAAACAATAGAAGGTAAGGTGGTTTTCGAATTGTATGATACCTTCGGTTTTCCTGTAGACCTTACCGCTTTAATAGCCAGAGAAAATGGTTTGGAAATCGACGAAGCAGGTTTTCAGAAAGAAATGGCTATTCAGAAAGACCGTTCCAGAAAAGCTGCCGAGGTTACTCTCAGCGACTGGAATGAGGTTATTTCTGTTGATGGAATTGATTTTCTTGGATATGATGAACTAACTTCCACTTCACAATTGGTGAAATATCGCAAGGTGAAGGAAAAAAATAAAGAGTTCTATCAGCTGGTATTAGACCAGACACCTTTTTATGCTGAAAGCGGTGGGCAAGTAGGTGATACTGGTTACCTGATCAGCGGTGTTGAAAAAATCAGAGTATTTGATACCAGGAAGGAGAATGAACTGATTATTCATTTTACCGATAAACTACCTCAAAACCTTGAAGTTGCTTTTATTGCAGAGGTAGACGCAAGTAGAAGGTCACTCACTGAAAACAATCACAGTGCAACGCACTTATTGCATGCAGCCCTGAAAGAAGTGTTGGGCAGCCATGTAAATCAAAAAGGCTCTTTGGTAAATGATAAGGTGCTTCGTTTTGACTTTAGCCATTTTTCCAAAGTTACTGATGAGGAACTTGCTCAAATCGAGCGAATTGTAAATCAGAAGATTCGTCAAAATATACAGCTTGACGAAAGACGTAATGTGCCAATCGAAGAAGCCAAAAATCTTGGTGCTACAGCACTTTTTGGTGAAAAATATGGCGACTTTGTACGTGTAATCACTTTTGATTCGGAATATTCGGTAGAACTTTGCGGTGGTTGCCATGTGTCCAATACCGGTCAGATTGGTTCTTTCCGAATAGTATCTGAATCTTCAGTTGCTGCCGGTGTTCGCAGAATAGAAGCTATCACTTCGGTAGAAGCAGAAAACTTTGTAAACTCGGAACTTGCCGTATTGGGTGGAGTAAAAGAGCTTCTGAAAAACCCTAAAGATGTGCTGAAAGCTCTTGAAACCCTGATAGAAGAAAAAGCTGATCTGCAAAGACAAATAGAAAGTTTGCATGCGCAAAAGGGTCAAAACCTGAAAAACAAGCTTCTTTTTAACACAGAAAAGGTAGAGCAGATTAACTACATAATCGAAAAAGTAGAAATAGACTCAGCTGATGTATTAAAAAATATTGCTTTTGAAATAAAAGGACAGGTTGATAATTTGTTCATGATACTGGCAGCAGATATAGCCGGCAAACCTCAGGTAACTGTTATGATCGCAGAAAATCTGGTAACCGAGAAAAATCTTAATGCAGCAACCATCGTTAAAGATCTGGCCAAAGAGATTGATGGCGGTGGCGGTGGTCAGAACTTCTATGCTACGGCAGGAGGCAAAGATCTTAATGGCTTGGACAAAGTTGTTGCCAAAGCCAAGAAAATAATAAATGAATTTGCATAATCACATATTGATGAATCCAGAAGTTTTAGCAAAATACCAGCCGGTAATAGGCTTAGAAATACACGCTCAGCTTGCTACTAAAAGCAAGGTTTTTACCGCCGATCATAACGAATACGGTAATTTGCCCAATACTAATGTAAGTGCTATTACCCTGGCTCATCCGGGAACATTGCCCAAGATAAACAAAAAGGCCGTTGAGTTTGCCATTAAAATGGGGATAGCCTGCAATTGCGAAATCAATCGTTTTAATTTCTTTGATCGCAAAAATTATTTTTATCCCGATCTGCCAAAAGGCTATCAGGTTACACAGGACAAAGCACCTATCTGCAAAGGCGGTGTTATTCCTATCAAAACCAAAGACGGCAAAGAAAAAATAATCCGTCTAAACCGGATACATATGGAAGAAGATGCCGGCAAAAACATGCACCTTGATGGTGAAGTTGATACCCTGGTAGATTACAACCGTGCCGGTGTGCCTCTTATCGAAATTGTAACCGAGCCTGATATTCGCTCTTCCGAAGAGGCATTTGCTCTGATGGGGGAGGTTCGTAAGTTGGTTCGCTATCTGGAAATCTGCGATGGTAATATGGAAGAAGGTTCTATGCGTTGCGATGCCAATATCTCAGTAATGCTCAAAGGTGCTGCAGAATATGGCAAAAAGGTAGAGGTCAAAAATATGAACTCGATCCGAAACGTACAACGTGCCATAGATTATGAAATTTCCAGACAAATAGAATTGGTTGAAAAAGGAGAAAATATCATTTCCGAAACCCGCCAGTTTGATGCCGTTCATGGCGATACACATGGTATGAGAACCAAGGAAGAACTCAATGATTACAGATACTTCCCGGAGCCTGACTTACAACCTATAGTGCTTACTGAAGAATATATCAGCAAAATAAAATCAGAATTGCCAAGTTTGCCGCATGAACTTTACAAACAATTTGTAGAGGAATTTGGTCTACCTGAATACGATGCCAATGTGTTGACAGATACCAAAGAAATTGCACTGTATTTTGAAGACTTGTGTTCTAAAACAAGCAACTACAAAGCTGCATCAAACTGGGTAATGGGTCCTGTGAAATCTTACCTGAATGAGCTAACGCTTCATGTAAAGGATTTTCCGATTAATACAGACAGACTTGCAGAACTAATTGCCCTGGTTGATTCAAACAAGGTAAGTTATTCGGTAGCAGCTCAAAAAATATATCCGGTTATGTTGGAGGGAGACAAAGATAGTCCTCTCAAAATTGCCGAAAAACTAAACCTGATTCAGGATAGTAACTCTGGTTCGTTGAAACCAATTGTGGAAGAAGTACTTGCTAAATTCCCGGCCAAAGTTGCAGAGTATAAATCAGGCAAAAAAGGATTACTTGCTATGTTTATGGGAGAGGTTATGAAAGCCTCCAAAGGCAAAGCTGATCCGAAAGTAGCTACAGAGATTTTAAAAGAAATACTTGACTAGTATCATGAAGAAAAACATATTTTTTAGCCCCTTTATTGGGGCATTTTTATTGTTTGTTACCGCCTGTGATAACAAAACAAAGGAAACTGAAAAGTCTGCAGAAGCTCCAAAAACCGGACAGCAATTTGCCGTACATGGACAGATTAAAGGCTTGACCGCTGATACCGTTTATTTGATGAAGCTCTCTCAAAATTCTATGCTTCAGGTAGATAAAAAGGCTGTAGATGCAGATGGTAAGTTTACTTTTGAAGGTACTACCGAAAAGCCTCAGTACTATTCTATCCGCTTCAATGGCGAAAATTCCGTTACACTGATTATGGATAATGAGGAGTTTTCCTTTACCGCCGATGCTTCAAAACCGGACAATGATTTGAAAGTTAGTGGTTCTAAAACCAATCAGGATTTGCTGGCCTATACCAATTATTTTACCTCCTTGATGAACCAGCGTAAGCAATTGGAGCAAACCTATATGCGTCTTACTGCTACAGAACCAAAGAATCAGGATAGTATAAGGATTGTATTCGATCAGCTGAGTGGTATGGAAAACAAACGCGATCAATATACACAGCATTTTATTGATAGCATTTTCCCTTCCAAAGCAATATTTTTCATAGTTCCGGTGCTTAATAGCGAACCTTATCTGGATTATCAGACTGAGCTAAGCAAGCGCCTTTTGGCTGCACATCCGGAACTGCCAATGGCCAAGGAATATGCTCAGAATATGTCCAATATGCATACTCAACGTGCAGAATTGGCAGAAAAAGAAAAGAACAATCCTGTGAAAATCGGAAATGTTGCTCCTGATATATCCCTGCCAACTCCTGAAGGCAAAACGATATCCTTATCAGACTTGCGTGGAAATTATGTGTTACTGGACTTTTGGGCTTCCTGGTGTGGGCCTTGCCGTGCTGAAAATCCTAATGTTGTCAAAACCTTTAAGAAGTATAATAATAAGAAATTCAAGGTATTCAGTGTTTCATTGGATAATGGCAAAGAAGGATGGTTAAAAGCCATCAAAAAAGATGATCTGGAACACCAGGGTTGGTATCATGTATCAGACCTCAAATATTGGCAATCGCCTGTTGTGGGTACTTATCAGATTCAGGGTATTCCATTTACCTTGTTGCTGGATCCGGAAGGCAAAATAATAGCCAAAGACCTGAGAGGGCCTGCTTTGGAAAAGGAATTGAAAAAGGTATTAAAGTAAAACAAAAATGGGAGCAATTTGCTCCCATTTTTGTTTTAAGACTATTTGGATTGCTCCGCCTGACTTATCAAAATCTTTCTCCGGTTTGTGTCTCATAAGCCGGAAAATTGGCCTATTTCTTTAATTTTTTTAATTGCTTTTCAGCTTTCTTCTCTTTTGGAGATTTAACAGCTTCTTTTTTTACATTTTTCTTCGCATCCTGACTTTTTGCCATAATTGTAATTGGTTAATTGTTTGTCTTTGATGTAATCACTATGGGTAACGCAATTTCTGCGTTAAAGTATATTGCAAGGTAATACAAAGCTTGTAATTTTTTCAAAGTTGAAGGGCTAAAAGTTTTTTCACCGGAAATACCATTTGGTCGGCAGCAATTAATCTGGACGTATTCATTACGATGTTCCTTAATCCTTCTAAAGCCTATAGAATAACCATTTTTCGTTTTTTTAGAAAAGAAAAATAAAAAGGTTCTTTTTGATTGAAACATTATATTCGATTAGCAAGTACAATACTTTACAATTTTTAAAATCAAAAACACATTATGGGTAAATTTGTAATTACTAAAAGAACAAATGGTGAATTTCAATTTAGTTTGAAAGCTGGTAATGGTCAGGAAATTTTGGGCAGTGAGGGGTATACAACCAAGTCTGCCTGTGAAAATGGGATTGAATCGGTAAAACGCAACGCTCAGGATGATTCAAAATTTGACACTAAGAAATCTAAAAATGATAAGTTTTATTTCAACCTTAAAGCAACCAATGGCCAAATAATTGGCACTAGCGAAATGTATGAATCAGAAGCAGCCTGCAAAAACGGTATTGAGTCTGTAAAAAAGAATGCTCCAGATGCTACAGTAGAAGAGAAATTATAAAAATTATATCTTGCGATATTTGATAAATAGCCTTTCAATTTTGAATATTGAAAGGCTATTTTATTTCAATTCCTTATTTATAAAACACCTTCCCACTTCCCTGTATTTTCACTTCCTTAATATCTGTCGGATTGCCAAATACCTCAACACTACCCGAATCAAAAATACGCAAGGTTAGTGATCGGTCTGCTCTGATATAGGAAAGTCCCTGTCCATGATCATGATAAATCAGGTCAGTACAATGATTTACATCTAACATATTTACAATTCCGGTACTATGTCTGAAACCTTCCATAGAGCTAATTTTGCCACGTAAAAAGGTGTTTCCCAGTTTGAAAGTTTCCAGCCATAAATACTGTACATCCACCTCCAGATCCATAGTTTCGTTACTCCAACTTTTGATTTTGAAATATTCACCGGTCACCTTTCCTTTTACTGTTCCAAAACCGTTGTTATATAGTGTCAGTTTGGGGTTTCCGTAAATGTAAACCGTTACCGATTTTTTATAACTTCTTACCCAATCGCAATAATTATGGTTGTCTATTACCAGGCTATCGCCAATTACCTTTGTACTTATTTTAGGTATCAGGTGTTTGCCGGCTTCAATTTCTACTTTCTGAATAGCAGATTCTACAAATACCAGATTTACATGCCCATGCAGATTTATTTTGGTAAAATGACTCACTTCACGCACTTCTTTTTGAGTGGTTCCGGTGCTTTTAAAACAATCAAAGTCTTTTTCCTTATTGCAGGAAATAAAGATCAGAAGGGAGGAAATTAATATAAAGAATCTCATTTTCTTACTTTGTAGGTTAGCCCAAATTCAACAAAATCTGCTTTCCCTAATTGGGCATTCATGGCTGCTGATATTGCCAAATTGTTCAAAATATAATACCTCAATCCGTATCGCTGGTATAGGGGCGAAAACAAATCGATAGGTTTGTAAAAAGCATAGCCTAAATGGGTAATCAATGCAGCTTTGCCTATGCTGAGTTCATGACCGGCAACCAGTGCTATTTTGGAAAAATTCCATTTGTTGCTTGCCGTACTAATATCTGTCCAGGCACCTAACGAACCATCGTACAAATAATCAAAACCGGCAACGATAGTGCTTTTTCTATTTAATTCTTTTCCCACTAGTGCCGAGATGGCCCAAATGGCCTTATTATGACTTCGTACCGGATATTCGTTTTTGGAACCTCCGGCTGCATAGGCCATAAACACCCATTTTTTTAGCTGTTCAGGTTGGGCAGGTTTAGTATCGGGTAGTTTGCTTTCTGTAAAATGATATTGCAAGCCAAGCATCATGTTGGGGATATTTATACCCTGGTTAGGCTTTTTCATACTTCCATTGCTGTAGTGTATCAAATCAAGGCCTGTATTTATTGAAAAATTGTCTGCAAAACGATAACTGTAATAGATGCTTCCGGATAGTATATAATTGAATCTGGAACTGATTATATTGTTTTGATTATTGGTGTACAGGTCAAATCGTTTTTCTACATAGCCGGCTCCGGCACCAATTCTGAATCCTAAATTGGACTTATTGCCGCGAACAATTTTGTTTTTAAAATAAAATACGGCTCCCAACTGGTTGCCAAGCGTTTTGGCTGGATCCATCATTATATAATGTATAGATAAGGATAGTTCAGGCAAGTTGTAATCATATTGCCATGGTTTATTACCGCTGGTTTTTTGAGTAATCTCCAATTCAAGTGCTTTAGGATGCTGGTTGGCCATATGACCTGTTTCCAGATTGCCTTTCATTACAAATCCATAATGCCCGCTAAAACTAATTGCCTTGTTAGTTAATAGATTATTTTGAGCACTGGTGCTAATTGAACATACTACAAGTGGAATTACAAAGAAAAATGCGAACTTTGATAAATACATGGAATAGTGTTAGCTTCCAAAGTTAAAATACTAAGTTTACATTTTTATAATAAAATTTTTACAATGGGTATTATAGGTAAGGTAAAAGAAAATAACGAAAAGCTTGAAAAGGTAGGTTTTATCTGGGTTTTTCTGTTTTCTTTATTAGTAAATCTGATTGCAGATGAATCAATATTGTTTACAATTTTTCTGGTTGCAGGTCTGGTATTTCTGTGGGCTGTTTATATTATATGCAGCAATACGGATTTTTACAAATGGCCCTTATTTTTGATGGTGAGCTATCCGGTTACACGACTTCTATTTCTGTTTAATTCATCACTAGCTATATATACTCAGTATATTTATTTTGCGGCTTTGGTGCTTTTTGGATTATATACACTTGTTGATACAATTCGTATTTCAATAAAATTTAAGAATTTTGAACTTCTGAATTTTCTGATGGGGGCATTTCTGTGCATAGCGCCATTGGCAATTTTATATGGAAATGATTTGCTGGAAAAGGGTGGCGATTATTACTTTTACGCATTGGCTTTTGTTTTGGCAACTATTATTTACAACGACAATTTGTGGTTGAGAAATAGTTACAATGTCAAAAGTCTAATTAAATATGTTTTTGTTCTTGCAATTTTGTCGGTGTTGGATACTTCAATTAGAACCTTAAGTTTATAATATGGATTTGAAAGGAAAGGTAGCCATTGTAACCGGTGTAAGCAAAGGTATTGGCAGAGCCACTGCGCTCAGATTGTTGGACGAGGGTATAAAAGTTGCGGGATGGAGTCGATCCAATACGGATATTTCGCATGCAGATTTTGAATTTATATCGGTAGATGTGAGTGACAATGCAGCTGTAAAAGAAGCGTATAAACAGACCATTGAAAATTTTGGAGATCAGGTGTCTATTTTGATCAACAATGCAGGTGTTGGTTATGATGGCCTGATAGAAGAAATGCAGGCTGATGACTGGATAAAAATGTTTGATGTAAATGTACACGGAGTCTTCTTTTGTTCGCAGGTAGTAATACCCAATATGAAAAAAAAGGGAGAGGGTAATATAATAAACATTGCTTCTATTGCCGGTACTACCGGTACTGAACGGTTGGCAGGTTATTGCGGAACAAAGTTTGCTGTGAGAGGAATTTCACAAGCCATGTATAAAGAATTGCGTGATTATGGGGTTAAAGTTTCAGTTATAAATCCTGGGTCTGTTAATACTCCGTTTTTTGATAATATCTCATCAGTTTCAGTAAACGATAATATGATTAAACCTGAATGGATAGCAGATTCCATAGTATATGTATTAAAAACCCCAGAGAATTATCACCCTGTAGAGTTAGAGGTACGTCCTCTGATGCCTAAAGGAAGAAAAAAAGCTTGAAGGAATAATGGGAGTAACGGTAGAAAATCTTTTTAAAATATATGGTGAGCAGAAAGCCGTAAATGGTGTTTCATTTCATGCTCAAAAAGGTGAAATTCTGGGGTTTCTGGGTCCAAATGGGGCCGGCAAATCCACAACCATGAAGATAGCCACCGGCTATATCCCTCCAAGTGCCGGTTCGGTTATTATTGAAGGTTATGATGTAGTCCAACATCCAATAGAAGTTCAAAAAAGTGTAGGTTATTTGCCCGAACATAATCCTTTATATCTGGATATGTATGTGCATGAATATCTTGGGTTTATTGCTTCTATTCATGGATTGAAAGGTAGTAACTGTACTTCCAGAATAAAGGAAATAATAGATTTGGTTGGTCTTGGGCGTGAGCAAAATAAAAAGATTGGTATGCTAAGCAAAGGATACAGACAGCGTATTGGTCTGGCTCAGGCTTTGATTCATAATCCGCCTGTTCTTATTCTGGATGAACCAACCACCGGTCTTGACCCCAATCAGATACTGGAAATTCGTAGTCTGATCAAAAATATTAGCAAGGAAAAAACCGTGATTTTCTCTACCCATATTATGCAAGAGGTGCAAGCACTATGCGATCGGGTAGTGATTATAAATCTTGGAAGTATAGTTGCGGATAGTACTATTGCAAATCTTCAACAGAACAGAGAAGGTTTTGTACTGATTACCGAGTTTGATAAGCCTGTAAATTCAGATGCTTTCACCAGTATTCCCGGACTTACAGCAGTAGAAGAAATAGCTGATAATAAGTACAAAATGTACTGTGGTAAGGAAGATATTCGTGGAGAAATATTCAGGATAGCTACTGAAAACAACTGGTCACTGATAGGTTTGAAGCAGGAGGAAAATTCGCTCGAGTCTATATTTCAGCAATTGACCGGTAATAAGACAGATAAATCATAAGGTTTGTGGTAAACCTGTTATTCTAAAAGAACAATAAAAAAGATGTTTGCGATATACCAAAAAGAGATAAATGCCTTTTTTAATTCCCTGATCGGGTATCTGGTTATAATTGTATTTCTTTCATTTATAGGGTTGTATATGTGGGTATTTCCGGATTACAATGTTTTTGATCTTGGTTTTGCCGATATGGAAACCCTGTTTACGTTCGGTCCGCTGGCTTTTTTGTTTCTGATTCCTGCCATTACGATGCGCTCCTTTGCGGAAGAAAAAAAGGATGGAACCATCGAACTGTTGTTAACCCGTCCGGTAACCGACTGGCAGATTATTGGTGGCAAATACCTGGCTTGCCTTACACTGGTGGTGTTTGCATTAATTCCTACACTGGTTTATTATATCAGTTTGTATTTTCTGGGCAACCCCGAAGGTAATATAGATTCGGCCGGAGTGTTTAGCTCATATCTCGGGTTAATTTTACTTGGAGCTGTTTATACAGCAGTGGGTATTTTTTCGTCAGTAATAAGTGGCAATCAAATTGTGGCCTTTATACTTGCGGTTATACTTAGTTACTTTTTGTATGACGGATTAGCCAGAATTGCAAGTCTTGGTATTTTTGAAGGTTTGACCTTATTTATGTCCTCTTTTGGTTTAGATCATCACTATTATTCTATGGGAAAGGGATTAATTGATTCAAGAAATGTATTGTACTTTATTAGCTGCATAGCGGTCTTGCTTATGTCTACTAAATTGGTAATGGGGAGCAGACAATGGGAGTAAGTATGAATAAGAAATGGAAAGACCTGGCCGAATTTGGGCTTTGGATCGGTATACTGATTTGTGTGAATATTCTATTGACAGAGTATTTTTTTAGACTGGATCTGACAGGTGATAAACGGTACTCTGTTTCTCCTGTTTCTGAAAAAATGCTGGAGAATTTGAGCGAAAAAATCTATGTTGAAATTTATCTTTCCGGCTCTCTTGATCCGGATTATGAAAGGCTTAAAAAGTCTATTAAAGATAAATTGGATGAATTTGAAGTGTATGCAGCCAATGGTTTAGAATATAGATTTATTGATCCTTCTGCTATTGAGGACAAAAAAATACGGGATAACTATTACACACAGTTAGTAAAAAAGGGAATTCAATATCGTTATTATATAGAGGAAAAAGGCGGTCAAAAGGAGGAGAAAATAATTTTTCCCGGTGCTATACTGGCATATAAAGGCCGTGAAGTACCGGTAATGTTTGTAAAAGGCAAAAAAGTAGCTTCGCAACAGGAAGAATTAAACCAAGCAGTAGAAGGAGTAGAGTTTGAATTGATTTCCGGTCTTAGAAAATTAAGCGCTACACAGGTAAAACACATAGCATTTGTAGATGGACAAGGTGAGCTCAACAAACAAGAAGTAGCAGATATTACCGCTACATTGAGCGATTTTTATCAAGTAGATCGTATTCAGCTTCAAGATTCAACTACACTATCAAACTATGCAACCCTAATAATAGCAGCACCTGAAAAACCTTTTACAGATAAACAACTTTTTGCAATTGACCAATATGTGATGCATGGTGGTAGTGTAATGTTTCTGGTAGATGCACTTAATGTGTACAAAGACAGTTTGATAAATGGTGTTACCTACGCTTTGCCCTATGACCTCAATTTGGAAAATCTGCTATTTAGGTATGGAGTAAGAATTAATCATAATCTTGTTCAGGATAAGTTTTCGGGTGTGATGCGTGTGCAAACCACACAGGAACAAAATCAAGTGTTAAGTTATCCGTTTTATCCGGTTATTTACAACTTTGGCAAACATCCTGTAGTTCGAAATCTGGATGCGATACTTACCCGATTTGTAAATAATATAGATACTGTAAAAGCAGATGGGGTTTCGAAATATCCCTTGTTGTATACCTCCGAAGATACTCGGGTAATAAATGCACCAATACAGATTGATCTGAATTCGCTTAGGCAAAATTCTAATCCTGAGTTGTTTACCGGAGGAAAACAATGTATAGGTGTATTGCTGGAAGGAAGTTTTACCAGTTTATACAAAAACAAACCTTTGCCCAATACCAGAGACAAATTCCTGGCAGATGCTGTCAATTCTAAAATTATAGTGATCTCTGATGGCGATATAATTCGTAATGAATACGATACCATTCGCAACCAAAGCCTTCCCTTAGGATTTGATATCAATATGCGCTATCAGTTCTCAAACAAAGAGTTTTTGGTAAATGCAATCGATTATTTATCAGGCGAAGAAATTGTAAATGTGCGCGGCAAAGAAATCAAGCTAAGACCATTAGACAAGGATGAAATTGAAGAATCAGCTGTATTGATACGAGTTATAAACCTGGTACTTCCTATTATTTTATTGATCGTTTTTGGTATAGCCAGATATTACTTCAGAAAGAAAAAATACACTTCATTCTAATATGCCATTAAGAATTAAAATACTGTCGCTTGTATTTATTGTGCTGCTTGCCCTTGTAGTGGTTCAGAAAGTGAATTTTTCCGGTAAAGCACAAAAAGAACCTGATGCCATAGCATTGTCAGATACTGCAGCCATACAAAAAGTGACATTTACCCGACCTGATACTACTGTTGTAGTGTTGCATAAAATATCCGGCAATGAATGGAAGCTCAACGAAAGATATGAACTCCGTAACTATCTAAAGAATTTGATGCTTACAGGTTTTGCACGTATGCAGGTGAAACGGGAAGTATCAGAATCCTTAGCGGCCAACGTTATATCAGATTTGAAAACAAACGGGTATAAAATTCAGATTGAACGAGAAGGACAAAAGGAACAGCAATTTTATATTGGGGTAAATGAAAATGATCCGAATAGTTCCCTGTTTCTGGATCTTAGTAAACCAGATAAACCATATATTATTCTTGTTCCGGGTTTTGAAGGGTCACTGTCAAATCTATTTGCTTTGACTACAAGCGAATGGAGAGAGAAGGAGTTTTTTGCATCTACTGCCGAAACACTTCAGCAAGTTTCAGTTTCTTATCCTGAATTTTCGGATAAAAGTTTTGAAATTAACTATACTAAAAATGGATTTTCAGTAATTGGTGTAACCAGTTTAGATAGTTTAAAACTTGGTAGTTACCTGAGTAATTATCAGTTGCTGACTATCAATAATTTTATAGATGGGGGCAAAAAAGCTCTGCAACAAAAATTTGGTAACGAGAAGCCATTGGCCATATTAAAAGTTGAAAACCTACAAGAAATCAAGGTATTGGAAATATATGAGCGAGAAGGTAAGATGTACGGATTTATACCTGAGGAAAATGAATTTGTGGGATTAAGAACGGAAGTATATTCCAGATTATTGGTCAAGCGGAATTTTTTCTATAAAATGTAAGGACTTCATTTCGTTCAAAAATTATATTATGAATGGTTTAAGTAAAAAAATAATACTTAAAAGTTCATAAAACTTATTAAATTTACGGGCTAATCTGCCTAAGTGAGTTTTTAACTAAAGTTCAAATTCAGATTAATTTATTTATTAATGAATAAGTCATCATAATAGACGTAAAAATCTATTTTGTAAACTATAGTCAGAGTTTTGTTTTTTTATCAAATACACTATTTATGAAATTTGTTGTTTCCTCAACAGCCCTTTTAAAACAACTTGCCGGAATTAATGGAGTAATTACTACCAATCCTGTGGTACCCATATTAGAAAACTTTCTTTTTGAGGTATCGGAAGGGAAATTAGTGATCTCTGCGTCTGATTTACAGACTTCCATGATTACGGAATTGAATGTAGAGGCAAAAGATAAAGGAAATATAGCAGTACCGGCCAAAATCCTGATGGATACTCTTAAAAATCTTCCGGAACAGCCAGTAGCATTTACTATAGATGAAAATACCTATACAATTGAAATTAGCTCAGACAATGGTCGCTATAAATTGTCGGGTGAAAATGCAACTGACTTTCCAAAATTACCTCAGGTAAAGGATGGTTTTTCCGTTGATATGCCTTCGGATATATTGGAGCGTGCAGTGTCGAGTACCATTTTTGCTGCCAGCAACGATGAGTTAAAACCAGCCATGACAGGTATTTATTTGTCATTGAATGAAACCAACGCAACATTTGTTGCAACCGATGGACATAGACTGATACGATACAGAAGAGTTGATATTGCTTCGGATATTGATAACAACCTTATATTACCTAAAAAAGCGCTAAACTTATTACGTGCAACGCTTCCATCAGATAATACCGTTGTTAAAATCGATTTCAATACCTCCAATGCTTTCTTTAGTTTTAACAATATCAGAATGATATGCCGTTTGATCGATGAGCGTTTCCCTGATTATGAAAACGTAATTCCGGTTAGCAATCCAAATGTGCTGACTATAGACCGAGTTGAATTGTTGAATTCCTTAAAAAGGATTTCTATTTATGCTAACAAAACTACGCATCAGGTTAGACTAAAGATATTGGGTAGCGAACTTCAAATTTCAGCTGAAGATTTGGATTTCAGCAACGAAGCTAACGAAAGACTTTCTTGTGAATTTGATGGAGAAGATATGGAAATTGGTTTTAATGCCAAATTTCTAATCGAAATGCTAAACAACCTGGATTCAGAGTTGGTAACCATCAATCTTTCCGCACCAAATAGAGCAGGTTTGATTATTCCTGCCAAAAACAAAGACCAAAACGAAGATATACTGATGTTGGTAATGCCGGTTATGTTAAATAACTACGTATAAAAACTTCTACTTTACTACATGAAAGCCTTTGGAATACTCCAAAGGCTTTTTTTTTGGCATATTTTTTATGTTTTGTCCAATTTTGTACTATTAATGTTGAAATTTTAGCTTTTAGAATATAATATTCGATATTTTAATATACTTTTTATTGTAAAAGTTATATTTTATAGAGTTTGTAGTGTAGCGATTTGGAATTATACTATTTAATGTAAAATATTGTGATATTAGAAAGGTGATTGTGTTTTTTTGATTGCGCAGTGTTTAACTAATTGTTAATTAAGATTTTGTGATCTGTTGCGAGTTGAAAGTTGTTTACCAAGTGACCGTTATTTGTATTATTCTTATTTGTTTTTTGTGCTAAAACTTACGTAAAGTATCGTATTTTGGATTAAGTATTGTTTGAAAAATGCAATTGATAGCTGTCGATTTAGGATATTTTTTGCTAATATTATTCAGGAAATAATAAAGTTTATATCTGTATGCAAAACCCCTCTGCCAATAATGACGAATTCAATGAAAAAAGAATTCTGGAGCTTGAAAACCGAATTAAACTTTATACCAGCATAATTAACAATTTGCTCAAAGGCGAAATGGATAGGGTAGAGCAAATTCTACCTGAATCAAATGGTGATGAAGTTCTGGCTAATCTAAAAAACCTTTTTGCAGCCGATAAATTTGCCAAAACACTCAAAAAACAGGTTGAAGATAGTTCATACTCATTGTTGAAGAACGTTTTGGAAAGCATGCCATTTCCTGTGTTTATTAAGGACGAAAATTACACCTATCTGATAATTAATAAAGCAGAAGTTAATCTGTTTAGCGTTTCTGAGCAGGAAATTTTAGGCAAGAAGGATGCTGATTTTATTGAAGATTTTGAGGAGTTGGCTATTATTTACCAGTCTGATGAAGAGGCATTAAAATATAATAAAGAAATAGAACTTCCCTTTCAAAAATTTACTCTTAAAAACGGCAAATCCTACGTTTTTCAGACACACAAAATCTCTTTTTTAAATCCAGTTAGCGGTTGTCGAAATATATTAGGGTTTTCTATTGATGTTAGCGACACAGTTCACCTGGAACATTTAAAAAAGGCACTTATGTTAAGTAGAAATCCCGTTGCTTAAAACGTAGTTTCAATATTGTTTATCAATTTGCAAATAGAACATTGATTTGGTGATTGTTATTCAATATTTCATAGTTAATGGTATAACCCATTGTACTACAAATTTTTTTAACAATGGCCAAACCCAGTCCGACCGATTGTGAGTTTTCGCTGCTTTTTTTGAAACGTTCAAACATAATTGTAGGATTTTCTATCACATTTTTACTACTGTTTTCTATTGTTAATTTTTGCTTTGTAAGCACAATCTTTATAAACCCATCTTTTTGATTGTGTTTTATAGCATTGGAAATTAGGTTGGTTATTAATATTTCCATTAATGCAGTGTTCGTTTGTATAGGCTTAATATTCAAATATTCAAATTCTACCTTTAAACCCATTTCTTCGATTTGAAATGAAAAATCGTCGAGCATATTGGAAATTATGGGTTGAAGATTTACCGTTTCTCTGTTGGTATATTGTCTGTTTTCAATCTTGTTAAGAAGAATCAGGCCTTTATTTAGTCCCTTCAATTTTTTTACAGAATTATAAATATCCTGTACTAAATTCAATTCCTGATATTTAAGATTGGGTGATTGTATAAGCAAATCCAATTTGTTGCCTATTACCGCCAGTGGTGTTTGAAGTTCGTGGCTTGAGTTTTCGTTAAATTCTTTTTGAGCAACAAAGTCTTTATAAATCTGGTCAGTCATACTTTCTATACTTGTACTAAGTTCATTGAACTCTTGAATGTCGGTATGTTTATATTGAATTACTTTATGTTCATTGATTTTATAATTTCGAAGCGTGTCCAACAAGTAGTAAAATGGTTCCCAAAGTTTTTTGAATATGATATTGTTGATTATATAGATTCCTAAAAAAAGCAGGAGAAAAAGTAATAAAACCATAGGGAATAAACCTCGCAATAAGGCATTGGCTTCTTCCAGTGAATGTCTTATTTCGATTTGATAGTTGTGATATTTAAATGCAAAGGTACTTTTGAGTTCACGGTAATTAATTATTTCGCCAAGACTATCCAATTCCTGTACGGTTTTATAGTGGTCTTTTACTTTGTTAAGGTTTTGAATGGGATAAATTTTAACATGATTTGCCGGACTTTGGAGTTCAATTTCTTTCTCGAGGTTTAGGTTTGATATTATTTGATCTCTTTCCTGTTTCAAACCATCATCAATGCTGTCCAGTAATACTATTTTAATTAACATATAAAATAGTACAGAGCCCAATCCAAGTATTAAAAATATGAATGTTATATAATAGCGTGTGGTTTTTTGAATAAGCTTCATTCGCTCAGAAATTTATAGCCAATTCCATAAACGCTGGATATATAGTCTTTAGAACCATGTGAAAGCATTTTTTTTCTTAGATTTTTGATATGTGTATATATAAAATCGAATGAATCTGCCTGATCCATATAATCACCCCAAAGATGCTCAGCAATTGAATCTTTAGAAAGGACGCGACCTTTGTTGGCGATAAAGAAAAGTAACAGATCGTATTCCTTTGCAGTTAAAACCATCGGTTTACTATTTATAAATACTTCCCTGTTGTCCAGATTTATTTTTATTTCATCAAAAATAACTTCCTTGTTCCCTTTGAAATTACGTCTTCTTAGTACAGACTTAATGCGTGCATTTAGTTCCGGCAAATGAAAGGGTTTGGTTAGGTAATCATCAGCTCCTATTTCCAATCCGATTAATTTATCGTCCAGCGAGTTTCTTGCTGAAATAATGATTATTCCTGCTTTTTTTTCATTTTCCTGAAAGTCTTTTATAAGATTTAAACCAGTGCCATCAGGAAGGTTAACATCTATTAACAGACAGTCATAGGTATACAAGGCTAGTTTTTCGAGTCCTTCACGATAGGTTGTAGCAGACTCGCATAAATATCCTTCTTCTGTTAAATATGTGATTACAGATTTGCGCAATTCTTTTTCGTCTTCAATGATTAGAATTTTCATAGTTGATGATAATCTATGAGAATTTGTAAGTAATTGTTTTTTTCACTTAATGTAAAGCAATTATATGAAGCAAATCCGAAGTAAATCTGTAGTATTTAATTTTTAATGATTTAATATTCGCAAATAGAAAGCGCTGATTTTAGTTTAATTCAGTTCAATTAAATAGCGTATAGCTTTAATACCGGGAAGAAAAAAGTACTCACCACCTTTTACAGTAACAAAAGTTGGAATATTATTATAGCGTTTTCTAATCGGACAAGCCTGCACTTCAAATTGTGTGGTTTGTACAGTATTGGCAGATACACTGCCCTGAACCCCGATAATGGTATCTACATCGTTGTACATGCCATCAAATTTTCCATTGTTAGCCCAGGTATGTTGTACAAATTCAAACTGTCTGGAAATATCGGTATTAAAACAGAGAAACATTAATCCACGTTGTTGAGCATCATCTGTGGCCTTTACTATTTCTGTGGTATTCAGGTTTTCTGTAATAGGTTTGCCATAGGGTCTTCCCCGACGCAGTATACGGTGTTTGTTTACCATATCAAGCGATTCCTGTGGTTGGTTATCTAGTCCATCGCGAGGATTTGATCGGCGAATGTGTGAGCCTAAGGGACATTTGTAACCGTGTTGATCTTCCTGGTAAAAATTGAATTTATTTATTTCGCTGTCAGGCAAAGCTTTTTCGTCTGCTTTGTCTGCATGAATCAGCGAGTTTCCGTTTGGCCAGCGACCTACCATTTTAGATGCAAGAGTTATGGCCTTTTCTATATCGTTGTTTTCAAGTTTAAGCATGGTGTCCCAGAACTGTCGTACATCTTGCTCCAGTTGCCTTACTACCAGATAGGAACCGTTTTTGCCAATTTCAAATTGATTGATTTGTGGGCTTAATGGCAGGACATTGTATGCATTGGGGTATCCCAAAATAAATTCACCCTGGGGTAAAATATTCTCCGGAGTTTGGTTCAGTTCTTTCAAATCCTTAATACCCGGGTTGCTAATTCCATCTCTAAATCCGAAATGTTCTTTTCCATCTTTTAGAGTTTGACTAACAATAGTTTGAATTATATGTATGCCAAATAATTCCTGGTTTTGTGAAAGAAAATTGGTTTTTTCTGAAGCTATATCAGCCGATAAACAGAATTGCATGAGTAATACATGAACAGTTTGGGTATTGTTGCCGCCCCATTCCCAGTTTAAGGGAGTATTAGGGCCAATATCACCTAGTGTACGGTTTTTATGGGGTGTATTCATACCCTGAATAAAGTCGATCGAAAAACCATTTTTTTCATGAGTTTCCTGTCCTAATGCCTTTAACCCGCTGGACGTAAAGGCAATATTTTGGCAGCATGAAGTAGGTCTGGTTGCTGCATTCTGAAAATGTTGGTTTTTTAACCAATTCACGAATTTGTCAGCATGGGTTATTTGTATTATATGATAATTACAATGTTCTAATTTGGTATATCCGTTGATTAATACTCCTTGTATATCGTCTAATTCTACTTTGTTCATAGCTGTATAATTAATATCTTCTTAAAAATGTGACCAATTCCTCATCATTGAGTTTCTTGAATATGGCATTATTGATTTCTGTATTGTTGTTGATGTTTTTGACGGTGAGGTCTTTGTATGCACTATACCAAACATTGGTATGTATTTGGTTTCTTCTTGTCCAGGCTTTAAATCGTTGTTCGTCTTTGGCTCCTTCAAACACCAGAAATTTGGATTTGGGAAAGCCTTTGGTATTGCTCCATACTGCTGTTAGACCTACTGCTGCCCGGTCTACAAAATCGCTTAGGTAACTTTCCCAGCTGCCATCGTAGTTGCTGAAAAATAGCAGTCTTTTGCCTTTGTCTATTATCACCCAACGTGCAAAATGTATAGTCGAAATATTGCCTAAGCGGCCTTTGTTGTAATAGTTTTTTGCCAGAAAATAAATGGCATTTAATACAAGTTTAAGCGTAAATAATCTAAACCAGCCTGGTTTGATTTCTACCAGATGGGTAAGTTGATTTTGTACAATTTTATCTTCATTTTCCTGCAGATCGGCTGTATCTGCAAGGTTGCTATATTTTTCATCCTGTATGGCATCATTTTTTTCATATTTTCTGAGGATTAATAGAAAAATAAAGGACAATGGCAATACAACTCCAATAAGTATGGGCAAAAGAATAATACCGATTAGTATGGCCAATACTTTTTTCCAACGTTGTTCTATTGATGGTCTTAGTATTTCAGGAAATTGAATAGAAAGATTTTTGTTTATAAGGTTTTTAGCAATACGGTGTTTGATCTCACTGTTTGATAGTGATCGTATATTGTCGTTTGTATCCAGATATTGCTCTGTTTCCTGACGTGCTTTTTCTTCAAAATGAATCTGCGCCACAGACCTGCCCCATGTACCCCGATAGAAGTAAGCCTTATAGTTGGAGTGTTGTATCAGGAAGTGAAGTTGTTGGTGAATGCTAGCATTGAAACCGGGAAATTTAATACATGCACCAAAGATATCAGTAAAGTCTAATGCCAGTAAAAATTCAGTCAAATGTGCCTGAATTGGACCGTCATAATTGGTTGAAATTACCAGATAGGGTGGATATTTGATTGTTTTGTTTTCTATAACCTCATCAATAATCAACAATCTTGCAAAGTGTATGCTGGGGATGTTGTTGAATTTAAGAATGGTATTGTCTGTAAGGTTTTGGTTGATACTATAGAGAATCGAACGGAGAGTTTCTTTCTTGTCTAAATCTATTTCAGCCAGAAATGTAAATGGATTTTGATGAATCATAAAAAATAAAAAGTCTGTGAATTGTGACCTCAGTGAAATGTAATTGGATGTAATAAAAAAAATAAATTTCGAACAAAATTGAATGAGTTGCAATCAATAAAAGTCTAACTTATAAACATACTAAAAAAAGTATGGTCAGCTTTAGGTTGTAATCAGGAATAGGTTAGTTGTATTTTTTTTATAAAATTTTAGATTTGTTGATTACCTTTTACTCATGTATTGTATTAACTTTGTCTACCCCCCAGTATCCCAAATTAAGCTATTCTTCATTTATCAGTGTTTGCTATTGATTAATAAACTATGAGAATACGTTTACAGAAGTTAAGTCGAATTTTTCTTACGATTTTTTACTTTTTTACTATTGTTAATCTTGTTCAGGCGCAAAAAGTACCTGTTCAAATCAACTCTGGAAATCCTGCATTTCCTTTTCCTCAATTTTTAGAATACCAGGAAGGTAAAACGCTGGCAAAGTATAATGCCGAAGGTGTGACACATGCGGACATGGAAAAAGCCATGCGTGATGGTTGGCAGGTGTTTGCCAATGAATTTGTTTACACCGGTGAGGTACAGGATGGTGTAAAATATATTCGCGGTAATATAGGTTGCCCATACGACTGTACAGAGGGAGCAGGGTATTCCATGCTAGGAGCTGCCTATATGGCCGACAAAAGTACTTTTGATGGGTTGTGGATGCGTACACACGACCATTTTATGGTGCGCGATGCCAGGTATCAGGATGGTGTGGTACATTGCCCGGATTATAAGTGGGGTAGATACACGCTTGCAGAAGCTTGCGATCAGGGTTCTGCAGGCGATGGTGACTGGGATGTTGCTCTGGCACTTTTGATGGCCTATAAGCAGTGGGGTGAAAATTCCAATGTTACCGTTCGGGCTGCTACAGGTACCAAACAAATGAATTATTTTGAAGAAGCTAAGAAGGTAATATCTTCACTGGTTGATACAACCAGAGGTTATTCTTCTGATGGTCAGTTTGTAGGATATAATTCCGGATCAATAGGACATGACGGGTATCCCAAAGGTGGAAATAAACAAAAAGAAGCAACCACCTGGAATGCCGGAGGAAATCCGCTCAAATATAATTCGGAAGTAATGTGTGGCGGGATGAATGGTGTTTGTCCTGCTGATTTTAGTTTTGCCAGTTATATCGCCCCGGCTTATTATAGGTCATTTTCAGAGTTTCTTGCTTCCAGCAATGGTACAAATTGGTGTATAGAGCAATACCGTAAAGCCGAAGCGTCTACAAGTTGGCTTATGGGCCAGGTTGTAGCCCAAGACCGATTGCCTTATTTAGGAAAGTTTTTACCAAATTCAACTTCTGTAGAATTTGGTGAGGCAGATCCTGCTCAGGGCAAAGTAGATGGAGAGTCTTTTAGAATGGCCTGGAGAACCATACTGGATGGTCTTTGGAGAGGAAGTGGCAGATACACCTGGAATCCTGCAACTCATGTTTACTCTCCCGGTACACACAATTATATGAAGCAGAATGCCGATAATGTAGCCAACTTTCTGCGCGATAATGGTATATGTGCTTCCTTGGGTTCTTCTCCCGATCCGGTATCGGGTACTGTTAAACACAAAGGAGTTGCTCAGATACGTCAATATCATTTGAGCGATGGCAGTTCGCCATCCGAACATTGGACAAACTATACATTGGGTGCTTCTGCTCCTGCAATAGCCTTGCATGGCGATACTGAACTGGCTGCACAGATTTACCGCCAGCTAGAACTCAAATGGGACGACAGAAATACCAATTTGAGTGCAAGTGATACCAATATTCTGGAAAGTACGCCTAAATATTTTCATGGCTGGTTTAGATTGTTGGGTATGCTTACCCTAACCGGCAATTTGCATGCTCCGGAAAATATGGTACCCGTTGCCAATATGAAAGTATATTTGTCCACGTTCAAAGACACTAAGAAAGATACCATCAAAACCTTTGCTTTTGTTGGTGATGAGGTACTATATGAAGTTAGTTACAGAAACTATGGATCGCTAAATGCCAGTAATGTAACAATTTCGATACCTATACCGGCACAGTATGAAGTAGTCAATGCAGGCGGCGGAAATGTTTCCGGAGGCAATTTGGTTTTTAATGTAGGTACTGTACCCGGTTTTAAAACTAATACAGGTATAGCCCCGACAAAGGGTAGTTTTACCTTTACCGTAAAAGTTAAAAGCCCAAAAGTAGTTGATAAGGTTTGCCTGGTAGCTAACATTTCGTGCAGCAACGGCAGTGGGTGGACTAGCAATGAATATCCTAATTTTCAATCGTATAAAATGTCTCGCAACTGTGTAGATATTTTAGGCGAAAGGTCTTTGAAGATTTCTAAAACTGCCAATAGAACTGAAGCAAATCCGGGTATGGAGGTTGAGTTTACGCTCGATTTTTCAAATTCTACAGATGCAGGTTGGCTCAACGGAGGCAGAAAACATGTCAATTTTTCCTATGCCTATTCCGAATCAGGTCCAAATTCCTACTTTCACTTATTCAGAAACTGGAATAACGCCGATGAAGCGTATATAGATTTATCCAACTACAGAGTTTCATTTTTTATGTTTGACAATGTAAATAAGGGGATTTATAATGCTTCCACAAACCCCAATGGCTGGTCTCTCATTGGAAAAAACCTACAAACAGGCGAATTGGCCGATTTTGATTTTAAAGGTGAAAGAATACCGGTAGGGGAAGATAATGGTAAGAAATGGGATCAGCGATTGATGATTCGATTTCCGGCAGATATTACCGCACCAACGCATACAGTATTGTCTCATTTAAATAATAGATTCCAGTTACACAAAGGCACCCTAAAACCAATCTGGTATTCTGTGCAAATGGAGGCCAATCCTCCGGCTCCATTATTTAGTGGCAGGATTGATGATGACTGGTCTTTCAAGTCAACTGCTTTTAAGATGTCTATAGGTAGTGGAGCCGAGCCGTATTTCCTAATTGGCCCCAACTATGCAGATCCTGACAATCCGGTTGGTGTTGTTATGGATCGCTTTGATCGGGATGCCTGTACAAGTTTTTTTGGTCCGGACAAAATTTATAACAAAGTATTGGTCGAAGAGTGGGATGGTTATACCTGGCGCAGAGTTTCCGGTGAAGGACCTCTTCCCGGGCGTGAAATGTATAATGTAGTAGTGGTTGATACATTGCCGGCAGATTTTAAATTTGTCAGGTTTCTGGATGATATGGCCGATGGTATCCAAGCTGAGCTTATTACATCCGGAGGAAGGGAAATAATTCGCTGGACTGTTCCTGTAGTATTAGTAGGTATGGCAGGCGATATTAAATATGTTGCTACTGCCCAGGGTCCTTGTCCGGGTATGGCCGATAAAGATGTGGTCAATAGTGCATGGATATATTCAGATACCGATTCGCCTCTGAGAGCTGCTGATACTGTAAAGTTAACCTGTGGTTTTGTAGAAGAACCAATTGCCGGTACCACCATGTCCAAAAAGGCCGATAAAACATCTTATTTGCCAACCGATCAGGCTACTTATACCATCGATTTTGAACAAACCTTAGGAACCAAATCCATTCCACCATTAAACGATGCTACACGCTGGACAGCAATTGATGGTACCGGTATGCCTGTTTTTACAGCAGCCTCAATTGATTTTGCCGGTGGTAATTCCGGTAAATTTATCCGCGAAAATTATTCACACGGTAAAAACGGAACCTTGATACTGGATGTTGACCATGACGGTCAGGAGAAATTTGGTATTGCCTTGAGGCAGTCAGGTGGTTCCAGAGCAGGTGGTTTTCAGGGTATATTTATAGAATTTGAATTGGCCTTTTGGGGCAATCAGGTCAATATGAAAGTATTCCAAAATACCTCAGCCACGCCAATAGATCAGATTGTGCAACAAGCTTATGCAGCTCCATTTACCGAAGCCAAAATAAAAATTGAGCTCAAGGAAAATGTATTAAAAATCTGGATAAATGATTTGGCTGGTTTGCCATTTTATACATTTAGTGGTATTACGGTATTAAATCCGGGTTATGCAGGTTTTGCACAAGGCGATAGAAATGCTTCTGCAAGTGTTTGGTCTGGTCATAAAATAACAGGATGGAACGCACATTTTGATTCAGGGTTTGATGTGCAAATTTCGGATCCATTGCCCCCTGAACTAACCTTTATAAGTGCAACCGATGGAGGGACATTTGCAGGAGGAAAAGTTACCTGGCCAAAAATTGCCGGTCCTATGTTATATGGCGAAACTCTGCAATATACTTTAGTAACCAATGTAGCTTCCTGCGATGCCAACAATAAGGTAATCAATAAAGCTTTTGTGAATATTTTCGGAGCCAAAATTGACTCCATTGGTGCTCAAAGCATAAGTTCATGTGGAGCTCCAGCATCGTGCATTCCACCAACTTCAGTTACGGCTACAACGACCAATCCTTCGATTTGCCTGGGCAGTGCATTGACTATCAATGGAGCTGCTGCACCTGCCAATAGCAATTATTATTACACCTGGTACAAAGGAACAACTCCTGTATCGACACCAAGTACAATCTATACACCTTTCAATATAGCTGCCGTTGCTGCTACCGATGCCGGCGTATATAAACTTCGGGTTGAAGATGGCAACGCCGGCAATGCTGCATGTTATAGAGAATCAACCGGAGTAACCATTGTTGTTGACGCACCGGTTACAGCGGCAATAATTTCTGCTGATCAAACCATATGTACCGGAACAGCACCAACACAATTGGGCGGGGCTGTAGCTTCTGGTGGTTCTGCATCTGCTACAGCAAGTTATATATGGGAGCGTGCAACTGTCTCTACCGGTCCTTGGACAGTAGTAAATTCTGCCATTTCTAAAGATTATACTCCCGGTAATTTAACTACCACCAACTATTTTAGACGTTTGGATAAAAAAGGAGCCTGTGATGGTATTCCTTCAAACATAGTAACAATTACAGTACCTCCTGTTTTGACGGCTGGTACTATTAGTGGTACTCAAACTATATGCAGCAATTCCATACCCGGTCCGTTGAGCAGCCTGACACTTGCAAGTGGTGGTAACGGATCGTATGATTACCAGTGGCAATCGTCTACTGATAATATAACATTTACAGATATATTGGGAGCAACTGATGCTGATTTTATACCAACGGATGCAATTTCTGTCAATACCTATTTTAGGCGAAAAGTTATATCGGGCAGCGTAAGTCCTTGCAATGAAATTGTAACAACCTCAGTGCCGGTTACAGTTAGTCCCGCTGTTATTTCTAGTGTAAGCATTATAGCCGATGATACTACAATTTGTAGTGGAACGCTGGTTTCTTTTACAGCTACTGCTGTTAATGGCGGCACAACGCCAACTTTTGAGTGGTTTGTTAATAATGTTTCTCAGGGGGCTGCATCGTCTACTAAAACGTTTGTAAAAGCATCATTAGCGGATGGTAATTTAGTAAAAGTAAAAATGGTTAGCAGTTCCGGTTGCGTTAGTCAGACTGAAATTGAATCGGATGAAATCGCAATGCAGGTATCCGATAATGTTAATCCTTCTATATCTATTCAGGCCACTTCTATGGAGATTTGTTCTGGTGACCCGGTCAACTTTTCTATTGCATCGCAGCAACACGAAGGTGCCAATCCTGTATATCAATGGTTTGTTGGTAGTACGTTACAAGTTGGGGAAGAGGGACCTGAATTTAGTAGTTCAATATTGAATGATGGCGATTTGGTAAAAGCTGTTCTGACTTCTGATGCTTCTTGTTTGCTTAGCAATGTTATTGAGTCTAATGGTATTGTCATTAAGGTTTCTACAAACCTGGATCCCAATGTATTTATAACCGCTGATCCGGTTGGAGATACAGTAGTTTGTGCAGGGCAACCGGTTAATTTTATAGTAACAGGTGCTGTCGCAAAAGGTACAAATCCGCAGTATCAATGGTTTGTAAACGGTGGTTCTGTGTTTGGAGCAACCGATTCTGTATTTACAACTCCGGTAAATGATGCTGACAGAATCAAGGTGGAAATGACCACCAACTCATCTTGTGCTACCATGCCTGTTGTTGAGTCGAAAGAACTTTCAATGGATGTAATACCGGTAGTAAGTCCAGCCATAAGTATTCTTGCATCAGGAAAAACTACATTATGCACAGGAGAGACTGTGAATCTGTTGATAGACCAGCAATTGAATACAGGCACATCAACCTATCAATGGAAGAAGGATGGAGCCGATATTCCTTTTGCAACTGCAAATTCATTGATTGTGAATCAATCCGGCGTTTATACATTGGAGGTAAATAGTTCTTTAAAATGTGTAACAGCTAATACAACAGAAAGTAACGGTATTACCATAAATCAAAGTACTATGCAGGCGTTTTCTATAACTGCTCCAAAAACAGAAATTTGCAGTTATGAAACCCTTAGTCTGACCGCCAACCTGCCTGTGAAAGATTGGGTAAAAGATCTGGTTGTGATGCCAGGAGTTGGCAATACAACTTCTCTAACTACAAAATTAACAGGTACATACTTTGCAATTTATGAAAATACGGATGGGTGTCTGGATTCCTCCAACGTTCTTTCTATTACACAAGCACCGGAAAATATCGTTGTATTAACTCCTTCCTCGGCTGATGTTTGTGCCGGAGGCACGGTATTGCTTCAATCTTCTGTTACCAACTCCCAAAATACTTATAAATGGCTGGATGCAAGCAATTCCACCATCAAACAAGGTGCAGAATATACGCATCAGGCAGGACCGGGATTATATACTCTTATAGTAGACAATGGATATTGTTTAGATACTTCCAATACGGTAAGTGTAGTTGAAAAATCACTTTCCACTCCGGTAATAAGTGGTAACCCTAATCCATATTGTGGTATGACCAATGTGTCATATACTGTAAGCAATGCTTCACCTGGTTCGTCATATACCTGGACGGTTCCTATCGGAGCTACTATACAAGTAGGACAAGGAACAAGTCAGATTTTAGTTGATTTTGGCGATCAGGATGGTGTTATTACTGTTACAGAATCCGTTTCAGGAAATTGTTTCGGAACACCGGCCAGTTTTATAATTGCGCTCCAAAAGTGTGATCTAAAGGCTGACTTTACAGCCAGTGATTTTGAGGTTTGTTATGGAGATGAAGTGACTTTTACAAACACATCCTCCGGAGTATCGCCAACGGCTACTTTTAGATGGGAATTTGGTGCAAACGCAAATCCTGCAATGGCTAGTGGTGTAGGGCCACATCGTGTTAAATACCTTGGAAACGGTAATGAGCCAGCAACGTTGATCGTAACAGATGGTATAGAGGTAGAAACCAGTAAATCTATACGTATAAATCCTTTGCCAGCCAAACCTGTAATAGATGGACCTGCAACAATTTGTTTAGGAATCTCTGCCAGCTATACTACCAACAGCACAGGCAACCTGACATGGAAACTCAACAGTGGCAATGAGGAATTTGGATTGAACAGGAATACCTATTCAATTTCAGCAAACACTATAGGCAATGCAGTAGTAGAATTGCATGTGGTGAATGGCCAGGGTTGTAGTTCAGATACCACACAAAAAACAATAACAGTACTAGATGAGCCGGCAGTTGGTATTACTTCCAGTTCCGATGTAATTTGTACAAAGGCTGTAGAAAACATTTCATTAACCGGAGCAGCCGGTACAATTGAATGGTATAAAGATGGTAGTAAAATCCCCAACGAAAACAAAACGGAATTACCAATTACATCCGGAGGTACTTATTTTGCGACCATACAAGGGGCCTGTTACCAACATACCGAGAGTCTGGTCATAAAAGCAATAGATTTTGTAGTATATGCCGGTAAAGATGTGATCGTAGATATAGACCAGTCAGTACAGTTACAGGCTACTACCAATCACCCTGATGTAACTTATAGCTGGGTGCCAGTTTTGCAACCAGTTTCCAATCCGGTATTTGTGCCCTTAGAAACAAGAGAATATACAGTAACAGCTACCAGCAGTGAAGGTTGTATTGCCAGCGATGCAGTGTTGGTAACAGTAGTACGACCATTGTTTATTCCCAATGCTTTTACTCCAAACGGTGATGGCAATCATGATGTATGGGAAGTAAGTGGATTGGAAAGGTATGGAGATGAAGTACGAGTGAGTATTTATAATAGATGGGGAGCAGTTGTTTATGAAGGCAGGGGGGCATACTTCCAGTGGAATGG
>ERZ511473.147-NODE-147-length-166825-cov-6.928269_pt1 | contig 166825 bp, 137 predicted proteins | sample MGYA00374947_ERZ511473 | MGnify/ENA primary metagenome ERZ511473 (study PRJEB26303, sample SAMN06343854) | sediment metagenome | isolation source: hot spring sediment | place: Canada: British Columbia | collected 2012-09-26 ... | reverse complement strand
AGCGACCCCAACACGAACCCGCAAACGACGAGCTTCACAGCATGCGACTGGACCATTTATTCGTCTCCTTCGGGCTGCCCTCCAGCCGGTAAGCACAGGTTCGGTCGAGACAGCCACACCCACGCTCTCTACCCCACGCGCACAACCTGTGGCAACCATAAAAAAGGGGCTCCGGCTACAGGCCGGAGCCCCTTCCTGGCCAAACATCCGAGCGGGTTACGGTTCGCACTTGAGCTGGAACACCGTCGTCAAATCCCCAAGGCTGCCGCCAGAAGTGCTATCCAATGCCGGGAACCCGCCCACGAGCGTGGTGCCACTGAAATCCGCCGAATCCAAGAAAGCAGCACCGCAAGCGGTACCACTCGCCGCACCCGTCACGGTATCGGTGAAAGACGCGCTGCAACTACCCGCGTTGTCGTAGTTCGACACCGTGAGATTGACGGTTCCGGTGGTGAGTACCGTGGGCACTACGTTGCCACCGGCACCTGTACACGGCGTCGACGCAGACTCGATTTGCAGCGTGGAAAGGACCACCGTGTCGTTGATCGCAGCGGCCCCTGACAAAGCTTGACAGGTCGGGCCAGGCGTTCCGCCGGAAGGACACGACTCCGACGTAGCACTTGCAGGCAGGCAGGCGCCAGTGTTGCACGGCCCTGCGCCATTGGCAGCATCGACGCATAGATCTACGTTTTTGGGCCCGCTGAACAAAGAGCTTGGCCCGCACTTGATGAACCCGGTGGCGCGGAGCTGGGTCACGCAAACGTTGTTTGGACCAACGGTCAGTTCGTCGACGGTCCGGGAAGGGTTGCCCACCACGGCGATATCGGAGCCAATGAAATCGGGGTACTGGCAGTACTCGGAAACGATTTCCTTCCCGAGCGGAAGGTTGAGCGGAACATTCGTCGAGCCGTCCTCACCGAGCAAAGTCACTCTTGTAAAGCTATTAGCCACACCTGGTTGTAACCTGCAGTTCATTTTGTTGCATGGCGGAACTCTGAGTTTGCAACAGGTGGGGCAGTCGCCGGTAGTACCCGCCGGCTCTCCCGGAGTGCCATTGGCGTTGGCGTCGCACAACGCATTCATGATTCCCGGCGTGTCGGCCACGATCCAGATTTGCTTCTCGTACGCTGCTTTCAACATCGCCGTGATCAGCCAACGGATCCAGGCGTCGCCAAACTGGCCTTGGGGCAGGTGGCCAAGAGCAGCCAGGCTCGCGTCGTTGCACTTCTGCGGGGTGGCCGTGTACAGCTTGTTCAGTTTGTCGTACGTCTTCTGCACCTGAGTCGGGGGCGTGCCGAGCGGAGTGAGCGGGCCACCAATGGTTTTTGCCAGCAGGGTATCACAGGCCTTGGTCACCTTGGGTAGCTCGACCGTGATGTCGAGGCCCTTGGTCGCGACCTTCACGACCGTCTGCCGGTACTTGTCCTTGCAGAGTTGCAGCGCCTTCAGGATGAGCGCTTGGATCTTCACTGCCTCCTTTTCGATGCCCTGTTGGCACTTGTCCAACTGCGCTTGCGCCGTCCCACTCGCTAAGACGAGGCAGGCAGCAGCGAGGAGGCCGACCAACCAACTTCGACTTGCCTTCATAACCTATCCCTCCCTTGTTTTCGTTCTCGGCTGGTTCCGCACCATGCGGCCAGCCGCAATGTCTGCTCTCGTAATTACGCCGCCTGTCAGACACATGTCAATAGGGTTTCTTTGGCACCCTTCGCTTCCCTTGGTTGCGCGGCGCGAGGACACAGTCTACCGTGGGCATCTCGCTCTTTCACGACGCCAAATGGGAGGGTCGCGATGTTCGCAAGCGCTCGTCTTCGTAGCTTCTCGTTCCGCACTTGGGCCGGGATTCTCGGTCTGCTCGCCGCGCCGACGATCGGATGGGCCTCGGAGCCGTGGAAGGGTCCCGACCACCTTGGCAAGGCACGACTGGGGATGTCCTTGTCGGAACTTCGGACACGATACCCGAACTTGCAAGTGATCCAACCTCCAGGAGCGGCTTCCGGCCCCGAGGACATCGCCACGACTTTGGCCGAGGTCGAAAACGAACGCATCGAATCTCTGGGCCGTTGCTCGCTTCGGTTCCAGCTTTTGAACGACAAGCTTTACCAAGTGCAGGCCCGGTGCGACCGAAAGGCAGAAGAACTGGAAGCGCACCTCCGCAAAGCGTACGGCCCGCCGCATTTCACACGCGAGGAGCCGCTCACTTGGTACTGGCGCAGCTCCGCTTCCACCTTGATTTACAGCCGCGAACAGCGCCAAATCTCGCTTGCCGATAATTCCTGGGCCGGCGCGTTGTTCCACCGCGCCTTGCGTGCTCCCGCCGCCCCGACGCCGGCCGCCACGCCTTGAGGCGGCGGGGCCGATCCAACAACATCGTGGCACGATGCCGCCGCGGGCGACGCACCGCGTCGCCGGTACCTGCCCCCGCGTACAGCGGCGCCCGTCGTACCGACGTTGTAGGGGCGGTTCGCGAACCGCCCCTACAACCCGCCGCGGTGTGACACCGGAGCCCGCGGTGCGATGCCCTGGAGGCGCGAGGCCGTGCGCGCCCGATCACACCGTCGGTGTCGGCGTCGGCGGACACGGCCGCGGCGTCGATGTCGGTACCGGCGTGTTCGTCGGCGTCAGGTACACCTCCGGACACGGCGTCGGCGGCCGCGGCGTCGGTGTCGGCGTGCGCGTCCGCGTCGGCGTAAACGTACGCGTGCCCGGCCCAAACGTGTTCGTCGGCGTCCGCGTCGGTGTCACCGTCCGCGTCGGCGTCCGCGTCCCGAAAATAAACTGAAACGTCGTTACCACATCCCCCAGCGCGCCTGCGTTCAGAGCGGTAAACCCACCCGCCAAACCACCACCCACCAACGAAGGCTGGCTGCCAAACAGTTGGCTGCAATCAAATGCTCCACCCGCAATCCGGGGCGGGAACGGTGTCGGTGAGGGCGGCCGCACCGGCAACGGCCCTATACTCGCACAGCTCCCATAGTAGTGGTTCTCGATGTACACCCCTACCGAACCCGTCACCATCGCAATCGTGTTCGGCACCCCTCGCGCCTCCTCCGGGTCGTCGTCGGTGCAAAAGATCCCGTCCGGACCGTACACAAACGGCGTCGGTGTCGGCGTCGGCCCCGAAGGCGTCGGCGCCCCAGGCGGCAACGGACACGCCGGCAGCGGCGTCGGGACCCGATCCCCACAGTTCCCGCTAACCGTCCCGATGCGCTGCGTGCTCAAAAACAACCCGCTGCCAGGACCACCAACCCCGCTCAACGTGATCACCGGCGGCTGCGCACCCACCGGCGTGGCCGGCGGCGGAGGCGGTGGCTGCCCACCTGCATCCTGCACCCAACTGATGTTCACTGGCTCGAACCCCTCGCACCCGATAAACCCAGACAACGAATTGCCCGGTCCGTGCAAGTACGCACACGGCGGCTTGCCCAACGCCGCACAGTTGTCCTCCAACGTGCAGTTCGTCGCCAGCGTCACCCCGTCCGCCTCGAACAACGTGCCCCCGCACGTCTTCGCTGCCGCCGCACGCACACATGCACAGGTCGCTGGAGCGCTCACCTGCACCGGCTCCAACGCCACATCGTCCGCCTTCACGACTACCGGCACCAATCCGCCCCGCTCCTTGCCAATCGTAAACCGCTGCAAACCACGGATCGGCAATCCCAACCCCGTCGTCGCAAAAATGTCGATGTACACCCGTGCCCCAGACTCTGGGCCCAGCAACCCCGTCACCAACGTCTCGTTCGTGCAGTTCGCTGCACAACCATCCCCACCGAACGGCCGACAACGAATGCAGCGGCTGTTCGGACAGTCCGCATCGCTCGCGCACGACACCCCCAAACGCGGCCCGCTCAAGCACACCCCGTTGCCGATGCACTGGCTCTCCGATGTGCATTCCGTGCCCGCATTGTCGCCGCCGACGCAAATGCCGCCGTCGTCGCACTCCTCACCATCCTCCACCACCTTGTTGCCGCACACTGCGGGCGCGGGCGTGTTGGTGATCGTCGGCGTCGCCGTGTGCGTGTTCGTCGGCACCGGTGTGTTCGTCGCGGTCGGCTCCGGAGTGGGCGTATCGGTGGGACGCGGGGTGTCCGTCGGGCGCGGAGTGTTCGTCGGCGTTTCGGTGATCGGCAACGGCGTGTTCGTCACGCTCGGGGTGGGCGACAGGGTAAACGTTGCCGTCCGCGTGGGCGTGAACGTCGGTGGCGGAGGCGGGCAACCGGTGTCGTAACGCAAGATGTTGTCCACTACGCGCAGGATGTCGGTCACGGTGATCTGGCCGTCGCCATCGACGTCGCCAGCCGGGCAACCACCGCCAGGCACCGCCGGGCAGCCAGCAGGATTGCCATCGCACCGCAAGATGATCGCCACCATGCGGGTGAGTTCCGCAGCGGTCACACGGTTGTCCCCGTTGCAACTTCCCGGGCAGGTTTGCGCAGCCACCGGCAACGCTGCAGTGCTCCACAACGTTGCGGCCACCAACCCCGCGACACCCCACGTGTACATGCGTTTCGACATGGACCCTCCGCTTGTGTTGTCCCTCCCGATCGCTCGGGCTCGGTTTGGTTTTCTCACTCTGATGTCGCACATTTGTCAACCACCCAGCCACACTTCGCGCTCCAGGGCGAACGGCCGGTCGACAAACGTCGTGTCGGCCACCTCTCCTTTCGCCCGCACCACCGTGCGGCCGCGCGCCGTGCCGGGGGCAGCGAAGACGCAAGCCAATACTTTGCTCGAACCGGGCATGGGGTCGAGCGAACCCACGACCACCGCGCGCAACCTTCCGGGCTCTACTTCGCGCACGTGCAGCTCCTTGCCGGCTTGCTGGGCGTCGCTTTCGCACCGCTCGAAGCGCAACAGCTTGGCATCGTATGCAATTTCGCCCACGACGGTCACCACCGGACCTCCCCCAGCCACGGCGCGCAGGTCCACATACACCTCGCGCTCGCCGTTGCGCGGGCGCACCTCGGCGCGCAAACCGACGTCGTCGTTGCGTGCCTCTGCATCGCCGGATACACGCTGCCACACCAGCCGGCCGGCCACCGCCAGGGCAACAATCACGACTGCAACGTACAGCCAGCGGTTCGCACGCATCGTGGCTTTACTCCAACTGGATTCGTCCGCTCACGCCGGCGGCAGCGAATTCCCGGAAATCGGCATCCGCCATGTCCGCCCGGCGCACGGAAAGCACGGCGTCCACAGCAGCATCCGCCGCGACCGCGAAGGTGCAGCTCGCAATGCGACCCTCGGGCAACGGCTCCAAGTCGCCTGCGAGCACCAAGCGCAAGATCCCGGGAGCGACCTCTTGGGCCGAGAGCGACTTCTGCGCACTCACCGCCTCGTCGCGGGTGCATTCGACCAGCGAGAGGCTCGTGTCGTAGTGCAATTCGAGCGGCGCCAGGGTCACCACCGGCGTTCCCGCCGGATCCAGGGACAACGCTACGGTCACTTGCCCGCCGGGACGCGCAGAGCCATCGCCCACGGTCAGCGACGGCAAGCCCGGCACGAGCGTGATGGATCCATCGCTTCCCGAGGCGTCGAAATCGTCGAACTGGTCGTCGGCAACGTTTGCCGACACGAAGCCTAGCGCAGCGCTGCCGCTCGCGTTGCTCCGCGCGATGAACGTGCACTCCACTACCGGGCCATCGGCGAGAACCGTCAAGTCGCCCGCTAGCACCAAGCGCACGCGGCCGGAGCTCGGTACGGCCGCGGTGACGCGTTTCTGGCTGCTCACGCCTGGCGCCCGCTGGCAGCGCTCGAAGTCGAGCTTGGCTGCGTCGTACGTGAATTCCAGCGGCGCGATGGTCACCAAGTTTCGCCCGTTGGCGGTGAGAGAAATCGGTACGGACACAGCGTTTCCAGGCGCCACCTCGACTTGTCCGAGGGTCACTGCCGGAGGCGGGGGACCGGTGATGGCGACCGTGCCGTCGGTTCCCTCTGCCGGCAGCTCGAGTTCGTTGGCGTCCGCCAACGCTGCGGAAACGAAGCGCACCACCGTGCTGCCTGCTGCGCCGCCGGCAATGCGGAAGCGGCACTCGAGGATGGTGCTGCTCGGGAACGGCACCAAGTCGCCCACGGCGACGACGCGCAAGCGCCCCGGTTGCGGCGTAGCGGCCGACACGATCTTGCCGGCGCTCACGCCTGCAGCGCGGTCGCACCGGTCGAACGACAACACCGACGGATCGAAGCTCAGTTCGAGCGGTGCGAGGGTCACCGCGGCGTTCCCGCGCTGGTCGAGCGAAATGGGCACGACCACGAGGGTACCGGCGGCGCCGGACACGCTCCCTACCGTGATCCGCGGCGGCGTGAACACGGGCGTGGCGGTGGGGCTGGGCGTGGGCGAGGCACTGGGGGTGAAGGATGGGGAGAACGTCGGCGTGGCCGACGGCGTGGCGGAGGGCGATGGTGTGGCCGTGGGTAGCGGGGTCTCCGTTTCTGTTGGAGTGGCGGTTTCTGTTGGCGTGTCTGTCGGGGTTGCGGTCGGGCCGATGGGACTCGGCGTTTCCGTCGGTGGGACGGTTCGCGTGGCCGTGTGGGTCGGCGTCGGCGCACCTGGAGTGGCAGTACGGGTAACCGTGCGGGTGATGGTGGGCGTATTGGTGGGCACGCGAGTAAAGGTGAGTGTGGGCGTGGCGGTGAGCCCCAGGGTGGGAGTGAAGGTCGGCGGCGCGGTTGCCGTCGCCGTGGCCGGAGAGCGTGCCGGCGTCGGGGTAGCGATGGGGGCGATGAGCTTCTCTTGCACGCGCGGATCGCTGCTCGCCTTGCCCGTGGCATCGGTGGCGGCATCCGACGCGGCATTGCCGGCCACTGTACCGGGAAGCAGGCGAATAGCGCGGTCGATATTCAGCAAGTCCGCGGTGGTATAGGCACACAGGTTCGGTCCGGCCGTAAGCAGCACGAGCCGCACGAGGGCTTCCGAAAGCGGATCCACGTCCACCGCGGTCACGGTGCTGGTGACAAACGACCGCAAAGGCCCCGCCACGACCAAGAAGCGGCACGTGTCTTCCGTGGTGTTCTCGGGAAGTTGCAATTCGTATTGCCCTTGGGCGTTGGTTTGGGTGCGGCCGTACTCGAGTTCGCTGCCGTCGGGCCGCCGCAACACCAAACGCACCACGTGCCCGGGACCTACAGGAACGAAGTTGCCCGTGAGCGCGTACGCCGGCGCCGCCAGCGCGTCGTACAGGCGTTGCCATGTCGCATCACGAGCCAGGAGGCCGTTGGGGGCCCGCACCGTACCGCGCACGAACAACCCTTGCGGCGGAGGAGGCGGCAGCGTGTACCCCACGCTGGAGTCCCCTCCGCAACCGACTAGCCCGGCAAGGCAGACGACTGCCGCCACTCCCAGGCTCCATCCCCGTATTTTGCTCCTTCGCACCATGCTCTCCCCTCGAACGACACGCCGACGATTGGGGCTCTTACATTGCTGGACTCGCTTCAGGATCGCTTTTCACCTGCGCCCTCGACGCAGGCGCATCAGTGCAACGCAGCACTGGCTACCATCACGGCGTGCAATTGGTCAACCGGAAACCACATCGACGCTGGTTTAAACATGATGTGCAAGCATCTTACAACCAGGAAATGGCACGCGGGGCGAGCCGGGGGCTCGCCCAGGCGATTCCACCACGGGATCCGCTGCAACATGACATGTTGTAGGGGCGGTTCGCGAACCGCCCCTACAACTGGTACGCCGGGCGCCCCCGGTCGCTGCTGGCGCAATGCACGTACCTGTACGCGGGGGGAGGTAGGGGCGACCCGGTGGGTCGCCCATTGGGTGCGGTGTACACTGGCAGACGCGTTCGGTGATGTGGGGCCGGCGTGCACAACGGTACCAGGGCGACGCACCGCGTCGCCCCTACAGCTGATGGAAACGCGCCTGGTCCACATGATCCTCCACGCTTCCGGCAGGCAATGTAGGGGCGACCCGGTGGGTCGCCCGTGGGGTGCGGTGTACGCGGGCAGACGTGTTCGGTGATGTGGGGCCGGCGTGCGCGACGGTACCAGGGCGCGCCCCTACAGCCGATGGAAACGCGCCTGGTCCACATGATCCTCCACGCTCCCCGGCAGGCGATGTAGGGGCGACCCGGTGGGTCGCCCGTGGGGTGCGGTGTACACGGGCGGACGTGTTCGGTGATGTGGCGCCGGCGTGCACGACAGCACCGGGGCGACGCACCGCGTCGCCCCTACAGCTGATGGAAACGCGCCTGGTCCACATGATCCTCTACCCTACCGGCGGGCGATGTAGGGGCGACCCGGTGGGTCGCCCGTGGGGTGCGGTGCACGCAGGCAGACGTGTTCGGTGATGTGGGGCCGGCGTGCACGACGGTACCAGGGCGACGCACCGCGTCGCCCCTACAGCTGATGGAAACGCGCCTGGTCCACATGATCCTCCACGCTCCCCGGCAGGCGATGTAGGGGCGACCCGATGGGTCGCCCCTGGGGTGCGGTGTACGCGGGCAGACGTGTTCGGTGATGTGGGGCCGGCGTGCGCGACGGTACCAGGGCGACGCACCGCGTCGCCCCTACAGCTGATGGAAACACGCCTGCTCCACATGATCCTCCACGCTACCGGCAGGCGATGTAGGGGCGACCCGGTGGGTCGCCCGTGGGGTGCGGCGTACACGGGCGGACGTGTTCGGTGATGTGGCGCCGGCGTGCGCGACGGTACCAGGGCGATGCACCGCGTCGCCCCTACAATGGTGGTGGAACCACACAAACCAAACGGGAACGGCCTGACCCGGGCAAGCCGCCGAATTACGGGAACGGGAAGTGGTAGCCTAGGTCCAGATTTCCGGTATCGCGGGCGAGGCCGGTCGTGGTGCGGTCGCGCAAGATGCGACGCAGGTCGACGAAGTCCGCCAGCGGGTCGCCGGCATCGATCGCCGGGCTGGCGGGGTTCAAACGGAAATCGCCGGTGATCGCATCGACGAACAGGGCGTCACGATTGATGTCGTGCAATCCGCGAATGCCTTGGCCGCCAGAAGGCGCGTACGTGGCGGGGAACACGAGGTTGTAATCGCCGCGATAGCCGCTCAGGCTGGATGGCTGGGTGGTCACCTTGATGTTTTCCAGCCCTGCCGCAGCTTGCCCATTTTGCTGCACGATGTTGTTCACCACCAACGCACCTGGCGACGCCTTGCTCGAATTTCCGATTTCGATTCCTCGGCCGCCATTGCCGAACACGGTGTTGTGCAGCACTTGGGCCGAGGGCGAACCGGACGACGTGCCGCCAATGCGAATTCCGATTCCCGTGTTTCCGTAAATCAGATTGTTGAACACGAGAACCCCAGCGGAGTCCTGCACGCGGATCCCGTCGCCATTGTTGGCAAACACCACGCAGTTGCGCACGATGGCACCGTCGCTCCCGCTCTTGAGCACGATTCCGGCATCGGAGGCGCCTACCACCACGAACCCGTCGATCACTGCGCCATCCACATTCGCCAGCGAGAAGCCCGGGCCTGCCCCCGTGTTCCGCAAATCGAGCACTACGCGGCCTTGCGCGATGAACGTAAGCCGCTTGGGAGCCTGCCCGGTGGGATTCGTGGTCACCGCGTCGCGGTACGTTCCGGGTCCGACCACGATGGTATAATCGCTCGGCGCGATTTGCGCCGCCCGCCGAATGGTCGCGAGCGGCACGCTCGGATCGGCGCCGGAATTGGCGTCGTTGCCGAACGCACTCACGTAGCACACCTTCGTGTTCGGGTTGCACGGAGGCGGCGCAGGTGCCACGATGTCCCCACCGCCACCACAGCTCGCCCCCACACCGAGAAGCAGCAACACGAGCCCCCACACTCCCGTGACGTTCCTGGGCCGCACCGCAACCGACGGAACTCTTCCGACACCCATGTTTTGCGCGCTAGCCGGCATGGCTTGGTCTCCCCTGTTCCTTCAAAACTCGACTTTCGGCACTGCTGCGGCACCGCTTTGTGCTTCGAAGTACTTCTCCTCGCGAAACCCGAACAAGCCCGCGAAAAAGCGCTGCGGAATCTTTTTGATGTAGGTGTTGTACTCCCGCACCGCCTCGTTGTAGCGGCGACGCTCGGTAGCAATGCGATTTTCCGTCCCGGCCAGCTCGTCGGACAACCGCGCGAACTGCTCGTTGGCTTTGAGGTCCGGATAGCGCTCGGCGATGGCCAGCAATCGAGCGAGCGCCGAGTTCAACTCGGTGGCTGCCTGGATTTTTTCTTCGCGCGTGGTCGCCCCGATGAGTCGCCCGCGCGCAGCAGCGACGTTCTCGAAGATTTCGCGTTCGTGTTTGGCGTAGCCTTTGGTGACTTCCACCAAGTTAGGAATCAAATCGTTGCGGCGCTGCAGTTGGTTTTCCACCTGTGCCCACGCTGCGTCTACATGCTCGTGCAGCTCCACCATGCGGTTGTACCCACATCCGCTCAGCACCACGAGCACCCACAACAGCAACCAGCGTTCGCGTGTCTTCATGGTTCCTCCTCGCCTCGCACCCTGCGCTAGCCCTTTTTATCCGCGTTCACCACCGGCCGCCCGCTCCGCCGCCTCCGAATCCGCCGCCGCCAAACCCACCGAATCCTCCACCGCCGAACCCGCCACCCCCTCCGAATCCACCCCGGTAGCCGCCGTACCAGCGCACCCTACGTCGGCGCGGCTGCAACTGCACCAGGATCAGCAACAGCGTGAACAACACGAACAAGCTAACGGCCACATCGAGCCAGGTGGGCTCGGCCCCGACCGTTCGCGGGGCGCGTGCCGGCGGACCCGAAACGTCCGGAGCCGGTGCTGCCTCCAACGTCGCCAGGTGCACACCGGCATCTTGCGCGAGAATCCGTGCAATTTCTGCAGTTCCCTCCCAAATGCCCCGCGCAAGCTCCCCGCGTCGGAATCGGGGAAAGATGATGCGATCGCGGATTTCGCCCACTTTGCCATCGGGCAAAACGTGCTCGACGCCGTAGCCTGTGAGGATGAACATCTCGCGGTCGTCCACCGCGACCAGGAACACCACACCGTTGTCTTTTTCGCGACTTCCAGGTCGCCACGCTTCGGCAATTTTCATGGCGTAGTCGAACGCCGTCAGCGGGCGAGTGGAGCGCACCACCACGACCGCAATTTGCGCGCCGGTTTTGCGGTCGAGTTCGCCGATCAGTGCTTCGAGTCGCGCACGGGTGTGGGCGTCGATCACCCCCGCAGCATCGAACACGTACCCTTGCGGTTTGGGCACGGTGGGTTCCGGTTGCGCAACCACGGAGCCGGCCACCAGCACGAGGGCCAGGCTGGCGCCGAGCAGCTGCGGAAACCACGGAACCCTCGCCCGTCGTGCGTCAGCCAACCGAATCTCCGGAAAGCACGAGCCGGTCTGCCACATCCACTACCTGCTCCACCTCGCGCAGGTACTGGCGAAACAACGAATCGCGGTCTCGCGGCCACGAGGCTCGCTGCTGGCGAATGGCGAGGAGCTGGAGCGTGGCGGGAAGCTCGAGACGGAAGGCTGCAGCAAACTCCCGAGCCACTTGTTCGTACGATTGCGGCGCTTGCTTTGCCGCTAAACGCAAGAGGTGGCGCATGACGATGCAAAACGACTTCACCGCCTCGAGGAGCGCAGCGGCAGCGTCGCTCCGTAGTGCTTCCGCTTGCAGATACAGTGCGCTCAGGCGCACCCATTTGCTGCGCAACTCGAACTCCGCTTGCCGGCGCAGGCACTCTGGTTGCACAGCAATGCTTGCAAGCAGGTCGTCTCCCGCGAGCACTTCGTGCTGCACCTGCAGGTCGGCAATTTCCATGGGGAACACGTCGGCCGCACGGACGAGGAAGTGGCGGTCGACCACCAGCGGAACCGCCATCCCCTGCCGACGCCACCGCGGCCAATGGGGCCGAAGGCGCGGCAGCACCGTGCTGGGCGCGGCCCGCACCACCACCAGGAAGTTGATGTCCGAGCGCCCCTCGACGTAATCGGGACCGAGCGCGCTGCCGTACAAGACGAGGCTTACGAGATCCTCGCCCACGGCAGCTTGGATTTGGGCTGCGAGCTCCCGGACCTTTGCACGTACGCCGGAGGCGCCGGCCATGATGTGCCCTCAGCCCACGTCGAACGCCCGCGCCAGTTCGCGGAGCACCGCTTCCTCGGCAGCGGACACTTTGGGCCCGAGCCCGAGGAAGCCGCCTGCCGCTTCGGCCACAGCCCGAGCGCGCCCCATGACCTCGTCGCGCAGCCGCTGGCGCGCCTGGGGATCCAAGCTTTGGCTCAAGGCTCGCACGTACTCTTCCCACAACTGGCGCAGCTTGGGCTCCGGCTTCTCCTCCAGCCAACTTTCCAAAAGCCCGTACCCGGCGCTGCCTTTGTGCAGGCCGGCGGCTTCCGCCGCGCGCACGATCGCCTCGCGCTCGCGCGCCGCGATGGAGCCATCGGCCCACGCCACTTCCACCAAGGGCACCAGGGCCAAGGGCGCAAGCGTGCGGGGCTGGATTCCGGCGTCGATTAGGCGATCGAGGGTCGCCGGATCCCGAATGCCCGACGCTTCCGCCAGCGCCTCGCGCAACTGCCGGCGCTGTTCCTGCTCGCGCAGTTTTTCGATCAGCGCTTGTTCGCGCCGGCGGAAAAACTCTTCCTCCAGTGCTTGGCGTCGTTCGGCCAACAATCCTTCATCTTTACCCGGCATGCTTCTTCCTCTCTCTTCTGGGAACTTCACAAGCGCACAGGCACTCCGCGCGCAGCCAAGTACTGTTTGCACTCGCGAATGGTGTATTCGCGGTAGTGAAAGATCGATGCGGCCAGCGCAGCGGTGGCGCCGCCCACGGTCAGTCCTTCGTAAATGTGTTCCAAGGTTCCGACGCCGCCCGAAGCAATCACGGGCACCGGCACCGCCTGCACTACGGCGCGGGTGAGTTCCAGGTCGTACCCCGCACGGGTGCCGTCGCGGTCCATGCTGGTCAGCAAAATTTCCCCGGCCCCTGCCGCGGCCATGCGGGCAGCCCATTCCACCGCGTCGAGCCCAGTGGGGCGACGCCCGCCGTGCGTGTACACCTCCCAGCGCAGCGGTGTGCTTCCCGGAACGCGTTTGGCATCGATGGCTACGACGACGCATTGGCTTCCGAACCGCTCTGCGGCCGCACGCACGAACTCCGGCTGTTGCACCGCTGCCGTGTTGATCGACACCTTGTCCGCCCCAGCTTGCAACAGTTCACGAACGTCGTCCACGGTGCGCACCCCACCGCCGACAGTCAGGGGCATGAACACGGTTTCCGCGGTGCGGCGCACGACGTCGAGCAAAATCGGCCGTCGCTCGTGCGAAGCAGTGATGTCCAAAAACGTGAGTTCGTCGGCTTCTTCCTCGTCGTATCGTTGCGCGATCTCCACCGGATCGCCGGCATCGCGTAACCCGAGAAACTTCACGCCTTTGACCACGCGGCCGTCTTTCACGTCGAGACACGGGATGATGCGCCGGGCCAGCATGTCCGCCTGCCCTCCGTTACTCTCGCGCCGCCCGCACGGCCGCGGCAAAGTCGAGCGCCCCGCTGTAGAGCGCGCGACCTACGATCACTTCGTCGAGGTTCGGCGGCGCTGCTTGCCGCACATTGCGGATGTCGGCCACGGACCCCACGCCTCCGGAGGCAGTCACGTTCACGCGCACCTGCCGCGCCAGTGCGCACGTGGCTTCGACATTCAGCCCGGCCAAGGTGCCGTCGCGGGCGATATCGGTATAGACGATCCGCGCTGCTCCCCACTGTTCCACCGTTTGCGCTAACTGCACGGCGTCCACGTCGCTTTGTTCGGTCCAACCTTCCACGGCCACGCGCCCGCCCCGCGCATCGATGCCGACCACGACCCGCCCCGGCCACAAGGCGCACGCTTCTCGAACCGTGTCGGGCTCGCGGAGCGCCGCCGTGCCAAACACCACCCGGCCCGCACCGAGTTCGAGGAACTGGCGTGCACGCTCGAGCGAGCGAATGCCTCCGCCCACTTCCACCACCACGGGGAGTTCGCGGCACAAGCGCTCGATGATCGGCAAGTTCACCTCCGCGCCGCGCACAGCGGCATCGAGGTCGACGACGTGCAACACTTCGGCGCCGGCCCGCACCCAATGCCAGGCCATGGCGACCGGGTCGTTGGAGTACACGGTTTCGGCGTTCCACTCGCCCCGCAGCAGGCGCACGCATTGGCCGCCTTTGAGGTCGATGGCCGGAACGATCCGCAAGGGATGTGCTGCCATCGCTCAGCCCCCTCGCTCGACCAGCGCGACAAAGTTGCGCAGCAAGTTCAACCCGATGCGCTGGCTTTTCTCCGGGTGGTACTGCGTGGCGAAGATGTTGCGCCAGTACACCGCCGAGCAGAACTCGATGCCATAATCGGTGCTCGTGGCCACCAACTCGGGGTTGCCGGGAACCACGTAGTACGAGTGCACGAAGTACACGAACGCACCGTCGGGCACTCCGGCAAGATGGGGAACATCCGGACGCACACGGATTTGGTTCCAGCCCATGTGGGGCACCGGCCGATCCGGATGAGGTGCGAAGCGCACGACCTTGCCGGGCAAAATCCCCAGGCCGGCGACCGGACCGAACTCCTCGCTTTCTTCGAACAGCAACTGCATCCCCAAGCAAATGCCGAAAAACGGCGTGCCGCGCTCGATTGCTTCGACGACCGCACCGTCCAGCCCGCGCGCGCGCAGGTTCTCCATGCACGCGCCAAAGGCTCCTACCCCGGGAAGGACGATCCCACGCGCAGTCCGGATCGCATCGGCGTCGCTTACGACCTCGGCGCGGGCGCCCACCTTCTCCAACGCCTTTTGTACGGAACGCAAGTTCCCCATTCCGTAATCGACGATGGCAATGCTCATAAAGTTCCCTTGGTCGACGGCACGTCGACCACCCGAGGATCGATTTGCTTGGCCATATCCAACGCCCGCGCCAGGGCTTTGAAGGCGGCTTCGATAATATGGTGGGCATTGCGCCCGGAGGTCTGATGCAGGTGCAGGTTCATCGCCGCTTGGTTCGCCAGCGCCTGCATGAAGTCGTGCACGAGTTCGGTGTCGAAGTTCCCCACGCGTGCAGCGCGAATGTTCAAGCCGTAGGCCAAATACGGTCGCCCGCTGAGGTCCACCGCGGCTTGCACCAGCGCCTCGTCCAGCGGGCACACCGCGCTGCCGAACCGGCGAATCCCACGCTTGTCGCCCAAGGCCTCGCGAAGCGCTTGCCCAAGGGCGAGCCCCACGTCTTCGACGGTGTGGTGCTGGTCCACTTGCAGGTCGCCGCGCGCGTGCACCTCGAGATTCAAAAAACCGTGGCGCGCCAGGGTTTCGAGCATGTGGTCCAAAAAGGGCACACCCGTATCGATGCGCGCCTCGCCGCGGCCATCCAGGTCGAGCACTACGGTGATCTCGGTCTCGCGTGTCTTCCGATGCACGCGGGCACGGCGGCCGCTCGCCGGCTGTTCCACCGGCTCAGCGGCGAGTGCGGCGCGTTTTTTCTCCCTGGCCATGGCTGCTTCCTTTCTTCCCATTGTCGTGTCGTTGCCGATGGGGCTGCGTGCGCACCACGCCCCGCATCCGCGCAGCACCATGAGCGGCTTGCCGGGTCGCCTCTCCATTGCTGTGCACAGGACATTGCGCAAACCGCACCTGCACGGCGGCGGCGTGCGCATCGTAGCCCTCTAGCGCCGCTAGGGTCGTGACAACAGGCGCCAAGCGCCGCAAGGCTTCCCGACTCGCCTCGACGACGCTCGTGCGGTGGACGAAGTCGTACACCCCGAGCGGCGAGAAAAAGCGCGCGGTGCCGCCAGTGGGCAAGACATGGTTCGGCCCGGCAGCGTAGTCGCCCACCGGCGCTGGCGCCCACGGACCGACGAACACCGCGCCCGCGTGGCGAATGTGGCCTAGCCAGCGGCGCGGGTTCCGCACCAACAGCTCGAGGTGCTCGGGGGCAACGTCCTCCGCCAGCGCGATGGCTTCGTTCAAGTCGCGCACGACGACGACCGCAGCACGGCGCGCCAGTACGCGCGCAATCGATGGGCGCCGCGACAAACCACGCAACTGCCGCTCGACTTCCGCTTGTGTCGCCAACGCCAAGGCACGGCACGGGGTGAGCAACAGCGCGCACTCGTCGCCACTGCCGTGCTCCGCCTGGGCGAGCAAATCGGCGGCAACGAACTCCGGCGCCGCGTGCTCATCGGCAATCACCACGACCTCGCTAGGTCCGGCAATGCCGTCGATGTCGACCACGCCAAACACGAGTCGCTTTGCCGCTTGCACCCAAGCGTTTCCTGGCCCCACGATCTTGTCCACTTTGGGAATCGTCGCGGTACCGTAGGCAAGTGCGGCAACGGCTTGCGCTCCGCCCATGCGGTACACGCGGTCGACGCCGGCAATGGCTGCCGCGGCAAGCACAGCCGGAGCGATACCCGAGGGGCCGGCGGGAGTCGCCATGACCACTTCCTTCACGCCAGCCACGCGTGCTGGGATCACGTTCATCAGTACCGACGAGGGGTACGCTGCATGGCCGCCCGGAACATACACGCCGACGCGATCGAGCGGTTGCAGGCGTTGCCCCAGCACGAACCCCAGGGCGTCGCGGTACTGCCAGGAACGTTCGCGTTGGTGGCGGTGAAACGCGGCAATGCGCTGCGCTGCGAAAGACAACGCCCGTCGCGCTGCCGGGGAGAGTTGTTGCACTGCCGCCTCCACTTCCGCGCGCGGAACCTCGAGTTCCGCGGCGGAAAGGCGTACGCGGTCGTACCGCGCGATGGCCTCCAACAAGGCTGCGTCGCCCCGGCGACGCACGGCGTCGATGATCCGACCTGCGGCACGTTCGATCGTCGGGTCGTTGGCAGCGCGCGGGCGCAAACGCGCAAACTGCTCGCCAAAGTCTCGATCGGTGGTCGCCAAGATTCTCAACGCCATCGGCCCTACCCTTTCTTGCCCGACCGCCGCTCGACTTGGGCGCCGAGCAAACGCAGCTTCTCCTCCAACTGAGCGTAGCCACGGTCGAGGTGATACACGCGCGCCACTTCCGTTTCCCCTTCTGCCACCAAGCCAGCGAGCACGAGCGACACGCTCGCACGCAAGTCGGTCGCCATCACGGGAGCACCGGTCAGCTTGTCCACGCCTTGGACCACCGCGGTGTTTCCGGAAACCTTGATATCGGCTCCTAAGCGGTTGAGTTCCAACGCGTGGAGAAAACGGTTCTCGAAGATCGTTTCCCGAATCACGGCTCGGCCTTCGGCACGGGTCATCGCCGCCATGAACTGCGCCTGCAAGTCGGTGGGAAATCCAGGGTACGGCATGGTGGTCACGTCGACGCTGCGCAAGCGCGGCGGTGCGCACACGCGCAAGCCGGCTGCGTCTTCGCGAATCTCGGCCCCGGCTTCTTCGAGCTTGCGCAGCAGCGCGTGCAAGTGGTCGCCGCGCGCTCCACGCACGAGCACGTCGCCCGCGGTCATGGCGCCAGCGATCAGAAAGGTTCCCGCTTCGATGCGATCCGGAATGATCGTGTGTTCGGCGCCGTGGAGACGCTCGACGCCTTCGATGGTGATGACGTCTTCCCCCGCGCCGGAAATCCGTGCGCCCATGGCAACGAGCGTGTCGGCCAAGTCGACCACTTCCGGTTCGCGGGCAGCGTTCTCGATGCGGGTGGTACCCGCAGCCAAAGCAGCCACCATCATGAGATGTTCCGTCGCGCCTACCGAGGGCACGTCCAGGTAAATCGTCGCCCCACGCAAGCGCCGCGCCCTAGCCTCGGCGTAGCCGTGGACGATTTGCACGGCAGCCCCGAGCTGTTCGAGTCCTTTGAGGTGGAGGTCCACTGGGCGAGCCCCGATCGCGCAGCCGCCCGGGGTGCTCACCCGCGCCTCGCCGCAACGAGCCAACAAAGGGCCCAGGGTGAGAAACGAGGCGCGCATGGTTTTCACCAGCTCGTACGGGGCTTCCACGGAACGCAAGTGTTTCGCCCGCACCCACACGGTGCTGCCTTCCTGCTGGACCTCCGCGCCCAAGTCCGCCAGCAGGCGGAGGGCCGTTCGCACATCGACGACCGCGGGCACGTTGTGAAATACACATGCATCCTCGGTCAGCAGCGCCGCAAACAGCACGGGCAAGGCCGCATTTTTGGCGCCTTCGTTTTGCACTTCCCCGCGCAAGCGGGTTCCGCCGCGAACCACGATCGAGTCCATGCACTCACCATCGTGCCGCGACCACGCGCGGCCAACCAGCGAGGTCGTTTTGCACGAACAGGTGCTGCGCGCGAGCTTGGCGCGCCAGCTCCTGTACGGCATCGCTTTGCGAGCTTCCCATCTCCAACACCAGCCAGCCGCCCCGACGCAGCACTCGCGGAGCGGCGGCGACAATCCTGCGAATCACGGCAAGGCCATCCGGCCCTCCATCCAGCGCCACGCGCGGCTCGTAGGCAAGCTCCGGATCGGCGTGCGCCCAGTCGGTTTCCGACAAATAAGGAGGGTTGGAAATCACGAGGTCGAACGACTGGGGGAGAAACGCACTCAGGCCGTCGGCCATCATGAAGTGCACGCGCTCCGCAACTCCGAGCCGCCGGGCGTTCTCCCGGGCCACGGCCAAGGCCTCCGCGGAGACGTCGGTGGCAACCACCTCTGCTGCCGGCCATTCGGCAGCAAGCGTGGCGGCGAGGCAACCGCTGCCCGTGCCCACGTCGCAAGCGCGGATCGTGGCACCCCGAGCAGCTTCGGGAAAGCACGCAAGTGCGACTTCCACCAAGTGCTCCGTTTCCGGACGCGGCACGAGCACGGCTGGGCTGACCACGAACGTGCGCGACCAAAACTCCCGCTCCCCGAGAACGTACGCCAGCGGCTCGCGTGCGAGGCAACGCTGGAGCCAGCCGTCGAGCTGGGGAAGCAACTCTGGCGGCAGGGTGGCTCCCAAGCGGGCGAAGAGCTGTGCCCGGTCGTAACCAAGTGCAGCCATGAGGAGGCACTCGGCTGCCACGTGCGCATCCGACACGCCGGCGCGCAAGAGCGCGGCCGAGGCGTCGATGAGCCACTCGCGAAGCGTGATTTGGCCGAGGGAGTTGGTTGCCGTTGCACCCATGACTGGCATCCTCAAGCGGTTGCGCTCTCGCGCAACGCTTCGGCTTGGTAGTGCGTCAGCAGCGCGTCGATGATCGGGTCGAGTTCTCCGTCGAGCACGCGATCGAGCGCGTGCAGGGTCAAGCCGATGCGGTGGTCGGTGACCCGGCTTTGCGGGAAATTGTAGGTGCGGATTTTCTCTGCCCGCTCGCCGCTCCCCACCATCGAGCGACGATTTTGCGCAAGCGCGGCTTGTTGTTCCGCGCGGGCCCGTTCCAACAAGCGGGCACGCAAAATCTTCAGCGCTTTGGCCTTGTTCTTGTGCTGCGACTTTTCGTCTTGGCAGGTGACCACCAACCCCGTGGGCAAGTGGGTAATGCGCACCGCCGAGTCGGTCGTGTTCACGCTCTGCCCGCCCGGCCCCGAGGCGCGAAACACGTCGATGCGTAAGTCTTTCGCTTCGTCGATGGCCACCTCGACCTCTTCGGCTTCGGGCAACACCGCCACGGTTACGGTGGAGGTGTGGATTCTGCCAGCCGCTTCGGTTTCCGGCACCCGCTGCACGCGGTGCACGCCGCCTTCGTATTTCAGGCGACTGTACGCACCGCGCCCTTGCACCAAGGCAACGATTTCTTTCAGTCCGCCAATTTCGCTGCGACTGGCGCTAAGCACCTCCACCTTCCAGCCATGGCGCTCCGCGTAACGGGAATACATCCGAAACAGTTCTTCGGCAAACAGCGAGGCTTCGTTGCCTCCGGCCCCAGCGCGAATTTCGAGCACCACGTTGCGCTCGTCGTTCGGGTCTTTCGGCAGCAGCAGCCGGCGAAGTTCCTCTTCCAATTCTTCCCGGCGCTGTTCGAGTTTCGCGATTTCCTCGCGCGCGAGTTCCCGGAGTTCTTCGTCGTCCTCGGCGGCCAAAGCGCGATTGTTCTCCAGCTCCTGTTGAACGCGCTTCCACTCTCGGTAGCGCTGAACAATTTCCTCCAAGCCCGCGCGTTCTTTGGATAAGCGGGCATACTCCTGGTGGTTCACCGCCACTTCCGGGTCCAAGAGGCGGCGCTCGAGTTCTTCGTATCGGCGTTCTACGTCAGCAAGTTTGTCGAACATCGTTTCAGAACACAGGGATCCCAGGGTTTGGCGTGCCGGGCCCCCAAGGGGAAAAGAAAAGGGCGCGGGAAGCCTGGTCCCTCGCCCTTTTCTTCTGTTCGCGCGACCGGAGGTCGCTAGGCTGGAGATTTTTCGGCGTTGTTTTGGTTGGCTCTATTGCCGTAGCGCTTCTGAAACCGCTCCACGCGGCCTGCGGTATCGACGAACTTTTGCTTCCCGGTAAAAAACGGGTGGCAGTTGGAACAAATTTCCACGTGGATTTCCGGCACGGTAGAGCGCGTTTCCAGCACGTTGCCGCACGCGCAAATAATACGGGCGGGACCGTAATTGGGATGAATTCCTTCTTTCATGTTCTGCTCCCCTCGGCGGGCTCGGTTGCGAGCGTGGGTAGCTAGCAGCGGCGGTCGGCCCAGGCAACCACCTGCGGCCCCACACACCGGGTGCCCGTGCGACGCGTCTTGTGTACGTGGTCGTGCCGACACGTCGGAACGACAGGCGACCCGGTGGGTCGCCCATGGGGTGCGGTGTACGCAGGCAGACGTGTTCGGTGATGTGGACCGGCGTGCACGACGGTGGCACGGCGATCTACCGCGATGGAATCGCCGCTGCCAGGCACGGGGCGGGATGACAGACGACGTGGACCCTGCGAGATCGCACGACGACAGCATCGACCCTCACCCGGCGCTGCGCGCCGGCCTCTCCCTCCCAGGGAGAGGCGTCTTTTCTCTCCCGTGCAACTGCGATCTGCAAACCGTCACTCCGTCGCACCAAGCCACGTCGACTCCTCTCCCTCGCCCTGGCTAGGGCGAGGGAGAGGATGAAAGGTGAGGGAGTGGGTCGAACGTCGATCCACGACGCAACCGACCCTCACCCGGCGCTGCGCGCCGGCCTCTCCCTGCCAGGGAGAGGCGTCTCTTTGTTGCTTCGTTGGAAACAGCCGGCAGCGTTCTGCCCGCTCGCTCAACCGAGCAAACCCCTCTCCGCCCCTTCGGGGGCGGAGAGGGCGAGGGTGAGGTGGGGGCTCAACCATCGCACTGCGACGCACCGCGGTGCCCCTACAGCTGATGGAAACACGGGTGGTCCACATGATCCTCTACGCTACCGGCAGGCGATGTAGGGGCGACCCGATGGGTCGCCCGTGGGGTGCGGTGTACGCAGGCAGACGCGGGTTGCGGCCCCTCGCGTTGGGTGAACCTTTGTCAGCGGCGCAGGGCGAAGGCCACGGCGGCGATTTGCAGCAAGATCACCAGCGCGGCCAGGATCCCAGCGCTCAGGCGGAAGCTACCGAGCTCGTCGATAAAGCCATCCAACTTGTCGCCTAGTTGGGCGATGTCCCCCTTGAGGCCGCTGCTCTCCACGTACAGGCCGCGAACTTCCTCGCGAAGCTCGCGCACCTGCTCGAGCAGGCTGTGTTGCGTTTCCCGGGCCTGGCGCAGGTCGCCTTCCAGTTCCGTGCTCTTCTGCTGCAGCCTGGCGATGGCTTCTCGGGCTTCGCTCAACGCCGCCGACAAAGCCCGCTCGCGTTCCGCCGACTGTTCCAACGCTGCCCGCACGGCGGCGAGCTCCTCGGTCACTTTGGCGGTTTCCGGCCGGGGAGCAGGTGCCGCCGCCACCCGGGCCTGCGCTAGGCTCGCGGCGTGAACGACTGCGAGGGTAACCCCCGCTGCCAGCGCTTTGCCGACGGCTCTGCGTGGAACCACTCCCAAGCGCCGTGGCCACCAATGTCGTTGTTGGGCTTTCATAGCCGCCAAGCAAAAGCCAACGGCGCTGTGCGCGTCAATGATACATCTCCGCGAGCTCCAGCACTTCCAGCTCGCGCATCGACTCGAACAACAGCCCCTTGATCTCCTTGACGGTAGACAGCCGCAACGCTTCTTCCGCCATGGCTTGAGCCCGTTCAAAGGGCACGGCGCGGATGAGCCGCTTCACGATCGGGATAAAGAAAGAACTCATGCTCAGATCCTCCACGCCCAGACCCATCAGGAGCACCGCGCACAGCGGCTCCGCAGCCATTTCGCCGCACAAGGAAACAGGCCGGCGGGCAACTTTTGCTGCATGCACGACGTTGGCAATTGCTTGCAGCACTGCCGGGTGTAGGGGCTCGTACAACGTGGCGACTTTGCGGTTGTTGCGGTCCACCGCCAGCAAGTATTGGATCAAGTCGTTGGTGCCGATGCTCACGAAGTCCACTTCGTGTACGAGGTACGGAGCAAGGTACACGGCTGAAGGGACTTCGATCATCACGCCCACAGGCATTTGCGGGTCGAACCCGAGGCCTTTTTCCGCCACCTCGTCGCGCGCTTCGGCAAGGAGCTCCTTCGCACGTCGGATTTCTTCCACGCTGGAGATCATCGGAAACATCAAGCGCACGGGGCCCAAAGCGCTCGCTCGCAAGATGGCGCGTAGTTGTTCCTTGAACAGTTCGGGCATTTCCAGCGAGATGCGAATCGATCGCCAGCCGAGGAACGGATTGTCTTCGCGGGGAACGTGCAGGTAGCGGGGGTATTTGTCGGCTCCCAAGTCGAGCGTGCGGATCGTCACCGGCTTGCCGCCCATCCCCTCCACCACCCGGCGATAAATCTCGAACTGTTCTTCCTCGTCGAGGAAATCGCGGTGCGACATGAAGGCCACTTCCGTGCGGTACAATCCCACTCCTTCGGCTCCATGCGAGCGCAACCAGTACAAGTCCCCGAGCAGACCGATATTGGCCCAGAGGCGTACCCGGTACCCGTCGGGCGTTTCTGCCGGCAAGTCGCGGAGCGACTCCAAGTCGCGATTGGATGCTTTGTACTCTTCGAGCAAGCGTTCGTATTCCCCGACCACTTCCGGTCGCGGATTGACGAACACCAGCCCGGCGTTGCCGTCGACGATCACCACGTCTCCTTCGCGGATGACCTCCCCTGCGCGGTCGACACCCACAACCGTGGGCAGTTCGAGACTCCGTGCCATGATCGCCGCGTGCGACGTGACCCCGCCTGCGGCCAGCACGAGGCCACAGAGGCCATCTTGCTCCATGACGGTGAGATCCGACAAGGCAATTTCGTTCGCCACCAACACGACGCCTTTGGCTAACCGCGGCTGGGGCGCTTCGCGGCCGAGCAAGTGGCGGAGCACGCGCCGGCCGATGTCCTGCACATCAGCGGCGCGTTCGCGGAAGTAATGGTCGTCGAGCTCCGAGAAGTGCCGTACGAGACCTTCGACCGCTTCCTGCACGCCAGCCTCGGCACTCAGCCCGTCGCGGATTGCGGCCTCCACGCGCGCAGAAAACGCAGAGTCCTCGAGCATCATTTTCTGGGCATCGAAGATGGAGCTGTCGATCTCTGGAACGCTCTCGGCAACGTGTTCACGGATCCGCTCGAGTTCCGCGATGGAGCGATGGAGAGCTGTTTGAAACCGCTGCAACTCACGTTTGAGCGAATGCTGCCGCTCGCGTGGGAAGTTTGTCGCGGTCAAAATCGACTCGAGCACGTACGCGCGCCCGATGGCGTACCCTGGTGCTGCGGGTTGTCCGACGAGGCGCAGCGGTGCTCCCGGCGTGCGCAACACGGTCGCCCCGACGCTGGTCCGTTGCTCGAAATCCTGGAGGCGGGAGATCACCGCGTCCATGCGCTGCTCGATATCGCGGCGTTCCGCCTCCTTCTCCTCGAGCGTCCGCTCGAGGCGGATGCGCGATAGGATTCCCGCTACCGCCACGGCCACCGCTTTGAGCAGGCGTACCTCTTTGAGAGTAAAGCGCCGTCGGCGCGAGGTTTGTACAACCAGCACACCGACCGGCTCTCCGCGTTCGAGAACCGGCACGCCGAGGAAGGAGTGGTACCGTTCTTCTCCGGTCTCCGGAAAGTACTTGTACCGAGGGTGACCAAGCGCATCGATTGCCATGACCGGCTGCAGCTTTTCGACGGCGATGCCAGTGAGCCCTTCGTGCACTCCCATGGCCACTTTGCCTACCGACGCCGGATCTAGTCCCGCGGTCGCCCATAACCGGAGGGTCTCGTTCTCTCGCTCGAACACATAAATCGAGCACACCTCCATGCCCAAGCGCGAAGAGATCGTCTCCACCACGCCCTGCGCTGCCGCTCGAAGGTCCGGAGTGTTCGTGACCAGCGCAACGATTTCTTCGAGCAAACCGAGCCCAATCCCGCGGGGACGGGGCGCGAAATTCGCTCTTCGGTCTGGCTGAGCTGCGCGGGCCATGATGCGAGCCCTCTATAACCCACCTCGTGCTGGTCGGCTAGCAGAGCGACGCACGGACCGCGTGCGGTTTGGGCGCCCGGCGCCACCGATGCTCCAACGCGCAAAGGCAACGCAGTGCATCGCCCCTGCGATGCCAGAATCACGCGCCCCGAAGGTCTGGCGCGTGCGGTCAAAAATCTTCGTCGGGCTCAGGTGGCGGTGCTGAGCCGGTTTCGGCGGGTGGATTTCTCTGACTGCGTTGTCTCGCCCTGGGCGTGGAGGTGGGCGAACTCAGTGGAAGTGGCGCGGCAGTGGACCAGGCAACACACTGTTCCGCACCGGGCGCCACGGTGCAGCACAAGCGGCCATCGCGAATCGTGCACGTCGTGACTGTGCCCGCTGAAGGCTTGGGTTCCTCTGTGCCAAGTTGCGGCCCTTGGCGCGCCTGTAATGCGGCCAGGGCCATTCGTGCCTCCGGTGCGTCGGGCCGCAAACGCACAGCTTGCTGCAGGAGGCGCTCCGCGCGCGACCAGTCTTTGCGCGCCACGGCCAAGTCGGCCTCGCGCACGAGTTCTCCGTAGTCAGCCTCCGCGCGTGTATCGCCTCGCCCGACTGCGGTTGTTGCCGCACGCCCTCCAGCCGACACGACGGAGCCTCCTTGGAACCGGTGCCAAAGCAACGCGACCAAAGCGACGGCAGCGATGAACGCCAACCCCACCCCGACGGTGGCCAGCAGTCGACGACCGGGCTCTTGGGCAGCGACATGCTCCACCAGGTGGCGCGTTTCTTCCAAACGCCGCTCCAGCGCTCCCATGCGCCGTTCGTGTTGATCTTTGAGGTCGCTCCACTGATGTTCGATGGCTGCAGCTACGCTTCGCAGCTCCGTGCGCAAGCGAGCGACACTTTCGGGTTCGCCTTCGGCAGCAGCGCTCGAGGAGGTGGTGCGTTCGGGCGTGCCCTCGGAGGCTGGTGTTTCGCCGGCTGGGCGCAACGCGTTGCGCTCGACGAGCAGGCGCAGCAGTTCCATATGCATGCGCACGATTTCCACGAGCGGAGCCACGGCTCCGGCGGTAGCCGTACTGGCAGGCGACGCACCCACAGTCGACACGGCTTCGGGGGGCGTCGCAGCCCATGGTTGCGCTTCGCCTCTCGGGCGAAGAAGCTCCTCGCGAAGAGCGCGCACTTCTTCGCTGAGGGTTTGCAAGCTGGCTGCCTGTGTGGCGTCGAGCACCTGCAACCGTTCCACTGCTTCGCGCGCAGCGGCAGCAGTGGCACGCAAGGACTCAGACCAGTCGTTTGCCGGGCCGGTCGTACGGCCGCCGTCGACTTTCTGCAGCGCATCGTTCACCGCGGCGACTGCCTCGCGCAAGCGCGCCAACTCCGCTTGCAGAATGTTGGCCAGCAGCCGTTCCATTCTCTGGGCACTCGCCTCCAAGCGCTCGCGCAGTTGGCGCTGCTCCTCGGCCATCTGCTCCAGGCGCGCACGGAGGACCTCGAGGGTGCGTTGCACGGCAAGATCTTCTTCGCGGCTGCTCATTCCCGGTACCTACCGCACGGTTCCTGGGCCGTTCCGACGGAACAATTCCGCGAGCGGGCGCGGCTCGAGCGTCCTAAGTCCGACGTGCTTCCTGTTTCTGCTAGCGAACATGGTTTGCTCCCAACGAGCAAATTCCATGCACGAAAGCCAGCGAAAAGTCCAAACGTGAAGCGCGCGTGCCTTCATGAGCCGAGCGGCGGAGAAACGGCGCGGTGCACGAAAACGTACAACGCGAGTTTCACCGCCAACATCCGCAGCCATCGCCGAGGACAACGCCGCAAAAGACCCTGGCGGTTTTATCCGGCTGAAGAACAACGCCAGTACCGCGGGCCCCGGCCACATTGGTACGGTAGGGGCACGGCGGTACCGTGCCCCGGCGGATCGGGTTGCCGCGAATGCGGATGCCGGCGAGACGCCCCCGGTCCCACCCGATTCCACCACGGGATCCGATGCAACATGGCAATCGTGGGGGCGGTTCGCGAACCGCCCCTACAACTCGTGCGCCGGGAGTTCGCGATGAGTGCTGGCGCAATTCACCTGGCCGTACGGCGGGGCATGTAGGGGCGACGCGTTACGTGCCTGCGCCGGCCCGCGCCCCCGCCGGGCGACCCACCGGGTCGCCCCTACATTGCCTGCCGGTAGGGTGCAGCTTGCGACGAATCACGTGCGTTTCCGCGTGGCGCCGGGGCACGGCGGTGCCGTGCCCCTACGCAATAGCGCGGACCGTGTGCCCCGGGGACATCACTGGCACTGCAGCTCGACCGTGGCGACCGTGTCTCCCGCAGTGGAATCCAAATCGAGCACCCCAATGGCCGTGACCATCTTCGAGCCACTCAACGAGTTGGCTGGGTTGGCGCAGAAGTTTGTGAGCGGTGCGCCGGTCACTTGAGTGACACAGGAGCCGCCCCGGCAGGATGCTCCTTGGTCGATTTTCCGATTCTCGTTATTCGAATCGAACACGGTCCCACGCGCGGTGCCAGTGGTCAGGAACGCGCTAACTTCGGTCGTCGCGCCGTACGTGTCGCCCACGCCGTCGCAGGGGTTGCCGCTCGAGGAACTTACCGTCTTCAATCGCAACGGTACGCGTACGGTCATCCCCGCTGCACTGAATGTTCCGGGGTAGCTGAAGTGGTAGGGGCTGTTGCAAACTCCCGGGTGCAAATTGTTCGCGTTGCACGTACCGCCAGTTTGCTCGAGGCATGCCGTCGAGATACTGCCAGTGACCGGGTCGGTTTCCGTTGCTGTACAGGTCGGGTCGGCTGGGAAACCACCGTTCGACTGCGGCGGGTTGTTCGTGTTGTGGTCGACTTGCGTCAAGAAGCCGTAGTTGGGTTCGCCGCCGTCGCAGTCCAGGATGCCCACACCGTCCACTCCAGTGCTCTCCACGCAAATGGTCACGGTACTCAAGCCGGCCACGTTACACGTCACTGCGTTAAACGAAATGGAGCTCGCAGGGATGGTGACAGGGCGCACCCCGTTCGGATCTTGCGGACCGAAAACAATGTTCGTGCTGCCCGTCACCGGACACACCGTTCGGCCCAGGCTGATGAACAGAACCGTTTTGTCCCATTGCAACCCGAGCCGACTGTTCGTGCCACCGATCGAGCAAGTCTTCACGATGGGCGTTGGCGTACTCGTGGGCGAGGGGGACGGAGTAGCGGTAAACGTGGAGGTCGGAAGCGGCGTGTTCGTAGGAGTCGGTGTTTGTGTGGGAGTGTTGGTCGGCGTGTTCGTGGGCGTAAACGTGGGGGTGAAGGTAAACGTCGGGCTGGGTGTTTGCGTCGGCGTAAAGGTGCGTGTCGGCGTGTGTGTCGGAGTGTTCGTAATCGTGGGGGTATTTGTCGGCGTATAAGTGGGGATGCCCGGTGGCAGTGTATTCGAAGGCGTCGGTGTTGCCGTTTCCGTGGGGGTTTGGGTCGGAGTTTCCGTCGGTGTCTCTGTGGGCGTTTGGGTAGGCGTACCGGTTTCTGTCGGTGTGCGCGTGGTGGTGGCAGTACGGGTGTTGGTCGGTGTGCGCGTGGGAGTGAAGGTCGCTGTATCCGTCGGCGTGGACGTAGCAGTTGCAGTTCCCGTAGCTGTTGGAGTCGGTGTCGCGGTCGGCGTGCCGGTCTCGGTCACGGTCGGGGTCGGGGTCAGCGCTGGGGGATTGTAAATCTGCTGGAAGATAAAGTCTGCCAGCCCCGTGCCGGTTCCGAGCGAGCAGGCCACAGCACCGTTTTGGTTGTTCGAGCACGAAGTCAACACCGCAAGCAGACCGTCGGAGCAGTGTTTGCGAATCAGGGCATCCATCGCGGCTTGCTTCTTCGCGATGGCGCCGGTGAGATCGGAGGTGAGGCAATTGGTTGGCGGAATTTTGCCCAGATCGACCTTGTACTGACACAAGAGCTGTTGCTGCAATCGTTTGGCGAACAAATCCCGAGAGGCCTTCCCCAGAGCCTTTTGGCAGGCTTGCGCCGCGGTGTTGCCTACGAGGAGCGGGGGATCCGGGAAGTCCCCATACAAGCTCCGGGTGGTGCTAAACGCTTGCGATTGGATCAAACAAGCGAGGCATGTTTGCAGGCTCACGTGACTCGAAGTCAGCGAGATCGACTCGCACGGAGCGACGCAGGCGAGGTAACCGAGCGTTGCCGGCGAGGAGGCCCCAGCGAGATCGCACTTGCGAATCGCGGCGTTCTCGAATGCCAGCTGAGCCTTGAGGATCGAATTGAGCGATGCCGTCGGGAGCTGGCTCAAATCGTTGCAATTCAACCCCGAAGGATACCCAGGCTTTCCGGCCATCCGGCTTTGATGGCAAGCAGCTTGTGCTTGGAGGATTTTCATTTGCAGCCGGCGTGCTGCCTTGCCCAGCGCATCACGGCACTTCACGTCCGGCGGCACGACAGCTTGGCCCTCCGAAACCAAGCCCACCAAGACCACCGCGAATAACCCCAACAACTGTCGCTTCATACAGGGACTCCCGACGAAAATGCCGCCATCTACTCAGCCAGCGCATCCTTTGTCAACACAAGAACAATCTAAAGGGCTCACCGGAAATTTGCGGCTTCCGTACTGCTGAAAACCAGTGTCCAACAAATCACGACTCCGCATGAGCGGCGGCGCACGACGTGTGGCCGAACTCGCTTCCGTACCATGCTAGGGAGAGCTGGATCAGGCGGAATCGCGTGGTGTTTCGAGGAACGCTCGAGCTGTTGCTGGCGCCTAGCGCGGCGCTTCCGACTTACTGACACTCGACCTCGACGGTGGCGGCTGTGTCCCCGCCGAGCGAGTGCAAGTCGAGGATGGTGAGCGCTGTCACCAGCCGCACACCGCTCAGGCTTGCCGCGCTGTCCGCACAAAACGCGGACGCCGGAGAGCCCGATACTTCGGTCACACACGTGCCGCCGTAACAAGGCTCTCCCTGATCGATTTTCCGGTTGAGGTTGTTCGCGTCGTACACCGTACCGCGCGCGGTGCCGGTGGTAAGAAAGGCGGTGAACTCTGTCGTCACGTTGTAGGTGTCCCCAACCCCGTCGCATGGATTTCCGCTCGATTGAGAAACGTTTTTGAGCCGAAGTGGCAGGCGCACGACCATGCCACCTACGGGGAAGGTCCCCGAGTAGCTCGGATGATAGGGGCTGTTGCACACTCCGGGGTGCAGGTTGTTCAAATTACAAGTTCCCCCCGACTGCTCCAAACAGGCGTGCCAAGTCTCGTTCGTCAGCGGGTCCGTGTACGTAGCGGAACACGAGGAATCCGCCGGAAAGCCGCCGTTCGACTGCGGCGGGCCGTTCGTGTTGTGGTCCACCTCGAGCCGGAAGTTATACCCCGACTGCCCACCGACGCAGTCGACCGCACCGTACCCGTCGACCCCCGTACTTTCCACGCAAATTGTGGTCGTCTGCAGGCCAGCCACATTGCACACAACGGGGTCGAAGCTCAGCGACGACGCAGGGATGGTGACCGACCTTTGCCCATTTCCGTCTGCGGGTCCAAACTGGAGCTGGAACGAGCCCGACATGGGGCAAACTGTCCTGCCAAGCGGCAGCGTGAAGAGCAACTTGTCCCACTGCAAGCCCACTCGCGTTGCAGGCGTGGCGAATACACAAGCTTTGCTGAGCGGCGTCGGAGTCGGGGTTGGCGTGTGCGTCGGCACACCTGGCGGCCAGGTGTCCGTCGGTGTCGGCGAAGGTCTCGGTGTGGCGGTATCCGTTGGCGTAAGAGTCATCGTGGGCGTCGGAGTTTCCGTGGGTGTCGGAGTCTCGGTGGGGGTCAGGGTGACCGTTGGCGTCGGCGTGGGAGGCGGTGTTTCCGTCGGAGTGGCCGTTTCGGTGGGTGTCGCAGTCACGCTCGGGGTCGGGGTGATCGTCGCAGTGGCGGTATGCGTCGGCGTAGGGGTCGGAGTCCGGCCGCTGGGGAAGTACACCAGGTCGAACAAAAAGTCCGCTAACGCGCCGCCCGCGCTAGCCGAGCATGCCACAGCCGCGTTCTGGGTCGCGCCGCACGAGTCGAGGTTCGCCAGCAACGCGTCGGCGCAACGCTTGCGCACCAGTGCTTCCGCCGCCAACTGCTTCCGCGCAACCGCACCCCGTAAATCTGCAGTTCGGCAATCGGTACTCAGGGGCACCGAACCTTTCTCCACCCGCACCTGACACGCGATCGCCTCCGCCAAGCGTTTCGCAAAGAGCCCGCTTGCCGCGGTCGCAAGTGCTCTCTGACATGCGCGCTCTGCGGACCCGTCGGCGAGCACCGGCGGACTGGGGAAGGCACCAAACAGAAGTTCGCCAAACCCGCGCACCTGTTCGCGTGCCTGGCAAGCGAAGCAACTTACCAGCGATCCAAAATCCGGCCCGATCGCAAGTGCATTGCAAGGAGCACCGCAGGTACTGTATCCGAGGTCGGCTGGTGTTCCTGCGGCTTGGCAAGCGCGCTGGACCACACGACTCCAACCACTCTCGGCCAGAAGCACCTTTTGCAACAGAGAAATCGGCAGGGAGTTGACCTGGTTGCAGTCGAGGCTTGCCGGATAGCCGGACTGCGCGGCCATTCGGCGGAGGTGACAGGTCGTCACGCTCCCGAGCAACCGATTTTCCAGGCGCCGCAAACCCACAGCCAGCGCATGTCTGCACTTTGCTGCGGGCGTCGTAGCCGCCCCTGCTTCCGTTGCGCCCGCTAGTGTGCCCACCAGGAAAAACAAACATAGAACAACGCGTTTGCTGTCCATGTGCCCCTCGCGAACGCCAGGTGCATACGCCAGCGCGGCGCGGGATGTCAATATGCAATTTTCGCTGGCAGAGCCGCCAGTGGTGAAACAGGAAGCCACCCAAATTCCGTCGGTTGTACCCTTTTCGATCTGTGTCGCGCTCGAGAGGGCACGGCGTGAAGAGGGCTCAGCGCAACGCTCTAAAACTCGGTGGAGAAGCCTGCGTCGGGAATGTCCAGGGCGCTCCGGTCCTCGCTCAAGATCATTTCCGTGCGCGCCCGCGTGAGCGGCAAGAACCGATGGGCGAAAAATTTCGCCGCCATGATTTTCCCCTGATAAAAATCCACCGTCGCTGGCAAAGGCTCTCCATCGGCATCGGTCGCTTCGGCTTGCTTCTCTTCGGCAACGCGTGCGGCATCGAGCAGCAAATGCGCCAGCGCCACTTCCGCCATGCTTTGCAAGAACCAGTTTGCCACCAAGGTGACCTGGTCGAGCTTCCCCGCCATGAAAAATTCCATGAGACCAAGTGCCGCTCGCTCGAGCCCTTCGGCGGCCGCGCCGAGTAAACGCACTTCGGCACCCAACCCCCGGAGGGAACAGGTACGGGCGACAAATTCCTTCACCTCGTTCAGGAAGTTGCGGAAGTTCTCGCCGCCGTGCTGGTGGAGCTTGCGGGCAACCAAGTCCAAGGCCTGGATGTGGTTGGTGCCTTCGTAAATCGAGAAGATCTTGGCATCGCGGCAATATTGCTCCACGGGGTTGTCCTGCACGTACCCAGCGCCGCCATAGGTTTGGATGGCGAGTTCGGTGATCCGGAAGGCCTGGTCGGAACAGTACGCCTTGATGATCGGGGTCAGCAAATCCACTTGCCCCATGTGATAGGCGGCCCTGCCGGGGTCGCTCGTCTCCAAGGCCAAGGCCATGTCCATGTGCCACGCAAGTTTCACAGCCAGCGTGCGCATGCCTTCCACCTTGGCTTTCATTTCCAACAGCATCCGGCGGACGTCGGAGTGTTCGATGATGGGCACGCGAGGAGCTTCAGGATCTTTGAAGTGGCGAACCGACGAGCCTTGCAAGCGCTGGCGGGCGTACTGCAGCGCATTTAGATACGCGGTGGAGGCCAACGCGAGCCCTTGCACCCCCACGGCAATTCGGGCTCCGTTCATCATCCGGAACATTTGCTTGATGCCCATGTGCGGTTCGCCGCCGACCAAAATGCCACGGCAGCCGCCGTTTTCCCCGAAATTCAACACGGCCGTCGCCGAAGCACGAATTCCCATTTTGTGCTCGATCGAGGCCGTCACGACGTCGTTCGGCTCGCCTAACGAGCCATCGGGATTCACCCAGATCTTCGGAACGATGAACAGCGACAAGCCTTTCGTACCCGCAGGTGCGCCGTCGATCCGGGCTAGCACCAGGTGCACGATGTTCTCTGCCAAGTCGTGGTCGCCTGCAGAAATCCAGCATTTCGTGCCCTGGATGCGGTACTCGTGACCGCCGAGAGGGGTCGCTCGGGTTTTGGCCATGCCCACGTCGGAGCCCGCATGAGGCTCCGAGAGACACATGGTGCCGCTAAAACGTCCCTGGAGCATCGGGGGAAGGAAAAGCTGCCGATGCTCGGGCAGTGCAAAATGTGCGATCAAGTCGGCAGCACCGCGAGTCAACTCGGGGTACATCGTAAACGCCGTGTTCGCGCCGCTTTGCAGCTCTTGCAACACCACGCCAACGGCATGTGGACCACCGAGTCCATCGATCTCGAGCGGCATGGTGAAGGTCGGCAGCCCGAGTTCGTAGAGTTTCTGCCAAGCCTCCCGAAAACCGGGGGGCGTACGCACCACTCCGTTCTCCAGGCGGCAGCCATGGCGGTCGCCGATTCCATTCAGCGGTCCGATCACGTCGCACACGAAGCGGTAGCACTGGTCGATGACCGAGTCGCACTCTTCGCGGTTCAAGTGTGCATAACGCTCGAGTTCGAACAGCCGGTCGACACCGAGGTGCTCGTAAAGCGTGAAGCGAATGGCACGAAGGTCGGCCTTGTAAAAGTTGATGGCTGCAGTGCTCACCTCGATGTTCCTCCTCTTGTGAGAACGAGCTGTTGCGAGAACGATCTTTGGACTGTACCGGACCGCCCCAACGAGAACACCCCCAAAACGTAGGCCTGTCTGTCAGTGCGGCGGGCGCTCGCTAACACAAGTGTGCCGAGGGATGCAACGCCGCGGGCGCTACTGCGAGCGCCCGCTCTGGAGCAGGTCGCCACTGCGGCGGGCGAGGCGCCCGCTTGTCGGCCGCATTCATCGTAAAAGAGAAGCGTCCCCGACGGGATTTGAACCCGTGTTGCCGGCGTGAAAGGCCGGTGTCCTAGGCCTGGCTAGACGACGGGGACTGATCCGTGCGCTCGACGCGCAAACGCGTGGGCTCCCTTGCTAGCCACCTCTCTGTGCCTGCGCAACCCTGCAGGAGCCGGGCGGCGGACTCTTGCACGCGCGCTGGGCGCATGGTTCTAAAGGACGCCCACTGAGTGACAGCTCGAGGAGGCTTCGGACATGCCAGCAAAGAAGACCACTTCCAAGTCCAACACCAAAGCCGCAGCGAAACGGGCCGCAGGCAAGGCCCGCCCAAGCAAGGAATCGAAGACGGCCGCCGCAAAAACCAAAGCACGGGGGCGGACCGAGGCAGCAAGCCAACCGACCGTCGCTTCCAAGTACGACCAGCCCGGCGCGCCATGGTGGAAGAAGATTCCGCTTCCCATTCCAAAATAGGAGAGCGCCGCTTGCGGGAAGTCCTTCGTCCTTGCCCGCTGGCCTGCGGGTTCTTAGACTGCCGTTCATCACGAAGGCGAGGCCAGCAATGAGCTACGAACAAGTCGAGTTTGCGCGCGACTGCGAAGCAATCGCAATTCCCGGAGGTGCACGGATCTTGGTGCCGCGCGGCACCGTGGGTTACATCACGCAAGCGCTGGGAGGCACGTACACGGTGCAAATTCCCAGTCTGGGTGGCTTGTTCCGCCTCGAGGCCAGCGACGCCGACGCCATTGGCCGCGCTGCCGAAGAAACCGTCGCACCTCAAGGAACCAGCGCCGCGGAAAGCACGGAGGACCGTGTCTGGGCGCAGCTACGAACTTGCTACGACCCGGAGATTCCGGTGAACATTGTCGACCTGGGTCTCATTTACGATTTGCAGGTCGAGGATTTGCCGGGAGGCGGAAAGCGGGTCGAGGTCAAAATGACCCTCACGGCGCCCGGGTGCGGGATGGGCGTGTACATTGCGCAAGAAGCGCGACAAAAAATCTTGGCGCTCGAAGAAGTCGAGGAAGCGGATGTGCAGCTCGTGTGGGATCCGCCGTGGAGCCCGCAAATGATTTCCCCTGCAGGCCGGCAGATGCTCGGGCTCGACTAAGCGCGCGTGCGCTAGTCGCGAATCTCGACCGGCGTGCCGACGGGAAGCGTTTCGTACAGGTAGTCGATTTCGTCGTTGCTCACCGCGATACAGCCTTCGGTCCAGTCGACCGGCAATTCGGGGCGATTGCCGTACCCGTGAATCCCGACGCCGCCACCGAGAAGCGTGTTTTGCGGCGGCAGCGTTTGTTCGAGGTGAGCAAAGAGAATGTCGGCCCAAGCTTCTTGACCAATCAACTGCCGCTGAAACCCGCGCTCGGCATCCGCCAAATTCGGGTAGCTGAGGGCAAGGAACTTGTGAAACCGGCGGCTCGGCCGCTTGTCGCCAATGTAGTATCGGCCAACGGGTGTGCGCCCGTCGCCTCGGTACTCCTTGGCGCCGTTCGGCTGTTTTCCCAAGGCGATGCGGAAGCGCCGGATGAGCCGCTCTCCTTCCCACAACCGCATCTCCCGAGCACCCTTGGCCACCTCGAGCCGATACGGAGAAGGAACCAACTCGAACCAGTGCTCTAACGGAAGCGCGTTTGCGCTGCGCCCGGCAAACACGAGCCCAAGGGCTAGGAAAAACCACGCAACTCGCATCATCCCTTCCCTCCGCACATCCTCGCCTCGAAACCTGGCTGCCAACGAGCACCTTTTATACTCGGCGCCAGGTAGCTGGGACAAGGGCTCGGCAACCGGATGCGACCATCACGCGAAAGCGCCCGGTCCTTGCTCACATCAGGCAACGGCCCTTTGCCCCGTTTCTCCCGCCTCGCGGACGGCGAGCGGATCCTCCTGTCGCAGTGCGATGCACAGGGCAAAGGCGGAAAGACGGTGGTGACGCGTCGTGCCGGCAATGAACCGGGGGTGTGGAAACACCGTCTTTGCCATCGGTTTTGCGTTGCCAAGCCGGCAACGTTAGCTATGGGGCTCATCGAAGATGCAAACGACTAGCGAGCGGAATAGCACTGCCATGACCACAGAATCGTCGACGCCCCGCACCAGCGTAGCCGAGGATTCCATTCCTTCGGCACGTACTCCGGTTGGTCGGCTGAGCGGAAAGCAGCGCAAATGGCTGCGCGGGCGCGCGCACCACTTGGCTGCAGTGGTTCGCGTCGGCCACAGTGGCACGACCGAGGCCGTGCTGCGCGAAGTCGACCACGCACTGGAGGTGCACGAGCTCATCAAGGTGCGTTGCTATCGGCCGGAAGCGAAGCGCCAATGGGCGACGGACCTTGCGCGTGCCACCGGAGCGGAGCTCTGCGGGCTGATCGGGCACACCGCCATTTTATACCGGCCTCGGCGCGAAGGACCGAGCCCGCTTGCGCAAGAGCTCGCGCGGGTTTCCAACGCGTAACCCAAGACCTGCCACACCATGAAGGCGCGCCATTTTCCTGGCCATGCCGCAAGGAACGTCGGCAGCCAACGCACAGCTCGCGGTCGATCGCCCATCCGCACGGGCTCCCGGCCCAGGCGCTTGACGCTCGCTCCTCGTCCTAGCTAGAAGCTCGCGGCACCCTGGCAGAGTCGTGGGCCGTTAGCTCAGTTGGTTAGAGCAGCTGACTCTTAATCAGCGGGTCCGGGGTTCGAGTCCCTGACGGCCCATGCTGCAAGCCCCTGTTCTGCCGGGCTTTTTCCTCCCACCACGGACGGACCATCCGCCGTTGTGTAGCCGTGGTGTAGCCATTCTCCGTTCGCAGGAGCGTGAGCCGCGCAACACAGCGTCCCAACGTCGCCTTACGATATGCTGGCAGTGCGAGGTTCGAGCACGCAGAGGACTACCCTTCCCCAGGCGGCCCGTATCGCGCCCACGGGTCCAAGGGCAAATGTCCGCGCGGCGCTAGCCACCAGCGGCAGCACGGCGCTGGCGAATGCCAACAATCCTACCACGCGCCGGGTAAGGGCGGCTCGCGAACCGCCCTTACAATGCCCATTGCACGGTTCGATTGCCTCGGATAGGCGGAAGGCCTGCCTCTGCGGCCGCTCACCCCGCGCCAGGCGCCCGCGGCACGGCATCGCCGTGCCCCTGCGCCGCACGGAAATGCCCGTGGTTCAGGCAATCCTGCGCGCCGCCGGCGGGCAATGTAGGGGCGACCCGGTGGGTCGCCCGGCGGGGCCGTGGCGGGCGGGCAGCCGGGATGATGCGGTGCCATCGTGCACGATCGCACCAGGGCGACGCACCGCGTCGCCCCTACATGCACCACAGGATCGACCCTCACCCGGCGCTGCGCGCCGGCCTCTCCCTGCCAGGGAGAGGCGTTTCTTTGTTGCTTCGTTGGGAACAGCCGGCAGCTTTCTGTCCGCTCACTCAACCGACCAAACCCTACCGGCGGGCAATGTAGGGGCGACCCGGTGGGTCGCCCATGCGGTGCGGCGCGTGCACTGGGACCGCGTTGGCTCGTGCGGAGCCGACGTGCACAACGGTGCCAGGGCGACGCACCGCGACGCGGGCGTACCGGTTGTGGGGGCTGTCCGGGAACCGCCCTTACAACATGCCCATTGCACGGTTCGATTGCGTCGGACAGGCGGAAGGCCTGCCTCTGCGGCCGCTCATCCCGCGCGACGCGCCTGCGGCACGGCACCGCCGTGCCCCTCCACCACGCGGAAACGCGCGTGGTTCATACGATCCTGCGCCCCGCCGGCAGATGTAGGGGCGACCGGACTACACCGGCCAGTAGCGCTGGAACGCTTCGCGAAAGCGCCGAAGAAGCGCAGCCGCAGTACTGGTCGTCGGCGGTTGGGGCAGTTCTGGTCGCTGGCCACTGAGTTCCCGCACCACCGCGTCGGTGCACTGCACTAGTGCAGTGAGGTCGTAACCACCTTCGAGGACCAAGGCCATGCGCCCGCCGGCGGTCTCCTCCGCCACCTCGAGCAGCGTGCGCGCAAGCCAGCGGTACCCGAGGTCTGTAAACGCCAAGTCGGCAAGCGGGTCGCGCTCGTGCCCATCGAACCCGGCTGACACCAACACAAAGTCCGGACGAAACGCCAACGCAATTGGGCGAACCAGCTCGCGTGCCAGGTGATACAGCTCTGCGTCCCCGGTGCGCGGCGGCAACGGAAGGTTCACCGTGTATCCTTCGCCCGCCCCGGTGCCGACCTCCGCCAAGCTACCCGTGCCGGGATACAACGGCCACTGATGCAACGAGAGATAGAGGACGTTGGGGTCGTGCTCGTACATGTGCTGCGTGCCGTTACCGTGGTGGACATCCCAGTCCACGATGAGCACGCGTTCCACGCCAAACCGCTGCCGCAAGTGCTCCGCTCCCACGGCGACGTTGTTGAAAAAACAAAAACCCATGGCGCGATCGACTTCGGCGTGGTGGCCCGGCGGACGCACCAGCGCAAAGCCGTTTTCTACCGCTCCGCTCACGATCGCCTCGAGCAGGGCAAGAAATCCGCCGGCAGCCAAGCGAGCTGTGTCGTAAGTCTCCGGGCACGCCACCGTGTCGGGATCGAAGTGCACGACTGGTTGCTGGGCCGACGCGGCGATGCGCTCGACGTAGGCCCGGGAATGGACCCGGCAGATTTCTTCCACCGTGGCATACCGCGGCGGTAGCCGCTCGACGAAGTCCGCCGCGTCGTCTCCCCAAGCAACCAATGCCGCAAGCCGGTCGGGACGCTCGGGGTGGTAGCGACCTGGCTCGTGGCGCGTATAGGCGCGGTCGATCACAATTGCCGTTGGCTCCATGCCAATTCTCCTGCGAACGCTTTGCACGAATTGCAACGGCCGCACAACCTCGGAGTTTCGCGTAGCCCTTGCCCCTAGAAGTGCGCTCCGCTTGCTTTGTCGAGGCTGATGAACCGCAAGAATCAGGAGGAGCGCATCGGAGTGGGCTGGTGGAGGAGCCTTCAACTCTTCGTGTTCACCCTCGGGGCGCTGCTGCTGGCAGCGGCTGTGGCGGCGGGAGTGTTGGTGTACCGAGAACTCACAGAAGCCCTGCCACCGCTCGACCAAGTGGTGCAGTATCGCGCCCCGACCACGACACAAATTCTGGCCCGCGACGGCACGGTGGTCGGCGAGTTCTACTACGAAAAACGAACTGTCGTTCCGTTGGAGCGAATCCCCGCCGTGGTGCGCCATGCGTTTATCGCGGCGGAAGATGACCAGTTTTATCAGCATCGGGGGATCGACCCGGCGGGCATCGTGCGGGCGATTCTGCACAACGTGTCTGCCGGGGGCCGTACCGTACAAGGAGGCAGCACGATCACGCAGCAAGTCGTGAAACAAATCCTCCTTTCTCCGCGGAAGAGCTACGAGCGGAAGCTCAAGGAAATCTTGTTGGCCATCCGCCTCGAAAATGCCCTGAGTAAAGACGACATCCTGTATCTCTATCTCAACCACATTTACCTGGGCGCCGGGGCCTACGGCGTCGCGGCCGCCGCGGAGGTGTACTTTGGGAAGACCGTCGACCAACTGAGCTTGGCTGAGGCTGCGCTGCTTGCTGGGCTTCCGCAAGCTCCGAGCCGGTACTCGCCGTTTCGGCACTGGGCGCGTGCCAAGGCCCGGCAACGGTATGTCCTCGAGCGCATGGCCGCGGTTGGGTTCATCACTCCGGCGGAGGCTGTTCTGGCTGAGCAAGAGCCCATTGCTTTACGGCCACGGCAGGGGAACTTTCTCCATGCTCCGTACTACGTGGAGCATGTCCGCCGGATGCTGGAGCGCCGCTACGGAGAGCAAGGCTTGTATCAACTGGGGCTGCGGGTCTTCACACCGCTCGACCTGCGGCTGCAAGCGCTTGCGGAAGAAGCGCTGCGGAACGGCATCGCAGCGCTCGAAGAGCGCCAGCGTTACTCGCCAGCGCTTCGGCGTCTCGAACCTCGGGAGCAAGAGTCGTTTCTTGCCGAACAAACGCGCCAGCTCGCTGGGCGCCCGTTGGATGCAACCCAAGCTTACGAAGCACTGGTCGTGTCGACCCGAGATGCAGTACGGGTGAAGGTGGGACCCTACGCTGGCGTCGTCGATACGCCCCTCAAGGGCCGCCTGAAACCCGGCGACGTGGTGCGCGTGCGCCTGCGCACCATGCCGCCAGCCGATGGCAACCCGGTGCACGACTTTGTCATCGACACCGATTCCCTCGTTCAAGGTGCGGCCGTGGTGCTGGATCCGACGAACGGGGACGTCCTGGCTCTCGTGGGCGGAACGAACTTCCAAGCCAGTCAATTCAACCGGGCCACGCAGGCACGCCGGCAACCCGGCTCGGCTTTCAAGCCGTTCGTGTACGCTGCCGCGTTCGACGACCGCTACACACCCGCCAGTATCATCGTCGATGCGCCCATTGCCTTCCCCGACCATTCCGGCGTGTGGGCACCGCAAAATTACGAAAATCGCTTTTTCGGACCCACCACTTTGCGCGACGCTCTCACCTTCTCGCGCAATGTTCCGACGGTCAAGCTAGCGCAACAAATCGGAGTGCGACGCTTGGTCACGTTCGTCCGCAGCCTCGGCATCCAAAGTCCTCTACCTCCCAACCTCTCCATCGCGTTGGGAGCGGCAGAGGTCACTCCCCTTGAGCTCGTGGCCGCATACTCCGTGTTCGCCAATCAAGGCACGCTCGTAGAACCTCGGTTCGTGCTCCGGCTGGCCAACGAACAAGGCGAAGTGATCGATGAACCACCCCCGAAACTCCGAGCCGTGCTGTCGCCGGAAACTGCTTACATCGTGACCAGCGTCCTCCAAGACGTGATCCAACGAGGGACAGGCCGAAGGGCAAAAGAGCTGGGCCGACCGGCCGCCGGAAAAACAGGAACCACGAACGACATGAACGATGCTTGGTTCATCGGCTACACACCGCAGTTGCTTGCCGGCTTTTGGGTGGGCTTCGATACCAAACGGTCTCTCGGCCACGGGGAGACCGGTGGCCGCATCGCCGCACCAATTTGGCTGCAGTTCATGCAAGGCGCACTCGAGGGAGCACCGATCCTCGACTTCCCTGTGCCGAACGGCATCCGCTTCGTGGCGATCGATCCGCGAACCGGCCAACGCACAAGCCCCACGGCGCCGGGCGCCGTGCTGGAGTGCTTCCGCGCGGGCACCGAACCCAAGTGGGAACAGGTGCATGTGGCTTCCTCCGATCCAGACTCGGGCGCGCCACCGTTGCCCGCGAACGGCCGGACGCCTGACGTGACCTCGGACTTTTGAGGCTCACCCGCGGTGCGTTCTGCCCTAGCGGGCCAGGGCGACGCGTCGCCCCTACAAGGGCGGAACCACACCAGCCGAATGTCGAGCGTGTGCGTGGTTGTTACTGGAGAACATTTGGACAGGGAACATTTGGGAACATTGGGAACATTTGTGGAACATTTGGACACACACGAATTTTTGGGAGTGGCCGATCTTTCGTGCGTGTCCAGAAATTCGCCCGCGCTCTGTTTCTCCCAGCGGCGGACGAATGCTGGCCTTGCGACGAGTTGACTTGGCCGCCAGGAAAAGGCAAAGGCGCGAGCAGTTGAGAAGTGGACCGGACGAAACGCGTGCACCTTCCTCCGGCACGGTCCACCAGCCACCGCTTCCAACAAGAGCACGCAAGGAGAGAACGATGAAGGGAAGGCCGTTGGTTCTAGCTTTCGCTCTCGGCACCGCGACTGCGTTTGCCAGCGCGAGCGCAGAAACGCCGCAGCCACAGCAAACCGGGCCTGCACCCAAACGGGTGTTGTTCGGGATCCAGACCACCCCGCAGGACTTCTCTTACCCGGAACTCGTGCATATTTGGCAGGACGCGGAGTCGCTTGGCTTCGACAGCGCTTGGGTGTTCGATCACTTCATTCCGATCATGGGCGCGAACGTCGATGGACCTTGCCTCGAAGGCTGGACGCTGCTGAGCGCGCTAGCGGCAAAAACCTCGAAGATCCGCATCGGGGTACTTGTCACCGGCAACACGTACCGGAATCCGGCGCTCCTGGCCAAAATGGCCACCACGGTCGACCACATCAGCAATGGACGCCTCTACCTCGGCATCGGTGCAGGTTGGTTCGAACTCGAGCACCGTGCCTATGGGTTTTTGTTTTACGACGAGAAAGAACGTGCCCGGCGCTTGGAGGAAGCGCTACAAGTGATCAAAAAGCTCTGGACGGAGGACCACCCCTCCTTCGAGGGCAAATACTACCGCCTCGAGAACGCACCGTTCGCCCCGAAGAATATCCAAAAGCCTCACCCACCCATCATGATTGGCGGCCAAGGCAAAAAGTGGATCGTTCCCTTGGTGGGTCGCTACGGCGACGCGTGGAACGCGCCGATCGGGCTCAGCCCAGAGGACATTCAAGAGCGTATGAAGATCATTCAGCGCGAGTGCGACCGCGTCGGGCGCAAGCCATGCGACATCGAGGTGTCGGCGTTCCTCGTCCTGTACTCGATCAGCGATGTACCGCTCGCAGGGCCGGTGCTTCGCTTGGGCGCCCGGATGATCGCCGGCGAACGCGTTCAACGTTCCCTTCTCGCGGGCACACCCGACGAAATTGCTAAGAGGATCCAAAGCTTCGTCGATGTGGGCGTGCACCACATCATCATGAACATCCAGCCAAAGTACGATCCCGCGCTGTTGCGTCGATTCGCCACGGAAGTCATGCCTCGGTTTCGAGGCGGCACGTAACCGCGCGCCCAGCTTCAGGTAGGGTTCAGCGTGCACCCACACGCGAGCGCCCCACCCTGTCGCCCGTGCCTGCGCCGCGTCAAGCCGGGCCCGGGCTAGGTTGCAACGACGCAGCTCGACGCGGGATGCGTTAACCCTGGTAGGGGCGAAAAATTTTTCGCCCCTACCAGGCGCAGGATGTTAACGGCGAGTAGGGCATTTAATCGCAGCGAAAATCTGCAAGCGAAGATCTGGACACGCACCCATTTTCCGAGCCGTCCAGTTTGGTGCGTGTCCAGAAATTGCCGAATTTTTGGGGAGTGGCCGATCTTTCGTGCGTGTCCAGAAATTCTCTGTCCAGAAATTCTCGTGCGTGTCCGGAAATTGCGTGTCCGGAAACTGTCCGGAACTTGCGCGGACTCTATCCACACGGAAATCCGCGAAGTTCTTGGGCCTCTGGGTTTGCTACCCTGTCTGCGGTATAGGCCGTGGACGAGCTACGCTCCGGAGCAAACAAACGATGCGCGAGGGCGGTAAGTCAGCATCTGCGATGCGCTGTTCACACTGCGGCCGCGCCGTGCGCGACACGGTCCACTATCGCGATGGGTATTCGGTCGACTACCACTTTCTGTACACCGGCGAGGTGCAAACCGACGAGACCTGGGACGAAACCGAGGCGGTGACCCGCGTGGTGGTTCACGTGCGCAACCCTCGCTTTCTGTTCACGTGCGCCGATTGCTACGCACGTGCGGACGTGCAAGAGGAGCGCAGTCGCTGGTTTGCCCCTGAGCTGGAGAGCCGAGAATGAAACGCATTCACGACGCCCACTTGGCAGGACGCTGGTACACGGCCGATCCAGCCACCCTGCGGCGCGAGATCGATGCTTTCCTGGAGCGCGCAACCTTGCCAACCGGCGTACATCCAGCAGCATGCGTCGTCCCCCATGCCGGCTACATGTACTCGGGCCGCGCGGCGGCGCACGCGTACGCACTGGTCTCCCGGCTGAGCATCGCGCGCGTCGTGCTGCTCGCACCCAGCCACTACGCCTATTTTCGCGGAGCGGTGACCCTCGGCTGGGACGCATTCCGCACGCCGTTCGGCCTCGTGCCCATCGACCGTGCCGCAGTACGGCAGTGCTTGGAACTTTCCTGGGTACGCGAAGATCCGGCGCCGTTCGGACCCGAACACGCTCTGGAAATCCAGCTCCCGTTCCTGCAAGTGGTGCAGCCCGACGTCGCGGTGGTGCCACTCCTCGTTGGCGAAGTTTCGCTCGACCAGGCGCACGCGTGGGGAAGCGAACTCGCAGCGATGTGGGACACCGAGACCTTGCTCCTGGTCAGTTCCGACCTCACGCACTACGGCGAGCGCTTTCAGTACCTTCCCTTTCCACCGCGCAACGCGGAGTTCGTTCGGGCACAGCTCAAAGCTCTCGACAGCGAAGCGATTGCGCGCATTTGCGTGGGCGATCCGTCGGGCTTCTACGAATTCGTCGAAGCGACCGGAGCGACCATTTGCGGGCGCAACCCAATTCTCCTTTTCTTGGGAGCCCACGCGCAACGCACCCCAGGTGTTTTGCTGAGCTACTACACCTCCCTCGATGTCACTGGAGACTACGAGCACGTCGTGAGTTACGCTGCGATCGCGTTCCCCACGCCGCCGCCTCCACAAGCTTGAAACTTCTACACGCCAAACACGCTCGTACTGCGATACTCCTCGGGGCATTCGCCCGAACCGCGGCAAGTCCCTCCGAGAGGCCGAGCTTGGCGGGCGCAGTCGGGATCGCGTGCATCTTCCGCGTGCTCTTTTGCAGGCGCGACGCCCCGACTCCAAGGAAGAAGCGCAGTGGCCCTCTTGAGGCGCACGCATTTTATTTGTCGCCAATGCAGCGAGACGCCTGCGCTCCCGGCTCTGGAGCACCTCGTACCCCTTTCGAGCCCAACTCTCTAAGATGCTGGCTGTCCCGGACCTTCCAACCAGTAGGCAGCCACTGCGTCCAGCGCCGTAGCTTCAGGCGCGTACCGTACGCACAAGGTGACCGCGCGCTCCGAATAAAAGTGGAGCGGATGTTCCACCACGTAGCCTGCCCCCCCGTGCAGGTGATGCGCAGTCTGTGTCACTCGCTTGCACGCTTGGGCTACGAACGCGGCGGCAACAGAAAGCTCCCACCCCCCTGCGGTTCCGGCTGCCAGTCGGGTGACTGCTTGCCAAGCGAGGTGTCGGCTCGCGGTATACGCAATGCCCATGTCCGCCACCTGGTGTTGCACCGCCTGGAACACGCCGATTTTTTGCCCGAATTGTTCCCGTTCCTTGACGTAGGCGACGGTCCGCTCGATCACCGCATCCATGATGCCGGCCATCTCCACCAAGGCAAACGCCTGTTGCTCGCGCGCCCAACGCTGGGTGCGTTCGTCCGCCAAACGACCAGCCACGAGGACGCGGCGCACAGGCACGTTGTCGTAGACCGCACGCGCTTGCCGCTCGCCATCGAACGTTCGCAGGGGCTCCACGCGAACATTGCGGGCGTCCACGAGACACCAAGCCAAGCCCTCGTCCGACCACGCTGCGAGCAAATGATCGGTCGCCAGGGTTCCGTTGCCGACATACCATTTCTCGCCGGACACCACCCAGTCGGTTCCACGCCGCTCGAGGCGCGTGCGCCCGAGCTTCGGCCGCCTGTCGTGCTCTTCGGCCACGGCCACGGCAACGACCGCTTCACCCTTGGCAACCGCGGACAGCTCCTCTGCCTCGGGGTCGATCACCGCTAACGCATGGGCTCCCCGCACAGCGTTGGTGACACTCAAGGGGACGAGCCCGCGCGCAGCCTCGGAAAACCACATGGCCACCTCGGGAAGCGCGAGGCCAGCGCCGCCTCGCTCCGGCGGCACACACAATGCGAACCAGCCGAGATTGGCGCATTGCTCCCACGACCGATCGTCGATTCCGCGAGGCAAGCGTTCCCAACGCAGCAATGCCTCCGGTCTGGCGTGCTCGCGCGCCCAGCGGCGCACGCTCTCCGCAATGGCTTGCTGCTCTGGCGTCGGGTTCAAGTCCATCCACAGCTCTCCTCGGGTCACTTGCGCGGCAGCCCGTAGCCCAACATGGCAACGATGTTCCGCTGCACCTCGTTCGTACCGCCGCCAAAGGCGAGCAGGGGCGCCGTTCGGTACAGCCACTGGAGTCGCCCGTGAAGCGGTGCCAAGCGCTCCTCCGGATGCAACTGACCGGCAAGCCCCAAAATCTCGATGCCCGTATCCGCCAAGCGTTGCGTGAGTTCACTGACAAAGATTTTCGCCATGGACGACTCGGCTGCAGGCACCCGCCCCTGCTCCAGCGCCCAAGCCGTCTCCAAACCGAGCATCCGCGCAGCCTCGATGTCCACCGCCAAACGCGCGATGCGTTCGCGCACCCACGGCACCGCAACCAGCGGCTGCCCGTCCACCACCGCGCTACGCACGAACGCCACCAGCTCGCGAAAGTATCGGCGCACCATCCCCACCGATCCGATGCTCAAGCGCTCGAAGTTGAGGGCCATCGCCGCGTAGTAAAACCCCATCCCGCGCTCGCCGATGAGATAGTCGCGCGGCACCCGGACGTGATCGAGAAACACCGCGTTCGTACGCAGCCCCGGCCACACGTAAATGGGCTGCACCGTCACTCCAGGCGCGTCCATCGGCACGATGATGATCGAGATGCCTTTATGCTTCGGGGCCTCCGGCTCGGTGCGCACAGCCAACCAGTTGTGCGTCGCCATGTGGGCCATCGTGTTCCACATTTTCTGACCGGTGACGACCCACGTGTCGCCGTCCAGGACAGCACGTGTGCGCAACGACGCCAGATCGGTTCCTGCCTCTGGCTCCGAATACCCGAGCGCAAATTCCACTTCGGCGTTTTGAATTTTCGGCAGCCAGTATTTCTTTTGTTCTTCCGTGCCCACCCGCATGATCGTGGGCGCGACCGAAGTCACGGTCAGCGGCAACATCGGTGCGCCGGCACTTTCCATTTCGTCGACAAAGATCCACTGCTCGATGGCCGACCGGCCAAGCCCACCGTACTCAGGCGGCCACGCCAAGCCCCACCAACCGCGATCGCGTAGCGCGAGGATGAACTGCCGCGCCAAAGGGCCCTGCCCCTCGTTCCCCGACTCCCGCAACTCCTCCAGCAGGGCCGGAGTCAAGTGCTCACGCAAAAACGACCTCACTTCGTCGCGCCAAGCAAGCTGTTCGGGCGTGAAGTCGTAACGCATACCTTGCCCTTGTTCCCCCCGCAGAGACCATGTTTCCAACCTTGAAGCAACCGGCACGGCCCGAGCCTGGCGTTACAGTACGCTAGTGCTCGTGCCGCTTGCTGGACGGGTCACAAATGCTCCGGACAAATCCTCTCAGGGCGCTCGATTTGTCCGCTTGCCTTCGCTGTGGCGAAGAATTTTTCACCGCTACGCGGTCGTTTCGCGCGTGTGCCGGCGCTGGAAGTAGAAACGTGCCGCGCGTTTCCGCGGGAACGAGGGATGAGAGAAGGTGCCGAAGTTTCGCTGGCTCGAGGTGGCGGCAGGTTTTCGATTGCCTCGGTTCGTCTTCGAAGGTCTCCAGATTTCCAGTTGCGCCCATTGAACGTTCCTGTGTTTCCGCAGTAGAGAGGGCGGCCATGGTTCAGCGCCGGAGAAAATTTTGGGGCTGGGGCTGGGAAGAGGAAGGACTCGACCCTGCTGAGCAGCAACGCCTGGCAGCGCTGTTGGCTGCCCGGTTCCAACTGGCCGATCTCCGCCCTTCCCCGCCGCCGCGCGTCGAGGAGATTCCCTTGCGTGCGCCCCGCGTCCATGTGCCCACCCGGCTCGCCAGCTTTTGCACCACCGACGCGCACGAGCGCTTGGGCCACAGCTACGGAAAGTCGTTCCGCGACTTGGTACGCGCTTGGCGCCGCCAGTACGACAATCCGGTGGATTTTGTCGCTTACCCGGAAAACGAAGACCAGCTCGAGGCCATCCTTGCTTGGTGCACCGACCAACGTGTCGCCGCCATTCCGTATGGCGGAGGCTCGAGCGTGGTCGGAGGCGTGGAGCCACCTCGGGAAAGCCACTGTCGGGGGGCTGTCTCGATCGATTTGAGCCGCCTCGACCGGGTTCTCGAGGTCGATCGCGAGTCGCGTGCTGCGCGCATCCAAGCAGGCGTGTACGGGCCGTCGCTCGAAGAACAACTTCGCCCTTATCAGCTCACGCTGCGGCACTTCCCGCAATCGTTCGAGTTCTCCACGCTGGGCGGATGGATTGCCACGCGTTCGGGCGGCCACTACGCAACCTTGTACACCCACATCGACGAGTTCGTCGAATCCCTACGTGTCCTTACGCCGAGCGGATGGGTGGAAACCCGACGCCTCCCTGGGTCGGGCGCCGGACCGAGCCCCGATCGCCTCTTCATTGGCTCCGAAGGCACGCTGGGAATCATCACCGCTGCATGGATGCGGCTGCAAGATCGCCCGCGGTATCGAGCAACGGCTTCGGTGCGCTTTGCGGACTTCCTCGCCGGCGCGAAAGCCGTGCGTGCCATCGCTCAGGCAGGCCTGTATCCGTCGAACTTGCGCTTGCTCGACCCGACGGAAGCCCTGACTGCAGGCGCGGGAGACGAGTCGGCAGCGATTCTCGTCCTGGGGTTCGAATCGGCCGACCACCCGCTCGATCCGTGGATGCAGCGCGCATTGGAATGCTGTCGCGACTACGGCGGGAGCTACGACGACACGACCTGGCGTACTCGTGAGGATGCAGAGGCAGCCCGCAGCGGTGCGGCGGGCGCTTGGCGCAGTGCCTTTTTGCGCGGCCCGTATTTACGCGACACGTTAGTGAGCCTTGGAATGGTCAGCGAAACGTTCGAAACTGCGGTCACGTGGGATCGCTTTCCCGAACTCCACGCCGGGGTTCTGGCCACCGTGCAACGCGCTTTGAACGAGCTTTGTGGCGGCGGGCAAGTGAGCTGCCGCTTTACACACGTGTATCCGGACGGTCCAGCTCCGTACTACACAGTGATTGCGCCTGGACGCGGCGGGGACCTAGTGGCGCTGTGGGATGCCATCAAAGCAGCGGCTTCGGAGGCCATTCTGGTTCATGGTGGCACCATTACCCACCACCACGCAGTCGGCCGCGACCACCGGCCGTGGTACGACCGCGAGCGACCTGAACTTTTCGCCCGCGCGCTCGTCGCTGCAAAAGCCGCTCTGGACCCCGCCGGCATTCTGAACCCCGGGGTGCTGATCGACGCAGTGACCGCACAAGGAAAGGAACGTGCATGAGCCCTCAACGCACTCGAAAAGCAAAACGGAAAGGAAGCCCTGCTGTACGGTCCGCCGCCGCTCCCGTGTTGGAACGCGCAGACCTCGAACGCATCGTGACCGACTTGGCCTGCACGGTGGCTCCGGCGGACGTCGCCACCTTGATGCAACGAGAGGCCGAGCTGCGCGAGTGCGTCGCCGGGCTCGACCGCCGCTTTGCCCTCCTCAAGCGCCAACTCACTCTGCTGCTCGACTGTTTGCGGGATCACCTCGAGGGCCGGATCGATCAAATCCCTTACGCCACGATCGCCCACGCGGCCGCAGCCGTGCTGTACTTTGGCAATGAGATGGATCTCCTGCCGGATTTCTTGCCCCGCATCGGCCGCCTCGACGATGCCGCCATTGTGGCGATTGCTTGCGAGCGCGTGGCCGAAGGGTTGCGCCGTTATGCCCGAGCGACTGGACGCTCGTGGCGCGGCATCCTTCCGCCCGCAAAGGCCACCGCCGCATCCGGCCCGTGTTGAGGACTCACGAGCGAGCCCGCCGGTTTCCCCCAACTCCTGTGCGCCGCATGCAGTGCCTTTACGACTGGTCCGTGCGGCCTCTGAATGACGATCGAGGGTGCGTGGAATCCTTGGGCCCGCCGCCGAGAACGCCGCCCCCTGCAACGCGCACCTCGTCACGTGCAGCCGCTTCGGCGCAGCCCCACAGGGCGGAGCGGACTGCTTGCAAAATTTCTTCGATCGTCACCAAGCCATCGCGGTTGCGATCGCCAGCCATGCAGCGTGAAAGTTCTGCCAAGTCCAACGCAATTCGGACCATCAGCACAAGCTCGTCGATGTTCACCACGCCGTCGCTGTTGCAGTCGCCCGCGCAAGTGGGCGGAGGAGGTGTTGGCGTAGGGGCCAACTCCGTAGGGGTCGCCGTGCCTGGAGAAGGGCTGGGCGCAGGAGTGTCCGGCGGAGTGGAAGTAGGGCTTTCCCCGGGCCCGTTCGTGGGAGTGGGCGACGCGCCGGGTGGCGGAGTTGCAGATACGGCGGGCGTGGGTGTTGCTTCACCGCTGTTTGGCGTGGGTGTAGGCGTAGGGTCCCAGCGGCATTCCTCCGGTTCGTAGTTCGCGCACGACTCAGGCTCCTCGATCGTGAGCCGTTGGTTGGCCCGCACATCCGGCACTCGCTGTACGATCCCGCTCGGCCAGTGCACTTCGATCCAGTCGACTGCGCTTGCAGACCCGAGGCCAAAGTGGATCCACCCAGAACCGTTTTGGGCAAAGTACGTGCTGCTGCCAGAGACCTCCTGGACCTGTACGCGGCCTCCCTCGGTGGCGATCGAAACCAGGCTGCCAATTCCGAAGCTGTTCGAATGCCGGCCACGGAGCGCGAGTTGTAGCCAGTGGCCGTGATTGCCTCCGTCGTTCCGGAACAGAAGCGGAAACACACCGTGATCGTGAACGAGCAGCATGTCCATGTCGCCGTCGCCGTCGTAGTCGAAAGCAATCAAACCTTGGCCAACTCCCGAATCGAAAAAGCCAACGTGCGCAGCGATTTCCGCAAAGGAACCGTTCCCTTGGTTTTCCCAAAAACGGGCCGGGTCGGTAAAAAAGGGACTCAAGTCGATGGCCCCGAACTCTCGCTCCGCGTACAAATCCGCATCGCCTGGGGCGATGCCGTTGGTCATTGCCAGGTCCTGGTCGCCGTCGTTGTCGTAATCCAAGGCTACGGTGCCCCAGCCCCACATTCCGTCGCGCACGCCCGCCGCGTCGGTCCGATCTTCGAAGCGGCGCCCTCCGGCGTACCGGTACAAGCGATTGCCCGTACCGCGTTCCCCGCCAGGGAGGTAAATCGAAGTTACGAACCAGTCGAGCCAACCGTCGCCGTCGAAGTCTGCGGTCACTGCACCCATGCCGTATTCGTCCGTCCCTACGCCGGCCGCGTGCGTACCGTCCGTAAACGTGCCGTCGCCGTTGTTCCAAAACAGGCGGCTTTGCCCGAAGTCCGACGCGACCGCGAGATCCGGGAACCCGTCACGGTCGAAGTCGGTAAACCGCGGCGTGAACGGGAAAATCCCCGGTTGGGTACCGGGCACGTGATCGAGAGCCACTCCAGCCGCGATCGTTACGTCGTCGAAGTAGCCCGGGGCTGCCGCACCCCGATTGCGAAACAAGTGGCTCACCGGTGGCGGCACTGGTGGAGCGAACGACGGCGACCAAACTTCAGCAACGAACACGTCCAGGTAACCGTCGCGATCGTAATCGCCAAACGACACGCTCCGACCAAGCGAAGCGCTGTCCACACGCACACCCCGAGACTCTGCCTCTTCGGCAAACCGACACCCACCTTGATTCACGAACAACCAGTGACGCGCTTGCGCGTAGCCGGTGACGAACAAGTCCAGGTCGCCATCGTTGTCGATGTCGCCAAACGCCGCGCCCCGACCGGTGAAGAAATCGTTCTGGGCCAGTGCGGTGAGATTCGATGTCGCGGTAAAGTCTTCGAACGTGCCGTCGCCTCGATTGCGGAACAAGAAGTGCTCCGCATACGCCGGGAAGTACACATCGAGCCAACCGTCGCCATCACAGTCGCCCACAGCGGCTCCGCCTGTCAGCAGCGGCTGGTCGGTGCGCTGGTACAGCGGCAAGGTGCTCGAACCGACTTCGGTAAAGACAGCGCTGGCCGGCCGTACCTCGGCTGCGGATGTGCCCTGGGAGTCCGCGTTCGCAGGCACCCGTGTCCGCGTTGGGGGCGTAGGCGTCTCGCCCACACTGGACGAAACAACACACAATGTCGCCACCACGACCCAAACCACAACAGCGGCTGGTGCGACCATCAGGCGTTTCCACTACTCCCCCACGCCCCCCTTTGGCAACCAACTCCAACTCCACCCCACTCCCACCCTCCCACACCGAACCCTCCCACACCCCCACTCCCCCACCCTCACTCTCCCACTTCCCAATCACTCAATCCCTCAATCACTCAATCACTCAATCTCTCAATCTCTCAATCCCTCAATCCCCTCTCCCCGCAAGCATTGCAACACGCTCCCAAGTCGTGGAATACTCCCGCCACCCATGGCCGAGCGACCGTTTCCGCGACGGGTTCATGTCGAACTAACCAACTACTGCAACCAGCGGTGTCGTTACTGCCCGAGGCAGGAGTTTACGCGGCCGCTCGGATTCATGGAGCGAGCCCTCTTCGAGCGAGTGGCCAACGAGTGTGCTGCTCACGGGGCGCGCATGTGGCTCCACTTCCTCGGGGAACCGCTGCTCCACCGCCAAGTGACCGATTTTTGCCGTTACGCCAAAAGCGCCGGCGTCGTCGAAGTGGGGCTTTCCACCAACGCAGTGTCGCTGCACGGCGCGCTGGCGGAACGGTTGCTCGACTCGGGGTTGGACCGCTTGGAGTGCTCCTTGGATGCGAACGATGCCCGCACGTATCTCGCAATGCGAGGTCGGGATCACTTCGAACGAGTCTGCGCAAACATAGCCGAGTTTTTATCCTTGAAGCACGCGCGCGGCGCGCGGCGGCCCATCGTTTCGCTGCAGGTGCTTTTGACACCGGAAACCCGGTCGGCTCTTCCGGGCATCCTGGAGCGTTGGCGACCGTTGCTCGACGAGCCGGACTTCGTGATGGCCATCGAGCCGATTACGTTCGGTGGCCACGTGCCGATTGCCACGGAGCTGCCGGGCGAGCGGCCTCCTTGTCGCTGGCTGTTCGAAGCCTTGATCGTGTTGCAGGACGGAACGGTCGTGGCATGCGGGACGGACTGGGACGCCCACGCTCCCCTCGGCAACGCTCGCGACGAGTCGCTTGCCGCCATCTGGACCAGCACCGAGATGCACCGGCGCCGTGCGGCGCATCTGGCCGGTAGGTTTTCCGACGCCCCGCTATGCGGAGCGTGCACGGACTGGCCTCTGGCTGATGGCCATGGCTACCGCAACGTTTTGCGCCCGGAAGCCGATGCAACACGCTCACGTTGGAAAACAGCGCGCCCTGCAGCGGTGCTTGCACAGGGATGACCAACAGTAGGGAGGAACGAACGATGGAAGGTTTTGCGTTCACGCGGCGCTTGCAAGAGGTCAGCGACCGAGAAGTCGACCGCCTCCGGGAGCATTTCCAGGACTTGGCGGCGTCGTTCGACCCGAGCACGCTCGGGGAACACACGTTGTTTCCCTTGCAAATGACGTGGTTTTACGGCGAGCCGGTGTGGCACGAACTCCAGCCCGAAGACCGACTCCTGCTCAATCGCTTGTGCTTTTGTCAGAGCTACTTGAGCACGGCAGTGGCCGAAATTGCCACCAACGTGCTGAACATGGAGTCTGCGTTACGCACGATCCTCCGCGGCACACCCGAGGTGGCGCTGTACATGGCACGCGAAGTTGTCGAGGAAATGGCGCACCTCCAAGCCTTCTTCACGATCATCGAACGTGTGTTGGCGTACTACAGCATTCCCTTCGACCTCCTGCGCGAACGCAACCCGTCGCTGGTGTTGGCGGAGCGTTTCGTGCGCGGTCATACCCTGCTGGGCTGGGCGGTCGGCCATTTACATCTGTACTACTTCACGCGGTTTGCGCTGAACGTGAACCAAAAAACGGTCGAGCGCTGCACGATCGACGAGCCAAACATCCACCCCGTTGTACGCCAACTCTTGAAGAATCACGCCATCGACGAAGCTCGGCACATGCAAATGTCTCGGGCCACTGGCATCGCGGCTCTCCAGCAAATGCGCAATCCTGTGTTCCGCGTGCTTGCTTGCCTCGCGTATGCGCGGTTTGCTGCCAGCATCTTTATCGGTCGGCACAGCCGCGACTCCCGCCTGACCCGCGAGACCCGTATTGGCACCCTGGAGATTGTCGGCGTGGAGCGTGACTACGCCGTTCAAGCGTACCGCGAGTGGCGAGATCGCGTGAATCAACGGGAGGACCCACCCCTCGTGAAAGCGGCGCGCAAGTACTTTTTGCGTTGCAACCACGACTACATCGACGACCTTCCGGTTGCGCCGTGGGTCAAGCGGCGGATGAAAAAAATCATCGATGCTGCTTACCCGGATCTCACCGATCCGTCTTCCACAGATTCGGTCCAGCCGCTGCAGTTCGGGGAGCTTTCTCGCAATCACTGAACGCATCGGGTCGAGCAGTTGCCTTCACCAGCCTGTTCCGAAGTGCGGCACCATGCGCGTTGCCGGCATTCAGCCTGGCTATCTTCCTTGGCTTGGCTACTTCGACCAAATGCGGCGGGTGGATGCATTCATCGTGGCCGATGAGATGCAGTTTACCACCAGCGGCTGGGTTCATCGGAACCGGGTGCGGGGGCCGCACGGAGCTCACTGGCTGACGGTACCGGTGCACTTTTCGCTGGGCGAGCCCATTTGTCAGGTGCGTCTCAGTCCCCACGTGCCTTGGGCTGATCACCACCTAGAACTTCTCGATCATTTCTATCGGCGAAGCCCTTACCGCCAACTCGTTCTCGACACGTTAGAACGGTTTCTCCGCAAGCCAGCCGTGAAGCTCGTCGAAATCACCGTGCCGCTGCTGCACCAGTTGCGCGACTGGTTGGGAATCCAGACCCCGCTCTTGGTATCTTCCGAACTCGGCCTCGAACGCATTTACGAAGCAATGTTTCCCGACAAGCCCAGCCCGACCCACCGCATCATCGCATTCCTGCGCCACTTGGGGGCAACTTCCCTGCTGCAAGGGGCCACAGCCCGCGAGTATCTCGATGTCGCTCTTTGCCAACGGTACGGGATCGAGGTGACCTTTCACGACTACCAGCACCCGGAGTATCCGCAACTGTTCTCGCCGTTCATCTCCCACCTTTCGGTGGTGGATTTACTCCTGTCGTGCGGCATCGAAAGAGCACGCGAGGTGCTGTCTTCCGTGCCATGACCGGCCAAGAGCCCATGGTGCCGGACGTCTCGGTCGTCGTTCCGGTGTACAACGAAGGCGCAACGTTGGCCGAGCTCATCGAACGAACCACCGCAGTGCTTGCGCGGGCAGCACGCTCGTACGAAATCGTCGTCGTGGACGACGGCAGCGAGGATGCAACTCCGCACTTGCTTGTGGAGCTGACGCAAAAGTATCCGCATCTGCGGACCATCCGCCTCGTGCGCAACTTTGGCCAAAATGCCGCCCTCACCTGCGGGTTGTTTGCTGCGCGCGGAGCTTTCGTCGTGAGCATGGACGGCGACCTGCAAAACCCGCCTGAAGAGATCCCGACGCTGCTCCGCGCGTTCGGTCCGGGCGTGGACCTTGTCAGCGGTTTACGCGCCCAGCGGCACGAGCCATGGTGGCGATGGCTTGGCTCGCGTGCAGTGCACTGGATCGCGCGCGCACTCGTTGGCGGCAAGCTAGGTGACTATGGCGGGCAGTTCAAAGCCTACCGGCGCGAAACCATCGAAGCCACGCGCCCCTTTTGGGCACCCGGGAAGCCTTTCTTTGCGCTCGCTGTATGGCTTGGATTTCGGGTTCGCGAGGTGCCCGTACGCCACGAGCCCCGACGTCATGGAGGGACCCGCTACGGATTCGTTGCGCTGGCCCGTTTGAACTTGGAAATCATCACGAGTTTCACCACAGCACCCCTTCTTGGACTCTGGCTGCTGCCTCCAGGCTGCCTCGCGTTGAGTGTCGTCGCCGCCTTTGTTGGCTGGTGGCGCGCGGCAGAGGGGTGGTGGCTTGTATCCTTCGGAGCCGCAGCCCTAGCACTGGCCACTGCGGGCTTGGCAGCGTTGGGGCTTTACATTGCACGACTGTACCACCTGGCTGCTGGCGGCAGAACCGCCTGGGTCGAGCGCCCCCATCAGGTCACCCCAGAGTCGTTTCCCTGGCGATCGCCTCTTGCTGGAACCGACCACCAGGCCGATGCGAGCACAAAACAACTCCCTGCGTGACCTTTCGCGCCGGCAAGCCGCAGCGGTGCTCTTGACGATTGCCGGTGCAGCAGTGGCGTTGCGCGCCCGTTTTTTGTCGGTTCCGCTCGAACGAGACGAGGGCGAGTACGCTTACTTTGGCCAACTGATCTTACAGGGAGGGATACCGTACCGCGACGCCTACAACATGAAACCGCCGGGGGTGTACTACGCACACGCGGCAGTCCTGTGGTTCCTTGGGGAAAACCCTGTGGCAGTGCGGGTCGGAGCCACGATCGCCGCACTGGTTGCCGTGTATGGGCTCTATCGCCTCGCCCGGCGGTGGTATTCCCGCAGAGCATCGCTCGCGGCTTCAGCCACGCTTGCGGTGCTGTCGGCAAGCACCAGCGTGCTGGGGTTCGCCTCCAAGGCGGAACATTTCGTCCTCGCCTTCGCACTGCCAGCACTGTGGCTCGTTCAGCCGTGGGAGCGCGCGACAAGCGTCCTGCGCGCTTGTGTTGCCGGCATCCTCCTCGGCATTTCGGCGGCGATGAAACCATCTGGAGCTGCGTTTGCGCTCGCCCTTGTGGGAGCGCGGTGGCGTGCAGTTTCCACGCCTCGCCTGCCGGCGCACTTGGGCAGGCTCGCTGCGTTCGTGCTCGGGTGCGCCCTGCCTTGGTTCGTGGTGGGAGCCGGATTTTGGTGGGCGGGGGCGGCAGAGAAGATGTGGTTCTGGACCATCACGTACGCGCGCCACTACGCGACGGACATCCCTTTTGCACAAGGGCTCGTGTTGGCAGGTACCAGTCTCGGACGGGCGATTGTCTCCGCACCGCTCGTGTGGCTGGCGGCAACCGGAGGATGGCTATGGATCGTTCGGCACGACCGAGCCGACCGACGAAGCCCGCTGCTCTGGTTTCTCGCCAGCAGTGTGGTCGCCGTGGTACTCGGTTGGCGGTTCAGCGAACACTACTTCCTCCTGTTGTTGCCCGCGGTGGCGCTTGGCGTCGCGAAGCTCGCAGATACGGTGCAGTGGTCGTGGAAGTGGTTCTGGCTAGTTCTCGTCCTGTTGATCGGCTCCGCCGCTCTGTTCGAGCAGTGGAGGTTGTACGGCCGGTCGCCCACCGAAGTGGCGCGATTGGTATATGGGCGCAACCCGTTTCCCGAGGCTGTGGAAATCGGGCGGTATCTACTGGAACACAGCAAACCTGAGGACCGTGTGGCCGTCATTGGCTCGGAACCCGAGATATACTTTTACGCGCGACGGCGCGCCGCCACCGGCTTTGTGTACACCTACCCATTGATGGAGCTGCATCCCTTTGCGCGGGCCATGCAGCAGCAAATGCAGCGCGAAATCGAGTCGGCCCGGCCGCGATTTCTCGTACTCGTGCACGTGCCGACTTCGTGGTCGCGCCGTTCGGAGTCGGTAGTAGACATCCTCGAGTGGTCTGCTCGCTATGCCAACACGCACTATCGGCCGGTTGGCTTGGTGGAGATCCCCGAGGTCGGCGAAAGCCGCTACACGTGGAACGAAGCCGCTCTTTTCCGCTATCCGGAAACGGACTGTTTCCTCTCGGTGTTCGAGCGCAAAGAATGACGCCGCCGCATCCTTTCCGCCGCGTGCTTCTTCACGTCGCAGTCCTCTGCGTCGTCCTGGTGGCTGCCACCGTGTGGGCCTATCGCGACATTGTCACGCACGAGTTCCTGCTGTTCGACGACAACGAGTACGTCACCGAGCACCCAATGATCCGCCGGGGTCTTGGGTGGGAGGCGGTGGTTTATGTGTTCACCCAGCCACACCACGCCACCTGGCATCCGCTTACCGGGCTCTCCCATCTGCTCGACGTCACCCTGTTCGGGTTGTCGGCGCCCGCACATCTCGCCGTCAACCTTGCCTGGCACTGCGCCAATGCGGTGCTGCTGTTTACGTTATGGTGGCGACTGCTCGGGACATGGACGGTGGCGTTTTGGATCGCAGCAGCCTTCGCCCTGCATCCGCTTCATGTCGAGTCGGTCGCCTGGGTTTCGGAACGCAAGGACGTCCTCAGCACCTTCTTCGCGCTTGCTGCGATCCACACCTACGTCACGTGGGTTCGCCAGCCGCAAGAACTATGGTGGGTGGCGACCGCTGTTTTTTTCGCATTGGGCTTGCTTGCGAAACCCATGGTCGTGACCCTGCCCTTGTTATTGCTGCTGATGGACTTCTGGCCGTTGGGGCGCGTCCCGCAGACGGGTTCCGCGTGGGCACGTTGGTGGCCCCTGGCACGCGAAAAGACGTTGCTTTGGGTCTTTGCCCTTGGGGCCACGGTGGTCACGCTTGCGGTGCAATCTGCAAGGGGAGCTGTCGAGCCCCTTGCGGCCAGCCCCGTTTCCTACCGCTTGGCGAATGCCCTGGTCGCGTACGCTCTGTACCTGCGCGATACGGTTTGGCCTCTTGGCCTGGCAGTGTTTTACCCGCGCCGTCCACTCGGCTGGGCAGAAAGTTTGGCTGCGGCAGGGTTGCTCGCAGGGATCTCGACGGTTGCGTGGAAAATCCGCCGCCAGGCTCCGTGGGCGCTCGTCGGCTGGCTGTGGTACCTCGTGTGTATCGCTCCGGTTTCCGGTTTGTTGCAGGCGGGCGACCAAGCCCGGGCGGATCGCTTCACGTATCTCGCGCTCACAGGAATTTTCTTGTGGGCCGGCGGCGAGGCCAGACGGTGGGCTGCACAGCGGCCTCTCCGAGTTGCCATCGCAGGATTTGCCGCCGTTGCGACGGTGGCTGGTTGGACGGTGCTGACGGATGTTCAAGTCCGTCACTGGAAAAACACGGAAACACTCTTTCGCCACGCCCTTGCCGTAACTCGAGAGAACCACGTAGCCCACGCCAACCTCGGCGCGTACTTGCTTCGCCAAGGGCGTACGGCCGACGCGCTCGTGCACTTGCACGAAGCGGTGCGGCTTCGCCCGTTCGACGCGTTGGCGCGGTTGAACCTCGGGGTCGCAGCGGCAAGTCAGGGCAAGTGGGAGGAAGCCATCCAGCATTACCGTAGCCTGTTGGCGGTGCGTCCCGACCACGTAAGCGGGAACTTCAATCTCGCACTCGCGCTCTTGCAGGTGGGTCAACGATCCGAAGCACGCGCTCGCTTGGAAGCGGCCCTGCGGGTCGACCCGCAGCATGCAAAAGCGCGTGTCGTGCTGGGCGATCTTCTGCAGGAGAACGGAGAGTTGGAGCAAGCCGTACACTCCTACCGCCAGGCACTGGCCGCGGATCCAGATCTGCTGCCAGCGCATGTGCAACTCGCACGCGCGCTGGAGCGTGAAGGTAAAATCGACGAGGCGCTCGCGCACTACCGCGAGGCAACGCGGTTAGCGCCTTCCGACCCGCGCACCTGGTTCAATTTGGCAGCCGCGCTTCACGATGCCGGGCGCACTGGCCCCGCACGAGAAGCGTTTCTGCAGGCTCGAGCCGTCGCCGAGCGAATCGGCGACCGTGAAGTCGCGGAGCGTGCGCGCCAGGCTTTGGGCGAACCGTAGTGGAGGGGTTGTCCCCCCGGAGCTTGCGTTGGTCCTCCCGCTCCGGCATCACGGCAGCGGAGGTTCCGCCCATGTTCCGCGCCTCGATCATGCTTTTCGCTGGGGCTTGCGCCAGCGCGCTGGCAAACTCCGGGTTCGGTCTCCCGCTGCGACACCGCTGCCCACCGGATCAAGTGGCGGTGGGAAACCTGTGTGTCGACAAGTACGAGGCGAGCGTCTGGCGGCTGCCCGAGGATGCGATCATCGTGCGAAAAGCGGTGCTCGGGCTCTTGACCGCAGAACAACTCCGAGCGCTAGGAGCCGAACAGGTTGGCACCATCCCCACCGGCACATGTTCGGGCGAGGAGTATGGTCCGGCGTTCCCGCGGAACGGTCACTGGACCGAACGTCTCTATGCCCTTTCTCTTCCCGGCGTGTTACCGAGCACGTGCATCACGTGGTTTCAGGCCGAGCAGGCCTGTCGCTTGTCGGGCAAGCGGTTGCTCACCAACGAGGAGTGGCAAGCCGCCGTTGCGGGGACTCCCGATCCCAATGACGACGACGATCAACGCACGACCTGCGTGACCAATTCCGACTTCGCGCAACCAGCCGGATCGCGCCCCCGATGCGTGTCGAACTGGGGAGCGTACGATCTCATTGGTAACGTGTGGGAGTGGGTGGCAACTTGGACCGATGCGGCGCAAGCGTGCCGGTTCTGGCCGGAAGAGTACGGCAGCGACCTGAGCTGCATGGGTGCAAACGTGCCGACCGAAGGAAGCGCAATGTCTCTCCTGAGGCGCTGGTTCACCCGCGAGCTGGTGGAACCCAAGCCGGAGTATCCCGGCGCGATCATCCGGGGTGGAAATTTCGCAACGGGTTCGCGCAACGGCGCCTTCGCCATTTATGCCGGTGCCACACCCCACAACGTGAGCCGAAGCACAGGGTTTCGCTGCGCACGTTGAACATCCACGCGCCAATGTGGCAGTAACCGTAGGGGCACAGCGCCGGCGTGCCCCTACGCCACACGGAACCGCGCGTGGTTCACACGATCCCGCACCCGACCGCCGGGCCATGTAGGGGCGACCCACCGGCTCGCCCGCGGGGTGCGGCGCACCCAGCGCAGCGGCGTCGCGTAGTGTGGGACCATCGTGCGCGACGGCGGCAGGGCGATCTACCGCGATGGAATCGCCGCTGCCAGGCACGGGGCGCGATGACAGACGACGTGGACCCTCGGAGGTCGCACGACGACAGGATCGACCCTCACCCGGCGCCGCGCGCCGGCCTCTCCCTGCCAGGGAGAGGCGTCTCTTTGTTGCTTCGTTGGGAACAGGCGGCAGCTTTCTGTTCGCTCGCTCGACCGACCCGCACCTTGCCGGCAGGCAATGTAGGGGCGACCCGGTGGGTCGCCCGGCGGGGCCGTGGTGGGGGGCACCCGGGATGACGCGGGCCATCGTGCACGATCGCACCAGGGCGATGCACCGCGTCGCCCCTACAGGCCGTACGCGCAGCCGCCAGCGTTGCACCAGCGAACAGCGGAGCACACCCGACGCACCAGTTGTAGGGGCGGTTCGCGAACCGCCCCCACAGTGCCCCGCACCACGGACCCGCGGTTCCTCTCAGGTGTTGTTTCCGAGAAGCCGCAACGCCTCGGAATTTGCCGGATCGATTTGTTGCAGTCGCCGCAAAACGGCTTGCGCTTTCGCGGTTTCTCCCGCGGCCAACAAGAATTTGGCGTAATTCAGGTACGCCGCGACGTACTTGGGATCCAACGTCAATGACTGTTCGTAAGCTTGTTCGGCCTCTCGTGACTTGCCTTGCATTGCCAGCACGTTCGCCAAGTTGTTCCAGGCGTCGGCAAATGACGGCTTGCGGCGCACCGCCTCTCTGAACGCCACTTCAGCCTTCTGCAGCTCACCGCTTTGCGCCAACGCATTGCCTAAGTTGTTCGCGGCCTCGGCGTGACCGGGGTCGATCTGCGCTGCCTTTTGGAACCACCCAATGGCTTCGGCGAGGTTTCCCCGCTGCGCCTCGAGAAGTCCGAGGTTGTTCATCGCGAAGCTGTCGTTGGGTTTCGCTTCCAATGCCTGGCGGAAATGATGCTCGGCCTCGCTCAGGTTGCCGCGTTCCAGGAGAAGCAAACCTAGATTGTTATGCGCCATCCAGGCGCGCGGATTTTTGGCCACGGTGTCGCGCCACAACGTTTCCAGATCGTGGTAAATGCCGCATTGCCTCCAAGTGAGGATGCCCAACGCTCCTGCCGTGAGCAGAAGGAGCGATGCGGCAATGCGCACTTTGGTCGGTCGCGAGGTGTTCGGGAGGTGCCCGACCGCCCTCTCGGCCAGTGCCGCGGCAAGGGCGAGCGGGCCAATAGATGCCAGGTACTGAAAATGATCCGCCACGAACGAGTAACGCATCGGGAATACGTTCACGAACCCGAGCGCGGGGGCCAACGTCAGCACAAAGTACGCACCAGCCGCGAACGGCCACCTGCCCAAACGCGAGCTCCTCGCGAGAAGAACCACAGCCACGATGCTCCCGCCGACCAGGGGCACGTACGCCAGCGGATCACCCGCCGAAATTTCCCAACGGGGATAAATGAACGTCAGATTCACGGGGAACGCCAGCGACGCCAGGTAAAACCAAACCGCACGGCTGGCAATCAGCACGCGTTGGAGGAACGTTAAGTCCCAGTCGGCACCCACCGCCCCGACGTGCGCACGTTCGAGCACCACGGTTACGCTGGCCAAAGCCGCACCCAGCAAAAAGAACGGTGCGAGATACCAGGCAACGCGTCTCTCGAGCGTGCCCTTGGCCCATTCCAGAACCACGAGCGTCAGCGGCAAGGTAGCGGTAACGGTTTTACTCAGCAGCGCAGCCACGAACGCTGCCACGCTGGCGGCATACAGAGCAGGCCTGCGGGAATCGGCGCGAAACCGCAGGTAGAGCCACCCACTGGTTAAAAAAAACAGTCCGCTCAATGTGTTCTTGCGCTCCGTGATCCACGCTACCGACTCGACCTGCACTGGGTGCAAGGCGAAGAGAAACGCTGCGCCGTAGGCACCCGGAACACGCAGGGTTCGCAGTACGAGCCAAACGAGCAACGAGTTCGTCGCGTGCAACGCAACATTGACGAGGTGGTATCCCAACGGCTGCAACCCCCACAGACGGTACTCGAGCCAGTACGTCGTATGCACGAGCGGATAGTACTGCGGCAACGCTCGCGGCTCGAACCAAATACGGAAAAGCCCCGCAACCGACCGCAGCGTTTCGTTGCGGGTCACGTAATCATCATCGTCCCAAATAAAACCAGCGTGCAACGCGGGCAGATAGGCAACCAGCACTGCACTCACCAACAGTAAGCCCAAAGCTGCTCCGCTCTTGCCCCAATCCCACCGGGATGAGCCTGTTTCCTGGCTGTTGCCCGTGCCTTTCCGGGGCCGAGGCAAGTCCTCCCGTCTCTTCGTCGACGCACGCTTTGCCACAGCGGTCGATGCTTTGCTGGCTCGCACCCGGAGCGCAAGCCTCCATCACGGTTTCGCGACGAGCCCCAAAAACACACGCGGGGCGGCTCCGACGAGCCACCCCGCGCGCGTTCACAGGGAGGGACAGGACGTCCTGGCAGCCGTTACGGCAGTGGACGAGCTTTACACGTAAGCCGCAGCAGCGTGCGCTTCTGCCGTCCCACAGGCAGCCGCCCGTCTTTCGATTTCACCCGCAAGCTGAAGCGCGCCCGCGCACTCTCGTTGGGCCGAGGCGAACCGGAGAACACCGTGAGAATTCGCGGCGAGCTGCACAGGTTTTGCTGCGAAGCCAGCAGCGGCGCCTGGTTCGTGAACCCAGCTCCAGGATTCGCTGGGTCGAACAGTTGCGTGAGTGCCTGGCCCAGCGCCGTCGTGTTTGCCTGATACTGTGCCACCGCCACGGGGAACAAGCTGAGGGCGGTCGACAGCGGCATCACGTTCAGCTCCCGCACTCCTTGGTTGGCTGCGGGCGAACACGCCGGCAAGTTCGGATCGTTTACGTTCACGCATGCCACGGTGATGAACCCACAGCGACCGGGTAGCGGGTCGAAGTCGCAGGTCGGGTCTTGATCCAGGCAGGTCTGTCGATAATCCGCCAACCCATACCGGTCGGGCGGGTTGTTCGGGTTCACGACGAAGAATTCCACCTGACAGCTCTTCACGTCAGTTGCTGGATTGCGGCTCGTGCCACGCACGTACAAGCTCGTGGTCCCGGCCACGTACTGGCAGTGGAATGCCGGATCCGACGGGCAGAACTCCAAGCTCCCATCCGGCGCCGGCGGCAGGCCAGAGTATTGGTTGCCATCGTCACACTGTTCTCCGGCCTCCACGATGCCGTTTCCGCAGCAGTTCGGTGTAATGTGCGGCTGGCACGACCCACTGCCGTCGCACGCGTACTTGCACGTGTTCCCGAGCGGGTTGAAGCCGTTCGAGTTCGGGTCCGGACCCCAACATTGCACGTTCGCCGGCTCGTGGTTGGAAAGACAATTCCCCGCGCCGTCGCACGTGTCGGGGTTGGTGCAATCGTTGTCCGTCGGATCTCCACATGCCGCCCCCGAAGGCTCGAAGCTATCCGGCGGGCACGGCTGGTTCGGCGAACCAGGGCAGTTCTCGCCGACGTCGCACTCGCCCGCATCGGCACGACACACCACGCTGCTCGATGCAAACGTGTCGGACGGACATGGATCGTCCGGGTTCCCGCTGCACACTTCATCCGGATCGCACACGCTGCCACCGTTCGGATTGCCGGAGCCCACGTCGCACACCGTCCCAGCAGGTCGTACAAAGTCCGGCGGGCACGGGTCGTCGGCAAACCCGCTACACACTTCCTGTGGGTCGCAAATCGCATCCCGGCTGGCATCCGCTGCATCCGTTCCGGGGTTGCACACCGTACCCGCAGGCTGGATGAAGTCCGGAGGGCACGGCTGCCCAGCAACCCCGCTGCAGTGCTCGTCCGGGTCGCACACGCTGCCACCGTTGGGGTTCCCGGAGCCCACGTCGCACACGGTTGTCGGAGGCGACACCACGTCTACAGGACACGGCGCATTCGGCACACCCGGACAGAACTCGGTTGGGTCGCACACGGCGTCCCGTGTGCTGTCCGCTGCCTCCGTGCCAAGGCGGCAGACCACAGAGTTGTTGGCAAACGTATCCGCAGGACAAGGTTGCCCGGGCACGCCGCTGCACACCTCGTCGGGGTCGCAAACGCTGCCACCGTTGGGGTTCCCGGAGCCGGGGTTACACACCGTTCCCGCTGGCTGCACCACGTCTGGCGGACACGCTGCTTGCGTCCCGGTGCAGTATTCGTCTGGGTCGCACACGCTACCGCCGTTGGGGTTCCCCGAGCCCGCGCGGCAAAGGGTCGTAGCCGGCAGGAAGGTGTCGGTCGGACAATGGTCGCTCGTTCCCGTGCAGTTCTCGGCCACGTCGCACACGTCAGCTACTGGCCGGCACGTCACCGTGTTTGGTTGCTTGAGGTCGGGCGGACACGCAGCCGCCGTACCGGTGCAGTTCTCCGCCACGTCGCACACATCGGCCGCCGCTCGGCATTCCGTCGTTGCCGATTCGAAGGCGTCGCTCGGGCAGTCATCGTTTACACCGTCGCAGCTCTCCGCCACGTCGCACACATCGGCCGCCGGGCGGCACACCGCCGTGCTCTTGGCGTCGGTCGGACAGGTTTTGTTCGCACCGTCGCACGTCTCGGCAATGTCGCACACTCCAGCCGCAGCGCGGCACACGTAGCCACTGGGCCGTACAGCGTCAGCCGGGCAGTTGTTGCTCACACCGTCGCAGTTCTCGGCCACGTCGCACGGACCGCTCGCTGCCCGGCAGGTGAACGTGTTTGGCTGTTTGGCATCGGAGGGGCAGGTTGCACTCGTGCCGGTGCAGTTCTCGGCCACGTCGCACACCCCGCCAGACGCACGGCACACCACCGTATTCGGCTTGTACGTCTGCGGGCACACCTTGGAAGTGCCGGTGCAGTAGTCATCGACGTCGCAGTCGCCACCGGCAGCTCGGCAGAAGGTGCCGTTCGGAAGTGGCACGTCTGCCGGACACGAGGCACTCGTTCCCGTGCAGTTCTCGGCGGCATCGCACAAATCCGTTGCAGCACGGCACACCACCGACGCGGGCTGGAAGGTGTCTGCCGGGCAAGTGTTGCTCGTTCCCGTACAGAATTCGGATACGTCGCAAATGCCGGCCGCACCTCGGCACAGGGTTCCGCCCGGTGCAAACGTGTCTGCCGGGCAGGTCGCGCTCGTGCCCGTGCACGTCTCCGTCACGTCGCACACGCTCACTGCCGCGCGGCACGTTTGTCCGGCAGCACGGAGCTGGCAGTCGGCCGTACAGCACGAGGTCGGTTGCCCGTTCGCTGCACCCAAGTCGCATTGTTCTCCCAGACTCCCCTGAACCACTCCGTCACCACAAAGCTCCTGGAACGTGACGGTCAAGAACTGTCCGTCGCTACTCTGGGTCCGGCTCGGGCTTCCTGGATAGTCACACGCGCCGCAACTAGTTGTGCTGCCATTTTGCTGGCCAACGCGCACCGCAGCCTCGCAGGAATTGCTGCGCACGCTGCCGGTCCACTGGAACGTGAAGGTGTGGGTCTGCGGAGCTCCGTTGCTCAGCCGCTGGTAAACGGCAGAGCCGCTGTTGTTGAACGGGATCTGGGCGCCACCCGTGTTGCCTGTGTTCGCACCCCCAAACCAACCGGTCACGCTGCCCGAATTTGGCGTAATGTTCGTGCTTCCGGTCACTGCATTGATCGTTGCTCTTCCATTGCACCCCGAAGCATCGTTGTTCACCTGGGCAATGCCGGTGATTTGAGGAGTCACGTTCAGCTGGTAGCCTTTCACGGCTGTCGCCGTGAAAGAAATGTTGTGCGTTGCGGTGCCGGCCATGTCGCGCGTGGAGAAGATCCCGACGTCCGCATTAATGTTCCACGCATAGCGGAACTGGAGTTGGGTGGAGGTGTTGATCGGAATGCTCGTGGAAAAGCCGCAGAACTGATCCGAGCTGTTACCGGCGCTACATGAGCTACCGCTTGCGTTGTTGCTGGGGCTTGCTAGTCCGGCATACGCCACGGCACCGTGCAACAAGGTTCCCCACACGAACCCGAGCACGAGCACGCAGGCTGAGCCCACAAACCATCTTTGCAAACCCGTCCGCAGCGCACGTCGCGATGGCACCTTCGGTCGCTGACCCCCGATGGCTCCCCGATTCATCATGTTTGGTTCCCTCCTCGCGTTCTTGACCGTCCTTTGCAGTTGTGAGCCACGTTCTTCCGAGCGCACGCAACCACTGTCAAACGGAATACGGTGTGTCTTGTACCACACAGAGCGCTGCTTTTGTCAAGAGTAAACGTACGAGGAATTTTGCCTTCTCGGTTCTGCCCTGCCCCCGGGTCCGCGGGTCTCGTCGTAGGGGCGCGCGGCCGCGGTTTTTGGGCACGGCACCGCCATGCCCCTACGCCACATGGGAACGCGCGTGGTTCACACGATCCTGCACCCGACCGGCGGGCAATGTAGGGGCGACCCGGTGGGTCGCCCGCCGGGGCCGTAACGGGCGGGCACCTGGGATGATGCGGTACCGTCGTGCACGATCGCACCAGGGCGACGCACCGCGTCGCCCCTACAATCCGTGCGTCTAGCCGTGTGCGTTGGGCCAGCGAACATCGCGGCGCGATGTCCGTGCTGCAAACGTGGTGAGGCCCACCACGTGGATGCGATCGCCTTCAGGGGCATGGTGGCTCCGTGCCCCACCGCTAGACAAAACGCAGGGCGCTCTGGCAAACAAACGAGAAACTTCTCCAAGAAGGAGGCAGCCACCGATGGAGCAAATTCGCTTCGACGACATCGAGACACTCAAAACCAAGATCAGCGATACGTTTGGGCCGTGGGGCCCCGAGGTGGAAGTGACTCAGGACATGATCAACCGTTTTGCCGATCTCACGGGCGATCATCAGTGGATCCACGTCGATGTGGAACGCTGCAAACGAGAAAGCCCGTTCAAGCAGCCCATCGCCCACGGCTTTCTCACGCTGAGTTTGATTCCGCGACTGCGGCCGCAAGGGACGTTCCAAATCGTGGGTTATGGGAACGCCACGAACTACGGTGCCGACAAGCTACGGTTTACTGCGCCAGTGCCGGCTGGTGCGAAAATTCACGCTCGCAGCCGCATCGTCGGCGTCGAAGCAAAGCCCGCGGGTACCCAAGTGACCACCGAAATCCACGTCCATGTGGTTGGCCAAGAGCGCCCGGCGCTGATTTACGTCATGCACGTTCTTTACCATCCACCGGTCGCCAAACGGTAAAGCGGCGCTGCCCCGTGCAGTTCCTTACCCTGGCGCTGCGCGCCCAGCAGCGTGCATTCGCTCGAGGCCCGAACCTGCTGCTGTTCTTGGCAGCGGTTCTGGCCGGCGCGGGATGCAACGCACCGCCCGCGCCCCGGAGCAGCCAACCCATGGAGGACCGAACGGCTCGTGCGGGGGTCCAACCTGGGCTGTTCGAGCCATGGTACCGCTACGAGCCAAGCGAACATCGCGAAGGGGATTGGCAAACCGCCTATGTCGACGCGACGCTGCGGCACCAGGTGTTCCAAGTGCCTCCGGGAGGCGTTCCGCGGGCGGTTGCTCGCGGCCTTTTGCTCGACGACGACAAAGTGCTGCTGTCCGCAGGACGCAGGCTATGGGCGCAAGAACTGGAGTTCGTTCCTGGATTCGCGGGCAAGATTTGTTTCCTGCACTCGTTTTTTTGCTTTCGCGAGTTGTTCCGCACTCGCTTTGCTGTCGACGGACAGCCAGTCGCCCTTTTCGATGACGAATTCCAGATCGTGCGCTCCCCCAGCCACACGGCGGTGCAGTACTTTGTCGGGCCCGTGGTGATCGAAGAGCGGAAGTTCATCACGGTAGACGACCACGCTGTGGCAGCGTACACGGTTCAGGCTCGCGACCACCAACAACATCGCGTTCTCTTCGAAGTGGATGTGCCGTACTTGGCTGTGCCAGAAAAGAAGCGCGCACCGCGTTTCCCGTTGCTCGCCGCCGGCGAGTTCCAGCAACTACCGCTGTACGTGTACGCAGACCTGCCCGGTTTCACCGCCGACGGACAAGCGCAAACGCACGCCAAGCGGGAGATTCCCGTGCCCGCGGAGGGAACGAGCACGCCAGTGGTGGTGGCTGTGCGCTTCGAAGAGCGCGAGCACGAACGCCTTCCATCGCTTCCTGCCGATATCTTCGAGCGGCACCGCGAACAGGACCAGCGTTGGTATCTCGAAAACGTGCCCTACTTCGACTGCAGCGACCTGGGCTTCAAGCGCATGTGGTACTACCGTTGGTGGCTCGTGCGCTTCAACATGACGGAAGCCGATACGCCAGATTTGTCGGGCTACCGCTTTTACGAGGGCAAGCTCGGCTTCGACAATGCCATTACCTTTGCCGTCCCCGTGCAAATCAAGGAGCTCACCTACTTGCGCAACCCGGCGTTCGGGCGCAGCCAGATCCGCAATGCTTATCGCAACCTCGCTCCCAATGGCGCTTTGATCGATCCACCGGGCAGTCCGTACTGGGGGGAAACGTATTCTCATTGGGCGGCTGCGGCAGTGGAGGAATTCCACCGCGTGCACCCGTTCACCGTGGCCGAGCTCCGCCAGCTTTTACCTGAGATGGCCCGAGATGTCCGGGCTTGGGTCACCAGCTTCGACGCCGACGGCGATGGCTTGCCGCAAAGTGGGCGTCCGCGGATTACCGGCTACGACCTCGACATTCTCTCTTACTGGTTTTTCAACGGCCTCCGCCTCCACCCCCACGCACACCCGCCCGAATTGGAGCGGGTCGACTTTGCCAGCTTCGTGTTTGCGAATGCCCAAGCAGTCGCGGCGCTGGCCCGCGAGGCGGGCGACCCTGCTTTGGAACGGGAATTCACCGGTGTGGCAGAAAACATTCGGAACGCTGCCCTGGCGGCATTTTGGGACGAGCACGACCAATTCTTCTACCCTCGGCGCGCCGACAACAACGCGCGGATCCCCATTCGCGAACTCCACGGGTTGTTTCCCTTCCTTGTGGGTTTGGCGCCAAACGAGCCGCGCTACACGGCAGCACTGCGCTACCTCGTGGACCCGAACGAATTCTGGGGCCGGTTCCCGCCAGTGATCACGAGCCAGCACCACTACCGGCAATGGAATTGGGAGATGGACGGCCTCACTCGAAACATCGCGCCCCATCCCATCAGCATGGGAGGGAGATTGGTGCTTCGGGCGCTCCGCAGTTATCAAAACCACCCCCTCACCAGAGAACACTTCATGGAACTCATGGAGCGGTACAACCAACTCGTCTACCCCGGAGTGAACCCGTACGATCCGTACTGGCGGCCCAACGTTCACGAATACTACTCCCAGTGGGAACCCTACCGGATGTCGGCACGGCCCAAACCATCCGACATCTCGCACGACTTCCATTCCATGTTTCTCTCGCTTGTCGTCGAAGGAGCCGTTGGCCTCGTTCCACGAGCTGACGAATGGCTGGAACTCGACCCGCTAGCGAGCAAGTGGGAGCGGTTTCTCCTCGACCGCTTGCGCTACCGCGGGCACGAGCTCACCATCGTTTGGGATCGGCCGGACGGCCAGCGCGCCTACCCACAGTTCGACGAGGGCTTTACCGTACTCGTCGATGGCGAGCAGGCTTTCCATCGCAGCACCCTCGGCCACGTGCTCTACCACTTGCGTACGCGCGAGCTTCGCGAGGCGGAGCCATGACCACGCCCGCCCCTTCCCCACCACCCTTGCGTGGAGAACACACGGCAGCCACTCGCCGTCATCAAGCAACGCCGCAGAGTACGACGCGTCCCACGGTTCTCTTCCTCCGTGGCCCGTTCGGACGCGTCATGCTGGCGAACTTTGCCTTCTTCCTCAACTTCGCCTCCTTTTTCCTGCTCCCGTTGTTCGTGAAGGAACTCGGAGGCTCGGAAGCCACCGTTGGTTGGGTGATGGGGACGGGCGGCCTTGCCACGCTGCTCACCCTCCCAGCGGTGGCCCTGTGGATCGACCGGGTGCACCGGCGCCTAGTGTTTCAAACCGGGGCGGTCATCATGACTCTCGCTGCACTGGGCTACCTCTTCGTGCACCGGATCGGCCCGGAAATCGTTTGCTTGCGCCTTGCCCAGGGGGTGGCGTTTGCGGCTTCGTTTACCGCGGCAACGACCCTGGCTGCGACCTTGGCGCCAGCAGCCATGCGTGCGCGCGCGCTCGGCTGGTTCGGTGTGTCTACTTTGCTCACCCACGCCCTCGCACCGGCACTCGGCGAGGAAATCATCCACCGGAACGGCTTCCCAGCCTTGTTCGTAACCGCAGCGCTTTGCTCTGCAGCGAGCGCTTGGTGGATCTCCGGAGTGGTCGAGCATCCAGTTTCGGGGTCGACGCGCACCGCTCGGGCGACACTTCCACGAGCGCACTACGTGTTGGCAGTGGTCATGGTGCTCTTCGGGATGGGATTCGGCTGCATCACCACGTACGCAGCCAGTTTTATCAAAACCCAGCAGCTTGGACGGGTAGGAGGATTTTTTGCCGCGTACACAGCCAGCGCTATCGGGGTACGGATTTTCGGAGGGAGCGTTTCCGACCGCTGGGGCCGACGCGTGGTGATCCTGCCAGCACTGGCGACCCTTGGCTTGGCGATTCTCGCGCTCGCCTTTGTACGACAAGCGCCAGCTTTAATTGCTGCGGGAGCACTGTTCGGACTAGCTCAGGGTTTGGCGTATCCGACCCTGCACGCGTTTCTGGTGGACACGTCCCCCGCCGCCGCGCTGGGCAAGGCCCAAGCCTTGTTCAACGGCTCGTTCAACCTGGGCGTGATGGCGAGCGCCTTTTTGTTCGGGGTCATCGCCGATGCGTGGGGCCAACGTTGGATGTTTGCCTGCGCAGCGTGTACCCCGTGGCTGGCGGCTTTGCTGTTTGGGGTCGGTGCTCGGAACCAAGGTCCTGCGGTACGCGCATCATGAGCGGACGCAAGCGCATTCGTTACCGGGTAGGTACGGCTTCCTGGACCGACCCAACATTGCTCGAGTCGGGGTTTTACCCGCCGTCGGCCAACACCGCAGCCGCCCGCCTCCAATATTACGCAGCCCACTTCGATACCGTCGAGGTGGACTCGACATTTTACGCGCTGCCCAGCGAGCGCAACTCCTACCTCTGGGCGCAGCGCACACCGGAAGACTTTCTGTTCCACATCAAAGCATTTGCTGCCTTGACCCAACATCCGGTGGAGCTTCGCCAGCTCCCGCTTGCCGTGCGCGAGCGCTTGGGCAGCGAGGCCAAGCCCACCGAGCCCGGCCAGCGAGTAAAAGTGGACAGCAGCGAAGCGTTGGAGCTGTGCTTTTCCATGTTTGCCGCGGCGCTCAGCCCGTTGGAGCGCGCCGGCAAGTTGGGCTGCCTGCTCTTCCAGTTTCCGCCGTGGTTTACCGCTCGCGAAGAGAACGAACGATACCTCGACTACTGCCGCGCACAGCTTCCCACCTACCGGTTAGCCATCGAGTTCCGACACCGAAGTTGGTTCGGGGAGCGGGCCGAACACACCTTGGCGTTTCTGCACGAACGCGGCCTCGTGCACGTCATTTTGGATCTGCCCGCTGCGCCCAGCCTGCCAGCAACGCCCTTTGCCAGCACCAGCGACATGGCGTACGTGCGGTTGCACGGCCGCAATCGCGAAGCTTGGTTCGGCCGTCACGAGCGCGCAAGCGAACGGTTTCGATACCTTTACAGCAACGAAGAGCTCACGGAGCTCGCCCAAAAAATTCGCCGGCTGCGTGGGGCAACGGAGGTGCAGGTGATCTTCAACAACTGTTATTCGGACTACGGCGTGCGCAACGCCTTGACCATGACAAAGTTGCTGCGGGAGGAACCCTGATGCTGCGCTGGAGATTCGGCAGCGGTGTGGTACTCGGCCTCGTACTCGGTATCCCGCTGGGCGCCATCTTGGTGAGCCTGCTGGCGCCGCCGCCCGACCAAAACGCCCGCCTGGAGTTCGAGGTGCGCGAACTCACTCGGAAACTCGAGGCCGCCAACGAAGCACGCGTGCGAGCCGACCGCCAACTCGAGGAGTTCCAGAAGCTGGCCGACCAGATGACCCGCAGCTTTGAAAATCTCGAGCGACGCTTTCGCGAGCTGGAGGCGCAATTGCAGGAAGCCGAGCATCCCTCCTCTCCCGCGACGCCGACCGTGGCCGCCCCGGACCCAAACGGGTAACGCAACTGGGTCCGCACCGCTTCACGCCATTTTACCATTCTTGCCTCTCGGCAGCTTCTTCTATGCGCCGAAGCCCAGCTGGCCCCTCGCTCGATCTGGACCCACACCCTCTTGTTGACCCATCGTTTTAAAGCGGAGCAGACAGCAGTCGAAACGGTTTCCGGAGCGTTCGAAGCGGAGCAAAGCCGACAGGCACGGAATCGCGGCTCATTGGAACCGCACTCCTGGCTTGCGATTGGTTGGACCACCTGATAACCAGCTCATTCTATGACTGCTCGCGTAATCCATGCACGGTTGTTCCAGCCTCCCACGCGGCGGCGCTTGCATGAGGAAGTGGCGGAGCAACTGCGGGACGCCATTTTCGAGGGCCACTACCGCCCCGGAGACAAGTTGCCGCCGGAACGCGAGCTGGCACAGCAGTTTCGAGTTAACCGCACCTCCATACGGGAGGCCATCAAGTTGTTGGAAAGCACCGGGTTGGTGAAGGTGCGACAGGGCGACGGAGTCACCGTGCAGCCGCTGGTGGAGGGCTCGTTGGACCTGATTGGTCCGATGATCTTCCGCGGCGGGCGCGTCGACCTAGGACTCTTACGAGAGATGCAAGAGGTGGTGTCGGTGCTGCTGTACGAGATGGCGCGGGTGGCGGTGGATCGGGTAACGCCAGCGCATCTTGACGAACTCAAACGTCTGCGCGCGGTGCTGGCCGATACGGCGCTTGGCCGAGAAGATCGTTTCGAAGCGGCCCGCGCAATCATGGTGCTGATTGCCGACATCACTGGAAACCGTGTGTGGCAAATGGTGGCGCGGCGCTTACGGGCGTTGCTGGCATCGCCACCGTTGCGACAAACCCGGGAACGGCTCGAGCTCGACCCGGGGCGCCTCGTCGGGGTCATCGATGCGTGCGTAGCAGCAATCGAGGCGGGCAAGCCGCGCGAAGCGGTGGCGCGTTTGCGCGAAGCGTTCCGGATGCTCGGAGAGTCCGGCGTGGCCACCCTTGTCGCGGCCAACCAGTAACCATCGCTTCAAGAGGGAATAGGAGGGTTTTGTTCATGAGCGAGTTTCGAATTCAAACACCGACGCAAGAACCCGCGTTAGACTCTGCTTTAAAGGTCATTTACCAGTGGAACTACGATCCCGAGGTCGAAGAGCTTCGCAACCTGTACTACAAGGCGCTCGACGCCCAATGGATCGCAGAGCGAGAGATCGATTGGGATCGGCCCATCGACATCGAAAAGTTCGCGTCTACGCCGATGGGCACGGCAATCGAAATCGACAAGTGTTCTTACTGGAAGTCGTTGCCCGAGGAAACGCGCTGGGAGGCCACGCGGCGGTTGGCAAGCTTTCGTCTGAGCAACTTTCTGCACGGGGAACAAGGAGCGCTGATGGTGGCCGCGCAGTTGGTGAATGCAGTACCCCACACCGACGCGAAGTTTTATGCGGCCACACAAACCATGGATGAAGCTCGTCATGTCGAGGTGTTTGCCAAGTACATCAAGAAGCTCGACGAAGTGCGGCCCATCGCTCCCGCGCTCAAGACCATCCTCGATAGCACGCTCGAGACGGACGACTGGATGAAAAAGCTCGTGGGCATGCAAATCGTGGTCGAGGGGCTGGCGCTCTATAGTTTTCGGGAAATGCGCAACCTTACAGAGGAGCCCCTGCTGAAGGACTTGCTCACGTACGTTGCCCGCGACGAGTCGCGCCACCACGCATACGGGGTGCAATACATTTCCCGCTGTGTGCCCTGCCTGAACGATGCGCAACGGCGCGAACTGGAGGACTTCGCCCTCGAGGCTGCCCGCACTTTGATTGGTTCTCGCACGCAGCAAACGTTCTTTAGCTCCTTGCTTGCCATTTGGTCGGAAGTCGGGATCGATCCGGCGGCGCTGCTGTCCAGCGTCCATCAAGAGCGAGAACAAATCATGCGCGACATTCGCCCGGGAGGCCGCCTGGGGCCTACGCAAGGATTCGTCCTGCCCACCCTTCGCCGGTGCGGTTTACTGAGCGAACGCGTCGCCCAGCACTTCCACAGTTTGCTGCGTGAAAACTTCAGTGGCCGGGTGGTCGGAGAAGACGTACAGCAGTTCCTGGAGCTGCTGCCCGATATTCCGGAAGACACCGCTGCGTGGGTCCTCGGCCAGTTGGACTAGAAGCAGCGGCGCATTCACTCGCGGGGGGCGCGCGGCACGCTCGTGCCGTTCGCCCGCTGGCTACTCGAAAAGGAGTACGGGGGCGCAAGGCTTGTGTCGCACCAAAGCCCTGGTACGATGGCGCCCATGAAAACCTTTCTCCAAGTCAGCCTCGTCGTGGTCCTTGCTGCCGCGCGGCTCGCAATGGCCGCGTCGGCGCCGGCTGTGGGCAGCAAGGCGCCAGAATTTTCCGCGCAGTCCACCGCTGGACCGTTGTCATTGGCTGATCTCCGCGGCAATTGGGTCGTGCTGTACTTTTACCCGAAGTCCTTCACTCCCGGTTGTACGGCCGAGGCGGGCTCCTTGCGTGACGGCATCGAGGGGCTTCGCAACCTTCGCGCGACCGTCGTGGGTGTCAGCACGGACGACTTAGCAACACAGCGCGAGTTCAAGGAGAAGTTGTCTTTGCCCTTCGAGCTGATTGCCGATCCCGACCAAAAGGTCGTGGAGCTTTACGGCGTGAAAGGTTGGTTGGGAATGGCGAAGCGCAGAACGTTCATCATCGACCCCGAGGGCATCCTGCGAGCGGTGATCGACGACGTCGACACCCGCAAACATGCCGAACAAGTGCAAGACCTGCTGAAGCAACTGCAGCCTGCCCCCACGCCACAAGGATCGAGCTAGCCGGTTCGATCCGGGAACGAGTGGGCCGGTGGCTCGCCCGTGGTGAGTTCTACCATTGCGGCATCAGGGCGACGCACCACGTGGTCCCTACATGCCATGCCTGCAACCGCGTGCGTTGCACCAACGAACATCGCACCACGCAGTAACGCGCGCGTGGTTCATCGGAACCCGCACCCTACCGGCGGGCAATGTAGGGGCGACCCGGTGGGTCGCCCGGCGGGGCCGTGGCGGACGGGCAGCCGGGATGATGCGATGCCGTCGTACACGATCGCACCAGGGCGACGCACCGCGTGGTCCCTACATGCCATGCCTGCAACCGCGTGCGTTGCACCAACGAACATCGCACCACGCCGTAACGCGCGCGTGGTTCATCGGAACCCGCACCCTACCGGCGGGCAATGTACGGGCGACCCGGTGGGTCGCCCGGCGGGGCCGTGGCGGACGGGCACCCGGGATGATGCGGTGCCGTCGTACACGATCGCACCAGGGCGACGCACCGCGTCGCCCCTACATGCACCGCGGGTTCCACCCTCACCCGGCGCTGCGCGCCGGCCTCTCCCTGGCAGGGAGAGGCGTCTTTTGTCTGCCGTGCAACTGCGACGTGCAAACCGTCACTCCGTCGCACCAAGCCACGTCGACTCCTCTCCCTCGCCCTGGCTAGGGTGAGGGAGAGGATGAAAGGTGAGGGAGTGGGTCGAACGTCGATCTACGACGCAACCCACCCTCACCCGGCGCTGCGCGCCGGCCTCTCCCTGCCAGGGAGAGGCGTCTCTTTGTTGCTTCGTTGGAAACAGGCGGCAGCTTTCTGCCCGCTCACTCCACCGAGCGAACCCCTCTCCGCCCCTTCGGGGGCGGAGAGGGCGAGGGTGAGGTGGGGGGCTGAACCATCGCACTGCGATGCACCGCGTCGCCCCTACATGCCATGCCTGCAACCGCGTGCGTTGCACCAACGAACATCGCACCACGCCGTAACGCGCCCGTGGTTCATCGGAACCCGCACCCTACCGGCGAGCAATGTAGGGGCGACCCGGTGGGTCGCCCGGCGGGGCCGTGGCGGGCGCCCGGGATGATGCGGTGCCGTCGTACACGATCGCACCAGGGCGACGCACCACGTCGCCCCTACATGCACCGCGCAACCCACCCTCACCCGGCGCTGCGCGCCGGCCTCTCCCTGGCAGGGAGAGGCGTCTTTTCTCTGCCGTGCAACTGCGACGTGCAAACCGTCACTCCGTCGCACCAAGCCACGTCGACTCCTCTCCCTCGCCCTGGCCAGGGCGAGGGAGAGGATGAAAGGTGAGGGAGTGGGTCGAACGTCAATCCACGACGCAACCCACCCTCACCCGTCGCTGGGCGCCGGCCTCTCCCTGGGAGGGAGAGGCGTTTCTTTCAGTGCTGCGCTGGAACACCAAGAAATACTGGTACGGCAGAAACGTCGGCTCGTCGATCAACACGAGCCCGGCGCGACTGGCCTCTTCCAACACCACCTCGCGGTCTAACTTGTGGTCCGGCGGTGGTCCCACCGGCAACTCTCGCTTGTGGTAGTCGACGATCACGATGCGCCCGCCAGGCCGGAGCGCATCTCGCAGTCGTTCGAGGTACCGAACCCGATCAGGAAGGTGGTGGTACGTATCCACAACGAACACCAAGTCGAAGAGCCGCGGCGGAAGGCGCGGGTCTGCCGGCGGCGCTAGCACCGGCACCACATTCGCCAGTCCTTCCCGTGTCAGATGCTCGTTCAAGCGATCCAGCTGGCGTGGCTCGACGTCGATGGCAAACACGACGCCTTGGGGTACGGCGCGCGCCAGCCGGCGCGTGAAGTAGCCCGGCCCGCAACCGACGTCGGCAACCCAGGCGCTCGGAGAAAGCTGCAGGTACGCAATCACCTCGTCGGGACGTTGCCACGCGTCTCGCTCCGCCGACTCCAAGTGCCGAATGTACGCTTCCACATCGGCTGGACCGTGAACGTCCCGGTTTGCTGCCCCGTGGTGGTGCCCCCGATGACACGGCGTGCACCCGCCAAGCCACAGCACCCAAACGCCCATCGCCAGCAGTGGCCAACGAAAGCGCGAGCGCAGCGCGAATCGCAAAACCCACGGTCGTCGGTTCCCCTTGCGAGCCTGGCTCCAGGGCTTCGCTGGCACGATGCGTTTTCCTTCCTTACGGGTTTCCACGAATCACGCCAACGTAACGGTGAAGCAACGCTTCCGCCTCGTTGCGCTGGCGCAGCTTTCCGTCGCGCTCGGCGATGGCAATTGCGGCGCGTAGCAGCTCCACTGCTCGCTCCCGGTCGCCACGATCGAAATACAGCTGCGCCAATTCCACTCGCGCTCCGACCGCATGCTCCGGTTCGAGCGCAATTGCCTTGGTCAGGCACTCTTCAGCCTTGCGTTGGTTGCCGCCCAGCAGGCGCGGCAACTGCCGGTACAGCCCTCCTTTCGCTGTCAGCGCGTCTGGGTGGTTAGGATTCAGTTCCAAGGCGCGGTCGAGGTCGCGATTGAGCCGCATGAGGTTCAGAGGGTTCGGGCTGGCCCCGTCGAGCAACAACAGCCTGCCCTTGGTGGCGAAGCGCGCAAAATGCGCGTCGGCATTCTGTTCATCCAGCGCCAACGCCTCTTCCGATAAACGCAAACCCTCTGTGTATAGCTGCCGCTTCGTCGTGGGGTCGGGGGCGTCTTCGCCGCGTTTCAGGAGCTCCACTGCGCGCTGTGCGAGCACCTTTGCCTTCTCGCGTGGCGACTGTTCCGCCGCAAGCACCGGAGCAGCGCTCGCTGCGGGCTCGGCCCGCACGCCCGCAGGAGCCCAAAGATGCCCAGCGATCAGCAACACTCCTACGAACGCGCAACCGACCCGCATGGCCACCGAACTCGGCCTCGGCTTGTAGCACGCACCTCGACCCATCGAAACACGGTAACGCCTTCGAACGGGGCTCCCCCTTGCCCCAGGGCCCAAAACCAAGTGCACGCGAATTTCCTTGCCTTCGCTCGCGGTGTACACTGCACGCTCGAATGAGCCAGAACACTGCAGTCACGGCGGCGTGGCATTATCATCGGGTCACAAGCCATTCTTGGGAAAGCGTTCGCAAAGGTCCGCACACGCTGGACTGGTCGAATTACCCCCGCCCGTTCAAGATCTATCGGGATCTCCCAGCACTGCCGTTACCCCAAACCTGGTCACGATCGACACGGCCCGGCTTGGCAGCGGTGTTGGACTCGGGAGAAACGTCGCCCTTGCGTGGCAAGGTGGACGCCGCGGCGCTCGCGCGCATCCTGTATTTGAGCGCAGGAGTCATGCGCTGGCGCGACCTTGGTGGCATGCGCGTACCTTTTCGCGCTGCTGCCTGTACGGGGAACCTGCACCACATCGATACGTACGTGGTCTGCGCTCATGTTCCTGGCTTGGACGCCGGGGTGTACCACTTCGGCCCTCACGACTTTGCCCTCCGCTGCCTACGACGCGGTGACTTTCGCGGGAACCTGTGTGCTGCAGCCGCGGCACCCGAGGAGTTTCGCGACGCGCCAGTTTGGCTCGTGTTCACGAGCACGTTCTGGCGCAACGCTTGGAAGTACCGCGCGCGCACGTACCGGCACGCATTCTGGGACTGCGGAACCATCCTCGCCAACCTGCTCGCTGCGGCAACGAGTGGCGAAATCCGGCATCGATTGCTTGTGGGATTCGTGGACGACGACGTGAACCACCTGATCGGGGTGGATGGCCGTCGCGAAGCTGCTCTCGCGCTGGTTGCGCTTGGTTCGGGAGTGCCCGCACCTACCCGGCGGGAGGAAGTACCCGCGCTCCAGCTAGCGGTGGAACCGTCCTCGCCGCGTGAAATCGAATACCCGGAAATTGTCGCCATGCACCGCGCCTCTGCCTTGTCCGATGCCGACGAGGTGCGCGCCTGGCGCCGCGGTGCCCGCAACATCAGCGCCGGTGCGGTCGCCGCCGCCACGTTTCTTCCGGCGCTCCCGCAGCTCCCTTCCGCACCCATCGAAGACGTCATCGCGAAGCGTGGCTCGACCCGGCAGTTTGCACGCGAGCCGATCCGCGCGGACGTGTTCGGAACCATCCTGCGGGCCGCGTGCACACGGGTGCCTGCGGAGTTCCAAGCTCAGGCGCGGTTGACGAGCGCTTATGTCATCGCCCACGCGGTGCAGGGGCTCGAAGCGGGAACCTATGCGAGCACTGCCGACGGCAGCCGCTTGCTTCCCTTAGCCAGGGGAAATTTTCGGCACGAAGCAGGGGCGCTTGCGCTTGGCCAGGCACTGGCCGCGGACGCCGCAGCGAACGTGTACATGCTCGCCGATCTCCACACGATCCTTCCGGCGCTGGGCAACCGAGGGTACCGCGCAGCTCAACTGGAAGGAGGCATTGCCGGCGGGAGGATGTATCTTGCCGCATTCGCGCTCGGAATTGGCGCAACCGGACTCACCTTTTTCGACGACGACGTAACGGCCTTTTTCTCTCCGCACGCGGCGGGAAAAAGCGTGATGTTTCTCACCGCGGTGGGAAAGCCAGCAAAGCGGAGCGCGCGTTGACACGAAGCGACTGCGTGTGCCGGGCGCATCCACGCTTCACACGTTGAAGCGAAAGTGGATCATGTCGCCGTCGCGAACAACGTAGTCCTTCCCTTCAAGCCGCAGCTTCCCTGCTTCCCGGGCTTTCGCCTCGCTCCCGTAGTGCACGAAGTCCTCGAAGGCGACCACTTCGGCGCGGATAAACCCCCGCTCGATATCGCTGTGGATCTTGCCGGCGGCTTTCACTGCAGTTGTTCCGCGGCGGATGGTCCAGGCGCGCACTTCGTCTTCGCCGGCAGTGAGGAAGCTGATCAAGTCGAGGAGTTCGTACGCCATGCGAATGAAACGCTCGCGTGCCGAGCTCGCGAGCCCGAGATCGGCTAGAAACGCCGGTCGGTCTTGCTCCGGCAACTTGGCAATCTCCATTTCGATTTGGCCGGCGAGGACCAGCCCTGGAACCCCTTCCTGTTCCAGCCAGGCTTGCATCTCGGGAGGCAACGGCTCTCGGGCGTGCTCTTCACCCACGTTCCTCACCGCCATGAACGGCTTGCGCGACAAGAAGCCAAAACCAGCCAGTGCAGTGGCTTCTTCAGCGGTCCATTCCATCCGACGCAGCGCTTGCTCCGCATCGAGGGTTTGTTTCAGCCTCTCCAGCAAGGCCCGTTCGCGCTCCTTGCCTTTCTCTTTTTTCAGCCGTTCCAGCCGCCGCTCGACGATCATCAAGTCGTTGAGGACCAGTTCGCTTTTGAACGCTTCCAGGTCTCGTACCGGTGCGGGAGGTTCAGCGGTCAGCGGATCGACAAACCCACGCACGACTTGCACGAGAGCATCGACGTCTCGCATCTGAGCGATCGTGGTTGGGTCCAACGCCGACGAGGAAGACGACCCCAGTGGCGCAGGAAAGTCCACAAAGACAATTTCCGCATAGGTGACTTTGCGCGGGCGGAAACGTCGCGCGAGTTCATCCACGCGAGCGTCCGGCACCTTGATCGTGCCAAGGTGCACCGCACCGGGCTCGGCAAAGCTTCCAACCTGCGCTTCTTGCTCCGTCAGCGCATTGAAAATGGTTGTCTTTCCGCTGCGCGGGAAGCCAACGATGCCGACCTTCATGATTCCTCGAAGCTCAGGCGCGCGAGCGCACCTGGCCCGCAATCTTCAAGCGCAAGGCGTTCAGCCGAATGAAGCCCTCGGCGTCGGCTTGGCGGTAGACCGAGTCTGCCTCGAATGTGGCAATGTCGGGGCGATACAGCGAGCGCGGTGCCTTGCGGCCCACCACCGAGGCGCTGCCTTTGAATAACTTCAACCGCGCGGTACCCGTTACGGCCTTCTGTGCCTCGTCGACCATCGCCTGCAGCATGAACCGCTCGGGAGCGAACCAGTATCCGTAATAAACCATTTCCGCGTACCGGGGCACGAGGCTGTCGCGCAAGTGCATGACTTCCCGATCGAGCGTAATCGACTCCACGGCACGATGCGCCAAATGCAGAAGCGTGCCCCCTGGGGTTTCGTAAACGCCACGCGATTTCATCCCGACATACCGGTTTTCCACGATGTCTACCCGGCCCACCCCGTGGCGGCCAGCAATGGCATTCAGGCGTGCAAGCAACGTGGCAGGAGACAACCGCTTGCCGTTCACCGCGACCGGATTGCCCTCTTCGTATTCGATCTCGACATACTCGGGTTGATCGGGTGCCTTTTCTGGCGACACGGTGAGTTGGAACATGTCCTCGTAGGGCTCTCGCCAGGGGTCTTCGAGGATCCCGCCTTCGTAGCTGATGTGGAACAAGTTCCGGTCGGTGCTGTACGGTTTTTCGACGGTCACGGGGACCGGAATCCCGTGGCGCTCGGCGAATTCGAGGAGTTTCGAGCGAGAATTCAAGTCCCACACACGCCACGGAGCGATGACCCGAATCTCGGGACGCAACGCGTAGTACGTCAGTTCGAATCGTACTTGGTCGTTCCCTTTGCCCGTCGCCCCGTGGGCCACGGCGTCGGCTCCTTCGGCAACAGCAATCTCGATTTGGCGCTTGGCAATCAGTGGGCGGGCAATGGAGGTCCCGAGAAGGTACGCGCCTTCGTACACCGCATTGGCGCGCAACATGGGAAACACGAAATCGCGCACGAACTCCTCGCGCAAATCTTCGATGTACACCTTGCTCGCACCGGTTCGCCGGGCCTTCTCTTCGACCGGCGCGAGTTCTTCGCCCTGCCCCAGGTCGGCGCAAAATGCCACCACCTCGCACCCGTACGTATCCACCAGCCAGCGAAGGATGACGGACGTATCCAGCCCGCCCGAGTATGCCAAAACCACTTTTTTCGGTGCTTCCATTGCAGGCTACTCCTTCGTGGGCCGCCATCCACGCGCCGTGCGCTGCTCGTCGTGGTGCCGGACCAGCCACACCAAGATGGCCTTTTGTACGTGCAGGCGATTTTCCGCTTGGTCGAACACGATCGATTGCGGCCCGTCGATGACCTCGTCGGTAATTTCTTCGCCGCGGTGTGCTGGCAAGCAATGCATCACCAAGGCATCAGGCTTTGCGAGGCGCACGAGCGCCGCGTTGACTTGATAGTCCGCAAACGCTCGTCGGCGCTGTTCCGCCTCGGCCTCCTGCCCCATGCTGGTCCAGGTGTCCGTGTAAATCACGTCGGCGCCGTGCGCCGCCTGAGCCGGGTCGTGCACCAAGGTCACCCGAGCCCCGGCCGCACGCGCGCCGGCAAGCACCTCGGCATCCGGCTCGTATCCGGTCGGGCACGCAACCACCAGTTCGAAGCCAAAGCGCGCTGCCCCGTTCATCCAAGAGTGTGCCATGTTGTTGCCGTCGCCGATAAAGGCCACGCGGAGCTGCGCGAGGTCGCGGCGAAATTCGCGGAGCGTAAAGCAGTCCGACAATACTTGGCAGGGATGCAAGCGGTCGGACAAACCGTTCACCACAGGCACTCGCGCCCAGCGCGCGAGTTCTTCAAGGGTCCGATGGTCGTACACGCGCGCCATGATCACGTCGACCCAACGCTCCAGGTTCCGGGCTGCATCGGCAACGGTTTCGCGTTTTCCCAATTGGATGTCCGCAGGGGTGAGGTACACCGCATGCCCGCCAAGGTGGAACATGCCGACATCGAAGGTCACGTGGGTGCGCAAGCTCGGCTTCTCGAAAATCATTGCCAGCACCTTGCCGTGCAGGAGCGGGTGCGGGCGGCCAGCTTGCCAGTCGGCCTTCAACTCGCGCGCGAGTTGAAGGATTTCTTCCAGCTCGTCGCGAGACAAATCGAGCAAACTCAAGAAGTCGCGTTTCATGCCTGCAAAACCTCGGCAAGCACAGCCACCGCGCGGTCGATTTCCGTGGCAGACACCACCAGGGGAGGAGCCAAGCGCACCACCCGCTCGGCAGTCGCGTTCACGATCAGGCCGCGTTCGCGACACGCCTCCGCCACGGGTCCAGCCGGGCCCGTCAACTCGACCCCCACCAACAGCCCATGCCCCCGCACTTCTCTCACTCTCGGGCAGCGACGCGCCACTTCCTCCAGTTTGCCGCGCAAGTACGCCCCCTGCTGCCGGCAGTTCTCGAGAACGCCCTCCTCCAGAAGCGCTCGCACCGTGGCTACGGCAGCGGCACACGCAAGTGCGTTGCCCCCAAACGTCGATCCGTGTGCGCCCAATCCAAAACTTTCTGCCACCTCGGCCCGCGCCAGCATCGCGCCCACAGGCACACCGTTCCCAAGACCTTTTGCGAGAGTCATGATATCGGGCACGACGCCGAACAGCTCGTAGCCGAACAACGTTCCCAAGCGGCCCATTCCGGTTTGGACTTCATCGAAAATCAGCAAAAGATCGTGGGCCTTGCACCACTGCTGCAGGGCTCGCAGATACTCCGGATCCACCGGAATCACGCCGCCCTCGGCTTGCACCAACTCCAACATCACCGCCACGGTCTGCGGCGAACGGGCTGCCTCGAGCGACCGTAAATCGTTGAACGGCACGTATCGAAACCCCTCGGGAAGTGGCTGGAACCCTTGACGTACTTTTTCTTGGCCTGTGGCCGTCAACGTGGCCAGGGTGCGGCCGTGGAAGGACCCTAACATGGTAATAATCTCGTACCGCCCCCCTCCCTTCTCGGAGCCATACCGTCGCGCGAGCTTGATTGCGGCCTCGTTGGCCTCGGCGCCGCTGTTGCACAGAAAGACGCGGTCCGCGAACGAGTGCGTACACAAGAGTTCCGCGAGTTCTCCCTGCGGGGCGCTGTGGTGCAAGTTGGAAACGTGCAGGATCTTGTTTGCTTGCTCGCAAATTGCGGCCGTGACCCGCGGGTGGGCGTGTCCGAGAGCAGTCACGACCGTGCTGGAAAAAAAGTCCAAGTACTCGCGACCGTCCGCGTCCCACACACGGCACCCCTGTCCGCGCACCAACGCGAGGGGTGCGCGAGGGTACACAGGAAACAAATAACGGTTGTTCCGGGCGATAATGTCGGCACTTGTCATGGCCAGCCAGGCAGCGTCGAGGGAAACCCCTCGGTTAGCGAGCAGGGCGGCGCCGTGCAATTGCAGCGGCGTCGCTACGCAACACCACTTCGGTGCCCACCCCGGCGTCGGTGAAAATTTCCAGCAGCACAGCGTGGCGCACGCGGCCATCGACAATATGGGTCTTTTTCGTGCCCCGGCGCAGCGCGTCGAGGCAGCATTCCACCTTTGGAATCATTCCCCCATCGATCACCTTGGAGCGCACGAGTTCCTGCGCTTGTTCCACGTCGATCGTCGAGAGCACTTGGCCATCGGCTCCGCGGATGCCTTCCACATCGGTGAGCAAAATGAGTTTTTCCGCCTGCAGCGCCGCAGCCAGCTCGCCAGCCACGAGATCCGCATTGATGTTGTAGCTCTTGCCGTCTTCTCCCACACCAATCGGGGCGATCACGGGAATGAAATCTGCCCGGTCGAGCGCCTCGATCACCGCGGGATTGATGGCCTGCACCTCCCCCACGAGGCCGATGTCCACCTTGGTGCGACGGCCGCTTTCCTCCGTTGTGACCGTGAGCTTCCGAGCCCGGATCAACTCGCCATCTTTCCCGCTCAAGCCCACCGCACGCCCCCCTTGCCGTTGGATGAGAGTCACGATCTCGTTCGTGATCTTCCCTAGGACCATTTCCACCACGTCCATGGTTTGCGGGTCAGTCACTCGCATTCCCCGCACGAACTGCGGCTCGATGCCCAACATCTCCAGCACGCGGTTAATTTGGGGACCACCGCCGTGAACGATGACCGGGTTGATCCCGACGTACTTCAGCAGCACGATATCCTGCGCAAAACTTGCCCGCAGGGCATCGTCGGTCATGGCGTGGCCGCCGTACTTGATTACCATCGTCGTGCCTGCGTAACGACGAATGTACGGCAGGGCTTCGAGCAGCGTGTCTGCTCGCGCAATCAGCTCAGCGACATTCCGCGCGCGTGTTTGCATCGGTCCCCCGGGTTCAGAGGATGTAGCGGGACAGATCCTCGTTCTTCACGATGTCCCCCAACATTTCCCGCACGTACTTCGCGTCGATGACGACCTCCTGGCCGCCGAGATCCGGAGCGTCAAAGGAAAGGTTCTCCAACAAACGCTCCACCACCGTGTGCAATCGACGCGCACCGATGTCCTCGGTGGACCGGTTCACCTCGGCAGCGATGGCGGCGATTTCTTCCACAGCATCCTGAGTAAAAGAAAGTTTGACCTGTTCCGTGGCCAAGAGCGCCACGTACTGCTTGAGGATGGCATTTTGTGGTTCGGTGAGGATGCGCACGAAGTCTTCTTTCGTGAGCGGGTCGAGCTCCACGCGGATGGGGAACCGGCCTTGGAATTCGGGGATCAAATCCGAGGGCTTGGCGATGTGGAACGCGCCCGAAGCAATGAAGAGGATGTGGTCGGTGCGGACCATTCCGTACTTCGTGCTTACGGTGCTGCCTTCGATGAGCGGCAATAAGTCGCGCTGCACTCCTTGCCGCGACACGTCCGGTGCACCACTGCTTTCGCGGCCTGCGATCTTGTCGATCTCGTCGATAAACACGATGCCGGTTTCCTCGACCCGGCGAATTGCCTCCCTCGTCACCCACTCCATGTCGATGAGCTTGCTTGCCTCTTCGTTGGTCAAGTAGTCCAAGGCGTCGTCGATCCGCATGCGTTCTTTGGTGGTTTGTTTTGGCGCCATGGAGGAGAAGAGTTCTTTCAGCTGCGACTCCATTCCTTCCATGCCCTGAGGGGCGAAGACTTCGACCATCGGGAACGACGACTTGGTGACCTCGATCTCTACGATGCGGTCGTCGAGCAGTCCTGCACGCAACATGTTGCGGAACTTTTCGCGGGTCGCTTCTTGCGCGTCATCCTCGCGCGAGCCGGGAAGAAGCAAATCGAGGATGCGCTCCTCGGCAAGTTCTTCGGCGCGCAAGCGCACCTTTTCTTCTTCTTCGTCCTTGACCATCTTCACGGCGAGATCCGTGAGGTCTCGAATGATCGATTCCACGTCGCGCCCCACGTACCCCACCTCGGTAAACTTCGAGGCTTCCACCTTGATGAACGGGGCTTGCGCCAATTTCGCCAAGCGGCGGGAAATCTCGGTTTTTCCCACTCCTGTAGGGCCGATCATGATGATGTTCTTTGGCGTAATCTCGTCCCGCAGCTCTTCGGGCACTTGCAAACGGCGCCAGCGGTTGCGCAACGCCACGGCAACCGCCCGTTTGGCTTTCCGCTGGCCAACGATGTAGCGGTCGAGTTCGGAGACAATTTCCCGCGGGGTCATGTAGCTCATATCGCCACCTCTGCTACCACGTGGGCGCAAGAGCGCAACGCCGCCCGACCGCGCCCCGTCGGCGCTTTACAGTTGCTCCAACACGATATTGTCGTTCGTGTAGACGCAAATGGAAGCAGCGATCCGCATGGCTTCTTGCGCAATATCTGCGGGAGACAGCTCGCTGTGCTTCATCAGCGCGCGGGCAGCCGCCACCGCATACTGGCCGCCGGAGCCAATGCCGACCACCGGTTCGTCCGGCTCGATGACGTCCCCGCTTCCGGAAAGCATCAAGATGGTTTCACGATCGGCCACGAGCAGCAACGCTTCCAAACGGCGCAGCAAGCGGTCGGTGCGCCAATCTTTGGCAAGCTCCACCGCGGCGCGGCGAAGATTCCCCTGATGCTGGTCGAGTTGGCGCTCGAATCGCTCGAACAAGGTAAACGCATCGGCCGTAGCGCCCGCAAAGCCGGCGAGGACCGAGTCGCGGTACAGCCGCCGCACTTTGCGCGCCTGTGTTTTTACCACGGTTGGACCCAAGCTGACCTGGCCATCCCCCGCCATGACGGTGAGGCCGCGGTGGCGCAAAGCCAAAATTGTCGTTCCATGAAAGGGTTGCATCCTTCATCCCTCCATCACACGCGGAGTTAACCGGCCCGCGGATGAGACTTGTCGTACACCCGCATGAGGTGGTCGAGGTTCAAATGCGTGTAGCGCTGGGTGGTCGACAAGCTGGCGTGGCCAAGCAACTCTTGAATCGCGCGCAAGTCGGCTCCGGCATTCAGCAAGTGCGTCGCAAAGCTGTGCCGAACCGCGTGAGGGCTCACCTTGGTGGCCAACCCGGCGGCTCGCACGTAGTATTCGAGGCGCCGTGCCACGGAGCGCGTCGTCAACCGCCGCCCGCTGCGATTCAAAAAAACGGCCCCCACGTCGCGCACACCACGGCGGCAAAGCTGCCCAATCTGGGCGCGGTGACGTTCGAGCGCAGCCAAGGCTTTGCGCCCGATGGGAACGATCCGCTCCTTGTTTCCTTTCCCGCGTACCCGCACAAGCTCGAGCGCTCCGTCGATATCCTCCCAGTTCAAACCCACGAGCTCGCTCACCCGCAGCCCGCAAGAGTACAGGACCTCGAACATCGCGGCGTCGCGCACGCGCACCGGCCCGTCTCCAGGTACAGCATCGAGCAAGCGAAACACATCGTCCACCGTCAGGTGGTTCGGGAGCTGTTGTTCCTTTCGCGGTGCCTGCACCACGCTCACCGGATCGTGCTCGAGCCAACGACGCTGGCGAGCGAAGCGAAAAAACGTTTTCAACGACGAAAGCTTGCGCGCCACCGAGGTCTTGCGGTGCCCCGCAAGCAGGTGCGCGAGAAACGCGCGGACGTCGTCGCGTTCTACCGCGTCGACGCGGGTTGCGCCGGAGTTCGTTCCCTTACGCTCGCGCAAGAAGGTGGCAAACTGGCGGAGGTCCGCGACGTACGCTCGCACCGTGTGCGGCGATGCATTGCGCTCTGCGACGAGGCTGCGTTCGAATTCCTGAACGGCTTCTTCCCAGTCCAACATCGCCTTCTCCACCCTACCCGGTCGGCACTTGCCCCGCATGGTATCAGCACACCTCGCGCTGAGCAAAGGGAACCAACGTGGTGTGCGCGTATCTCCCGAGCGGGAGCGTACCATCCACCCACGGCTTCGTCGGGGACTGCCCTGCCGTAACCTGTGAAGCAAAGGCAATCGCGTGCCCCTCTTGCCAGCCCCGCCGCTGAGCCAAACCGAGCACCGCGTGCGGGCCACTGCTCCTCTGTAGCCTCGCACTCGCATCGACGGGCGTGTTCGCGCTAGGCAAGCTCGCGGCATGCGGTGCGCACGCCGAACCGAGGAGGCAGTATGAGTCGTGAAGAACAACCCAAAGACAAACAGCCCATCCTGGCAGGCGCGACGCCCGAGGAACGGAATCCCGATCTGTGGCCCACGGAAGCGTTTGCGCCACTCGAGCGCTTGCTTGCGAGCAGCTTGCAACGAGCCGGGCAAGCGGTTCGCGACACGTTTGGCCACGAAGATCGTCAAATGACTGCCCGCGAGTTTGTGAACTTCTGGAATCAATGCCGGCTCAAAGCGATGGCGACCGTCGGCGCCAATGGTCGGCCGCACATCGCACCAGTCCATGCCGAGTTTGTTCGCGGTGAGCTTTTCTCGACGATTTACACGGACGCGCAACGGCTGCGCGACATCCGGCGCAATCCCCACGTGGCGCTCACCACGTGGGCGCCCGATGGCGCTGTAGCGATCGTGCATGGCCGCGCCCACGTTGTGCCCAACAGCGAGCGCACCAGCCGTCCGGGCGCCACAGGGAGGGAGCGCCGCACGGTGCTCCTACGCATCGAAATCGACCGCATTTATGCCATGAAGGGCCGCACCCGCCCTTGATTCTCACCAGGGGAACGACCAGGTAAAGCAGGCATGGAAGAAACGAAACTTGTCGATCCACCGGAAACGATCCCCATCCGGCCCGACGAGGACTTCGACCACGACCGCTTAGCTGCGTATCTGCGCGGCAAGCTGCCGGGATCGGAAGGTCCTTTGGAGATCGTGCAGTTTGCCGGGGGGCATGCCAACCTCACGTACCTGCTTCGCTACGGCTCGGTGGAGTACGTGTTGCGCCGACCGCCGCTCGGGCCCGTTGCCCCTGGCTCCCACGACATGGCACGCGAGTACCGCTGCCTGTCGGTGCTCTACCAAGCGTATCCGCTGGCTCCCCGAGCATACTTGTTTTGCGAGGACCCTAGTATCATCGGGGCGCCGTTCTTCGTGATGGAACGACGCTACGGCACGGTGGTCCGACGCGTGATCCCCGAGAAGTGGGGAGGCGGCAAAGATGCCATAGTGAATCGGAAGATCAGCGAGGTGCTCATCGACGCTCTCGCAGACCTCCACGCCGTCGACCCCGCAAGCGTGGGACTCGACAAAATAGGCAAGCCCGAGGGCTTCCTCGCCCGCCAAGTGGATGGCTGGATGGCACGTTTCGAGCGGGCAAAAACGAAGGACCTACCCATTGCCCGCGAGGTACACCAGTGGTTGCAGGCGCATATGCCGGCGTCTCCGCGTCCTACATTGCTCCACAATGACTGGCGACTCGACAACATGATGCTAGCCGACGACGATCCGGGCCGCTGCGTGGCGGTATTTGACTGGGACATGTGTACCGTGGGCGACCCGCTTTGCGACCTCGGGACCTTGTTGACCGCCTGGGTCGAGGAACGCGAAGCTCCGCCGGGTACTTCTGGCGGCCCGGTGGTCATGCCCTCCAACACCCCGGGGTTCATGACCCGGGCTGAAGCAGTCGCACGGTATGGGAAGCGCCACAACGTGGATGTGAGCAACGTGCCCTACTACTACGTGTTTGGCTTGTTCAAAATGGCCGTGGTCGTCCAGCAAATCTACTACCGCTACCATGTGGGGCAAACCAAGGACGAGCGCTTCCGCACGTTTGGGCAAGCGGCGGAATTGCTCTTCCACCGCGCCCACGAAGCGGCGCAGTCGGGCACGGTGTAACGACCAAACAAGGGGAAGAGCATGGCTCAGCTCACGTTGTACCAGTTTGCGGTATCGCCCTTTTGCGACAAAGTACGGCGCATCCTCGCGTACAAGAACATTCCTTTCGAAGTCTACGAATGGCCTCTGGCCGAGGTGCCGCGCATTGCGGAAGTAAACCCGACCGGCAAGTTGCCGTTCATCGAATGGGATGGCGAGATCATCGGCGACTCGACCGACATTGCTCTCGCGGTGGAGGCGCGCGTGCCGTCGCCCCCGCTTTTGCCGGCGGACCCCACGCAGCGGGCCTTGGTGCTGGCGCTCGAAGACTGGGCAGACGAGTCGCTGTACTTTTACGAAATGTGCCTGCGTTTTGGCGATGAAGATTTCGATCGCAACTTCCCCAAGGTTGCCGGCACTTTGCCGCCCGACGTGCAAACCATGATGGCTCCAATGCTGCGGGAAAATTTCAAACAGGTCACGGCCACCCAGGGTGTCGGGCGCAAACCGAAAGAGCAACTGGCACGCGACGTGGAGCGGCTGTTTGCCACGATCGAGGCGTTACAACAACCAACCGGCTTTGTCGTGGGTGACAAGTTGACTCTGGCCGATATTGCCATCGTGTGCCAAGCGGAATGCATCACCGACTCGCGTTTGGGCGCGGAAACCTTGTCGCGCCATCCTGCGCTCCGCGACTACTTTGCCCGGGTCGATGCGCTCACCCACGCCCAACGGGTGTAGGCGATCTCGCGATGGTCGATATCGAGGCGGTACGAAACGACTGGAGCCAGCGCGGCTTTACCTGCGACGTGTGGGTCGACGCGCCTGGGCAAGTGTGGCGCAACTTCGTGCATCCGACGGACGAGCTGGTCATGCCCGTCGAGGGACAAATCCAGCTCGAGTTTTCCGGCCAAGTGTTTCGTCCGGCAATTGGCGAAGAAGTACTGATCCCGGCGGGCACTCCGCACACAGTACGCAACATCGGCCCGGGGATTTCCCGCTGGCTCTACGGCTACAAAGTGCGGTAAGCCCCAGCATGCTACTCGCTCGCGAACCCGGCGCGATGGACCTTGGTGCCTGACCGACGACGAAGGAGGAGCAGACATGGCACGCTTGCCTTATCCTGACCCTGACGCGCTGCCTGCGGAAATCCGCGACACCCTGGCGCAGTTGCCCGTGCAGCTCAACGTGTTCCGCATGCTGGCCCACGCTACTACGCTGTTCCGACCTTGGTTACGCCTCGGCACGGCGATCTTGAACGAGCTCGAGCTCGACCCGAAGTTCCGCGAGCTGGCCATTCTTGCCGTGGCTCAGGAAACCGACTGTGCGTACGAGTGGGGACAGCACGTACCCCTCGCCCGTTTGGTTGGCGTTGGCGAGGAGCAAATCCAGGCCATCGAGCGTGGCGAAGTCGAAAACCCGTGCTTTGGGGCTCGGGAGCGCATCGTTCTCCTTGCCACGCAAGCTTGGCTCCGGCAGGCGCGACTGAGCGACGAGATCTGGACCAACCTCGCAAGCCAGCTATCCCCGCGGCAAGTCATCGAGCTTTGTCTAGTGGTCGGATTTTACTCCATGCTCGCGCGGGTTCTGGAAAGCGCAGAGGTGGATCTCGATGCCCCATTTGCTCAGACCTTCGTTTCCCAACGGTAGCCTTCGCAGACGATGCGGCTCGAAGATCTCTCCACTCCGGCCTTGGTTGTCGATGCCGCGGTGCTCGCCGAAAATCTTGCAACCATGGCCGCGCATCTTCCCGGCACCCGCTTGCGGCCTCACGTAAAAGCACACAAATGCACTTCGCTCGCAAAGCTCCAGCGCCAATATGGGCACACGGCGTTCTGCTGTGCCACTGTACGCGAAGCTGAAGGTTTGGCACTCGCTGGCCTTTCCGACGACATTCTGCTGGCCAACGAAGTGCTGGATGTCGACCGCCTCGCCCGATTGCGGCACTGGCCGGTGACCGTCGCAGTCGATTCCCCAGCCACCATTCTGGCCGCAGCTCAAGCTGGCATCCAGCGTGTACTCATCGACGTGAACGTCGGGCTGCCACGTTGCGGCTGCGCGCCGGAGCAAGCCGGTGAGCTTGCCGAAGAAGCGCGACGCCGTGGCCTCGAGGTGCGCGGAGTGATGGGGTACGAAGGACACGCGGTCGGTGTGGTCGATCGGGGCGTGCGCTCGGAGCTTTGCCAGCAAGCGATGGAGCGGCTGCTTACGGCCCACCGCGCTGTGGGAGGTCCAATCATTTCTGCCGGCGGAACGGGAACGTTCGATCTCAATCGCTGGGCTACCGAAATCCAAGCGGGATCCTACGCTCTCATGGACACGCAGTACGCGAGCCTCTGCCTGCCGTTTCGCCAAGCCGTCTTCGTTTGGGCCACAGTGATTTCCGTCGGCAACGGGTACGCGGTTGCGGATTGCGGGCTCAAAGCGCTCGGCATGGATCACGGGAACCCGAGCATCGATGGCGCGCACGTGTTGTTTTGTTCCGATGAGCATGTCACCTTTTCTCCCTCGGTCATGCCCAGAGTCGGCGACAAGATTCGGGTATGGCCCGCTCACGTCGACCCAACCGTGGCTTACCATTCTTGCATGTACGTGCTGGAGGGTGAGACCATCGTAGAGGCGTGGCCCGTGGATCTTCGCGGCTGGTGACGTTCCGCACTCCGGCACGTCGCGAGCTCGGAAGTGGCGCGCTCATCAGGGGGAATCTCGAGCGAACTCACGCGGTCGTGGTTGCGCGGAGCAATGCAGCGCGCTAGCGGCCGACGGCGGAGGGATCCATGGGGTACGAGCAAATTCTGTATGCAGTGGACGGCCCGGTGGCGTTCATCACGCTGAATCGCCCGGACAAACTCAACGCCTGGACCCTGCGCATGGGATTCGAGGTCCGGCACGCCATGTGGCGAGCGGAGCAAGACCCCACCGTGCGGGTCATCGTGGTAACAGGCGCTGGGCGCGGATACTGCGCCGGTGCAGACATGGATTTTTTGCGCGAAGTGCAGTCCGGCTCCGCTAGCCCGTTACAACCGCCACCAGAACTTGCCGTCGAATTCGACCCTGCGCTTCCTCCGTTGTATCGAGGCGAGTACACGTACCCGATGGGCTTAACCAAGCCTGTGATCGGAGCGATCAACGGCGTCGCTGCTGGCCTAGGAGCGTCGTACCCGTTGTTTTACGACCTTCGAGTTGCGTCTTCGCAGGCGCGCTTCTCTTTCATCTTTCCGCGCCGGGGCTTGATTGCGGAGCATGGATCGGCGTGGCTCCTGCCGCGGATCGTGGGACACACGCGCGCTGTCGACCTGCTGTTTACCGGCCGTTTCATCGACGCGGACGAAGCGCTGGCCATCGGTTTGGTCAGCCGCGTCTACCCGCACGATGCATTTCTCACGGAGGCTCTTGCTCTTGCCCGCGAGCTTGCCACGCAGTGCTCGCCGCGTTCGCTTCGGATCATGAAACGGCAACTGTGGCGCGATCAATTCGGAGAACTGTCTGCTGCCGTGGACAACGCTGATCGGGAAATGGTGGCTTGCTTCACCACTGCCGATTTCCGCGAAGGGGTGGCGGCGTTTCTCGAACGGCGCTCGCCAAAGTTTACCGGCGAGTGAGCGCAGGGAGCCGCGAGCGCCGCTATGATCCTACCGCTCAGCGACGCACCGAACCCGCGTGGAATCCCTTGGGCGACGTATGCCCTCATCGCCGCGAACGTTGCCATTTACTTCTGGATTACTGTCCCTCTCAGCGCCGTTCCTGCAGATTGGAGCGACCCAAGATTTCGCGAGTACGCGGAAATTCTAGAACGCGAATTCGGCCACCGCGCCCCCCTGCGGCAAATCCTCGGGCAAGTGTCGCAGTATGATTTGTTTGTCTTCGAACACGGGTTCCGTCCGGCGGCACCGCAACTCAGTGATCTCTTTTTTTCCATGTTCCTGCACGCTGGGTTCTTGCACCTCTTCGGCAACATGCTGTTTCTGTGGATCTACGGGGACAACGTCGAACACCGACTCGGCCGCCTTCGATTTGTCCTGTGGTACCTCGCCACAGGGGCGGCAGCGACCTTGTTTCACGCGGTGTTTTTTTCGTCGTCGCAAATTCCGCTCGTCGGAGCGTCTGGTGCGATTTCCGGAGTTCTGGGGTTTTATTTCCGTTGGTTCCCCTACAACCAGGTGCGGCTGCTCCTTGTGTTGTTTCCTTTCTTCATGCGGGTGGTGTATCTGCCGGCCCGCGTGGTCCTAGGCTTTTACCTGGTACTCGACAACATCTTGCCGTTTTTGCTGACGTATGGGTCCGATGGAACCGGCGTCGCGTTTGGCGCCCATATCGGCGGCTTTTTCGCTGGCCTCCTGGGCGCCTGGTGGATCGACCGACAAGAACTCCGACCGCCGGCCGCCGAACTTGGGAAAGCACGCGAGGTGACGGCTAGCGTTGCGGCCCTGCGGGCTGCCCTGGACGCCGGCCGGATGGAAGAGGCCGCCAGGATTTACTTCCAACTCGACGCGACAACCCCTCTCAAGGGAGTGGACGCAAACGATCTCCTGGATCTCGCCGAATGGCTGCGTATGCACGGCTCGCCACGTTCGGCGCTAGCTTTATACTTGCGAATCTTGCGGCAGCACCCAACCGCTCCGGTCACCGCAGCCGCTCACCTTGGCGCCGGCCGTGTACTGCTTTACGACCTCGACGAGCCCGCCCTCGCGTATCAGCACTTCATGGATGCGTTGCGAACCGCGCCCACGGCGGAGATCGCGGCGGAGGCACGCAGAGCGATTCGGGATGTCACAGCGCGGCAAAAGATGCAGGTTGGCCGCCCGCTGCGGAAGCAACCCGAACCCTGACGAGTCCTTCACCAGAGCCGTATTGCTCTGCAGCGTCGCCCGTGGGATGCGGAAACTCCGGCGGCGGTTCTTCAACCGTTCGCGAACGACACCCACAAGTTGCCTGCGACGCTACGAGACCGCTCCAGAGACCGATGCAGCCAGTTTTTTACCAATCGTCGCGTCGGTGACGTCCAGACCGGCCTTTTGTAACAACACGGGATACGACTCGACCGGAGGCACAGGATCCAACTTCTCGATCGGCGGCACTTTTTGCATTGCCCTTTCGATGTACGGTGCAAGCTCCTCCGCCTTTGCGCGCATTCGACGCTCGTGGCGCTCCTTGAAATCAGGTAGGACCCGTTCCGCAAAGAGTTCGAGAGATTCGCAAATATGCTCGTGCCGATTGCGGCCCCCTTGTTGGATGAAGATCACCTGGTCCACACCCATTTCCTCGAACTTTTCCAAGTTTGCCCGGACTTCGTCCGGGTTGCCGATGCCTCCGGTTGGGCCGCCCCAAGTATCTGGGCTCGAGTTTTTCTTGAAGTCCTCCCAAATGTTGAAGCGCCCGGGCACGTGCGTACCGGTGATGTAGTAGTGCATCAGCGCGTAACCGAAAAAGCGAAACCCCTCCATGCCCCGAGCAAGGGCGACTTCGCTGTTCTCGTGGCACATAAACCCTGTGACCATCGCGACGTTCGGATTCACTGCTTGGCCAATGGGCTCGCACTCTTGCTTGAAGGTGTTGTAGTACTCGTCCACCCAGTACTTTGCCTCGCTGGGATCGACAAACGCGAAGGTCAGGGCTCCCATTCCTAAGCGCGCTGCCAGTCGGATCGTGTCGCGATTGGAGCATGCTAGCCACAGCGGCGGATGAGGTTTCTGCAGTGGTTTGGGCACCACGTTGCGGGGCGGCATCGAGAAGTAGCGGCCGGTGTACCCTGGGTAAGGTTCCGCCACCATCATCTTCGCCGCTTCCCGCACTGCCTCCGCCCACATGTCGCGCTTTTGCATGTACTCAATGTTGAATCCTTCGAGCTCGATTCGCGAACTCGACTCGCCCGTGCCCCAGTCCACCCGCCCGTCGCTAATCAGGTCCAAGGTGGCAATGCGCTCGGCTACGCGTGCGGGGTGATTGTAGTTTGGCGGCATCAACACAATGCCGTGTCCGAGGCGGATTCGCCGCGTGCGTTGACTGCACGCAGCCAGGAACACCTCTGGAGCCGACGAGTGCGAGTACTCTTCGAGAAAGTGATGCTCGACCTCCCACGCGTAATCGATTCCTAAGCGATCCGCGAGTTCCACCTGCTCCAGCGCCTCCCGAAGCAAACGGTGTTCGTCATCCTCGCCCCATGGGCGCGGCAACTGATGCTCGTAGAAAATTCCAAACTGCATGCGTCACACCTCCTCGATTTCCCAGCCAGGGTCCTGCGAACTGTCGCGCGTTTCACCCAAAATGGCGGCCATTCCGCCGAGGCAAAAGGCAACTAAATCGTCGATCCATTGCAACCGGCGCCGGCGGCGCTCATCGGGCGTCCAGCTCGAGTAGCGGAGCACAGCACCCCAGGTAAACGTGAGCACGAGCTCGGCCATGCGCCGGGCCCGTGCACGGTCCTTCGACACGAGCAACCCGCTGCGCAGGTAATCTTCCGACAAGGCCTCCACCCACGCTTGGTCGTTGCGCCGCAAGTATGCACGCACACGAGGGTCATGACTTTCCCGCTCCCGTGCCATCATGCGCAAGAGGTCCTCGTGCTCTTCCACCATGTCGAGCACCGTGGAAAACGACTGCCACGCAACCTCTTGGGCGGGGCGCCGTGCGGCTAGGCGGTGCACTGCCCGTAGTAAGCGCCGGAAGGATTCCTCGTGCTCCGTCAAAATGGCCAAAAAAAGTTCCGTCTTGTCGCGGAACTGGTGATAGAACGAGCCGACCGATACCCCAGCCGGCTCTAAGATGTCCGGTTTCAAGTTCGTTGCGGCAAGCCCCTTTTGCGCAAATGCCGTGCGCGCGACCCTAAACAGCCGTTCTCGCGTTCGCGCCCTTAGAGCTGCCCTTCCTCCCGAAGTCACAACCAGACTGCTGTTCCGAGACACAGTCGTAGAATAGATGTTCTAGAAGCATCGCTCTAGAAATCTTGGTCGAAGGGCTCGATTTCCGGCCTCAAATGTTCGAATCCTACCCACTCCGGCAATGCGTAAAGAATTTTCCACCGTTTCCAGACGGGCGACGGGAGCGTGGACGAGGAAACCCCGAATTTCCGCAGTTGGTTTGCAGCGGGGCGTCCTGTGCTGGCAAACAAACCCCTCGCCACCGCTGACAGCGAGGGCCAAGTACGGTAGCATCCTGCAGTCCGGCTACCGGTGGGCTGTGATCCAGCCTACGGGTAGACCGCGAACACAGCAAACCAGGACAAAGGATCGAACAAGAGGGTTGGGAGCCCGGATGAGTCCAGGCAAGCGGATTCGAGGGAGGTGAAGGATGAAACCGGTGCGTTTTGGGCTGTTCATGCCGCAGGCGGGACAACGGTGGGAAACCATTCGCCAAACGGCGCTGTTCGCAGAAGAGTGTGGTTTCGACTCGGTTTGGTTTGTCGACCACATGTGGATGCGAGGTCTCGAGGATCTAGATCACCTCGAGGCGTGGACGCTGATGTCCGCCTTGTCCTCCATCACCAAACGAATTCGCTTGGGTACATTGGTGCTGTGCAACAGCTATCGGAACCCGGCGCTGCTTGCCAAAATGGCGAGTTCTCTCGACCACGTGAGCGGCGGCCGCTTCCTTCTCGGCCTGGGCGCTGGGTGGATGGAGGAGGAGTACCGTGCGTACGGTTACCCGTTTCCCCCCGTGCGCGTACGGATCGAGCAACTCGATGAAGCACTGCACGTGATCAAACGGATGTTTACGGAAGATCGGGCGACGTTTCAGGGGAAATACTACTCCATTGCCGACGCGATCAACCGCCCGAAGCCGGAACAGCGTCCACACCCTCCAATTTTGATCGGCGGCGCAGGGGAGAAGAAACTCCTCCGCGTGGTTGCCGAGCATGCAAACATCTGGAACTGTCCGAACAACGTGGCAGCGGAACTGCCACGCAAGCTGCAAGCGCTGCGGGCGCACTGCGAGTCCATCGGCCGTAACTTCGAGGAAATCGAGGTTTCCGAGCAGTGCGTGTTCATCATCGGCAAGGATGATGCCGACCTGGAGCGCAAAACCGCCACCGCAAAGGCGTTGCTCGGGAACGTATGGGACATCGAGAAAGGTGCGTTTCGTGGCACTCCCTCGCAACTTGTCGAAGCATTCCGTCTGCGCCAGCAACAAGGAGTCACGTTTTTCATCGGCCTTTTTGGAGATCTGAACCAGCCGGACAGCTTGGAACTCTTTGCCCGCGAAGTGCTACCGGCTTTTTCCTAACGAACGGTCGCCGCACCACACGAGCATTCCTCAGGTAGCGAAAGGTCAAGCCGTGAAGTCTCGCTCTTTTGCCCTTGCTACGGATCTTTACGAGCTCACCATGGCAGCGGCGTACTTTTGCAACGACATTCGGGCCGTTGCCACATTCGAGCTGTTCGTGCGCGAACTTCCTGCCGACCGTCGGTTTCTTCTCGTGGCAGGCATCGAACAAATTCTCGAATACCTGGAAGAGCTGCGCTTTACCGACGAGGACATTGCTTATCTCCGCGCCCATCCGAGTTTCGCCTCGGTGCCGCAGGATTTCTTCGATTACCTCGAGGAATTTCGTTTCACGGGAGAGGTTTGGGCCATGCCGGAAGGCACGCCGGCATTTGCAGGCGAACCGATCGTGCGCGTCACTGCGCCCATCCTGCAGGCGCAAATCGTGGAAACGTTCCTGCTTGCAACCGTGAACTTCCAAACGATGATCGCCTCGAAGGCAGCGCGCGTCGTGGGCGCGGCGCGGGGGAAACCTGTGATCGAGTTCGGGTCGCGGCGAGCGCACGGCAGCGAGGCAGCCATGTATGCGGCACGGGCCGCGTACATTGGAGGGTGCACCGGCACCTCGAACGTAGAGGCCGGGTTGCGTTTTGGCGTGCCCACGTTTGGTACCATCGCACACTCGTGGGTGATGTCCTTCGATGACGAATTAGCGGCGTTCGAGCACTTCATGCGCACGTTTCCCGGGTCGACGACATTGCTGATCGACACGTACGACTCGGTCGCGGCGGCTCGCAAAATCGTTTCCGCTGGTTTGCGCCCGCAAGCCGTGCGGCTGGACAGCGGCGACTTGGCTGCCCTCAGCCGAGAGGTCCGTAGGATCCTCGACGACGGCGGCCTCCGAGACACGCGCATTTTTGCAAGCGGGGATTTGGACGAGTACCGCATCGACGAACTGTTGCGGCTCGGGGCTCCAATCGATGCCTTTGGCGTCGGCACCCGGCTGTCGACTTCGTCCGATGCGCCGAACCTCGGCGGAGTTTACAAACTTGTCGAGGTGGTGACCGACCACCAAGCAAAAGGCAAGGTGAAAACCAGCCCTGGAAAAGTCACGTTGCCCGGCCGCAAACAAGTTTGGCGCGCGAGCGATGCAAGTGGCACGTACACGGAAGATTGGATCGCGCTCGCGGACGAGCCGGCCCCCGTGGCCTCGGCAGAACCTCTCTTGCGCTGCGTACTGCAGAACGGCGCGCGCACTGAACGCGCCCCCGCACTTCAAGAGGTTCGGGAACGCGCCCTTGCCAACGTCGCCCGCCTGCCAGGGGACCTGCGCTGCCTGGAACGGGGCGCTGGACTGCCGGTTCGGATTACGCCCCGACTGGCGGAGGAGCAGCGAAGGGTAGCAGCGTCGTGTACCGGCCGCTGAACGAGATTCTTGTCCGAACAGGCCACCAGACGCGCGCTGCCAGCTAGGGGACCAAAACCACCTTCCCCGTGGTGCCACGCGATTGCAGTAATGCCAATGCCCGGGCTGCCTCCACGAGCGGAAACGTCGCACCAATTTGCGGGTGTAATAAGCCGCTTTCGTACAAACCAAACAGATCTTGCAGGGATTGCCGCAACGTGTGCGGGTCGTGCTTCCGATAGGCGCCCAAGTGCAAGCCGACAATGGCGATGTTCTTCAGCAAGATCCGATTCGCTTCGATGGTGGGGATTCGCCCGGAAGCGAACCCGATGACCAGCAACCGACCGCACCAAGCCAAGCACTTCAGCGAACGGTCGAACAAGTCTCCGCCAACGGGGTCGTAAATTACATCTGCCCCGCGTCCGTTCGTCGCCTTGAGCACCGCCTCCACCCAGTCCTCGCGCGAAGAGTCGAAGCAGGTCTCGGCACCGTGTTTAGTCGCTACCGCGCATTTTTGCTCCGACCCGGCTGTACCCAGCACCCGCGCACCCAAGGCCCGCCCAACTTCCACCGCTGCCAGTCCGACGCCACTCGCAGCCGCATGCACGAGCAATGTTTCGCCTTGCCGCAAGGCACCACGGTGCACGAGGCCAAGATAGGCCGTCAAATAAGCCACCCCAAAGGCGGCACCTGCTTCAAAGGACATCGAGCTCGGCAACCGCACGACAAACTGCGCTGGCGCGACCACCACGCTTGCGTACGCGCCCCACTCGAGGATCGCCGCGACTCGGTCGCCCGGCTGAACGTGGTCGACACCAGCGCCAACGCTGCGCACCACACCGGCCACCTCGCTGCCCGGAGCGAACGGCAGCGGCGGCCTCACCTGGTACTTGCCCTGAACCATCAAGATGTCGGCGAAGTTACAACCAATGGCCCGAACGTCGATGACGACCTCCCCGACGTTTGGACTGGGCTCTGGCAGTTCGTGCTGCTCCAGCACTTCGGGTTGGCCAAGCTCACGCACCAGCATCGCGTACATAGGGCCTGGCCTTACCGACCCAGGGCAGAAAATCAACCCGCGCCGGCTTCGCTGTCGAAACCGGCGCGGAAGGAACCAAGAACGAGCCAGCTACTTTTTGCCGGCAAGCTCGCGAACGAACTTGGTAAGCCCGCGCACCACTTCGGGCTTCGAGGCTAAGTCGGGATTTGCTGCCATCAACGGGCTTTTCCCAACCGCCTGGCCACCGCCGACGATGATCTTCTGGATGTGGTCATCGGTAACAGACTTTTGCCACTCTTCCGAAGTGAAGTCCCTGGGCTTCGGGTTCAGCGCCGCACCCGCGGGGCCATCCCCTTTGCCGCCTTGACCATGGCACGTGGCACAGCGGGTCTGCCAAATTTCTTTGGCTTCTTTCATGGCAGCCTCGGACACCTGATCCGCCGCCCATACAGCCACGCCGCAGCCTAGCCAGGCACCTGCCATGGCCGCTGCAAGAACCCGACTGCGCACAACTTGTCGACCTTTCCGCGTTTTCCAGCTCCGCATCTCCGCTTGCTCCTTCTCGACGTTCGTACCGCTTCTCTTTCGCGGCGATTTCCACGATACCCAAGCAAGACTGGCACCAAAAGGCAACGCTCCGCAAAGAACACCCCGAAGCTCCTCACCGTATCCTGACTCAAAAACCGGACTCGGTTGGGATTCCCACTTGTGGGAGCGTATCTGCCCGCGCAGTCCTGGATCGCTGTCCCCCTCCCTCGAATACTCTGTGCCTCCTCACACATCGCAAGACGACGGAGTCGCTCTGTGATGGGCCCCGCCATTCCACGTCGACCTAGAAGCTCGCCCCTCCGTCTTCGTGGCTCTGGCGGCCCACGCTTGTGCACGCCGCGCAATTCCGACGCCCTCCCTTCGGGATGCACGGTGCCACTCTTCAAATGCCGGCAAGCTTCGCGGAAAGCTGCGTCGGAGCGTACGCGGGCGAGATGCCAAGTGAATTCCCTGGCGATCGTGCGTTGCCTGCGTGGAGTCGAATACATCCTCCGTACGCAGAGCTCTTTGCTGCCAACGCGAGGAGGCGCCAGAAGCCACTAGCTCTAGGGGAGGCCAAGCGAAGCATACAGCGTACACGGACTTTGTTTTTCGGTCCCACCTTGGGTGCCGGTCCTACTCGGCCTCCAAGAGTTGGGAAAGAAGCAGACGTGCCGCGAACGTCGGGTGGGTCGGAGGAATCACGCCGAGGGCTCGGCACCCAACGCACGGGTATAAAGGTCGTGATACTGGGCGGCGGAACGGGACCAAGAAAAATCTGCCCGCATGGCCCTCTGAACGATTCCTTGCCAGCGAGCCGCCTCATGGTCCGCGCGCAGTGCTCGATCGATGGCTTCCAGGAAGCGATCCGCAGTCCACGGCCGAAACTTGAAACCTGTACCTGCGTCGGGATGCTCGTCGGCATCGATTACAGAATCCTCGAGTCCACCGGTGGCGTGCACGACGGGCACGGCCCCGTAGCGCATTGCGTACATTTGCGCCAAACCACATGGCTCGAATTGGGACGGCATCAAAAACAGGTCGCAGCCCCCGTACATGCGCTTCGCCAGCGTTTCATCAAAGCGCAAAGCAACACCAACGCGGTCGCGATACCGAGAGGCGAGTTCTGCCCAAGTTCGTTCCCATTGGGGGTTCCCTGTACCCAGCACGGCCAGTTGCACTCCGCGGCGGAGAAGCTCCGGCACGATGTCAGCCAGCAAACCCGTGCCCTTCTCCGCTACGAGTCGCGAAACCGTGCCCAAAAGCGGCGTGTTCGGGTCAGCAGCCCATCCGAACTCGCGCTGCACACTCGCCTTGGCAGCCACCCTGCCGCCGAGATCGTCGACCCGGAACGGCCGAGGAAGCGCCGGGTCAGAGGACGGATCCCATTCTTCGTAATCCACTCCGTTCAAGATTCCCGTAAGACGGGCGGAGCGATACCGCAGAGCGCCATCGAGTCCGCAGCCATACTCGGGGCGTTGAATCTCTCGCGCATACGTCGGGCTGACGGTGGTCAGCCAGTCGGCAAACATGATTCCTGCCTTCAGGTAATTGATGTTGCCCCACGCCTCGAACGCATCGAAGGAGAAGTACCGATGGTCGAGGCACAACAAGTGCCAGTCTAAGGGCCAAAAGGAGCCTTGGTACGCGAGATTGTGGATGGTTAGGACGGTGCGTACGCTGGAACCCCACGGGTAGCGCGCGCTGTCCGCACGGAGAAATGCTGGCACCAGCGCGGCGTGCCAGTCATGAACGTGCAAAATGTCCGGAACACCCAGCGCACCCACAAAGTCCAGCACCGCCCGACTGAAAAACGCGAACCGCTCTGCATTGTCCGTGTATGCTTGGCCTCCTTCGCCGTACAACTCGGCACGGTCGAAGTATTGGTCCGCCACGATGGCGTACACGGGAACACCGTCGCGCATCTCCGTGCGCCACACGGGCGCCGACACCCAACGATCGGAGATGGGCACTTGAACGTCCCACTCCGTGGGCTCCCAAGCAACGTCGCCGCGACGCACGCAGCGGTACCCCGGCATCACTATCGCCACGTCGACACCACGGCGTTTGAGGAAGCGCGGCAAGGCGCCGAGAACATCGCCGAGGCCACCCGTCCGTGCGTAAGGGGCGACCTCGGCAGCGGCCATCAATACGAACATGCTCGCGGAACGGCGGGACCCCCGGAGCCCACCAAGGTGGCGCCGCGACTACAAAGCCGCGGCCCTCTTTTGGGCGGCAGCGGCTGGCTCGAGAGCGTGCCGGAGAACTTCGTCTACGGTTTCCACGAAGATGAAGTTCATCTCTTTGCGCACCGCCTCCGGCACCTCCTCCAGGTCTTTCTCGTTCCGCTTCGGCAAAATGACGGTCTTGATACCAGCCCGACGCGCACCCAGGACCTTCTCCTTGATCCCGCCCACCGGCAACACCTTCCCGCGGAGGGTGATTTCGCCGGTCATCGCCACATCGTGACGTACGAGCCGGCCAGTGAGCAGCGACGCCAGCGAAGTTGCCAACGCCACACCTGCAGAGGGTCCATCCTTCGGCACAGCGCCCGCAGGAACGTGGATGTGAATGTCCAGGTTCTCGAAAAAGTCCGGAGCGATGCCCAGGCTTGCCGCATGCGCGCGAATGTAACTCAAGGCCGCTTGTGCCGACTCCTTCATGACGTCGCCCAGTTGACCGGTAAGGATCAAGCCCTTTTTGCCAACCATCTTTGTCGACTCGATGAAAATGATGTCGCCACCGTTCGGCGTCCACGCCAAACCCACGGCTACTCCTGGTTCTTGAGTGCGGTCGGCAACTTCGGAGAAGAATCGCTCCGGCCCCAGCATTTCCCGCACCTTGGCAGGGTCGACCGTCACTGGTTCGGTACGCCCCTCTGTGATCGCACGCGCGACTTTCCGGCAGATGCTGCCAATCTCGCGTTCGAGGTTCCGCAGCCCAGCCTCACGCGTGTAGTACCGGATAATGTGCAGGATCCCTTCGTCGGTGAACGAGACCTGCCCTTCTTGCAGGCCGTTTTCCCGCGTCTGTTTAGGGATCAAGTGTCGCCGCGCAATGACCAGCTTTTCCTCTTCGGTGTACCCTGCGAGTTCGATGACCTCCATGCGGTCGCGCAGGGGCGCCGGAATCGGGTCGAGCAAGTTGGCGGTGGTCACGAACATCACGCGCGACAAGTCGAACGGCACGTCGAGGTAGTGATCGACGAACGCATTATTTTGCTCCGGATCCAGCACCTCGAGCAACGCGGACGCTGGGTCCCCACGGAAATCCGCACCCAGCTTGTCGATTTCGTCGAGCATGAGCAGAGGGTTGTTCGATCCTGCGTTGCGAATGCTCTGAATGATCCGGCCAGGCAGTGCGCCAATGTAGGTCCTGCGGTGCCCGCGGATCTCGGCCTCGTCACGCACACCGCCTAGGGACAAACGGACGAACTTTCGCCCCAAGGCTCGGGCAATCGAGCGTCCGAGAGAAGTCTTACCCGTACCTGGAGGACCAACGAAGCAAAGGATTGGCCCCTTGGAATCCTGTTTCAATTTCCGCACCGCGAGGAACTCGAGAATGCGGTCTTTAATTTTCTCCAAATCGTAGTGGTCCTCGTCGAGCACCTGGCGAGCGTGAGCAATGTCCAGATTGTCCTCGGTCGACACCGACCAGGGCAAATTCACCAGCCACTCGAGGTACGTACGCACCACCGTATGTTCCGCAGACTCCGGCGGAATGATTTTCAGCCGTTCCAATTCCTGCTCCGCCGCTTTCCGTGCCTCGGGAGGGAGCTTGGCCTCTTCCATCTTTTTGCGGAGCTCTTCGACCTCGGCGGCGCGTGGGTCGGACTCGCCAAGCTCTTTTTGAATCGCGCGCATCTGCTGGCGCAGGTAAAATTCTTTCTGGTTTTTGGTTAGCTCCGACTGAACCTGCGCCTGAATCTTGTGCCCGAGCTCGAGCAGCTCGATTTCGCGTTTGAGAATCATGAGCAAGCGTTCCATACGCTGCTTGACATCGAGCGTGCTCAGGAGCTCTTGCTTTTCTTCCACGCCGATATTCAGGTTCGAGGCAATCAGGTCCGTCACCTTGGCCGGGTCGCGGATGTTGTTCACCACCACCTGCAACTCATCCGGCAGGTAGGGGATCATCGAGACGTACTTGGAGAACTGATTGACCAACTGAGTCTGGATGGCAGCCAGGAGCGGCGACTCCGGTTTCACGTCGGAGAGTTGCCGGACCCTTGCCCGGAAGTATGGACTGGCCTGCGTAAATTCGACGAGCTCGATCCGGCGTAATCCTTGGACGAGGATTCGCACGCTACCGTCCGGATACTTGAGCATCTTAAGGATGCGCCCGGCGGTACCACGCGAATACAAACCTTCTGTAGTCGGGCTTTCTTCTTCCGGGTTCTTCTGGCTCACGAGGCCAAGGAGCCGATCGCCCGTCAGTGCATCCTCCACCAGTTTCAGCGAGGAGGCCCGCGAGATCAGCAAAGGAACAATGGCCGCGGGAAAAATCACCACCCCGCGTAGCGGCAAAATGGGCAGTTCCTCGGGAACGTTCACCTCCCCGAGGTCGGCCTCGAATCCGATGTAGCGCTGCTTTTTCGATTCTTCTCTTTCGTCTTCCAACGTCATGCGCGGAAACTAATACCGCCTTCCAGGGCTGACAAGGCACGTTTTTCCTCGACCGACCCGTGGCGCGACACAACACGTGGCAAGTACATCGCACGCCAGCTCGCCGGCGACGGCAATCCTGATCTACGCACGGTGCCGAAACGAGCATCGATCGCGTACGCGTCGCTCAGCGCGGTCGCGGGCACAAAACGGACCGAGCATTGCTCGAAAATGGCTTTTCGTCCAAACTTCGCACGTTGATGGAGAGATCCGTCCCATGCGCCGGCTTTTTACCGTCGAGGAAGTCAACGAACTCATTCCCGCACTGGAAGTCGTGATGGGCCACTTACTGCAGAACGCACACCAACTACGCGACGCCGTTCTGGCTACCGCTCGCCAGCTCGGCAAGCACCCTGACGAGATCAGGGCCGCAGATTTGATCGCTGTCCGTCCGGAGCTCGAGCGAAATCTGGAGGCGATCCGCGAAGCGATGGCGCAAATTGCCGGCATGGGAGGCGAGGTGAAAGGGCTCGACTTGGGGCTTGTGGACTTCCCCAGCGAAATCGATGGGCAAGAGGTGTTGCTGTGCTGGCAGTTTGGCGAGCGAGAAGTGGGATTCTACCACCTACCCGACGAGGGCTTTGCGGGGCGGAAACCGCTAGCAGGGAGCGGCCCCAGCGTTCGGATCGTACATTAGGGGGCAACGGAGGTTTGTGATGCGTACCGCGGTGGCCACGGCCTATTTGCTCGCCCTTGCCGTATGGTTGGGAACCATCGTCTTTCACTCGTTTGTGGTGGCTCCCGCGCTCTTTCGCACCCTTCCACAAACAACCGCTGGCGACGTCGTGTCGCGAATCTTTCCCGCCTACTACCTGGTTGGCTATGTGTGCGGAGCGATTGCGGTGGCTGCGCCGTGGTACTTGACGCTCAGCGCCCCGGGAGAGCCCTCGTGGCGTTGGGCCAGCATGATTGCGGCGATCATGCTGGCCCTGACCCTCGTCGCCGGGGTGGTGATCCATCCGCGTGCGGCAGCACTGAGGCGCGAACTTCCGGCAGCTGCCGCAGACGCACCCGTGCGAAAACAGTTCCGCCAACTGCACCAAATGGCGGTGGTGGCCAACCTGCTCGTCCTCGCGAGCGGGCTCGGCCTCGTGGTCGTCGTAGCCCGGCAACTCCGCTAGACCTCTTGGAGTGCAATGCCAAAAGCCGTATTGTTCGACCTCTTCGGCACCTTGGTGCACTTCCAGGAGCAAGTCCCAACGGTGGAGATCGGCGGGCAGCCCTGGAGAACGACCATGCGGTGGCTAGAGCCTGTGGTCCGACAATATCTTCCCCGCTGTCCGTTCGAGTCGTTCCTCGCCGCGTTGCTCCAGGTCACCCGCGAACTTGCCGCACAACGTGCCCCCGAGTATTTGGAAGTTCCCTCCGTCGTGCGCTTTCGCCGCGCGCTCGCGGCCCTTGGGATCGACGAAGCGCAACAAGCGGTGATCGCTCCGCGACTGGTCGAGGCACACATGGCGCGTCTAGCCAGTTGCACCCGCCCCGATCCGCACGCGACCACCGTGCTGCGAAGCTTGCGAAACGCAGGATACGCACTCGGGGTGGTTTCGAACTTCGACCACGAGCCGACTGCCCTGGGCATTCTCGACAAGTTTGGCCTCCGCTCGTTGCTGGACGTAGTCGTCATTTCCGCTGGATTCGGTCGGCGCAAGCCACATCCTGCCATTTTCCGCGCTGCGATCGAGGCTGTTGGCACCGATGTCCCAGCCACCTGGTTCGTCGGCGACAACTACGAAGAAGACGTTCGTGGCGCTCGAGCTGTGGGGTTGAAAGTCGCCTGGATCCGTTCAGACCCTAGCGAGCCGCAAGCGCGCGAGTGCGAGGCTGACGTGGTGCAAATTGCCACACTTGCGGCTGTTCCTGAGTTGGTCGTTTCCGGATCCGTGTTCGCAGCCGGAAACCCTCCGATTTCCTAGAACGCATCGAGGGAATCGGCTAGCGTGCGGTGGACTGGAGGGGTGGGTGAGCGGTTGAAACCACCGGTCTTGAAAACCGGCAACCCGCAAGGGTTCGAGGGTTCGAATCCCTCCCCCTCCGTTTTGCTGCCGCAAGCTGGTGCCCGTGCAACATGAAACAACAAACACCCGGAGAGCTGTACACGCGTCTCCGGGTGTTGCTGCGCGCTGGCCGGGCTGGAAAGGACGGCGGCGATTGACCGAAACGGCTATTCTGCGCGAACCACCGAGCGAGACGCCGCTAGTGTGCGCCTTTGTGGCGCTTCATGTGCTTGCGCGGTTGCGCCAAATGCTTCTTGCAAGCTTCGGACAGTTCGTTTTCGTGCTCCTTGAGGCAAGCCCGGTACCGTCCCTTCCCCGGCTTTACGTCGTGACAAAATTTTTCGATGTCACTTGCACAAGGCCCTTTCCCCACAGCCCAAGCTTGGGGTGCCGCCCAAGCGAGGCCTAGCCCGAGGGCAAATGCGATCAGTGTGTGCTTCATCGTTCGTTCCTCCTTCGCTCTTAACATCACAGCTAGAAACCGCCGTCCAGTTCCTTGGTCCATGAAAGCCCGAACAGGCCGACACAGCAAGCTCCAATGACGCCCTTCTTGTTTCTTCATTCAATTTTTAATCTCGACACAACTGGTCGGAATTGTCTCGTCGAATACTCCAACACCGGCGCAACTCATGAAGATCAAGATGCCCAAAATCATTGGTCATCGCGGCTGCCGTGCTCCGGGAGTTTGCGAGAACACGGCAGCCGCGATGTGCTTGGCGATCGAGCAGGGGGCGGACATCGTGGAATTCGATGTTGTCAGCACCAAAGACGGCCACTTCGTGGCCCTGCACTGGCCCGACGTGCGCTTCCTGAGCTTGCGGCCGTGGAGCTACCGGCTCGAAGAATTACCTCCACTGGACACGTTGCCCGTGATTCTCCAGGCAGTGGGTAGCCGCGTGCCCATCTATCTCGATATCAAGCAGCCGCTCGACGAAGCCCGTTTTCTCTCTCTCGCCGAGGTCGTGGACGCTTTTCATCACAACACGGTCATCGTCGGTTCGTTTTCCCGCACCACTCTGAGAATGTGTGCCCAGCACAGGCCCCAATGGATCCTCAATTACGACTGCTTGCCGGTCCTCAGCGCGATCGAACAAGCGTTGGAGATCGGTGCACGATGGATCAATCCTCTCCCCTGGGGAGTCCGCCAGGTGTTTGCCGAACGCGCCATCGATGCTGGCCTTTGCTTCGTGCCCGCTGGGAACGAGAGCGACCGACGCCAACTACGTTTTGCGCGGTGGGGAGCCTACGCGCTTTCCACGTTCCGTCCGGCTCACCTGCGCCATGTACTCGAACAGCACTTCGGTGCCGCTAGCGCGAAGTGAACCGGCTCTCTGGTCTGAAGGAACGGCGTGTCCTTTGCACCTAGTCGTCGACGGGCTAAGAGTGCGTGCTCGTTTTTCTCCGCAACGGGTTTTATGAGCGCAGCGTCGAGGCATTCCCTTCTTTCGGATTTTGACATTCACCTGTTGGCGGAAGGACGCCACGAACGGAGCTGGGAAAAGCTGGGCGCCCACGTGGTGGAGTTCGACGGCCAACCTGGTGTGTACTTCGCGGTGGTGGCGCCCAACGCGCGCCGGGTTTCCGTAATTGGCGAATTCAACCAGTGGGATCCGCATGCGCACCCCATGCATTTCGTTCCGGCTGCTGGGGTGTGGGAGCGATTTATCCCGGGCGTTCGACCCGGAGCCCTGTACAAGTTTTGGATCGAATCGAAGGTCACTCCCTACAGGGCAGCCAAAGCGGATCCGTATGCGTTTTACAGTGAACTCCGCCCCGGAACAGCTTCGCGAGTGTGGGAGCTGAGCGGCTACCAATGGGGAGACCAGGACTGGCTCGAGCGACGCGCGCAAGTTCAGTCGCTGCACGCTCCGATGGCGGTCTACGAGGTCCACCTTGGTTCCTGGCGGCGTGTTCCGCACGAAGGCCATCGTTGGTTGACCTATCGGGAGCTCGCTGAGGAACTCACCGCCTACGTTCTCGACCTGGGGTACACGCACGTAGAGTTCCTACCGGTGAGCGAGCACCCGCTCGACGCCTCCTGGGGCTACCAAACCACCGGCTACTTCGCACCCACGAGCCGGTACGGCACCCCGCAGGACTTCATGTTCCTCGTGGACACGCTGCATCGCAACGGAATCGGAGTGCTCATCGATTGGGTACCGGCACATTTTCCCCGCGACGAGCACGGCCTCGCGTATTTCGACGGCACCCACTTGTACGAGCATGCCGATCCGCGACTGGGCGCGCACCCTGATTGGGGTACGCTCGTGTTCAATTACGGTCGGTGGGAAGTTCGCAACTTCTTGTTGAGCAACGCCTTGTTTTGGTTCGAGGTGTACCACATCGACGGGTTGCGCGTGGATGCGGTTGCCAGCATGTTGTATCTCGACTACTCGCGCCAGCCCGGCGAGTGGATCCCCAACCGTTACGGGGGCCGAGAGAATCTCGACGCGGTGGACTTTTTACGGCTGTGCAACGAGCGCGTGTACGCGCTCCATCCTGGAGCAGTCACCGTCGCCGAAGAGTCGACAGCATGGCCGATGGTCTCGCGGCCAACGTATCTCGGTGGACTGGGCTTCGGCTACAAGTGGGACCTCGGCTGGATGAACGACACCTTGCGGTACATGAGTCGGGACCCGATCTATCGCAAGTACCACCACAACGACCTCACGTTCCGCATGCTCTATGCCTTCACGGAAAATTTCTTCTTGCCCCTGTCGCACGACGAAGTCGTGCACGGGAAGGGTTCGCTGCTGGCGAAAATGCCTGGCGACGATTGGCAGAAGTTCGCCAACCTCCGGTTGCTTCTCGGCTACCAGTACACGCAGCCAGGGAAGAAGCTGCTGTTCATGGGGAGCGACATCGGCCAGTGGAGCGAGTGGGACCACCAAAGCAGCGTCGAATGGCATTTGCTTGCATACGAACCTCACCGCGGCGTGCAACGTCTCGTGCGCGACTTGAATCGCCTGTATCGGAGCTTGCCTGCGCTCCATGAGCTCGATTGCGAGGCTTCAGGATTTCAGTGGGTAGACTGTCACGACAGCGAACAAAGTACGCTGAGCTACCTACGCAAGAGTTCCCGCGGTGACCTCGCTTTAGTGGTGTGCAATTTCACGCCTGTCCCCCGATTCCAGTTTCGCGTGGGCGTCCCCGTGGGCGGGTTCTGGACAGAACGGTGCAACAGCGATTCTGCACACTACGGCGGCAGCAATCTGGGGAATGGCGGCGGGGTCGTCGCCGAAGCCACCCCTGCACACGGCCAGCCATACTCCCTGGTCCTCACTTTGCCGCCGCTCGCTTTCTTGATACTCACGCCTCAGCAATGAACGTGAACATCCTCCTGCACAACCACAGCTCTCTTCCTGGGGACCTTGCCGCGTCGCTGCACGATTTGCTGCGTCTTCAAGAAAACCTCGGATACCGAGTGCTGACCGACGGCTTTTTCTCGGCACGCGATCCGGTTTGGCTGGCAATCGAATGCGTGCACGGAGTGGAAGCCGGCGAGCCGACGGATTACTTTGGTGCAGGACTCGAAGTTCCTAGACCTGTGGTTCGCGACCACATTCATTACGCGCGCAGCACGGCGGCCGCTCACTGGAGGGATGCGCAAGCCCTCACGCAACTTCCCGTCAAGGCTGTGCTCCCTGGGCCATTCACGCTCGCATACCTGAGCGGACCGACGACCGGTACCGGCCCTTACCCCAGCCGAGAGGCGCTGGCAGAGGCGTGGGCGACCGCCTTGCTGGCAGAATTTACCGCGCTCGTCGACGCGGGCGCGCAGTGGATTCAACTCGAAGAACCTGCCCTTTTGCGAGCCCCAGAAGCGATCCGCCTCGTGCGCGACTTGCTGGAACCTTTTTGGGCAAGCCGCGACCGGTGCCGTTTAGTGGTTTCCACTTGGGGCGAAGGAGCCACGGCCCTTTACGCCCAACTCCACTCGCTCCCCGCAGACGTTGTCGGGGTCGACTTGGTTTCCAACCCGGACTTGCTCGACCTCATCCCACACGTCGGCGCCAGCCAGGAACTGTACTTGGGACTGTTACGCCCAGAGACAGCCACGCTTCCGTTGGCAGACGAAGCGCACCACCTCCAACGCATTTTGCACAACTATGAATTGGAGTCGCTGCATATAGGGCCAGCTTGCGGCCTCGAGGCGGTTCCCCCAGCCACTGCCCAGACTGCACTGCAGCAGCTTGCGCAACTCGCTGCCCTGGTGGGACACTCGGGTTAGAGTCTGCAACCCATGACGCGAGAGGAACTTCGCCGCACTTTGGCCCGGTTGGAATTGGCTGGCGAAAACATTGTCGTTCATGCCCATCTGCCTGGGCTTGGGCTGGGGGCGCCGGGGGACGCGCATGCCTTGTGCGAACTGCTCGTCGAGGCCGTAGGTTCCGGGACCATTCTCATGCCGGCGTTTACTTCGGGCACAATCGTGGCGGTGACTTCGGAATCCGGAACGCCCCGACCGCCTCTTGCTCCGACCCCGTTCCATGCCGATTTACCGGCGGACGATCCCGTTGCCGAGGTGTTCCGCCATTTCCCGGGAACCCTTCGCAGCCAGCACCCCACGCACTCCTTTCTTGCGCTCGGACCGTTAGCGCGGGAACTCCTGTCGACCCATCGCGACAACAATCCGCTCGGACCCATCAAGAAGCTCAACCTGCACCGCGGTGGGATCGTGCTGCTCGGCACGAACCTGTGCGCCGCAGTTGCCTTGCATCTCGCTCTGGAGTCGCGCTTGCCGCGCGACCTCACGCGCCGCACGGCGTTGCGCATCAACGCCAGCGGGTACGTGGAACGCTCGGTGATCGATCACTATCCCGGCTGCAACCGGGGCTTCGACAAGCTCGAGCCGCTCATCGACACAACGCAAGTGCGAGAAGTCGCCTTGCCAACGGGTTCGGCGCGAAAAATACCCTTGCGCTACTTGCTTCACTTGGCCCATGCCGCGCTGGAGCAAGACCCTTCGGCTCTCTTTTGTAGCGAGCCGTCTTGCTCTAGCTGCAACGCCGCACGCCGCCGGATGGGTTTGCAGCCGGCCCGGCTGGCTTGACCGTCGCGCCCCTTGGCGATCAAGCGGCTTGCTTCCACGCGGCGCCCAAGGGCATTTTCACGCCCCGCACGGTCGGCAACGTGTACGGCCCTTCGGGAATCACGGCCACGGACCTCGCCTGAGGAAACCGCTCCTTAACTTCCGCCAGTGCTGTTTCGGCGGACGCTGCCCAGCGGATGGCAAAACCATCAGGAAACTCCACGACTTTGTGGCGAGAAACAATCCACACGGAGGCCTTGCGCAAAACTTGGCAGAGGTGCTGCACCATCCACTGATCGACCTGGAAAAATCCTGGCTGGAGCAACTGCTCCATGAACGCATCCGGCGACGAAGCCGATAGGAGCAAGCGAACGAACTCTGCGCTGCCAGCGCCTTCGGAAAGCTCGGCCACCAGAACGATCGCCCCGCCTGGACGCACGATGTTCAAAGCCGCAACCAAGCCCTTGATTGCCTGGTACAGCGTCTGGTCGAGCGGGTAACCGCCCGCAGACGTGAGTACGATGTCGACAGATTCCGGAAGGGTCACCAGAACTTGCTGCTCCAGCGCTTCGACACCGGCAAGATGCGCCTGCACCACGTCGCCCGCGTACACGCCGGTCATGCGGCGCATGCGATCGATCGTCACATCGCAAAGAAAGTCAGCGCCGACACGGGCGACAATTTCCAACAAATCTTCGTGGAATGGATTTCCCTGTAGAATGCCCGGGCCGACGTGTCCCTCGAGCATTGTAGGGCCGTGTGCGCTTCGCATCGTGCGCACGCCGGCAAGCCCCGGACAAAGCGCCTTCCGGCCGCCGGAGTATCCGGCCATCAAGTGCGGTTCGATCAAACCAGTCAAAATGCGCAAATCCGCACGGAGATAGCCGCGGTCGATCCAAATTTCCGTTCCGCGGCTTGTCGTGCCCAGGTACTCGTGAGCGTCGTCGTCCCGAGCCACATGATTGCGGACAGGATACGTACGCACCACGTCGGCGCCCAACATTTCTTCCAACTCGGCCACCGTGTTCGCACGGTGCAACCCTGTGGCCACAAGGATTTCCACTTGCTCCGCCGGTAGTCCCGCGTCTCGAAGCGTCCGCAGCAGTGGCGGCAACAACACGCGGTAGGGGACTGGCCGTGTTTTGTCCGAAACCACCACGACGGCACGGCGCTTCCCGCGCGCGAGAACTGCCAATGGCGGCGTCCCGATGGGAGCGGCAAGAGCGTCCGCCACGACAGCAGAAGGGTTTGCCACGGCGGGGTTGCGCTTGGTTTCTAGCAGAACGGCTTCGGCCCAAACCGGAAGCGCGACGGTGATGCGCGAACGGCCGAAGTCGAGCTGGACCTGCATCTTACATTCCCTCGTGGGCCCGCGCCGCAGTTACAGCTCGCGGCGTCCTTCGATGGCCTTTCCCAAGGTGACGCTGTCCGCGTATTCCACGTCTGCACCCATCGGAAGCCCGTGCGCAATCCGGCTGACGCGCAAGCCGAGCGGCTTGATCAGCTTCGCTAAGTACAGCGCGGTGGCCTCACCTTCGGCAGTAGGGTTGCACGCCAAAATGACTTCGCGCACGGCACCCGTCTGCAATCGCTCGATTAACTCGCGGATCCGCAGTTGTTCGGGACCAACTCCGTCCAGCGGCGACAAACAGCCATGAAGGACGTGGTACCGGCCTCTGAAGCTTCCCGAACGTTCCACGGCAACCACATCGGCCGGCCGCTCGACGACGCACAACAACTCAGGGTCGCGGCGCGGGTCCTGACACAGCCGGCACGGATCTTCGGCAGTGAAGCCCAAGCACTGGGAGCACAGCCGAATGGAACGGCGCAAGTCCAGGAGTGCCTGCGCGAGGCGCTCCACTTCACCGGCTTCTACGCGCAACAAATGGAACGTCAGGCGCATCGCTGTTTTCTCCCCGACGCCGGGCAACTTTGTAAGCTCGCGAATTGCTTCTTCTAAAGGAGGAGGAAGCGCACCCATCGAACGACTCACCTCAGAACGAAAACCCAGGGAGCTTGAGTCCGCCGGTCACCTTCCGCATCTCGTTGGCCACCAATTCTTGTGCCTTGCGGATGGCTTGATTCACGGCTGCTCGCACCAGATCTTCCAACATCTCCACGTCCCCCGCCGCCACCACCTGTGGATCGATCGTAACTCGTACGACCTCGAGCTTGCCGTTCATGACCACGGTGACCATTCCGCCACCAGCCGTCGCCTCGACCGTCAGGGAAGCAACATCCTCCTGAATTTTGGCCAAGCGTTTCTGCAACTCTTGTGCTTGCTCGAACAAATTGCCGAGACCGCCAATGCCCTTTGCCATCACTGTACCTTTCGTCTCACTTCGTGAAGCGTTCCCGCACCTCGCGCAACTCCGCCCCTAAAATTTCCATCGTCTGCCGTACCGCCGGATGATCTAAAATTGCTTTGCGCGTATCCGCGGCCGGCTGTTCTTCTCCTTTGTCACCGCCGGGTGGAGAAGCTTTCTCGAGCTTCACTGCGTTCACCTCGACCCGCACCGGCCGCCCGAAAAATTCGCTCGCCAGCTTGGCAAGTTCCTCGCTGCGTCCCTTTTGCGTGAGGTACTGGTAATGAATGCCAGCGGGCACGCGAACCCGCAAAACATCCCCTTCCCAGTCCGCGCCAACGCAGGTTTCCAAATGCGCGGCCGCGAAGTGGTGGCGATTCGCCACAAACTCGAGGAATCCCTGCCATGCAGTACCGCCCGCGCTACCGTCGGCCCCCCGTGTTCGCTGCGTTGCATTGACGACAGATTCGTTTTCGCTCCTGGTAGGCACCATGCGCGCGCGAGGCACGGACTTGCCACCTTGCGCAGCGGCGTCCGCCATCCCTCGAGCGCTCTTGCCAGATTCCCCTGGTTCCGTTTCCCTCGCAACTCCCTGCTTCCGGAGCTGCTGCAACTGCTCCGCCAGGGTAGCCAAGCTCACCAGAGGTTCGGTCATCGTCAGCCGCAGCAAGTGCATTTCCAACGTGCATTTGGGGAGTGGACTGCGCCCGAGCTCCGCTTCTGCTTGCAACAGGGTGCGGAACATCCGCTCACAATCCAGGAACGAGGTCGCTTGCGCTTGTTGCCGCACCAACTGCACCTCTTCCTCGGGAAGGTCTTCGGTGAGTAGGTCCTCGGCACCCGCGTGTACGACGGCCAAGTTCCGGAAGTGTTCCACGACGTCGCGGGTGAAGCGGCGCAGATCTTGCCCGCTCTCGTACACGCGCTCCACCAGTTGCAGCACCCGGCCGGCATCTCGTGCCAACAATGCATCGGCCAGTTCGCCAATGACGCTGCGGTCCACGATGCCCAAGGCGTGGAGGATTTGTTCGTCCTCCACCTTGGGGCCAGCGAACGCGAGCACTTGATCGAGGAGCGACTGCGCATCGCGCATGCTCCCCTCGCTCTCGCGCGCCAGGAGAAACAGACCTTTTTCGGTGATCTCCAGCCCTTCCTTGGCAGCGATCTCGGCAAGTTGTCGTGTTACGAGACGTAACGGCAACCGCTTGAACTCGTAACGTTGGCAGCGCGACTGAATCGTTGCCGGCACCTTGTGCGGGTCGGTCGTCGCGAAAATAAACTTCACATGGGCGGGCGGCTCTTCGAGCGTTTTCAGCAACGCGTTGAAGGCACTGGTCGAAAGCATGTGCACTTCGTCGATGATGTAAATCTTGTACCGGCACTTCACTGGCTGGTAGCGCACGTTGTCGATGATGGCGCGCACGTCATCCACGCCAGTGTTCGAAGCGCCGTCGATTTCAACCACGTCAAGGGAACGCCCGCTCGCAATTTCCTCGCAATTCTCGCAAGCATTGCACGGTTCGGGTGCCGGCCCTTCAGCACAGTTCAGCGCTTTGGCGAGAACCCGTGCAGCAGTTGTTTTTCCCACGCCGCGGACGCCGGTGAACAAAAACGCGTGGGCGACCCGCCCGGCGCGGATGGCGTTTTGCAGGGTGCGGGTCACATGCTCTTGACCCAGGATGTCCGCAAACCTTTGTGGCCGCCATTTGCGTGCAAGGACCAGGTAACTCATTGTGCCAAAGCGAGATTGCCTCCGCTGCGGAGGGCTACAACAGGCCTACAAAACGCGAGAACTCCGGAGCGCGATGCAGGTGCGCAGCAGTGATAGCTAGGTTTCCCCGCGGCACAGGGACGAAATCGATACCGCTGCTTCCTTCCGGACCTGACGGGGTTCTCGATCCGTCTCTTGCGCGGGACCTAGCTATCACGGCTGCGCACCGAACTCCTCCGAAGGTCGACGTATATCGCACAAGACGCCGGACGGTGAAAGGCCACCAGCGCACCCCGTTTCTCGGGCCAGCACCCCGCCCCCTGCGGACGGATGGACACGGATGGAACAGAACTCTTTGCAACCGGAGCTAAGCCCTGTACGGCACCTTCTTCGGAACTTTCGCCCGGCCGCAAGCCCCACGCTTGAACCGCGCCGCGGGCGGGCCTTTGTCGCGGGGGGCGGCATGTTCACAATCGGCGCGGGAGCGTGCGAGCCCCGAAGTTACCCCGCAGCGTCCTCAGGCTTCCGGAGGTTCGGAAACCGCGTCCGGATGTACTGCCGAGCGCTTTCCGGAGACAGGCACACGCTGCTTGGCCCACTGCGAACGTAGAAGGCTCCGTCCGGACTCTGCTCCATGCCGTTCCATTTGAGGAACACCGGCTCAGGGCTGCGCTGGCAGGTGATGAGACAAACCGTCTTGCCTTCGAGAACCTGAGTCCGCGGGTCGATGCAAGTGCTGGCGCGGTCGCCGAGCGCGTTGCGCACCACCTGGTCCAAGTGCCGCCTGAACCGATCGTCGTTTTCGAAGCCGTCCGCTTCGATCCCCACGATCGTGCGATCGTCCGCGACGCCGATCAGGAGATCCCCACCCTCCGTGTTGAGGAAGGCCGCAATCGTTTTGAGCACTGCATGGGTGATCCTGTCGTCGATGCGGTCCTCTTTCAGGTTGTACCGGAGTGTCGCCTTGAACTCGAGGGTCTTCGATTCCTTCTGGCGGATGAGTTCCTCGACCTGGCGGTGCTTCCGGAGGTACTGGTCGAACAGGAGGTTCTTGACGGCTTCGCCGAAGGCGCGGTCGTCGGTGATGCGCTTGTAGAGTTCGAAGTTCGTCTCGACGATCTCCTGAATCACTCGCTCCACCTTCTGATCGAACGTCAGCCGCACGTTTTCTCGTGTGTTGACCCGGGCGGCTGCGTCCAGGGCTGGGTCGCTGTGCAGTTTTTCCATCATCTGGCTCAGCGTCAGCCGATGCTCGGGGCCCAGATTCAATCCGAATCGCTCGTTCAACTCGGCGATGATGCGGGACAAAGGCTCGACTTCGTCCGGATGGACTCCCTGCGGACCTTTCGTCGCCTGCGGATCGAGCACCCCCGCTTCACGATCAAGCGCGATTCTTCCCCGGTACGTTTCCTGGATCCGGTAGGACTCCATGTCGATGTTGTGCTGGATTTCCCGCGGAAGCGAATCCCGGTCCGGCGGCAGCAACCGCCGAAGGTAACGCGCGAACTGGTAAAGCTTCTCAAGATCGGGATCGGTAAAAGTCAGTACCTGGGCGAGGAATGCGTACAAGCGAATGTAGTCCCCGAGCTGTCCGCGGAAGTCGCTCCGCTCCTCGTCCGTCAGCCCTCGGAATCTTTCTACGACTGGGGCGAGAACCCTATAGATTTGATCTTGGGTGGCCTCGGGGTCGAAGTAGACCCGAGCAAAAGATCTCACGTCTTCTTCGGTATACACGGGAAAATCTGCAAGCCGCCGCTCCAACTCGTAAAGAAGGTTCGGATCCGTGCCTTCGGAAAGGAGCGTTGTCTCGTAGTACGGCTCGAATGCGGCTTTGATCTCGTCGGCCTCGTTGGCGAAGTCGAGAACTATAGTGCCATTCTTTTCCGGGTGCGTGCGGTTGAGCCTCGAGAGGGTTTGGACAGCGTTCACTCCACTGAGCTTCTTGTCCACGTACATGGTGTGCAAGAGCGGCTGATCGAAGCCGGTCTGGAACTTGTTCGCCACAATGAGAAACCGGTACTCGGGTCGCTCGAACATGCGGGCCGTCTGCGCTTCGGGAAATCCGTTCATCCCCGCCTCCGTGTACGACTGCCCGCCATCCTGGACCGTCCCGGAAAACGCCACCAGGGCTTTGAAGGGGTAACCGCGCTCCGCGAGATACCTGTCGATCGCGAGCTTGTAGCGCACGGCGTGGAGACGAGAGCGGGTCACGATCATCGCCTTCGCCTTCCCGCGGATCTCGCGCTGCACGTGGGCGGCGAAGTGCTCAACCATGATCCGGGCCTTCTCCTTGATCGCATGCGGGTGAAGGTCGACGAAGGACTTGAGCAGATACTCGGCCTTTTTCTTGTCGTATCGGGGGTCCTCCTCGATCTTCTTCAGCAGGCGCCAATACGCCTTGTACGTCGTGTAGTTGGCCAGCACATCGAGGATGAACCCTTCTTCGATCGCCTGGCGCATGCTGTAGAGGTGGAACGGCTCGAACTTCCCGTCTGGGCGCTGAGTCCCGAAGAGTTCGAGCGTTCTCGCTTTGGGTGTTGCCGTGAAGGCGAAGAACGACACGTTCGGAAGCCTCCCGCGCGCCTCCATCTCCGCTAGCACACGGTCCTCGATCTCCTCGTCAGCGGTTTTCGCGCCCGCCTCCTCTTGCTCCGCCTCCTCGAGGCTCTTCGCAGCAAGCACCTTCTTGAGGCTCTTGGTCTGTTCCCCGGACTGAGACGAATGCGCCTCGTCCACGATCACGGCGAACCGCTGGCCTGGCAAGGCGCGGATCTCCTCGACGATGACCGGGAATTTTTGCAGGGTAGTCACGATGATGCTCTTGCCCGACTCCAGCGCCTCCTTGAGCTGGCGCGAGGTGGTGTCGATGTTCTCGACCACTCCGAGCACTTGCTCGAACTGCTTCATGGCGCGTTGGAGCTGCCGATCGAGGACCTTGCGGTCGGTCACCACCACGATGGAATCGAACACACGCCGGTCGGAGGTGTCGTGGAGAGTCGCCAGTTGATGGGCGAGCCACGCAATGGTGAAGCTCTTGCCACTTCCCGCGGAGTGCTGAATCAGATACCGCTGGCCGGCGCCTCGCATGCGAGCATCGGCTACCAGCTTGCGCACGCTTTCGAGCTGATGGTAACGCGGGAAAATGAGGTGACGCCGCCCGTTTTTGCGCCCCTTCTCGTCTTCCTCCTCGATTTCGTGGATGAACTGACGGACAAGATCGAGAACGCTGTCCCGAGCCCAAATTTCTTCCCACAGGTAGGAGGTGGCATAGCCGGACTGGGTGGGAGGCACAGGCGGATTGCCGGCTCCTCCGAACCGCCCTTTGTTGAAGGGCAGAAACCGCGTCGCGGGCCCTTCTAGCCGCGTGGTGACGTAAACGAGATCGGGATCCACGGCGAAGTGCGCCAGGCAGCGCCCGTAGCGGAAGAGCGGCTCGCGAGGGTCGCGGTCGGTCTTGTACTGATGAATGGCGTCTTCCACCGTCTGCCCGGTAAGCGGGTTCTTAAGTTCCGCGGTGAAGATCGGGATGCCGTTCAGGAACAGGACCAGATCCAGGCTCTTCCCTGCCTGCACCGCGCCTGCCTGCCGCGTCGGGCGCGGCGCAGGCAGGCCCGACGCGGCAGGCAGGTCGTGCTTGTCGCTGTAGCGGAGCTGACGAATCACCGAAAAGAGGTTCGCCCGATACAGTCGCTGGATCTCCTCGTTCAAGCCGCTGGCAGGGCGGAAGTAGGCGAGGTTGAACTTACACCCCGAGTCCTTGATACCCTGTCGCAACACGTTCAGTACGCCACGCGCTTCGATCTCCCTGGCGAGGCGCCTCAAGAAGCGCGTTTCGACCTCGCTACCGTAATGGGCTTTGAGCTTCTGCCATTCCTTGGGTTGGGTAGCGAGGATGAAGTCCACCACGTCGCGGGGGATGAGACACAGCGAGCGGTCGTACTCCTCGGGGCGGCGCTTGTGGTAGCCGCCGGGCGCGTAATCCCCGTACGAAGGCGGCGGTGGCTCTGCGCTCACACTCTCGTCCCCGGGGACCGTGTCGGGTCCGCCCGCCAGAAGTGCCCTCTCGATCGCCTCTTCGAAGCTGCGTTCGGAAATCTCCGGCATCCCCTCGACCTTCACAGCAATTGTAAGAAATCCTCGACGCTCAGCCCGGCCTGCCGGATGATCGCCCCCAGCGTGCCGCGATCCAACTCGTCGTGATCTGGAACCACCACCTGGGCGAAGGGCTCATCGCGTCGCATCACGACGTGGCTTCCCGTCTGCCGCTTCCGGTAAAAGCCAGCCCTCTCCAGCGTCCGAATAAAGTCCGGCCAGCGATGCGAGGCAGCTTGGTCACACCGCCACCACGATCGTCTCGAAGCGCTCCGGCGGCACCGGCAGATGATCTTCTTCCAGCGCCTCGACGTAGGCCACAATCGCTTCCCGGATGTTCGCAATCGCTTCTTCCTTAGTCTTACCCTGGCTCACGCAACCGGGCAGGCTCGGACACTCCGCCACCCAGTAGCCATCTTCGCCGGGGTACAATACCACTTGCCTCATGGGCGCACCTCCTGACTACAATAGCTCATGTGCCTCCATTTGCCGCTTAAGCACGGTCACAACCTAACCCCCAGCGCACGCAGCATCTGGAAGGTATTCACATGCCTGACGCCAAACGCCTCGCACACGTGTGGAATCTTGATTCTCCGACGGATGTTGGGGTCGTACTGTTCGTTTGTCACTACAGTTCCGTTAGTCGCCTTCGCGTAGGCGACCAGCCAAGGGTCAGCGTTCGTGACGTCCGCAAACTCGGCCTTGGCCGCGTCGGTGAAGTGATGCTGTGCCGCGGCCCACTGCATGATTGCGCGATAATGTTCAAGCACTGAGCCCTCGTTCGTTGACACGAACCACCGATGGAAGTGGTTGTTGGCCCATTGTTTCAACCTGTCATTGCCGTGGTCGATTTCCGCCTTCACGCGGTCGATGCTCAGCAGTCTTCCGTTTCTCGCCTCTCGTACAAGAGCATCCCAAAAGGTTGGCACTAGATCGAATGCGTAGTAGCTCCTGGCTGCCGTTATGAAGACGTCCGAGTCGAGCACGTAGACAGGGCCCGCGCTCATTCAGGCCACCCGAAACCGAGCGCCTTGGCGTAGCGCTCGAAAGTCCGTCCGTAGAGCCCTGTGAGCCGATAGGCCTCCCTATAAGACACCTTGCCCTCTCTCGTGGCCCGCACCAGCGTTTCGGCAAACCGGCGCCCGAGCCGCAGACTTTGCGTGGCGTAGAAGTTCCCGCCTTCCGTCTGTCGGGAGGTCCGGCGACGTTCGTCCTGAGAATACGCCTCGTAGAACTCAAAGAACCCATCACGCGAGATAAGCCTCAGGTCCAGTGCCCGCCGAGCCACCACCAGCTCGCTCACCTTGAAGCGCCTCGCGAGTGCCTGGAAGCGCCCTTCCTCGCGCTGCACAGAAGGCCACTCTTGCCTCATCGCCTCCTCCGCCACCAGAAACTCGGCAGCGATCCGGTTGCAGGTCTGCTCCGTGGCGTCCTCCGCCGGCTCGAGATTCCGAAGGTCGAAGGCGGCGCTACTGCCGAGCCATACATGGGCCAGTTCGTGGGCGAAGGTGAACATCTGCGCGGCCTTGCCGTCCGCGCCATTGACAAAGACGAAGGGAGCATATTCGTCCACCAGGACGAAGCCGCGAAATTCCTCCGGATCGAGGCTGCGGCGGGTGTTGTTCCCCACGATTCCGCTCACCACCACGGTGATTCCCAGATCTTCCACTCGACGCCGAAGCTCTCCAAGAGCATCCGTCCACGTCGGTAGCCGCTGCGCCCAGTCTGGTTCGAGCCCGAGGGCCTCCCTCATTCGTGCCGCAACCGCTTGGGGCGCGTCCTGCGTACTGGCGGACCCGACAAAGGCCAGCGGTTCTTCCCCCTCGCTTTGGAGATACTCACGAAGCCATGCCTGCCTCCGTTGCAGGAGGTAGACGGTCTCGAGAAGATCCGGGCTTGGTCGGCGCGGGGCCCGGCCAGCGAGGGTGCGGAAGTGCGGGATCGGGAGAGATTCTTCGGGAGGCTGGTCGAGAAACAAGTAGCCAAAGGGCGTCGCCGTTGCCCGGGCAAACTCTTCCAATTGCCGCAGAGTCGGCGCGCTTACGCCCTGGAGCCACTTGTGGAGCTGGGGGAATTTGTCCTCGAGGGTTGCCGCCCGCCCGGAGCGCTCGAGCGCCCAGCTCAGCACCTGGGGATTGACAGCCACGCGGGTCATGCGCTGACAGGCTCCCTTACATCAATCTTCCCCGTCACCGCGGCCGAGATGAGGGCGGTGCGGTACTCCTTAAGCCGCTCGATGGCTTCGCGCACCTTAGCAATGAGCGCATCGATCTTCGCCCTCTCCCGGTCGAGGAAGGCGGCGATAGCGCGCTGTTCGTTTTCAGGGGGTACGGGTACGGGGATCGATCTGAGTTGCCCTTCATTTACAGACGGCACAGCGCCGGGATTAGCGAGAGCCCCCAGGTCCAAGCCACACATCCAATAGTAGGCCCACTTCAGATCACAACCCTTCCGCATGAAACCCATCATGTTGTTGTCGATGCATGATTCGCGCGTGAGAATGCGACGCTTATTCAGTAGTAGAGCAGCACCGACCTTGGCAAACACGATGGTCTCGGGCGGGAATATGAACGCCCCCAACCTTGCTGCCGACTCGCGGGATATCGAGTTGTTGTGATTGACCATGAAGGTTTCATTACCTTCGAGGTTCGTGTCCGAGACTTTGTAAAAGGGGAGTTCTTCATCTCCCCAGCCTTGTTCCTCGTGGGGAAACCCAGCACCAGCCTGAAAATCTCCAAGGCGCTTCAATGCCATCACCTCCCAATGCGCCGGAATCTCCCCCAGCCACTCGACGCCGGAGTCCTTCATGGGCGCGGTGGGGTCGAGGCCCTTGGTAACGGCGTGCGAGATCAGCGCGGTGCGCTTCTCCTGCAGCAGCGCGATCAGCCGCTCCTTCTTCTCCACCAGCGCATCGATCTTCGCCGTCTCCCGGTCGAGGAACGCGGCGATGGCGCGTTGTTCGGAGGACGGACATAAGCACACCTCTCTGGCGTATGCGTCCTCCCGATCTAGCCCTGGAACAGCGGAATCCTTCGTCGCCCTGTCAAGTCGCGCATCGATCAACACGTAGTACAACCATCGAATGTCGGCTTTGGTGAATCGCCGATCGACGAAGAAGGTCGTGTCGATGGCAAACACCGGGCTATACGAAAAGTTGACCTTGCCGAAGGACCCTTTTCGTCCGATGACCAGACAAGGAGCTAGCGTGTTCGCCTGGCCGTGCGTGCCCACAGGGCCGTTGGAACCGTACACCTCGATGTCTCCGTCGCCCCGGGCTTCGCCCGGAAGGGCTTCGCCGTACGCAAGCGTGCATACTCGCTTGAGCCTCACTATCTCCCAATGCGCCGGGATCGCCCCCAGCCACTCGACGCCGGAATCCTTGTAGGCAGGGTAGCGTTTGAAGCGGCCGAGGCGGCTTGTGGCTGTTGCCTCGATCGGCGACGAGGGAGTGGCGGCCGGCGGGCCCCCGCCAGCGCTCACATGCGGCGCGCTCACCTGCGGTATGCACTCAACCGCCGCCCTGGGAACCGTCCCAGCGCCAGAGCTGGTTTCGCCGGAGCTCCAACCGTTTCCGCGGTGCCAGGTCCCGTTGGCCAACGAGCCCTTGGCAATCCCGTCCCAGATCGGCCCCAGAAATGCCCGGAGACGCTCGCCGATTGCCTGTAAGTCGGCGGGCGCACCCGGGAGCCCGTTCCTGGACAAATACGCCCGCCATTGCCCGGCCCGAGCATCGTCAGCGAAAAAGCGGGGCTGGAGACCCGCCGGCAGGGTCGAAACGATGGGAGTCCCGCGCCGTTCGAAGGTTGCGGCCACTGCTCGCTGCAATAGTTGCGCATAGAACTCGAACTGTTCCGAGAGTACGTAGAGGTCGTAGAAATCCTTCAGCCTGCTATTGGTCTCTCCAAAGCGGTGAATCGCATGGAGTTTCTCGGCGACCACGGCCTCGACTGGGTAGGTTCGAATCCACGGCCGTGGGCCGCCGAGGAGCGTCGGGTACTCCTCATCGCGAGCAACAGGCTCTATGGCGTTGCCAAACCCAACGTCGACCTGCATGGGGATGCGGGCACTGCCGAGTCTGGCTTCGAATCGAACCCGGACTCCGTTGTACTCGGCCTCATCCAAGATGGGCTCCACCCGGATCGTCGAGGTGTCGAATTCAAGGCCGTCATCCTCGACCGGCTGGGCACAAATCTCCCGAAAGCATTGACGAACCGCTTCGTCGCTGGAGTCACCGTACCCAGTGAAGTCCAGGTCCCGCGTTGCCCGGTAGACCGAGCCGCCCCAGAGAGCGAACAGCATGGCGCCCTTGAGGACGAAGCGGTGGCGGTGGGACGAAACGCCAAGCCGATAGAGGAAGCGCTCCGCCGCATACCGCTGAAGCAGGAACTGAAAGTCTTCGCCCGTTTCCCTGCTTCGGTTTATCAGCCGCTGGTGGACCGAAGCGGCGACATTCGCCAGATTCCGATCCCTCATGTCGCCACCGCCTCCAGGTACGGCCGGACCACCGTACGCGCTCGGCACACCTCGGCAGTGCGGAGGATCTCGTCCACCGTAGCGAGGCGCGAGCGGAGGGCATCCCGCAGCGCCTCGGTGGCCACGTCGATGCCGATCTTGTTCCGGTAGCGGAAGCAGTCCACCACCGTGCGCGCCGCCGAGGTCACACGCACGGGAACACCGAGGATGCGCTGCGTCTTGACCCCGTACGTGAGCATGGGGCCGGAGAAGCGAACGATGCGCACCTGGGCCGGCAGGCGCGAGGGCTTGCGGGCCTTGCGATCCAGGCCCAGCCAGACCTCGTGCGGTGTCTGGGTGCCGATGCCATGGATGCGCAGAGCGGAGAGAAGACAGACGATCCCGGCAGGTACGGCCGCGGCGACGAGTGCGATCGTCTCCATCTCGATGGGCTCCGCGTCGGCTAGACGGTAGAGACCGGGGCCGAGCTTCTCCACTTCTCCCGCGATCACCAGGCGTTGCAGGGCATAAGGGGAAAGCCCCAGCCTTGCTGCCTCACGGTAGCGGAAGATAGCGCCAAGCCCCTCTTCCCGTAGGCGGGCTGATTCCGGCCGATCTGTGCCCACGGCGGAATTATACGAAACGTCGGCACTTACGCGCAAGTGCCGACATTTCGTTGAATGCCGTGACACCTCGAATGCTGGTCCCACCGGCTATTCCTCGACCGCGCTCGGTTCCCCGCCACCTGTCACCTCTGCCAGCATCCGGACGATCTCTTGCTCCAGCGCCCGGATGTCCGCTTCGATCTCCTCGAGCGGCCGCGGCGGTGTGTAGCGGTAGAAGTAACGGTTGAAGTTGATCTCGTATCCCACGATGCCCACCTTGCCGTCTTTCGGGTCCCGCTTGTCAGTGGCGATCCAGGCGCCTGCCTGCCGCGCCGCAGCCGCAAAGAGCTTGCCTTTACCGTATTGTTCTTTGAGCCATTGGCGCCCAAAGCCGCTCTTTAGGACATGCTCTCGTTTGACCGCCTCTTCGCGCGTAGAGAAACATTCCCAATGGATAGGTTCCAGAGGCAGACGAGGAGCGGTCCAAGAAACATCCCCGTTCTCGTGCTCACTAAGTCGTCTTTCAAAATCATCAGTTTGGCCAATATAAAAGGACCCATCGGCACACTTTAGAACGTAGATGCAGAATTGTCCCGGTTTCGGGCGCGGCGCAGGCAGGTCGGGCACGTGAGGCTTGACCTCGCGCTCGAAGAACGCGCGTACGCTCCGCGGGATCCCTTCGGTGTCCGCCGGGTCGTCGCCTGGAGGGAGCGGCACGTTCTCGGTGTCGCGGAGTTCAGGATCAGGCTCGGGATTGCCTTCCTTGTCCCGGCAAATCTCCGCGGTCTCGTCCCGCTCCGAGAGCGCCGAGAGAATCGCCTTCTTCACCGGCGCGGGCAGCTTCACCCCCGCCTTTCGCGCTGTCGCCTCGAGGACCTTCTCGAACTCCGCGCGGTCCTTGAACAGCGTCCCCGGTAGGGAGCGCAAGAGGTTCCGGATCTGCTCCTGCAGCGCGCGCCCCTCGGCACGCTCCTTCTCGCCCGCAGCCCCCTTTTTCTTCGACTCACCCAACGCCTGGAAAGCGCGCTCTTCCTCCAGCCGGGCGATGCGCTCCGGCGTGGCCTGGAAATTGAGCCGCAGCGGGCGCTCCACGGTGATCTTGCGATAGCCGAAGTGGGTCGTGGGAAAGATCTTGCTGACCACCACCTCTTCGTGCTTGCCGTCCTTCTCGACGATCCGCGTGTCCCCATCTTTGAAGTCCTTCAGGATCTTCACGATGTCCCACGCCTTCTCGGGAGGAATCTCACGGCGCTTGTCGCCCAGGCTCTTGCGCATCGGAATCCAAAACGACGAGGCATCGATGAGCTGCACTTTGCCCCGGCGTTCCGGCGCCTTCCGGTTGGTCAACACCCACACGTAGGTCGCGATGCCCGTGTTGTAGAAGAGCTGCTCGGGCAGGGCGACAATCGCCTCGAGCAAGTCGTTCTCCAGCACGTAGCGGCGGATCTCGCTCTCGCCGCTTCCGGCATCGCCGGTGAAGAGGGGCGAGCCGTTCATGATGATGGCGACCCGCGAGCCGCCTTCCCTGGGCTCCTTCATGTGCGAGAGCATGTGCAGCAGGAAGAGGAGCTGCCCGTCGCTGATGCGCGGTAGCCCGGGACCGAAGCGGCCATTTGCGCCGCGCTCGTGCTCGGCTCGGACCGCTTCTTCGTCACGCTTCCAGTCCTTGCCGTACGGGGGGTTGGCGATCAGGTAGTCGAACGTACGCCCAGCGTGCTTGTCGTTCGAGAGCACACTGCCAAAGGCGATGTTGTCGGCATCGCGGCCAGTCGGGTCCTTGATGAACAGGTCCGACCTCGACACCGCCCACGTCTCGGGATTCACTTCCTGGCCAAACAGGTGAATCTCTGCCTCAGGATTGATGGGCCCGCGGATAATCTCGCCGTTCCGCCGCCAGCCGATGGTGATGTGCTCCTTGGTGATCATGAGCATGCCACCGGAACCGCAGCAGGGGTCGTACACCGTACACACGATGCCTTTGCGCCGGATCCGATCTTCATCCCCGGCCAGCATGAGATCGACCATCAAATGCACCACGTCGCGTGGCGTGAAGTGCTCACCGGGGTTCTCGTTCAGCGCCTCATTGAAACGCCGGATCAGCTCTTCGAAGATCATCCCCATCGTGGGGTTGTCCACCTTGTCGGGGTGCAGATCCACGTTCTTGAAGCGCTCGAGGACCTTGTAGAGGAGTCCGGCCTCCTCAAGCTTGGAGATCGTGTTGTCGAAGTCGAAACGCTCCAGCACCTCGCGCATGTTGGGGCTGAAGCCCGCGATGTAATTGCGAAGATTGGCAGCCAGGTGGGGGGCATCCGCGAGGAGCTTTTCGAAGTCGTAGCGCGAGGTGTTGTAGAAGGCGAAGCCCGAGGCTGCGCGAAGCTGGGGATCGAGGTTCTCAAGCTTTCCTTTGAACCGTGCCTGGGTCTGGAGGACTTTGTCCTTGGTCGGCGCCAGGACGCAGTCGAGGCGGCGCAGGACCGTGAGCGGCAGGATCACGTCCTGGTACTTGCCGCGCTTGAAGGTGTCGCGAATAAGGTCGGCTATTCCCCACAGGAAATTGACGATCGCGCTGTGATTCATCCGCTGCTCCCCAAGGACAAAATGGTCTTTCAGTCTCGCCTACATTTACCTGCTTGATAGCCCATAACTTCGACGCGAACCCATACTAACTTGCGATTCGCTCGTACGCAGGGCTCAGCCGACTAGCCTCAGCCACCACACAGCCGGCCACGGCGCTGTCTCCGATCGCCGCAACCACAGGGAGTTGCCCCACCGTTGGGCAAAATTTTTCCTGCGCAAGAATCGGTCGCGGCCGCTGTGTATCCACGCGGACTCGCCGGACGGTGCGTCCGCGCGAGATGCACCGTAGGTGTGGGATCTGCCTTTACCAGTGGCATTGAGGAGCGATCGTGGGGATCCGTCACGCTGCGGATGCTTCGCCCTAGAACTGGCGCACACAGGCGTGCGTTCCGACGGGCGCACGGCGGCGGCAACGCGCACCGTGACCCTCGGACCACGATGCTCCGATGGCTCCGCATTGCCGTTCAGCAGGGTGACCCGCCGCGCCGGCCTGGGATTGTCATGGGCGTGTGGTTCCGTGCGTTGTCGTGGGGCCACGGTGCGCCGCTAAATGTTGAGCGGGCGGCCATCCACGGCCAAGGCCGCTTCGCGCAACGCTTCGGGTAGGGTTGGGTGCGCGTGACAGGTACGCGCGAGGTCTTCCGCGCTGGCACCAAACTCGATCGCGAGTGCTGCCTCGGCAATGAGATCCGAAGCACGCGGACCGAGGATATGCACGCCGAGGATCCGATCGGTCTTCGCGTCGGCAATAACCTTCACTTGTCCCTCGGTTTCCCCCAGGCACCGCGCACGCCCGTTGGCAAGAAATGGGAACGTGCCGACGCGCACTTCGAGGCCACGTTCCCGCGCGGCATCTTCCGTGAGCCCAACGCCGGCGAGTTCCGGGTTCGTGTACACCACGTTGGGCACGGCATCGTAATTCACGTGGCCGGCGATCCCGCACATTCGCTCCACGGCTGCCACGCCTTCTTCCTCCGCCTTGTGGGCCAACATCGGACCCGGAATTACGTCGCCAATCGCGAAGATGCCTGGGACACTGGTTCGATAATCGGCATCCACTTGGATGAAGCCCCGCCGATCCCGCGCGACGCCAATTTGGTCGAGCCCCAACCCTTCGGTGTACGGGCGCCGTCCGACGGCAACGAGGACACAGTCCACCTCGACCATCGACGTCTTGCCCTTGTGTTCGAGAACCACCCGCACGCCTGTAGCGGTGCGTTCCGCGCTTTGCGCCGTGGTCTCGAGCTCGATCCGGAGGCCTTGCCGCTGCAAGCTTTTCTGCAACAGATCGGCCAGTTTGCGGTCCATCCCGGGCAAGATCCGATCGAGGAACTCGACCACCAGCACTTCTGCGCCCAGGCGCGACCAGACCGAACCGAGTTCCAGCCCCACCGCACCCGCGCCCACCACCAACATTTTCTTCGGCACGGAAGCCAACGAAAGCGCTTCCGTCGACGACACGATCCGTTCGCCATCGAACGGGAGCCCCGGAAGCTCAGCAGGCACGCTTCCGGTGGCAACAAGGATGCGCTTCGTCAACAGTTCGCGCTCGCCATTCGCGCCCTGCACCATCACGCGTCCCGGCGCGGCAATGCGTGCCGTGCCCTGGATCCGTTCGATGCCGTGCTTCTTGAACAACCCCGCGATGCCCTGGGTGAGCACTTTCACGACGCGATCTTTTCGCGCCATCATGGCTCCAAGGTCGAGTTCCGCTCCGGCAACACGGATTCCGTGCGCCGCCATCCCGCTGCGCACCTGAAAGTAGAGCTCGCTGGAATCGAGCAACGCCTTACTGGGAATGCACCCTATGTTCAGACAGGTGCCCCCCAGTTGCGGTGCCTTTTCCACGCAGGCCACCCGCATCCCTAACTGCGCGGCGCGAATCGCTGCGATGTAGCCCCCGGGGCCAGCGCCCACCACCACCAAGTCCCAAGGATCCGCTCCTGTCGTAGTCCGATTCTCCGCCATGCTTTTTCTCCTCTGCGCGCTGTCACGCCTGCCGTGATCAGTACGCGGCCGCCGCTTTGCCACAAAGCGTCGCGCGGCCTGCTTACACCCCGAGCAGCAAGCGGGCCGGGTCTTCGATGCGCTCCTTGACCCGCACCAAGAAGGTCACCGCTTGCTCGCCGTCGACCAAGCGGTGATCGTACGACAAGGCGACGTACATCATCGGGCGGATGACAATCTGGTCGTCTACCACCACGGGGCGCTTTTCGATCTTGTGCATGCCGAGAATCCCGCTTTGCGGCGGATTCAAAATGGGGGTGGAAAGCAGCGATCCGAACACTCCACCGTTGGTAATCGTAAACGTGCCCCCACTGATGTCCTGAATACTGAGCTTGCCGGCGCGGGCGAGGCCAGCCAGGCGCTCGATCTCCGCCTCGATCTCCGCGAACGAGCGCTGGTCGGCATAATGCACTACCGGCACGACGAGACCGCGCTCCGTCGCCACTGCAATGCCTAAGTGGACGTGCTTGTGGTACACGATCTCCTCGCCGTCGATGAACGCATTCACGACGGGGATTTCTTGCAGCGCCGCCACGCACGCCTTGGCAAAAAACGACATGAACCCGAGATTCACTCCGTAGCGTTTTTGAAAACGCTCCCGATACTGTGCCCTCAAAGCCATCACCGCGCTCATATCGATCTCGTTAAAGGTGGTGAGAATCGCCGCGGTGTGTTGCGCTTGGACGAGGCGCTCCGCGATGCGCTTGCGCAGGTGCGACATGGGCACCCGTTCTTCCTCGGCAGCCGAAGGTACTGGCGCCGGCTGCTCCAGCTTCACCCCCTCCACCCGCGGCTCGGCTTGTTTGCCTGTGGGCGGCTTTTCTTCTTCGGTCCGCCCTGCAGCTTCGGCGGGCGGCGTCGGCTGAGGTGCTTCCTGTGCAGTTCGCTGTTCCAAGTAGGCGAACACGTCCGCCTTGGTTAGCCGGCCACCTTTCCCACTGGCGGGGATTTGCGCCGCATCCAAACGGTGCTCCTCGACGAGCCGCCGCACGGCGGGGCTCAGCGGGGGCGCTCCCTCGGCGGGCGGTGGCACTGGCGGCGCTGTTGCTGCGGGAGTCGCTGGCTGAGCTGGTTGGGGCTGTGTTGGTCGTGGCTCCGCTGATGGTGGCGGCGGCGATGGTTGTGCTGCCTTCGCTGGCTGCCCAGCGGTGGGGTCGATCGTTGCCACGAGCGCGCCCACTTCCACGGTGGCGCCTTCGGGCTGCAGGATGTGGAGCACTCCCCCGGCAGTCGCCGGGATTTCCACACTAGCCTTGTCTGTTTCCAGTTCGAGAATCGGCTCGTCGGCCGACACCATCTCGCCTTCTTTCTTGATCCAGCGCACGATCACTCCCTGGGTGATCGATTCGCCGAGCGACGGGATGCGGACATCAACGGGCATAGGTCCTCCGCAACGCTGCGTGGATAAGTTCCTGTTCTTCGCTCTGATGCACCTTGTACGACCCTGTTGCCGGACTGGCTGCGGGCCGCCGACCTGCGTAGAGCACTGGCCGGTCCTTGCCAACGAGGCGCAAGAGTCGCGGGAACATAAAGTCCCATGCACCCATGTTTTGCGGTTCTTCTTGCGCCCACATCACCTCCGCACGTTCCGGGTACACTTCGAGCGCCGTGCGCAGCTCCTTTTCCGGGAACGGATACAGTTGCTCCACGCGGATAAAGGCAATGTCGTCGATGTCCCGCTCGCGCCGGGCCACCAAGAGGTCGTAAAAAATCTTTCCGGAACACAAGATGACGCGCCGCACCTTTGCTGGGTCGATGGGGTCGACGTCGCCCAGCACCGTTTGAAACGTGCCGTCGGTGAAATCGGGTACGGGCGATACGCATAGCTTGTGGCGCAACAAACTCTTTGGGGTCATCAACACCAACGGCTTGCGGAAGTTCCGCCGGATTTGCCGCCTCAACGCGTGGAAGTACTGCGCGGGCGTCGTGAGGTTGCAAACCTGCAGATTGTTCTCGGCACACAGTTGCAGGAAGCGTTCCAGGCGAGCGCTGGAGTGCTCCGGACCCTGCCCCTCGTACCCGTGTGGCAAGAGCAACACGAGCCCGCTCATTTTCTGCCATTTCGATTCCGCAGAAGCGATGAACTGGTCGATGATCACCTGCGCATTGTTGGCAAAGTCGCCAAACTGCGCTTCCCACAGCACCAGGTTGCGGGGGTCTGCCGAACTAAAGCCGTATTCGAAGCCCAGTACCGCAAGCTCCGACAGCATCGTGTCGATCACCGCGAAACGGGCTTGTGTTTCCGCCAAGTGGTCGAGGGGAACGTACGGAGCACCGGTTTGCACGTCGTACCAAACGGCATGCCGCTGGCTGAAAGTCCCTCTCCCGCTGTCTTGCCCGGCAAGACGAACAGGCACGCCTTCTAACAGCAGAGAACCAAATGCCAACATTTCCGCCGTTGCCCAGTCCACTTTCCCGTCGCCTTGCAGCATTTCGACGCGTTGTTCGTAGATCCGGCGCACTTTCGGGTTGACGGCAAATCCTTCCGGCACACGCGCCGCTCGCCGGGCTACGTCTTCCAGCACCTCGCGCGGCACCGCCGTGTGGGCACTCCAATCGTCGCCTGCCCAGCGCATGCCCTTCCACACGCCACCGAACACGAACACCTGTTGCCGTGGCATGAAGTCGCGGGCGTAGTTCAGTGCATCCTCGAACAGTTCCCGCAACGCTGCAGCTTGTTCGTCGAGTTCTTTCTGGTCGACCACCCCTTCGGCCAAGAGCCGTTGAGCGTAAAGTTTCCGCACGGTCGGATGCGCTTCGATTTCGCGATACAACGTCGGCTGGGTGAACGTCGGATCGTCGGTTTCGTTATGGCCGTGGCGGCGGTAGCATACCAAGTCGATAAACACGTCCTTCTTGAAACGAGCACGAAAGCCCGCAGCCAACCGCGCTGCCTGTACGGCGGCTTCCGGGTCGTCGGCGTTTACGTGAAAGATCGGAACATGCAGAAACTTGGCAAGGTCGGTAGGGTACCGGGTTGGTCGATAGCGGTCGGGACTGGTGGTGAACCCGATCTGATTGTTGATGATGATGTGAATCGTGCCGCCGGTACGGTAGTCCTGGAGTTCCGACAGCGCGAGCGTTTCCGCCACGATGCCCTGGCCACAAAACGCAGCATCGCCGTGGATCACCACTGGCTGCACACGCGACCCGTCGCGATCGTTCATGTAATGCTGCTTGCCACGGACGATCCCTTCCACCACGGGGTCGATCGCTTCTAAGTGGCTTGGATTCGAGCACAGAGACAGGTGCAGCTTGTGACCGCTCCGCGTCACCAGATCCTTCGAGTATCCGAGGTGGTACTTCACGTCACCATCGCCCGGAATGTGCGCGGGCAAACGCGTCCCCTCGAACTCGGCAAAGATCATTTCGTAAGGTTTGCGCAAGACGTGTGCGAGAACGTTCAACCGCCCACGGTGCGCCATCCCCATCACGATTTCCTCCACACCTTGGCGAGCGGACTCCTCCACCAGCTCATCGAGCAGTGGAATCAACGCTTCCGCACCTTCTAGGGAGAAGCGTTTTTGCCCTAAGTACTTGACCTGCAAAAACTGCTCGAAACTTTCCGCTTGGGTCAGGCGCGAGAGAATCTGCTTGCGATCCTCTGGTGACAGTTCCGGGCGGTTCAGCGTCGGCTCCATGCGTTCTTGGAGCCAAGTGCGCTGGTCTTTATCGTCGGTGTGCATGTACTCCACACCGAGCGTGCCGCAGTAGGTTGCACGCAGCCGTTCAATGACTTCCCGCAGGCGACCCCGCGGAAAGCCCTTCAGCATGGGCGTTTCTACCACCCGGTCGAGATCCGCATCGGAAAACCCGAACTCCGAAGGTTCCAGCAACGGGTGGGACGGCAAGTTGTGCCCAAGCGGGTCGAGGTTCGCAATCAGGTGGCCAATCTCCCGATAGGAGTGCACGAGGTTGTACACTCCGATGTGCGGGCTCGGCGCGGTCGACGGCGCCCGAGCGGCTTGGCGGTCCCTTTGTGCGAGTTCGTATCCAGCAAAAAACAGCGCCCACGAAGGGTCGACCGCATCGGGGTTGCGCCGATATCGTTCGTACATCTCTTCGATGTACTCCGCGTTCGCCCGGGTCAGGAAATCCAGTTTCGTCACAACGCGCCTCCAAACATTTCGAGCATAGCAGCCGCGCTAGAACCCGAAGCGCCCCCCGGACCCATCGTGACCGCGCAACACCGCCCAGACCTCCTGCGGGGAAGTGGCTCGCTTCAGTTGCGAGCGGCACTCTGCTGACTGAAACAGCATGGAGAGCGCAGAGAGAAACTCGAGGTGAAGCTCAGCCGTTTGCGGAGACGATACCACGAGCGCAACGATCGAAATCGGCAGTCCAAAGGCAACCGAGTATACCTCGCGCGCGTCCACCGCGAGCGCACAGGCAACCCCCGCAACCCCAGCAGTGCGCACGTGAGGGATGCTCACCCCGATGTCCACCATCGCGGTACTGTTTTCGCGTTCCCGTGCGCACACCCCGCGAACAGTTTCCTCCAAAACCTCTTGGGGTAGGCGCCCGGCAGCTACCAGTCGTTCTGCCAGCGCTCGCACCGTTGCTTCGAGGCTTGGCCACGACTTCCCCACGACGATTGCGGTTTCATCTAAAACGTCCGTTACCCGCATGCGCGCCGCCTGTCCCTGGAGCTGCACATGAAACCCAAGAGAACGCAATTTCTTTCCCGGTTGCAAGGGAGCATCGGGCTTGCACGTGCAACAACGCTCCCACTGTTCGGGGAAATTGAACTGAACGTCTGGAACGGCTTGAAGAGCTCGGTTCTCTCACCTGCGGCAACGCACCCGCTGGCTAGCCCCACGCACGACACTTTCGCTATACGGCCTACCATGTTTACCGCCGTTCGCCTGCCACCCAAGCGCCCGGGGCGTGTCCACTCCATCGAGGAGTGTCTCGCCGATTTGCGCGCTGGGAAGATGGTCATTCTGATGGACGACGAGAACCGGGAGAACGAAGGCGACTTATGCCTGGCCGCCGAGAAGGTCACCCCCGAAGCGATCAACTTCATGTCGAAGTACGGGCGCGGCTTGATTTGTCTTGCGCTCACCGAGGAGCGGGTACGCGAACTTGGCCTTCCCATGATGGTTGCGGAAAACCGTGCGCCGTTGGGCACGGCGTTTACGGTGTCGATCGATGCGCGTCACGGAATCACCACCGGCGTGAGTGCCGCAGATCGCGCGCACACGATCCGAGTAGCTATTCGAGACGGTACACGCCCGGGCGACCTGGTCGTACCAGGCCACGTGTTCCCCCTGATGGCACGACGAGGCGGAGTGTTGGTTCGCACGGGCCAAACGGAAGGGTCTGTCGACTTGGCACGGCTCGCGGGTTTGCGTCCGGCCGCGGTGATTTGCGAGATCATGAAAGACGACGGCACGATGGCCCGCTTGCCGGACTTGGAGCGTTTTGCCGCGACGCACAATCTCAAAATCTGCACGATCGCCGACTTGATTCAGTACCGGCTGCGGCACGACTCTTTGGTGCACCGTGTCGCCGAAGCAAAGTTCGAAAGCCGTTTTGGCGGAGAGTTCCAGATTTACGTGTACCACACGGACGTCGACGACGGAGAGCACGTGGCGCTGGTCAAGGGCGAGATTTCCCCGGACGAGCCAGTTTTAGTGCGCGCGCACGCGGAGTTCCTTCCGGGGGACGTTTTTAACATGGCGGAACAAAATACGGCGGCCCTGCTCCAAGAGTCGATGCGCGTCATCGGCGAAGCGGGCAAGGGGGTTGTCGTGTACCTGCGCCGCGAAGGCCGGGGAGCGGAACTGGCACACCTGAAAAAGCAACTCGCACGCAATCCGAGCACCGATCCCGAGTCGCGTCACCGGGCGTTTCGCGACTACGGGATCGGCGCGCAAATTTTGCGCGACGTGGGGGTACGCAAGATTCGCCTGCTCACGAACACTCCCCGGCGCTTGGTCAGCCTGCCTGGCTACGGGCTCGAGATCGTGGAATGCGTGCCGATCGCACTCGAGGGAAAGCCGGCGCGTGCTACTGCGAAACGCGCCCGTTCAGCGAAGCTCGGCCGCTAAAGTTGGCGAACCTCTTCCTGCTCGGCGAGCGGTCTGGCAACAAACGGACCATTCCGCGCCGCGCACTGCCTGGCAACAGGCGTCACTGAATCTTCTCCACCCACTTGCCCAAATCCCACGCATAGGTTGCGCCAAGCTGGAGGCCGAAGTCTTCGCTCGCGGTGTCGAACCCAACCGACGCCCCAGCAAAAAAACCAAAGCTGCCTTGGGACACGTGTACACCGAACGTGCCGCGCTGCCGGTCGTTCCCAAACCGGGATCCTGCGAGCCCGGAGATTTCTCCGAGCAAGCGCAGCTCGCTCGAACCCTCCTGCCGGCTCCCGAACGCCGGACTCTCTACCGCCACGGAGTACACGAACAAGTCGTCTTGGCCGCCCGGCCCGAAGCGATTTCCTAACAGCTGTCCCGGGTTTCCGAGCAACAGAATTCCGAGGTTCGTGTGCACGCGAACAGGGCCAAAGTTTTTCGATACCAGAGCCAAGAGATCGAAGTCCGTTTCGTCCGTGCCCAGACGGTCGCCTTTGTTCGCGTTCGGCAGCTTGGTGCCAAAGCGCACCGCGAAAGCGGGATACAGTTCGTCTTCGCTGCGCACACGAACCTTCGTGTGCAGCCGGGCATCTCCAGAACCGTACTGCCAGTTCGTTTCACCACGGGCGGTTTTTTCGTCGAGATACAAGGTCTCGTACTCAGCTTCGATTTCGACCCAGTCCGCCGCGCCGGCCCGAAACCCTACCCGTGGTACGTGCCACCGGTCTTGCCGGTCCAACGCAGCCGGAGCGGTGAAATACGGAAATCGTTCGTCGCGTACATAGCCGAGCGCAAATGTCAGCTCTCCTCGCCCGTCGGGCAGGATGGCGGCATCGAGGGTGCCGAGGGGCTTTAGCGATCGGGCCACCGCAAGGACCGGCGCACCAAGAGTGACCACCACGACGCTCCACATCCACCACCAACGCCACACGCGCATCTCTCGATTCCTCTTGGTGCTACGGTGTTTTGCGTGCTTATCCGTAACAATCGCGCTTGTTGCAAGACTCTAGGGCGTATGCTTGCAAACTCGCCCGTGCGCGTGGCCATCGCTCTTGCCGCTGCCCTGTTCATTCTGGGCGCCACTACTGGGGAGATCGTGCAACTCACGGTGAAATCCCCTGCACCCAGTGCCATTCGTGGCGGGACGGTCCCGTTAGAAGTTCGCGTGCAAATTGCCCCCGGCTGGCACATTCACGGACACGAAGCGGACGAGCCGTTTTTGATTCCTACGGAGCTGACGTTGGACTTGCCCCCTGGGGTGCGGGCAGGTGCCATCCGGTACCCCGAAGCGCAAGGCCGGACCTTCCGCTTTGCGCCGACCAAGGTGCTGCACGTCTACGAGGGAACAGTTCGCATTACCACAAGCGTGACGGTACCGGCTGAGTACGCGGGCGCCGAGGTCCCAATAACGGCAAACCTCAAGTACCAGGCGTGCACCGACACCACCTGCGCGCCACCGAAAACGGCGAGCGCCGAGCTGGTGTTGCCGGTTGCAGACCGCGGCGAAGCCGGCGTGCGCAGCAGCTCGCCGGGCATCATGAGCGGTGGCGTCGACTTTTCCGAGTTTCTCGCAGAGCGCGGGCGTCTGCTTACGTTGCTGCTGACCTGGATTCTCGGCCTTGGTTTGAATCTGACGCCCTGCGTCTACCCGCTCATCTCCGTCACCGTGGCTTACTTTGGTCGGCAATCTCAAGCGAGCGCGCGCCGCCGCGGCCTGCTTGCCGCTGCGTACGTGGCTGGTATCGTGGCGAGCTTCACGGCGCTCGGGGTGGCAGCGGCGAGCTCCGGAGCGATGTTCGGCTCTTGGCTACAGCAGCCCTGGGTACTGGTCGGTCTCGCAGGCTTGATGCTCGTGCTCGCGGGAAGCTCGTTTGGCCTTTACAATTTGCGCTTGCCGACCGCACTCACGCGCGTCGCCGGTCAGACGATGCCCGGCGTGTTGGGGTCGTTTGCGATGGGTGCCAGCATGGGCATCGTGGCCGCGCCCTGCGTAGGTCCTGTTTTGGTCGGGCTGCTTGCCTTCGTCAGCCAGCAAGGGGACCTGTGGCTCGCGCTGCAATTGTTTGCCGTCCTCGCGCTGGGGCTCGGGTCCCCGTACTTGGTGTTGGCGTTCATGGTCAGTTCGCTCAAGATGCTGCCACGGTCTGGGGGCTGGCTTCTTTGGGTAGAGCGCGCGTTTGGTTTTCTTTTGCTTGCAATGGCAGTGTATTTCCTCTCCCCATTGCTTCCCCGCCAGGCTGTTTCGCTCGCGTACGCTGCCGTCGCGATTGCTGCCGCGCTCGTGCTCGGCTTGTTGCATGTGGAGGCAAGAAAAGGATGGCGAAGGTTCCAGCATGCCGTAGGATTGACGCTAGCTCTGTTTGGGGTTTGGCTGGCGCTGCCGCCGGCAAGTCGCGGCACGATTCGCTGGGAGCCTTACACCGAGCAGGCTCTGGAGCGCGCGCAGCAAGAGAACAAGCCCGTATTGATCGACTTTGTCGCCGACTGGTGCATTCCCTGCCACGAAATGGAAGCGACCACCTTTGCCGACCGGCGTGTGGCAAAGCTTGCCGAGGGCTTCGCCATGCTGCGTGCGGATCTTACGCTGGAGACCGAACACACGAAGTCCATCACGGAACGCTTCGAGGTGCGCGGTGTGCCAACGATCGTTCTCCTGGATGCGAATGGGCGTGAAGTGCACCGGATGGTCGGATACGTAGCGCCCGAAGAGCTGGCTCTGGCAATGGAAAAACTGATCCAGCAAGCCAGCCGCGCCGCCCCGGAGAGGTCTCAAAATTCGATCGTGAAACCTTCGCTCTCCTCGTTCTCCAGATCTTCCAAAGTCACGCGGGCCCGCGCATAAGAGCCGAAGGGAAACAGCAGGTACGCGTCCACTTCGGCGCCTGGTTGCAAAACGATGTCGCGCAACAGCTTGGCCGTGGCAGCTTCGCGCTTTTCGACGGGAAGTATTTGCGCAACATCGGCCAAGCCTAACGGCTGCACCCGAGAGCCCTGAAAGGTTTGCAACACCACCCCGTCGGCGTGGAGCCGGTATCGCCGTTGGGTTCGGTTCACGACCCGGACGCGCGCGGGCAGCACGCCCGCGGACGAAAGGTCCACTTCCAAGCCGTTCGCGCTCGGCCGTTCCAACACCACCGCCACGTCCACGCCGGATTCTGCCATAGGCCGAGGAGTGGGCCGAGCAGAGGCCACGGCTGCAAAGGTTTTTTCGAACTGCCCCGCAAAGTCGAGGTTTTCGAGACCTTGCCCTTCCGCCTTGGCCTGGATTTCCGCTCCTAAAGTCGTGCAGAACACCTGGACGAGCACGCGCGCAGTGCGCGTGCCGAGTTGCCTCTCGCCGACGACAACTCCCGGAGTTCCAGGCTGCGCCTGCGTAACCTCGGCGATCGTGTAGCCCAGTCGCTGGACCGTCCCCACGGCAATTTGCTGCGCCTCCCCACACGGGACCCCCTTTTCCTCGATGCGCACGTAACGGCCGGCACAGCTAGCACCGAGCACGACGAAGCCCCAAAGAAACAACGCTCGCCATCTCGTACCCATGACGCTCCTGTAAAACTCGGCCGCTTCGACATGAAAAGACCCGTATCGCTCGTGTGGCGCTTTTCGGGCCTCCATCCGCATGGCGGGTCGCTTTACAGGAGAAGGTTTCCGCTTGCACGCGCGGCGAGAATGATGTCATGAATGATTGTTCATCATGGGAGAAAGCGTTCCAGTCGAGGCAGCCGTTCTCGCAAACGGCAACGGCGCTTCCGACGCGCTTCTGGCGCGAGCGCGGGCTGCGGGGTGGCTTTTGTGCACTGCTCTCGCATCGTTCGCCGTGGTGGAAGTTGTCGCACGCCCCGGAGAAAACCCGGCTGTGACCGCGGTCCACCTCCTCGGTTTGGGCGCGCTCTCCCTGCTTTTGTTGCCGCTGTACCGTTCGCGAAGTCCCCACACAATTACCCTGGCTGCGGTGTGTGCAGTCCTCGTCTGTGCGCTTGTCAGCGGGGCGGTGGCCATCCTGACCGGAGATGCCAACACGTCGTCCTTCATTTTTGTCGCTTTGGGCATGGGCAGCGCAGCGCTGGTTCCTTGGGGCGTGCGCCCACAGGCGCTGGTCGTCGCGAGCCTTGCGCTCCTGTACCCGATCCTGGTTTATGCCACCGAAGGCGGGCTCTCGCCATTTCGGTTGCGCGAGTATCTCGGCCTGGTCGTCATCCTCGCCGCATCGGCCTACATCGCTGCCGAACTCGAACGGAACCGCCAGCGTGCTGCGGTGGAGCAGGCCCAGCGATTGGCCCGGGAGCGTGAGATCGAACGACAACGCAAGTTTTTGCGCGACGTGATCGATATAAACCCCCACTTGATCTTTGCCAAAGACTCGGAGGGCCGTTTTACCTTGGCCAACCAGGCCGTTGCGCAAACCTACGGCACTACGGTGGAAAACCTCATCGGAAAGACGGACAAGGACTTCAACCCCTACGACGAGGAGACCGACTTCTTCCGCAAGATCGACCGCGAAGTTTTGGAGACGGGGGAGGAGCGAGTCGTTCCCGAGGAACGCATCACGGATGCTGCGGGCAGGGTGCGCTGGCTGCGTACCATCAAGCGGCCACTGTTTTCCCCCGACGGCAAGCCCGAACAAGTGCTCGGGGTGGCGATCGACATCACGGAGCAACGCATTGCGCAGGAAGAGCTCAGAGAGGAAGCTTGGGTGGCGTTAACCCTCTCGCAGGCAGCGGAGGAGATTATCTCTGGCCTGCGCGCACCGTCCTTACCAGCGGTTTTGTGCCGAGTGGCCACCTGGGCGTTAGGCGGGACGTGGGCGCAGCTCTGGTCGGTCGATGAAAAGTCCGACCTACTTGTTCCCACAGCGCACCATGCTGCGCCGCAAGAAGTTTGGGAGGCGCTTCAAGTCGTAGAAATTCATCGGGGAATGGTGCCCCGCCTGTGGGAACGAGCAGCGACGCGGCAACTCACCGTGATTCGACCGGAGGATGCGGAGGAATGGATCCCCCGAGGGCTATTCCGGTTAGCCCGCCAGGTTACCGGCGCCGTGTTGATCCCGCTCTCCCGAGGTAGCGAGCTTTCTGGTGCGCTGGTTGTGGGACTCCAGGCAGACGCAATCCCTCTGTCGCCAGCGCTCGAGCGCATCGCCTATGGGCTTTCTCAACTAGCTTCGCTGACCTTGGAAAACGCCCGCCTGTTGGAGGAACTGGAACGGGCCAGCCGCTTGAAATCGGAATTTATGGCGACGATGTCGCATGAATTGCGCACGCCCCTGAACGTGATCCTTGGCTACAGCGGCCTCCTATTGGAAAACGTCATGGGGGAGCTCACGAGCGAGCAACACCAGGCGATTGCGCGGTTACGTGCTAATGCGCTGCAGTTGCTGGATCTCATCAATGCCACTCTCGACGTCACTCGGCTCGAGACCGGGCGTGTCCCCGTAGATGCACGACCCACCTCCCTAGCCGAAGTCGTCGCGCTAACAGTTCGAGAAGCGGTGGAGCAGCTTTCCCCGGACGGCGTCGAAATCTGGCGGTGCGTACCTCCGACCTTGCCACCGGTAGTAACCGATCCCGTGAAACTCAAAGTCATCGTGAAAAACCTGGTCACCAACGCGCTGAAGTTTACGCCTGCGGGTTTTGTGCTCGTCGACGGGACGGTGGATGCCGGACGGGTTGTCCTTCACGTCGCCGACACGGGCATCGGGATCCCTCCCGAGCAGCAACGACAGATTTTCGAGCCGTTTCGTCAAGCAAGCGCACCGGTGGACCAACGCCACGGTGGAGTGGGTCTCGGGCTTTACATCGTCCAGCGACTCGTCGACGCCCTGGGTGGTTCCGTGAGTGTCGAGAGCACGCCAGGTAAGGGATCGCTCTTTACCGTGGTCTTGCCCATCCACATCCACAACTCGGCGGACGCTTCCGCTGCCCGTTGAGAATCGTGCAAATCCTCCGGGCCGCGCCTCCGCATTCTCCACGGCGCGGCTTACAAGTCGTTGTCGTCCTGCAAGTCGATCACCACCGGTATTGAGTTGTTGCTCGGGTCGGCGTCGGTTTGCTGGCCAGACACCAGCAAGCGCGCCACACAACGGCCGGGCGAACCGGGAAAAAGCGAGTTAACCATTTCTCTTGCAAACCGCACCGGCAACTGTGCTCGAGCTTGGCTGCTTCCCGTCATGGCCACCCCGCGGAACTCCCGAGTACTGCGGAGCACGAGCGGCGCTTGCACGAGCCCAGGCGGGCAGTCTCCTGGGTCCAGCGACAGTGAAACCGTATCGCTCGAAGCGCCGTTTCGAACTTTGACCGTGACCATCTTGACCAATTCCGATTTGCCCCGGGTCAGCCGCAGGAAGAGCGGCTTGAGTGCGCCGAGGACCAACTGATTCGAGGCTGTTTTCGGATCGACGTCGTTCTCATCGATGACGTCTAGCGGAACAGGGACCACCTCGTTGCCCGGGTACGGGTCGATATTGTCGCTGGCAAGCACTTCTGCGGAAACTTGAAGTTCGCACCGAGCTGGGGCCTTGGAATCAGGAGTGTGAAACGCGTTCGATTGCAAATGCAGCCACACGGTTGCCTTTGCCTGGGTGCCAGGGGCCAAGTCGACCCGGTCCGGGGCGTCGGCAAACATGCCGAAATTTGCGGCTCCAACGGTACCAGGTGGGCAGGTACCGTCGCTGACGGCAAGGCGGAACAACGCGCGGTCTCCCCACGTATCGCCGTGGCGAAGGGCTACCGACACCGGCACGTACGCTTCGGGCTTCCCGCGCCGGATGCGCACCTTGACCCGCGGCGGCGGAAGTACGGCCGCGTCGTGCAAATTCGCAGACGCCGGGTAAATAAAGTTCACGGCCGCAAGGTCACCGGCACGCAAGGCAGCGCAGCGCCCGTCGAAATGCGCGTATGCAAACATGGTTGCCCGTCCGTCACCGGAATGGCCGATTCCAATGGTGTGCCCAAGTTCGTGGGTCATCACCTCTGCCACGTTGCAAGCGTTCCAGAACGGACAACTCCCCCAACCATTGTTGAATAGGATCCTTGCCGTGGTGATGCGCGAAAATCTGACCCCGTTGATTTCCACGGTATCGTCGTTGTTCACGCAGTAACCGCCCACAGCCAACACTCCGGAACAAAACCAAGGATCGGAAATCATGTTGTCTGGATCGTTGAAAATGATTTGCGTCGGCCCACTGCAGTCCACCTTTCCTGGGGGCATCGTGCCCGCCACGGCCAAATCGATGGTGGCGGTCGCGGGCACGGACCAGGCTGCCATCGCTGCCGTTACGGCAGCGTTCGTTTGTTCGACCCCCAACGTTGCGTCTCCAGTTTCATCGACAAAGTACTCCACAGGCAGGCCCTGGTCCGGCTGAAACCAACGGCCCGGGCTCCCCATGAGCGCAAAGGGCGCCGTGTACGTGTCGCCAAGATCTTCCGATGTCGCATCGGCGCGCGGCACGGCACGTGGCTCCAACGTGCCACCAAGTGTCCGGCGGACGGAGCGACGTAAGTCTTCGAGATCGTATACTGCACGCGCGGGTGCAGGGCGTAAGGAGCGACCATCCCACTCGAGGGCCGTTGTTTCCGGCCCGAGGTCGCGAACCGCATACACCTGTTGGTCATGCTGCCGCAGGCTGTACTTGCCCATGGCCAAGCTGGTTGTTGCCCAGTGCCCGTCCGGTCGCTGCGTCGCGAATACCAGCACCTGTTCGCCTACCCGGTACTCAGGCACTCCGAAAAACCGTGCTTCGGTCCCACCCGCCGTACCACCCATCTCCACCAATTCGAATGCTACGGGCACCGCTCCTTTCCATACTTCCACGACACGCAGGCGAACGTGTGTGGCGAGCTTGCTCGACTCGTTTGCTCGCATTGGCTCGACACGTTCGACTTCGCCAAGGACGATGGCGTCCGCTTGCTGCGCAAGCTGTTGTTCGTCGGCTAGGACGAACGTGGTCGCCGCGGCCACTACCGGCAGCGCAAGTGAGGTAAAAAAGGCAAGAACTCTGACTGTCCACATCGAAGGTTTCCTCCGAATGTGGAACAGCCAAAGCGACCCGCATGCCAACCCAAAGAAATCGCCGGTCTACCCCCAGTAGGCAGCAAGCACAGTTACGAAAGTAGCGGAACGTCCGAAACCGGCAGCGGCCGTGTCAGCCAACGGGGCGCTGACTTGCTTGGTAGCATGGAAGTTGCGTCCACTACCGCTGCGAACGCCAGACGGCGCCGCCAAGTCTCACCAGCTCTGCATGGAGATCCCGCAGGGTGTTCGCTGCCTCGCGGCGTCGGTCGAGAGAGCGCGGAATTCCGCCGGCGTTGGCGAATCGCTCGATGTCTTGCAACCCTGGTGCGTCGCGTGTGGTCACCCCAAGGGCTACGCACTCTGGAGGGGCCTCGCGATCCACGGTGATCACCGGTAGCGCCGGGAATGGGCGCGGGTTGTCGGTCTCCAGCCGACTCCGATCGAAGGCATCGAGAAAAATATTCGCGTTCGCATCGCGCTGGGTAAGCGGCGGTAACCCGAACAGGAATTCCAGGAAGGCAGGGTACGAACTGTGCTCGTACAAGGTCGAAGACACGTACCCTTTGCGGGCCCACGGAGACGCCACGAACGCCGGCACTCGGGGCCCGAGCGCGCCAAAGCCTTCCGCTGCGCGCTCGTCAGGCACGGTCGGCGGGGGTACGTGGTCGAAAAAGCCGCCATGCTCGTCGTACGTCAAAATAAACATGCTGCGGCGCCACTGCGGGCTTGCCCCCAGAGCACGGAGCACAGCAGACACGAACGCCTGACCAAGCTGGACGTCGTGCGGCGGATGATCGTCGTTGATTCCGAAGCCTGGCTCGACAACGCACACCGGCGGAAGGGTTCCGGCACGAGCATCTTCAAAAAACGCTTGCAGGGGCAGGAGCCGCGAGGTCTGGGGGCGCAAGCTCGCCCAAAGGGCGAGAAACGGAAGGTCTGTGTAGTAGTACTTCCATTCGATGCCGGCAGCGTCGAGCACGTCGTAAATGGTTTTGAAGCGAAACCCTGGGGGAGAAGGAAAATCGTTGTTTTTGCGGCCAGCCGACTGGGCAGCGTGCAGGTACATGCGGTTCGGCCATGTGGGACCTCGCACGGAGCAAAACCACCGCTGGCACAGCACGAATTCGTCAGCCATCGCGTAATAAATCGGCAACTGATGGCGCTGGTAGTATCCCATGACCTGGTCGCCGTGTGTCGGACCTACGGCCGCCCAGTGCTCCCGCACAAAGCCGTCCATGCGCCCGTCGTTCACCTGTCGAAAACTGGCCTCCCACCCGTGTGGCGGGTCTTCGACACACCGATCCGTCATCGGGAACACCCGCACCATCGACCCGTCCGGACGCGGATTCGCAAAGTTGGCTTGCAAGCCGTCGACCGTCGTGCGGCCTTCGTGCAAGGACAGCGCCCCCAAGAAGTGGTCGAAGGTACGGTTTTCCATCATGACCAGGACAACCGTATCGACCTTCAGATCGCGCGGGGTCAGCGGTGGTGCGCCTTCCCCGTCGTCCCCGCAACTCGTCACCCATGGAGCGAACGCTACTGCTCCGGCTGCTGCCCCGATTTGCTTGAGCGCCTCGCGGCGGGTAACCCCCGCCGCACCGGCAATGCGCTTCTTGAAGAGCTTCCTTTTCCTTCTTTGCTTCACAGGTTCACTCCTTCGTTCCCTTGCTGCCCAAAATTCCCGCAAGCTGCAAGGCACCGCGTGCCGCAACCCACAAATTTTCACTGTACTTTCATGCGCCAATGCCACGGCTCCAGTCGGTCCGCGTTGCCACCGGCACTAGAATTTCCCCTCGCCGGCGAGCGGGTTTCGAGGAAGCTCCCCATCGGAGCACGCCGGCGCAACGCCGAGAATCCGGAGCGGTCGCAACGCAGTCGGAAGAAGCGCGGCTCTGAATCAGACGGCTAGTTCAACAGTGTTGCTCCTCGAGCAGACCGGTAACCAGCTCGACCACCCGTGCATCGCATTCTCGTAGGAGGGCCGCTCTTCGATCCGCGGGCAGAAAGGCATGCTCGAAGCTCGCTCGGACAAGCGACAGAAGTTGCCACAGGGTCAGACCGCTACACATGCGGGCAGCGCGGAGATACTCCTCGGTCAAATTCGTTCGGCTGATCCCCGGGTTATCGGTACAAATGACCACATCGAGCTGGAGGTCGCGCAAGTAACTTTGCAAGGGGTACTCGCGCTCAAGGTCTTCCGTCTCGACCCACCCGGGGTCGTAGTAGCCCACGACCTCGATGTTGCTCGTTGGGCAAAGTTCGATTGCAATGCCACGGTCGCGCAAGCGGCAAGCGAGGTCGCGCCGTTCGTGCAGGGTCAGGCCGTGCCCAACGCGCTCAGCGTGCAAACGGTATACAGCTTTCCAAATATTGTCTGCCGGTTCTCCCTCGCCCGCGTGGATGGTCAGCGGCAAGCACTGCTCGAACACCGGATCCATCCGAGCCGCAAGCTCTTCGAACCGAGGCGAGTCTTGTTCGTCACCGGCAACATCCACACCGACCACGAACTCGGGGAACGAGCGGCGAGCTTCGACGATGAAGCGGATGCTCTCTTCCGTGAGCGGCCGGCGGCGGTCGAGCACGACGAGAAATCGCAACTCGAGCCCAGGATCTTCGCGTTGGGCCTGGCGCACGGCGTTCTCGAACACGTGCAAAAACCGAAGCGCGTCGCCGGCCAAGTACTTGTGCGGGCTGCCTCGCAGTTCGCAGTACCGGAGCCCGTCGCGCCGGAGGCGTCGATAAGCCTGCAGCGCATATTCGCGCACGCCCGATTCGCGCTGCAGCAATGCGGAACCCGAAAGCTCCCCGGGAAGCTCGTAGGCGCGGAAGCCAAGCTCGTGCCGCTCGCGCAAGGCCACGCGTGGTTCCGTGAGGTCAAACAACCGGTGCTGCAGTTCCTCGAGAGACAAGTGCACCAACAGAGCAGCAGCTCGCGCCGTGCGCTCGCGTCCCTGCCCCAAGTGCTGCGGCCAGACCGAGGGCCACGAGCGCTCTCGAAGGAGCGGTGCGACGGCCTCCAGAGCTTGGGTGCGCTCCCTCTCGATCAAGCTGTCCCACACCGCTAGCCCGACGGCTTTCTGCTCTGCGAGATCCAACACGCCGCCGAGATGGCAGTGCAAATCGGCCTTCGGAAGGCCGAGGAGCCACGTGCGCAGCGACGCGTCTACTGGGCGCGTGCGCAATGCCTCGATGTGCTTCGGAGGCAAGCGGTAGAGCCCGTACCAGTTGGCTCGCGACTCCTGCTCGAGCAAGCTTTTGAGATGGGAGACGTACACGCGCGCTCTCTCCTTCTCGCGCTTCAACCATGCGGACACGAGCGGCGCGACATTGGCAGGGCTCTCGGGCTTCCAACGAATGACCGTCACGAGATCGTTTGCTGCCGTGACTTCTTCGTCGCCAATTGGAAAATCCTCGGCCCGCAAAGGAGCAAATGCATCGCTCGGAACGTCGAGCAGGTCCGACCGCTCGAAGGGTCCTAAAAATACGGGTTCCAGCGCGCCGGCAAGTTCCGGCGGCAACGGTGCCGCGAGCAGGTGCGGCTCGGGATTCCTAAGCTGGTCTGGCAGCGGCGGGTGATCGATCACGTGCAAACACACACGGGCGCCAAACACGCTTCCCGCCCACTGCAAGTCAGCGCTCATGGTCTTCCGCCCACCAGCCAAGCTCAACAACAGAGATTCTGGCCCCACCTGCTCCGTGGCGTGAAACACCAAGCGGAACAACAGCTCCCGAAGTTCCTCGCACTCCTCGGCCGTTGCCAGGTCCTGCGTGTTCTCGGCCACCCAAATCCGCATTGGCGGAGCGCAAGGAATGGCTCGCCAGCACTCGACCAATGCGCGAAGCCCGCGCTCGGTGCCGCCGCTCGTAGCCACCCACACCTGGGTGGGCTCGTGGATGCCACGCCGGGCAAGTTCCTCAGCGAACTTGGTGCGGCGAGGGTGGTCGCGGAACAAGTCGAGGATCTGTGGTGCCACCACTCCCAACACTTCGGGCACCACTGCCCACGATGCCCCCAACGTACACAGCAAGATCGTGCCGCGTTCCCTTTCCATGGTCCCTGCTCCAAAACTCGATGTGCCTCGCCAATGACCCGCAACTTTGTCAGCACCGGGGCACGCTGTCCACCCTGCCACACTCGCTGGCAATATTGCCGCACTCCACTCTAGCGCACGGAGTGCGGGCGTTCTTTACAGCAGCGACTGTGGATCGACGTCGAGCACCACTCGCACGCGAGACGCGGAAGCCGCTGCGGCACGGACCCGCTCGCGCGCTTCTGCCGCACAGATTCGGGCCTTGGCAGACTCCTTTGCACGCAGGAGCACTTGGTAGCGATACCAGCCCCGCAACCGCAGCAACGGTGCGGGCGCGGGACCGAGCACAGCCACGCCGCTCCGGGCAAGCGCTCGAGCGGCGTCTGCATACAAACGGGCCGTGCGTTCCGCTTCCGCTTCCGAGCGAGCTTCGACGCGAGCCAACACCAGCCGCGAAAATGGCGGGTAGCCGAGCTCTTCTCGTTGTGCGAGCTCGCAACGGGCAAAGCTCGCGTAATCGTGCTTTGCGGCCCAGCGCCACACCGGGTCATCCGGGCAGTAGGTTTGTACGATCACCCGCCCGGGCTTGTCGCCCCGGCCGGCACGTCCCGCGACTTGAACGAGGAGTTGAAAAGCACGTTCTCCGGACCGGAAGTCGGGGAAATTCCGGGTCAGATCCGCAAGCAGTACGCCGACCAGGGTCACGCCCGGCACATGGTGGCCCTTGGCCACCATTTGAGTGCCCACGAGCACGTCGTATCGGCCTTTCTCCCAATGGTGCAGCACTTCTTGCAAAGCGCCGCGCCGACCCACGACGTCGCGATCGAGCCGGCCAACTTCGGCAGAGGGGAACAACTGCTGCAGCAGTTGCTCCACTTGCTCGGTGCCCGCAGCCCACGCGGCAACGGCCGTACTTCCACACCGTAGGCAGCGATCCGGTGCAGGCACCGTACGCCCGCAGGGGTGGCACTGGAGGGCCGCCTTCCGCCGGTGATAGGTGAGGCTTACCGAGCAATTCGGGCACATGATCACGTCTCCGCATTCCACGCACTGAAGGAACCGCGCGTAGCCCCGGCGGTTGAGAAACAGCAGGGTTTGCTGGCGGGCGGCAAGGTTTGCGGCGAGCGCAGTGCGCAAAGTTTGCGAAAACGGCAAAGCGTGGCGGGCCGCAGCCTTGCCGCGCAAGTCCACGAATTCGATTGCTGGTAGAGGACGGGTATCGATGCGCTCCGGCAGCTCGAGCAGCTCGTACCTTCCTCGCTGCGCATTGAAGTAGCTTTCGAGCGACGGAGTGGCGGAACCAAGAACGACGGGGCAATTTGCCATGCGAGCACGCACGACTGCTACGTCGCGAGCGTGGTAGCGAAGACCCTCGTCTTGTTTGTACGCTGTGTCGTGCTCCTCGTCGACGATGACCAAGCCCATGTTGCGCAGAGGGGCGAACACCGCGCTTCGGGCTCCGGCTACCACCGACACGTCTCCCGCCGCAATTTTCTCCCAATGCTGCCACCGTTCTTTCGGGCTCAAACCACTGTGCAACAAGGCCACTTGGTTCCCGAAGCGCGCGCGCAGCAAGACCGCCAGTTGGTGCGTCAGAGAGATCTCCGGCACCAAGAACAGCGCCGTCCGCCCCGCCTGCACGCACGCTTGCGCCACACGCAAGTACACTTCGGTCTTTCCGCTTCCCGTAACACCGTGCAAGAGGAACACCCGAAATCCTTCAGCGAGCGCATCGGTTATGCGCGCCACTGCTCGAGCCTGGGGCTCCGTAAGCTGGACTTCCCCTGGTGCCAAAACGTCCGCCACGGGTGCGGGCGCAGGTTCCGGATTCGCTGGCACCCGTTGCACCACTCCCGCAGCCTCCAGAGCGCGGACTTTTGCAGCCACGCCAGGAAAGTTCGCCCTCAGTTCGGCAAGCGTTGCCGCACCGAGTGGATGGTCGTGAAGATACGCGTAGAGGCGCCACAGAGCTGGTCGCCGGCAACGCCAATGCTCCACTTCGGGTTCCGGGAGCGGCTCGATCACACGCACGAGACTGGCACCTTGCAGGCGCGTTGGTGCGCTCGTGCGAACTTGGTAGGTCACCAGCACGTTGCCTTCGCGACACAAGCGCCGTAGCCGGGCAACGCTCAGGTGTTTCAAGCGCCGGCGCAAGTTCGCCAAGGAGATCGGTCCGTGGGCCACCATGCATTCCAGAATTGCGCGATCGTGAGGATCCACGGTTCGCTCCAGGCTGGCCGGGTCGGTGTGAAACAGCCGATCCACCTGCACCTGCAAGCCGCCCGGAAGCATGGTCGTGATGGCTTCGCTCAAGCTGCCGAGGTAATACTGCGCGATCCAGCGGCCGAGTTCCACCAAAGTTCGGTCGAGCACGGGTCCGGCAACGTCCACGACAGCCGCCACTGGGCGCAAACCAGGCACGTCGGACTGCTTGGCAAACCCCACGACAATGCCGAGGGCAAACCGCTTCCCCAACGGAACGACCACCCGGCTTCCAATCGTGGTTCGCTCGGCCAAGTCCTCTGGAAGGACGTAGTCGAGCACGTCCAGACGCCCTTGCGGGGGAACCAACGCGACTTGCACGATACGACCAGCAACGGACACTGGCACCACCGTAGGGAAATCTGCACGCGCGGGCATGAGCCGATCCCGTTGCCCCACCACGACGCAGGGTCAGTCGTGTGGGGGCCGATCTGGCCCGGAGGCTCTCGTCGGTTCGTATCGCCGTTCGACCCATTCGTACAAAGAAGGGAGAATGAGCAACGTCAGGGTGGCGGCGGAAAAAATCCCGCCGATGACCACGGTTGCGAGGGGGCGCTGTACTTCTGCGCCTGCACTGTGCGAGGTCGCCATGGGCAAAAATCCAAACGCAGCGACCAACGCGGTCATCAGCACGGGCTTCAAGCGCTGCGTGGCTCCTTGCATCGCGGCACTTGCCAGCGGCAAACCGTCGGAACGCAAGCGCTCGATCGCAGAGATCATCACGACCCCGTTCAACACCGCCACGCCAAACAAGGCGACAAAGCCAATCGAGGCGGCCAAATTCAAATGCAACCCGCGCAGCCAAAGCGCCACGATGCCACCGACCATTCCAAACGGCACCCCGGACAAGACGAGCAAAGCATGGCGCCACTTTCCAAAGTTCGCGTACAACAAGAGCGTCACCAAACCTAACGCCAGCGGAACGACCACTCCTAATCGCTTTGTTGCACGCTGCTGGTTCTCGAACTGCCCTCCCCACCGAACGTGATAGCCAGCAGGCAGGCGCACACTGTCCGCGAGCTTGCGCTCTGCCTCGGCAACAAAGCTTCCTAAGTCGCGCCCGCGTACGTTTGCCTGCACGACCAAACGCCGCTGGCCATCCTCGCGCTGGATCGCCTCGGCCGAGTCCACCACAGCGATCCGGGCCACTTGCCCGAGGCGGAGTCGTTCCCCTGCCGGAGCGAGCAACGGAATTTGCGCGAGAGCCTCTGGGCTCCGCCGGAACTCTTCCGGGAGCCGCACCACCACGGGAAAGCGGCGCACACCCTCCAGCACCTCGGTCAGCACCACTCCACCGGTTGCGGCTTCCACGACCTCGCGCACGGCCGACACCGTGAGTCCGTACCGCGCCAACGACTCGCGGTCGATCACTACCGACAACTCGCGGGCTCCAGAAATCAACTCTGTTCGCAAATCCGCCACACCTGGAACGGTTGCAAGCACTGCTTGCACTTCGCCGCCCAATCGCTGCAACTCCCCAGGATCGGGCCCGAAAATCTTCACAGCCACATCCGCTTTGATTCCCGAGATCACTTCATCTAAGCGCATGGCCATTGGCTGCGTGAAATTGAACGAGACCCCGGGCACCCGAGCGAGCGTTTCGGCCATCGCGTCGATCAGCTCTTCCTTCGTGCGACTCGTAGGCCACTCCTCGTGCGGGCGCAGCAACACGTACATGTCGCCCTCGTACACCCCCATCGCCTCGGTGGCGATGTCCGGCCTACCGATCTTGGTCACCACGCGCTGCACTTCGGGAAACTCCCGCAGCATGCGCTCGAGGCGTGTAAACATATCGACCGATTCTGCCAGACTCACTGAAGGCAGCATCCGTGCTTGCACCAAGATCGAGCCTTCGTCCAATTTCGGCATAAACTCGGTACCAAGAAAGGGCACCGAACCCAACGCAATGGCTACCACCAACGCGGCTGCGGGAAGAACCACTGCGCGGCGTTGCATCACCGTGCCGAGCAAACTCTGGTAACGGTGCTGCAACCACCGGAACCAACGAGCCTCTTCCACGTGGGCCGTGCCAGTCGCCAGCACAAACGGCGCGGCCACAGGAACTGCAGTCAAGGCTAGGAGGAGCGCCCCTAAGATCGCCACGCACACCGTGATCACCATCGGGCGATACATTTTCCCTTCGATGCCTTCGAGGGTGAAGACAGGCAAATAAACAGCCACGATGATCAGCACTCCGAAGGCTACCGGCCGGGCTACTTCCATGGCTGCTGCACGATACACAGGGAGCAACTCTGTGCGGCCACGGTTGCCCTTGTGGGCATCGCGCCGGCGCACCAAGTTCTCCACCATCACGACAGCGCCGTCCACAACGAGCCCGAAGTCGATCGCTCCCAAGGACATCAGATTTGCCGATACCCCCAACAGCAGCATCCCCGAGAAGCCGCAGAGCATCGCCACAGGAATCACCGCCGACACCAACAAGGCGGCACGCCAATCCCGCAGGAATACGAACAACACGACGACCACGAGAGCGCAACCTTCGAGGAGGTTGCGGGCAACGGTACGGCTTGTGCGCGCAATCACTTCGCTTTGGTCGTAAAAAGGCTCGATCCGCACGCCTTCCGGCAAACTCTTGGAAATTTCCGCGATGCGTTCCTTGACCCGCTGTGTCGCTTCGGCAGCATTCGTGCCCTTGAGCAAAATGACCATGCCGGACACCGTTTCGCCTTCTCCGTCGCGGGTAACGGCCCCGTAACGCTGCAGGGCCCCGACAGAGACACGGGCAACGTCTCGCAAATACACGGGGCTCCCTTCATGCGCCGCTAACACCACCCGCTCCAAGTCACGGGTTCCAGACAGCAGGCCGCGGCCGCGAACAGTGAACCGTTCGGCTCCGTGCTCGATAAACCCGCCTCCGAACACGGCATTGTTTTCCCGCACGGCCCCCAACACCTCGCTTAGCGACAGTCCGAATTTTTCGAGCAGTTGGGGGTCCACTTCCACCTCGAAGCGCTTGGTCCAGCCGCCCCACGAATTCACCTCGCTCACGCCTTTTACCGAGCGAAGCCGCAATCGAATCTCCCAGTCTTGGAGAGATTTGCGCTCGAGAGCGTTCAACGGCCCCTCCACGAGATACTGAAACACCTCGCCAAACGGTGTCGCCACGGGACCCAAGCTCGGGCTCAGCCCTGTCGGCAAACGCCCGCGCACCTCCGCCAAGCGCTCCGCTACTTGCTGGCGAGCAAAGTAAATCGGCACATGGTCATCAAACACGACGGTCACGAGCGAAAGCGCAAATTTGGAAGTGGAACGCACCTGCTGGGTTCCTGGAATGCCCATGACCGCTGCCTCGATGGGGTACGTGACCCATTGCTCCACGTCGGCCGCTGCCAGTCCGGGGGCTTCGGTGACCACTACGACTTGTTGGTTCGTGAGGTCGGGAAACGCCTCGACGGGCAACCGGTGGAACGCCCATAAACCTCCTACGACCACAAAAGCCACAGCAGTACCCACCAAGCCTGGGTAGCGGAAGGTACTGCCGACCATGCGATCGATGAGTCCCATCTGGTCTTCGCTCGCGGGTCCTCAATCCTCTGCGGGCTGCGCTCGCAACACGATCGCCGACTTGAGCAAAAAGCTCCCACGACCAACCACCTGGTCTCCAGGCCGCAGGCCGGAGCGGATTTCCACCCACCCATCACCGCGGCGGCCAACTTGTACGGTACGGCGTTGGAAGCGGTTCTCGGCGGTCGGCACGAACACCACGGTTGCACTGTCGAGCTCCTGCACGGCGGTATCGGGCACCGTGAGCAGCCGCTCCGGTTCGCGGATGGGAACGAACAAGCTTGCAAACATCCCCGCGCGTAAGCGGCCGGAGGAGTTCTCGACATCGCAGCGCACTTTGACCCGACGGGTTTTTGGATCCAGCACATCGCCAATGTAGTCGATCACGGCGGAAAAACGTTCCCCAGGGTACGCGTTTACGCGGAACTCCACCTCCATGCCCGCTTGGAGCTTTCCGAGCGCGATTTCGTCGACTTCGGCCACGAGCCACAGGCGATCTAACTGGGCAACCGTAAACAAGTGCGTTCCAGGTACGACGGCTTGCCCTGGGCTTGCCTCTCGTTCGAGCACCGTGCCCGCGATGGGAGCACGCAAGGGCAAGCCACGGGGCTCCACTGGAATCGTCGCGTCTCCTGAGAGTTGCCGTACCTCGCGTCGGGCGCGCGCCAACTCGGTGCGGGCAGCGCGCAGCTTGTTTCTCGCCACCACCACCTCCAGACGCGCGCGGTCGACTTCCTGGCGCCCGGCCGCTTGTGCTGCCCATAATCGCAGCGAGCGGGCAAGCTGCTGTTCCGCATAATCCCGCTCCGCTCGTGCGGAGCGCTCCGCGGCCGCGGCCGTGCGTGCGCGTGCCAGAGCGTCCTCCCATGCCGAACTGTACAACCAAGCAAGGGTTTGCCCCGCAGCTACCCGGTCGCCGACTTGCACCAGCACCTCGCGAATGCGGCCCTCCACCGGGGCACCGACACGCCCAACTCTTCGCGGATCGAGTTCCACGACGGCGGGGGCAATCACCGGTTCACCCACCACGCTTTCCCGAGCCACGACGACTTCGATTCCCAGGTGGTCGCGCGTCGCCTGGTCCAGTTCCACCGTGTCTTGGTCGGCAGCCACGGGGCCAGAACTCGCCGCTTCCGGCTCTGTTCGGCAGCTCGCGACGAACAAGCTCACCAGTACGGCCATGCACAACCTTGCCACCACCAGACGAACAGCCCCAGCCCACCAGCCGTCGATCGGGGCACTGCAGGATTCTGGGTTCAGGGTTCTCATGGAGCGGTGGTCTCTCCGCTAAAGATCCGCCAAGCGGTAGCCGCCGCAACCGCCTCGGCGCGGGTACCAATGGCCGTCCGCCGAGCTTCCAAGTACACCCGCTCTGCATCGACAAGCGCCACGATCTCTCCCGTCCCTTCTTCGAACGCTACGCGCGCCGCGTGACGCACGCCAGCAGCCGGCGCGAGCAGGTCCTGCTCCATCCGCTCGGCCCTCGCGGCCAGAGACCGCCAACGCGCGAGAAGACCAAACAGTTCCGCGCGCAGCCGCAGCACGGTCGCCTCCGCCTCGGCGGAAGCGGCAGACAACTCCGCGACCGCACGCTGTACGTTTCCCCAGTTGGTGTCGAACACGGGAATCGGCAACACAACGCCAGCCACCAACGTGTCGCGGTCTTCCGTTCGCTTGTACCCTGCAGTGAGCGCCGGATCCGGAATACGCCGTGCTTGCTCGAGTTCCAGCGTGCGAAGCGCCCGCTCCTTCTCCGCAGTTGCCGCGCGATATTCTGGGTGCTGCTGCAACAGCTTTTCGACCAGATCTCTGTCGGCGTCCTCGGGAGGAACGACGACACGTGGCATCGACAACTCTTCGGCACGCAGATCGGGTTTGGCCAGCAACTGCCGGAGTGCGTTCAACGCGGTACTCTCTTGGGTTTTCAACTCCACAGCCGCAGTTCCCAAACGCGCCTCCTCCGCCTGTAACTTGAGCAGTTCCGCTGCAGGAGCTCGGCCTTGCTCGACCCGACGAGCGGCAATGTCCCGTAAACGCCCAAGGTCGGAAGCAGCGTTTTCTACGGCATCGAGTTCCGCGTGCGCCCGTACCACAGTCAGAAACCAAGTGGCGGCTTGTACGCTCACGTCTCGCTCTACGAGGCGAGCTTGCTCGTGTGCCCGTTCCCGCTCAGCCATGGCGACCGCTTGGCGTTTGGCGCGCTTCCCACCCAGTTCGAACAGTTGCGTCAAGGTAGCAAAGAAGTCGAGCGGGGGATTCGTGGCATGCAAGTCTGGCCGCACGCGCCAGTTTTCGCCCCGCAGTTCCAACTCGGGATTGCGCCAGCGTCCGGATTGGTACCAATGCGCCCGTGCTGCTGCCACGCGGGCTTCAGCAGCTTGCACCGCCGGCGCGCTGGCCCGGGCAAGGGCAATCGCGGTCTCGAGTTCGAGTGCCGCACAGCGCACGCGGGGAAGGACGACAACGCCAACCATCAAGCACGCTCGAAACACCAGCCACTTCCGTGAACACAGGCTTTTTCTTGCCGGCACCAGCGCTATCCCAGCAGGCGCTGAGGCTCGGATCGTGGGAGCATCCTGTCGCATATGCGCAAACAACGGGGCCGTTTCTACAAGATGGTATGTGAGTTGGGTAGTGGCGACGTTCTTCTGGAGCGCTCTCCCAGCGGCTGCACTGGAACCGCAAGGCCCCCTACCCGTGCGCAACTTCCAGCCGATTCGGCAGATCTTCCTCCACTTCCCGGTCGGGGCAGCAAAAGTTCTCCACGATGGCGAGGCAAAGCTCAGCGTGGAGACCACTCAAAGCAACGTGATTGCCACCGACCACGGGCGGATTCAGGCGCTGCTTAAATTCGAGCAAAACCGCACCGCGATCCGTGGTGCGCTCGGTATCGGGTCGGGTTGGGAAGTCGCCTTCGATCTTCCGTTTCTTTCGCGCTTCGGTGGCTTTCTCGATCCCGTCATCGACAGCACAGAGGACCTATTCGGCGCGTTCAATCCAGAGCGGAAACTCTTTCCCAACAACTCGTTCGGCGGTTTCTGGGTGTCGTGGGATGGTCGGGTGCTCTTTCACGGCCCGCGGCAAATCTTGGAACTGGGGGACCTTGCCTTCAGTGCTCAGCGCGAAGTGTGGAAGCACAAGCGCGGGCACTTGGCGGGACGCGTGGCTATCGAGCTCCCCACCGGGCGCACCAGCGCCGTGTGGGGTAGCGGTACGGTAGACCTGGGCGCCGGCTTGGCCCTCGACTACGAACTGTGGCCCGAGCACGTGTGGCTGTACGGGAATCTCGGTGGCATTGCGCCCTTGGGCCGCGTGACCCAAGCGCGACTCGCTCTCGATCCGTTTTTGCAACAAGCCGTCGCGTTCGAATGGTTGTGGAGCCAGCGGACGTCTTTGTTCCTTCAACAAGAACTGTACACGAGCCCGTTTCGGGGACTTCATTCATCGGTACTCGAGGGTACGATCGTCGAGCTGGCAGCCGGGTTGTCGCGGCGGTTCGGACCCGCAGCGGTATGGATTGCCGGGGTCGACAACGTGAGCGGTGTGGCGCAGGCAGCGGACTTCTCGCTCATGCTGGGCGTCCACCTGCGCTGGGATCCTGGTCCTTTGTCAGCCCCCCAGCTCGCGCCGTGCCGTCGCCGGCAACTTCCAGCCAACCGCCACTAGGGCGGGATCCGACCGGGTCGCATGCACGTTCTGAAATCCCGCAGCATTCAAGACCGCCCCAACTTCCGTCGGTGTGCGCCACGGTTGCGTTTTCCGCGGCACTGGCTCCGGAGGATCGCTGGTCACGAACAGAAACGCGCCCGCGGGTGCAAGCGCCGAATGGACAAGGGAACCGAGCTGGGCAAGCTGGCCTACAGAGAAATCATCCCAACGCGGGGCCACACAAATGCCCAAATCTGGCTCGCGACGCATCAGGTAGCTCGCTGCATCCAGCCGATCGCCAATCACGAACTCGCATCGGCCTGCGACCTCTGGAGGCACCACGCTGCGGCCGAACCACACTTCACGAGGACTGCGCCGCAAGCATATGAGGGACAAATGCTTCGTTTCGCGGAGCAGCGGCCAAGCGTAGCTTGCGCATCCGACGCCCAGGTCGAGCACGACGGTATCGAGGCTGTACGCCTGCCGCCGCTCCACAAAAGAACGCAAGAACGTTCGCGCTGCGTCCTGGCTCGCACGCAGCCCGTGACATTCCAACTGGTTCAAATAATACGCGTCGAGCCGGCGGCCGAGCCAAGTTCTGCCTTCCACCTGGTTTCGCAACGCGTATTCGATCCACTCTGGCGAGTCGGGACCGTGGGCGAGCAAAAGCTGGGCGCTCCGGCAGTAGCGCGCAGCTAGCGGCAGCAGAAGTTTTGCCCAGTCCATGCGCAGCACACGCTACGGCTCACTCTAGCCGCAGGCAAGAAGACAAAATGGACGGGGCGCACCGCGCCGTACGCCAAGGGCGCGCGTGCTCACCGTACACGCATGCCATTACCTTTCGCGAACCAGCATCGACGAAACTGCCTTCGGGTGGGCGCACCACAGTTCCTCCGGTTCGGAACTGCAAGATGGTTTGCCACTCTCGATTGCGCCCGCGGCAAGCCCTTTGTTACCCTCGCTCTCAGCGATGTCCGGGGCGGAACGTACATTGTACCTGATCGACGCCACCTCTTACGTTTACCGGGCGTTCTTTGCCCTGCCGCGGTTGACGAACCCCAAAGGTGAGCCTGTCCAGGCGGTGTTTGGCTTCGCCAAAATGCTGCTCAAATTCCTGCGCCAGGTGGAGCCAAAGTATGCGGCGGCGGTGTTCGACGCCCCTGGGCGAACGTTTCGAGACGATTTGTTCGAGCACTACAAAGCCACTCGGCCCCCCACTCCGAACGAGCTCGTGGCACAACTTCCGCTCGTCCGTGAAGTTGTCGAGGGTGTCGGTCTACCCCTAGTGATGATCTCCGGCGTCGAGGCTGACGACGTGATCGCCAGTTTAGCAAGCCGCTGGGTCGAGCAGGGGGGCGAGGTGATCATTGTCAGTGGCGACAAAGACCTTCTCCAACTCGTCGACGGTGGCGTTCGTGTGTGGGATACCATGTACGACCGCTGGTACGATGCCGCCGAGGTCGAAAAGAAATTCGGTATTCGGCCGGAACAAGTGCCCGACTTCATCGCTCTGGTCGGTGACAGCGTGGACAACATTCCCGGAGTCAAAGGAATCGGGGAAAAGACCGCGCAAATCCTTCTGCGCCGTTTTGGTTCTCTCGAGAACATTCTGGCCAATGTGGACAAGATTGCAGAAAGCCGAGAGATTCGCGGAGCGCGCAACGTGGCGGCGGCGCTGCGCGCACAAGCATCCACGGCGCAGCTCGGGTACGAGTTGGCCCGCGTGCGGCGCGATGTACCCTTGGCGCTGACCGAAGAAGACCTTGCCGTGCGGTCGCTGGACTTCGAACGGCTCCGGCCACTCTTTCTCCACCTCGGTTTCTACTCGTTGCTGCGTGAGCTGCCTCGTCCAGCCGCCCCGGTGGAACCCACTCACCGTGCGGCAGAAGAACCGAGCCAAGTAGGCGCGTATTTGGAAGAAGCTCGGTCGGCCGGCCTCCTTGCATGTGCCTCCACTCGAAGCGAAAACGAACTCACCGTCGTGCTCGCCCGCCCCGGCGGCGTCGTGCTGGTGGTGCCGGCGAGCGTGCTCGCCCCCCGCGACCTTCTCGAGCGTGCGTTGAACCTGCGCGCCACGCGCCTGGTTGCTCATGACCTCAAACGCGACCTCCGTCAGACATCGGCCGAAGAATGCCCAACCGCCGGAGCGTTCGACGTCATGGTGGCCGCATATCTGCTGGAGGCGCCCGCTCCGGCCGCCTTGGAAAACGTCGCCGAGTTTTACCTCGGGCAGCGTTTGCCGCACTTTCGCACCGACGTACCGTCGACAGTGGCGGGGGTTACGGCACTGGTGCCGCTCGAATCCGTGTTGCGCGGCCTGCTCGTAAAGCACGGTATGGCGACGCTCTTCGAACAGGTGGAGGCGCCGTTGGTGGGCGTTCTTGCGCGCATGGAGGCTGCGGGTGTGCACGTGGATACGGAAGCGCTGCGAGCCGTGGGCGAGGAACTTTCCAGGAGAATGGAGAACCTGACTCGCGAAATTTACGAACTGGCCGGAACCGAGTTCAACATTGCTTCGCCGCAACAGCTCCGGGAGGTGTTGTTCGAGCGGTTGCGCTTGCCGACCCGCGGGATCCGTCGGGGGAAAACCGGTTTGTCCACGGACGTGGACGTGCTCACCCGTCTAGCGAGCCTTCATCCGCTTCCCGCCAAGATTCTCGAGTACCGCAGCGTCGCAAAGTTGCATTCCACCTACGTGGAGGGGCTGCTCGCTGCGGTCGACCCGCGCACCGGCCGGTTGCACACCACCTTCAACCAGTGTGTCACTGCCACCGGACGGCTGAGTTCCACGGAACCAAACTTACAAAACATTCCCGTTCGCGGTGAGGAGGGCATGCTCATTCGCCAGTGCTTCACCGCTCCCCCAGGACACAAACTGGTCGTTGCCGATTATTCCCAAATCGAGTTGCGGCTGTTAGCGCATTTTTCCGAAGACCCGGTCCTGTGCGCCTCGTTTCACAACAACGAGGACGTGCATGCGCGCACCGCCGCTGAGGTATTCGGAATCGACGCAGCCAGCGTCACCCGCGACCAACGACGCGTTGCCAAAATGATCAACTTTGGTGTTCTGTACGGGATGGGAGCTGCATCTTTGGCAAAGGAGCTAGGAATCCCGGTGTCCGAGGCCCAGCACTACATCGATCAGTACTTCACGCGCTACGCGCGGGTGCGGCAGTACCTCGATCAGGTGGTCGAAACGGCTCGCCGGCGCGGGTTTGTCACCACTTTACTCGGCCGCCGGCGCTCGGTCCCCGAGCTTGCCAGCCCAGATCGGGCAGCGGCACAAGCCGCCGAGCGCATCGCATTCAACACGCCCATCCAAGGCTCGGCAGCCGACATCATCAAGCTGGCGATGGTTCAGCTCGACGACGCGATTCGCCAGCGGCAACTTGCTGCGCGCATGACCTTGCAGGTGCACGACGAGCTCGTCTTCGAGGTTGCCGAGAGCGACGTGGAAGCCATGCAATCCCTCGCGCGCTCGGTCATGGAAAGCGTAGTGAAGCTACGCGTTCCCCTGGTGGTCGACATCGGCGTGGGCAGCAACTGGGCCGCAGCGCACCGCTGAGCTGAATAGAATCCGCGCGTGTGCGTCATTCGCCAGGTGTTACCGTGGAACGAACCGATACGGAGCTAGTTGAGCAAGCCCGACGTGGAGACAAAGAAGCCTTTCGGGAGCTCTTCGAGAGGTATCAAAAGAAAGTGATGTCGATTGCGCTCGGTATGGTCAACAATGTCGACGACGCCATGGAGATTGTGCAGGACACCTTCGTGAAAGCTTACGAGAACCTCGAGGGGTTCAAGGGCGAATCGAGCTTTTACACTTGGTTGTTTCGCATCACGGTCAACCGTGCCATCGACCTCCGCCGCCACCGTAGGCGCAATCCCACGGTTGGCTTGCAGGATGAATTTGGCTTCCCGGACTCCGACGAGCCGTACGACGAAGTCCTGGCCGACCCTGAAGCCAAGACGGACCCGGTGCGCCAAGTGGAATCCCGCGAGATTGGTACTCGCGTAGCCGAGGCCATCTCCGAGTTGACGCCCTACCACAAAGCCGTAATACTCCTGCGGGAAATCGAGGGTTTATCTTACGAAGAGATCAGCCGCGTGTTGCAGTGCTCGAAAGGTACCGTGATGAGCCGCCTGCACTACGCCCGCAAGAAACTCCAGAGCAAGTTGAAGGATTTACTGTGAGGAAGTGCTTGCCGGTACCAGCCAAATCAGGAGTGCACGGATGTCTCCCCAAGTCGAATTGTTGAGCTGTCGCGAAGCGCAAGAGCTCGTCCCGTTGTTTGTCGATGGCGAGTTGGATGCGGCGCGGATGCGGGCGGTGGCACTGCACGGAGCCCAGTGCGCGCTCTGTGATGGGGAAATTCGCCAACTCGAACGGCTCCAACTGGTTTTGAGGGACCACATCGAGCAGCGCCTCGCAGGTGTGGCAAGCGAAGATTTGTGGAAGCGAATCGAGAGCAAGCTTCGAAAGCCTCCGCTCCCATGGTGGCGACGGCTACACGAGGCGGCTGCCGCCTGGCGCTGGCAACCGCAAGTGCTGTGGCCAGCCTTTGCGGTGTTCGCCATTGCCGCGCTCGCGACGGCGCTTTACTTGCGAACGAACGCTCCGGTGGGGACAACCGGCGGAACCATGGTTGCAGGGGCGGAGCCGCCAGCATGGATCGACTCGCTTGAAGCTGACGTTGGCTCCGTAGCCGTGATCGACGATCTGCAGAACCACACCACGGTGCTCTGGGTAAGCGACGAACTTCCGCTGGCAGGAGGAAACGATCGGTGAAACAGTTGTCGGTACTGGTAGCCAGCACGCTATGTTACCTGGCAGGCGCAGACAGTAGTGTTGCTCAGGTCGGTAGCCGCAGCCCCACAGTGATGCTGCTGGAGCCTGTACCTGCAGTAGAGATCCGGATCGGTGCCGTTGTGGCAAGCAATTCCGGGCACGGCTTCGATCCGCGACTCGTGGCCTTGCGCCAGCAGTTTCACAGCTTGTTTCCGTACAACTCGTACCAGCTTGTGAAGGAAGAGAGGAAGCGCGTTCCCTGGGGAGGGAAAGCGAACTTCGACATTCCTGGAGGGCGTTACGTGATCGTGGTTCCCCGCGAGTTTCGCAGTGGGCGGATCGCCATGAAGGTTCTTGTCATCGAGGGAGCCCGGCCCATCGTGGACACTTCATTGGCGCTGCGCAACCACGGAACGCTGCTCGTAGGCGGGCCACGCCAGTCGAACGGGGTCTTGATTCTCTCGATCGGGGCGGACACACTCGACTGACCGAATAGGTCACCGAGTTTACCCACGAGGAGGTACGGGCAATGATGGACTTGCAACGACTCGCCACCATGCTGCTCCAAGCAGCAGATGCTGCCGTTACGGTACGCCGGTTCATCGCGTTTTGGGGTCCTCTCGGCGATGCCTCGGCATGGCTGACGCCGCTGGTGGCAGTTGGGTCCGTCTTGTCGCTGGCGATCCTCACGGGCGTGGCAGTGGGTGCCTTGGCCACACTGCTCATTACACTCATGGCGCTGTATTACCTGGTGAGCGAAATCTTCGGCGTGTCGGTGGATATCCGCACGTCTGTGCCGGTGTAACTCGCACCGACGGCTTGTAAAAACCACGCCGGATTTCTCCGAACCGTTCGAACGCGCAGGGATCAGCGGGCACGCCCCCGGGGCGCCGACACCAGCGGCGTTTCCTGTGCCGTCGATCGAGCTTTGCTCCAAAAGCAGCCAACACTGCGAACGTGGGGCTCAAGGCGTTTGCGGGCGGAACTAACTCGTGACTGACCGAACCACCCCTCGCACTGCCCTCACAATTTCACACCGAACATCTTTCGAGCCAATGAACAAGACCGAACACTGCCGCAAGAGTAACGGCCAACGACGCCAATCCACCTGGTGGGCGCGACCGAGGAGCTTGCGGCCGAAGCCGTGTGCTTGTTGGAGCCCCAAGAGCATCACAAGTTCGACCGACCCATCACTCCAAACACGGAACAAACCAGCACACCGTACGACCGTCTGTGTCGCGAACAAAGCACAGGGGTCTCCGCATCACGCGGGACCCCTGTGTCCGATGGAATATTGCAGCCTCTGAGAAGCAGATCGTTGCGTTTCCTACTGGCAGCACAACTTCCAGTTCGACACGAGAGACCCAGACGGATGACAAGCGTTAGCGACACTCCCCGTCACGCAGCCGTTCGCGAGGTCACTGCCATCCAGGTAGTTCCCCGGAGAACCAACGCTATTCGGGGCCAAAGAAGCGAACGTGCTACCTGATCCGGTAATGGATTTACTGTCGTCACAGGAATTTGGAGGATCACTACCGCAAGCGTTTCCCCACGCTCCATTTACTGTCGCCGCCGAAGTCCCGGTCGTCAGGACGAGCGATAGGGAGTCCATGTTGGTTGCGGCTCCCTGTGTACAGGAACCCGCCGGCACCACTGTCAAAATTTGCATCTGCGCGGCAAGAACCGAGTCGCCTTGGGCCACCGTGCCAGGCCCGAACGAGATTTGTAGCGGTGGAGGAAGCAGGCTCTTCGCGCAAGCCGGAGCCGAGGAAATCGAAGCGCACGACGGAGCCACGGGGCACGACAGCGATCCAAGTGGACAACCCGCGCCAGTGCTCTCACAAATGCTGATGTCCTTCGGGCTAGTAGGACTGATCACCGAGCTAACAGTGAACGACGTGGTAGCAGGCCCTCCAGCGGGGCCATAATCGATGGTACAGGTACCCGGACCCTTCACAAACCCCATCGTCCGCACGTTTGCGGGGCACAGTGTCGCAACCGAAAGCGGATTTAGAGTCGTCGGGGCGATTCCCCGCGCGGGAGCTCCAATCACGAACAGGTCGCAGCCAGTCCAAGGTGGGAACTGACAGTATTCCTGGATAAAGGTCCCGCTCAAGGAACCCGTAAGCACGCCTGAAAGTGCGCACACGTCGTTGTTCACCTCAGAAGAGGTACTGTTCAACGTGCATGTCAAAGACTGGCAAGGAGGAGTTGCCAACACAGCGCAGTAATTCCTTGTTGGTTCCAACACTCCTGTACAGTCTGGAGGGCCACCCGCGTCCGGGTCAATCAAGGCCGAGAACACCGCAGGCAAATCGGCCACGTGCGAGAGCTCCTGTTCGTACGCCCACTTCAACTCCGCGACCAACAGTGCACGGATCCACGCGTCCCCCCACCCAGCGGGGACGAGGTGACCAAGCGCGAAGAGGTCACAGTCGCTGCAGATGCCTTTTACGACCAGATCGTTCAACTTCTTATAAGCTTTTTCTGCTTGCGTCTTTTGCGCGATTCCCCCTAAGCCATTGGGAGTTCCAAGAACACTTTCGAGTTTCTTTCCGCAAACCGGAGCTTTCTTTTCCAGATTCAATTGGAGCGTCGAAGCGAAGACATTTGGATCCCCCGCTTTTTGCGCAGCAGCTAAAGCCTTCGCAACCTCGGCCCGGTACGTGTCCTTGCAGAATTGTATCGCCTTGTAGACCTGGTCCTTGAAGGCTCTCCCTATCGTCTCGATCTGCTTCTGGCATTTGTCGACCGCACCTGATGCAGGACCCGGTGCGCTAGTCAGCGCAAACACCGCTGTAAGCAGAGTGAACCCCAACCACTTTTTTGCTGTCATGGCCCTTCCCTCCCTTTGAGATTTTCGCGTGATTTTCGAAGAGCCCATCTCGCTACCTTTGTCAAGAGTTTCCAACCATCGATGGCCGCCCGGATCGGTGGACCCGCCGTTCCGGATCCAAACACTCACCTGATGGGTGAAAAGCAACGTTTCAGTATCTGCGATTCCGGGTCGTCCGCGGGGCGGTTCCGAGGATCGTGGGCAGCGCGAGTCCCTCGGTCGCAAAGATCGACTCCGCCCTTCGAGTCCCCCAAAGGTACCGGGTGAGCTTGCGCCTTGCTCCGTTCCCTGCTGCGCAGCTCCGGGGAACGAGCAGCCCCGAACCGGTGATCCACTCTTCCGATCCAGCGTCCAGCTCATCACCTCGGCGTGCGAGTTGGCGTAACAGTTCTAGTGGCTGTGCGGGTCGGTCCGGTCGGCGTCGCCGTGGGCGTTCGAGTGGCGGTCGGTCCCACATACGCGAACAGATTCGTAAAGATAAGGTTGCCTAGCTGCTCCGTGTTGAGCGCCGTGAAACCGCCAGCCAATGCGCCACCCTCGAGTGAGGGGCTCGGCGCAAAGAGTTGGTCGCATCTGAATGGAGCCCCTTCTACCACGGCAGGAGGCGTCGGAGGAATGTATTCGATTCGTGGAGGCGGACCAGGATTGTACGAGTTCTCGATCCAAATTTCGGCACGCCCGCTCACAAGCGGGATGGTGTTCGCGCTCCCGCGACCTTCCTCGGGGTCATCGTCGGTACAGTACCGGCCGTCAGGTCCCGGGGGAAATGGTACCGGGGTTCCGCCGGGCGTGGGCGTCGGGACCGGTGCACAACTCCCGAGGAACGTTCCAATGCGACGAGTCGCGAAAAATAGCGAGGTTCCGGCTGGACCCGTGCTATGCATCGTAACGATCGGCGGGCCCGCTCCAACTGGGGGCGTGGGAGGTGGTGGCGGCGGCCGGCCACCTGCATCTTGCACCCATCTGATGTTAGCGGGCGCTAGGCCGTCGCAGCCGATCAGGCCGGAAAACCCGTTCCCAGGACCATGAACGGGCGCGCATGGCGGCTTTCCCTCCCGGGAGCAAATGCTGGGATCGAAAGTACATTCTTCCGCTAGAAGCCCGTTCGCCTCGAACAACGTGCCACCACAAGTCCTTGCCTCGACGCTGCTGATGCACACACAGTTTCCCTGAACTTCAACTGGCTCGAGCCTCAAGGAGGCTGCTTTGGCAACCACTGGCACTACCCCATCGCGCGGCTTGCCCACCAACCATTCCTGAGTGCCCCTCAGGTTAAACGGTATCTGGAGCACACCAGCGGGGCGAACAATCACCCGGCTCGGCCGACCGATGAACCCGACCACCCGCTGCTCCCTGGTACAGTTAGCCGCACAACCATCACCGCCAAACGGCTTGCAGCGCAGGCACCGGCTGTCAGGACAGTCCAGATCACCCTGACACGCAGTACCTACCTTGATCCCACCAATGCAGACTCCGTTACCGATGCAGTCGGTCTCCGACGTGCACGGCGTTCCAGCATTATCGCCACCGGTGCAAATGCCGCCGTCGTCGCACTCTTCACCCGGGTCCACCACGCTATTGCCGCACACTGCTGGCGCGGGTGTGTTGGTGATCGTCGGCGTCGCCGTGTGCGTGTTCGTCGGTACCGGTGTGTTCGTCGCGGTCGGCTCCGGAGTGGGCGTATCGGTGGGACGCGGGATGTCCGTCGGGCGCGGAGT